>Ga0074044_10000463_pt1 | contig 39720 bp, 37 predicted proteins | sample BogForMeECP23OM1_FD_94443 | JGI IMG/M metagenome (GOLD analysis project Ga0074044, IMG submission 94443) | Bog forest soil microbial communities from Calvert Island, British Columbia, Canada - Bog Forest MetaG ECP23OM1 | ecosystem: Environmental > Terrestrial > Soil > Wetlands ...
ACAAAACCACCAGGAACACCGCGCTGATCCACGGATATTCGCTGCTGTTGTTGCCCAGAGAAAGCAACGTCCCAACAGCCGCCACGACAATCGCCGCGATCCACGCGCTCCGCAAGACCCGCTGCAAAACGAACAGTATAAAAAAGATCCCCAACGAAGTGATCGTCTGGCCCAAAACGTACAGCAGCACTTGCGCCAGCGCGTGGCGCAACCCCAGCAGAGATTCCGTCGAAACTCCTCCCGGAATCGGTGGTAGCTTCCCAAACAGCGGCAACAGAAAATTGTCACTGGCCTCCACCAAAAATATCGCCACGCCGTAGACCGCTCCGATCAGCAGGTCTCGCCCCACCAGCGGATCACGCAGCTTCCCCGCGAGCAGCCGCGTCCACGAAATCAGGGTTTGCGGTTCCCTCCGCCGCACGAACGGCTCCAGCGCCACGTACAGCACCATCGCAAAAAAGGTCCGCAGCGCCGCCGAGGCCACCGCCACCAGGAAGTTGACGGCTTCCAGAAAATTCGGCAAATGATGCGTGCTCAGAATCCACAGGACCAGGAACGTCACGAACACGAACGCTCCCAGCCGCGCCGCTCCCTTCATATCGGCGCGATTTGCTTTAATATTCGACCGCGCCAACGCCACGCCGCCGACAAACACCGTCAGGATCAACAACACGAGCAGAACCGAGGCAATCTTTTGTGTCCGCGTTTGGTCCGTCTCGGTGTCTCGGCCCGCTGTCGTCCACGGATATACAATGCGGTAGTACACCGGCTCGCCGTGAAACGCCGCCGTTTCGACGCGAATCGGAATGTCTGGCCGCGCTGGTAGCGTTCCCGTCCACGCCGCTCGCGCATCCGTCGGCGCCAGCGGCGCCCACTCCGGCGCGGCCGCGCGAAACTCCGCAATATTCAACCCGCTGGCGGCAAAAAATCCCGCCCAATCCGGCGTCATGGCATTCTGCATCGGTGCGCTTTTCTCCGGCGGCACCACCTCGAACCGCACCAGCCGCCCTGTCGTATCCAGCACTACCAACACCATTGCCGTCGTGTCCATCGGCGGATCCCAACGCGAAACCTGCCCTCCGCCCACTGATCCTGCCCCAAAAAACGCTTGCGCAAAGAGCGGGTTCGGACTTTGCCGGTACCAGAATGTCATCGCCGGCGCGTCATCTTTCGCAAGCGCATTCCAGCGCGCTGGACTTTTGTCGTGCGTCTGAATGTAAGTCAAGTACCCCCCGTTAATCTCAAAACCGAGTGCCGAGTCCGCGGGCTTCCCCGCCAACCCCAATCGGCCAATCACCTCTCGCGCGCGAGTCGCCAAAACTTCCGGGGGACTATCGAGCGTCACCCGATTCACCAATTGCGTCGACTCCGCGATGAGCAGCGACGCCACCAGCCCGAGCGCGACAATCGCCAGCAGCATCAGCGCAACTCGCGGCCGCATCCCTTCCTGCGCTCCCGCTGCTGCAACCATTTCCGGAGATGGCGTTTCACCGGCGGCCAATGCTGCTGCAAGGGGATCACCGCCGGGAAGTGCGGCGGCAACTTGCAGGGCAGACACGGGGCGTTTTGCAGGATCGCTTTCCAGGCAGCGCAGGATGACGCGTTCGATGAGCGGATCGAGGTCGCGCACTAGAGTCGAAGGATTGGTGATCGTACCTTGTTCGCGGAGCTTGATGAGCTCGGGCAGAGTGGAAGCTTCGAAGGCGCGTTTTCCGGTGAGGATTTCGTAGAGGATCAAGCCGAGCGAATAGATGTCGCTCTTGGCGGTGACTTCTTTTCCGGCGAGCTGTTCGGGAGCCATGTAGGCGGGCGTGCCGGCGCGAATGTCCGCGCCTTGAATGCTTGCGGCGATTCCGGCGAGGCCGAAATCGGTGATGCGGATTTTTCCGGTGCCGTCGAGCATGACGTTGGCGGGTTTGAGGTCGCGATGAATGACGCCGCGCTCGTGGGCGGCGGCAAGTCCCGCGCAAGTCTGGCGCGCGACTTCCGTGGCCTTGTCGGGAGAAAGCCTGCCGATGCGCCGAACGACGGAGGCGAGATCTTCGCCGTCGACATACTCCATGGATAGAAATGGCGAACCTTCGGCGTCGCCGATGTCGAACACCCGGCAAACGTTCGGATGTGAAACTTGGCGCGCAATGCGCACTTCGGAATGAAATCGCGCCAGCGCGGCCGCGTCTTGCGAGAGCGCTTCGGGAAGAAACTTGATGGCGACGACTTGGCCGAGCTTGAGGTCTTCCGCGCGGTAGACTTCGCCCATCCCGCCACGGCCAGCCATAGCAACGACGCGATAGCGCTCGGCAATCATCTGCCCAGGCGTGAAGCGTCCGCCGCCGATGGGGTCGGAACTGGTTAATTTTGCGCCGGGAGGGCCGCTGGAAGGCGTGCGCGGGGGTCGTGCTGGAGTTGGCGCCGAGGACGGTTTGCGCGGGGTAGCGGGAGCAGGGGGCGCAATCGTGTCTTGTTCGGCGCTCAGATCATTGGAGTCGATGGTCGGCGCTGCGTTTAGATCGAGAGCTCCACCGCAGGACGAACAGAAGCGCCCTGTGGAAGAAACCTGTGCGCCGCAGGAAGAGCAGTACATGGGAGGCGAGATTCTACCATTGGGAGAGGGCCCGCTGCGAATAGACGCGGGCGCTCCGTGTGAGAATTACGAAATGCGCTCGACTTGGACAGCAGTTCCATACGCCAGCACTTCCGTCACGCCCTGCATGACTTCTGTGGCGTCATAGCGCATGCCGATGACGGCATTCGCTCCATGTTCGCCGGCATGCTGCAGAAGCAATTCGTAGGCATCTTCGCGAGTCTTCTCGCAAAGATTCGTGAGAATGGTGATATTCCCGCCGACGATTGTTTGCAAGGCTGCACCGAGGTTTCCGATCACACTGCGCGACCGGACGATGATGCCGCGTACGATCCCAAAATTCCGCACGATACGGTACCCAGGGAGTTCCGTTCCCGTCGTTACCATTGCAAATTCCACACGATTGGGCATGCATCTTCTCCTGAAAACAGACGTTTACCGGTGCGATTCTACCTGTAGACGCGGCCATGCGCGATGGCAAGCTGTCTGGTATTCTCAAAAGGCGTGGAAATCTTATTCTATTTTCTGGCGATTCCGCAGATCCTTCTGGGTCTCTATCTGATAGGACTTGGATTGCAGTGGCTGGGCTATGCGCGCCGGCGCATGCACACGGATCCGGGCTTTTACGCGCCAAAGGTTGCGGTGCTGTGCCCATGCAAAGGAATCGAAGCAGCTCTGGAACGAAACCTCGTCTCGCTGACCGAGTTCGATTATCAAAACTACGAGATTTTCTTTCTGATCGCTTCGGCCACCGATCCCGCATACAACATCGTGAAACGCGTTGTCGCATCGTCCCGCGCGAAAGCGCATTTGGTGATTACGGAGAAGCCGGACGGGTGCGGCGAGAAAGTGAACAATTTGCGGCTGGGGATCGTGCAACTGGATGCGGAGTTCGATGTGCTCACCTTTGTAGACTCGGACGGACGCCCCGGAAAAAACTGGCTGCACCGAATGGTTGCGCCGCTTGCCGATTCCCGCATCGGGGCCACGACCACGATGCGATGGCTGATTCCGAACCGAAGCAATTTGGCGACTGCCCTGCTGGCGGCGTGGAACGCACCCATCGTCACCATGCTTAGCGAAAAAGGAAAGAATTTCTGCTGGGGCGGGGGCACGGCGATACGTAGAAGCGTCTTCGATCAATCCGGGGTCGTGGAAGAATGGCAACATTCCGTCAGCGATGATTACTCCATGACGCGCGCACTGGAGCGGGCAAACCGCTCGATAGTTTTCTTGCCGGAATGCATCGTGCCATCTTTTGTCGAAACAGATTTCACCGGTTTGATGGAATTCACAAACAGGCAAGTCCTGATCACTCGCGTTTATGCGCAAAAAATGTGGGGGATTGCCGCGGGCATGCACCTGCTCTATTGTCTTTCGCTCGTCATCGGAACGATTTTGACGCTGAGCGATTTTCTGGCGACGCGGCCGGCGTTCCATCTGGCGGCACTGACTTTCTTGCCGGTACTGCTCTCCATGATTCGAGGAGCGCTGCGAGCAGCGGGCGTTTCGGAAGTATTGCCCGCATATCGTTCGCAAATTGCCGGCCAGGCTTGGATCTATGTGCTGTTGACGGTCTTCATTCCATTTCTATACGTGATGAACTTCATTGCCTCACTTGTCACGCGAAAGATACGTTGGCGAGGGGTCACCTACGAGCTGATCGCGCCGGAACAGACCCGCATTCTCTCGTATTGAAGGCCGGAGTATCCCCAATCGAGCGCAAGGAAGATTTCCACAGAGAGATTTCCACAGGCAGTTTTCCACAGTGGGAAGCAAATCGTGTGCCTTACGCGAACAAATCTTTTGTTGTGACTAAATTTTCATCCTCTACGATCTGCAAGTTCTCGTTCCAAAATGGGCCAAAGCATTTGAAGATCAGACAAAGGAGTTAGGGAAAAAGTTCGCGCACCATGCAATTCCTACCCATGAATATCCCCGCGTGAGTCCGTAGGGCACGCCTAAGTACTCCATTTCTGAACGAGTTGGAGTTTCGGGAATTCGGAAGAAAAAATGCACAGATGAAGCGGTTCGGTGTCATAACGCAGGCGAAGTGGCAGGGGGCTCCTTCTCGCAGCTCGGTGCAGCCTTAAGGTCTATCCAGGCACCGGGACCTCAGCGCCCTGTTCTGGCTTCTTAGTCGGCCATTCGCCTACGCAGTGCAGCTAGCCTCCTGACGGAGGTTCAATCTAAAGAAAAGCTTCGGTTGTGTCACGAGGCTGCATACTGAGGGGTGCGTGTGAAGCTTATCCGCAGAAGTGAACAGCATCATACTTTGAGCAGTCCCCGCCCGGCAATTCCTCGCGATCATTATTACTTTTATGAAAAAAACACTGGCGTAACCCATTTTCATGTGGAGGCAGGCCCCGATGGATGCTTTCCCGTGGACCAAGCGGCTGGTTTGCTGGCGATGCACTGCATGGTGAGAGGGCAATCGCCAAACGACTACGTAGTGATGGTCAAGGCGGAAAATGACCTTTTAGAGGGCCTGAACGAGAAGGCGGAAAAACTGCTGCAAGCGGGACATTCCGTTGGCAGTGCCGTGAAACTCACGCGCCGCGAAGAGGAAGTGCTCGGCGGCGTGATGAAGAGCCTGGCCAATAAAGAGATAGCCGCAACCTTGAATCTTTCCGAGCGGACGGTGAAATTTCACGTGTCGTCGCTGCTCGCCAAGTTCCGCGTACGAGGACGCATGGAGTTAGTGCGTGAAGCGTCGCGCAACACGATTGGGCCAATGCCCATGCCGATGCCCGTCGCAACCCGAGAAGCGCGCCCGTTTGCGCCAGTGCCGCAAAGCTTCAACAACGGCTCTCGTGGCGGCGATGTTGTCCCACTCTCAAAACGACAGTTCATGGCTTAGTTCAAACTCACTGGTAGCGGATTAGACAAAACGCAAAGGCCCGGTCCGATTTCATCGGACCGGGCCTTTGTGTTTTTCTTGATGCGCTGCTGTGACGTTAATTACTTCTTTGCAGCGGCGTAATGCTGAGCGGCGGAATCCCAGTTGACCACGTTCCACCAAGCCTTGATGTAGTCGCCGCGCACGTTCTGATATTTCAGGTAGTAGGCGTGCTCCCAGACGTCAATACCGAGGACAGCCTTGGCGCCGAGCGAAATTGGGGTGTCCTGATTCGGCGTCGAATCGATGGCCAGCTTACCGTCCTTGACGAGGAGCCAAGCCCACCCAGAACCGAAGCGTCCCAGACCGGCGGCGGCGAATTTTTCCTGGAAGCCAGCGAATGATCCGAATGTCGACTTGATCGCATCGCCGAGATCACCCTTGGGCTCGCCACCGCCGCCCTTTTTCATCTGCGTCCAAAAGAGCGAATGGTTCCAGTGGCCACCGGCGTTGTTGCGGACTGCAGCGCGAATGTTCTCCGGGATGGAGTCGAGACCCTTGAGAAGATCATCAAGAGATTTGGCTTGGAGATCGGCGTGGCCGTCGAGAGCCTTGTTGAGGTTGGTGACGTAGGCGCCATGGTGTTTGTCGTGGTGAATCTCCATGGTCTTGGCATCAATGTAGGGTTCGAGTGCGTCGAATGAGTAAGGCAACGGTGGGACGGTAAATGCCACGGGTTTTTCCTCCAGTTTAAGATTTGTTGCAAAATCTAACGCGGTGCCGGAGCGTAAAGCCGCAGAAGCGCCGCTGCTCGCTCCAAGCAATCCCGCGCCGACAATCCCAGTACGGACCAGGAATTTCCGGCGATTCATGGGGATCTCCTGCGGCGAGGAGGCTGGCCAACCAGCCAACTGTCTCATTCTGCGGAGTCAGCGGCATGTATCATACTGCACATCTCGGAGTCGGCTCAATGCCACTTTGATAGCGGGGCAATTGGGGCAGCTCGCGGAGAGCAGGTTGAAATGCTGATTACTCGCCACGTTTATTGGATGCGCGACAGAGCCCATTGGGCAGATTCGGCGATCGGCGGCTCGGATGAGGCAGAAAGCCGCGCGAGGAGCGCGCAAATTCTTTCGTGGTCGTCCGAGCCGCGCTCGATAGCGGAATTGCCGAGGGCTACACAGGCGTTGCGCACCAGGCCGCGCCACTTGGTGCGCTTGACCGGACTTCCCCGAAAGACGGTGCGGAATTGCTCTTCATTCATCGCGGCCAGCCACTCGAGTCGCGGCAAAAGGAGAGATTCTTCTTTTGTTCCATCGGCTGCGGCAGGAACCAACTCTAGTGGCTGGGCGTCGATGGGCTGTGGAAAAGTTCTTGGCTGAAACTGCGCATTGTGTGTCACCGGAGCACGGCGATTCCAAGGGCAAACGTCCTGGCAGATGTCGCAGCCGAAGACGTGGCGGCCCATGGGTTCGCGTAACTCTTCGGGGATGGATCCGCGGAGTTCGATCGTCAGGTAAGAGATACAAAGCCGGGCGTCCATCACGTACGGCTCGACGAGCGCTCCGGTTGGACAGGCATCAATACATTTTGTGCAAGAGCCGCAGAGATCAGGCGGGGGCAACTCGGCTGAACCTAGCGTGGGCAAAATATCGAGGGTCGTAAGAATCACGCCGAGAAAAAACCAGGAGCCGAGCGTGGGGTTCAGCAACAGCGTGTTTTTTCCGAGCCAGCCGAGCCCGGCGTGTTTGGCAAAGACGCGTTCATGAAGGGGGCCGGTGTCCGCGTAGATGCGCGCTTCATGTGGTTCGCTGAATCGTTCGGAGAGGCTGCTCACAAGGCTTCGCAGTTTGTGCTGGAGTACTTCGTGATAGTCCTGGCCCCAGGCATAGCGGGAAATCCAGCCGCGAGGCTCGGTTCTCTCCAGCGGAAGCGCGTCGACCGATCGCGGTGCGGGGGAGTTGTAGTTCAAGGCGCAGACGATGACGCTGCGGAGGCCGGGCATTACGGTTTGCGGATCGCTGCGGCGCTGATCATCCAGATACTTCATCGCCCCTGCGTAGCCACGCGCGAGCCACTCTCGCGAGAGGTCCAGCTCGGGAAATTTTTCCGCGCGCACAACTCCACAAAGGTCGAAGCCGAGGGCGTTTGCCCGCTCGACAATCCACGCGGTGTCGGAGCCGTCTCGAACGGATGGGGTCTGAATGCCCATGGAAGAATTGTGCCGCAGGAAGGCGCTCGGCGCGAGCAATGGATACGAAAGAAGCCCCGGGGGCCTGCTGAAGAGGACTCGTACTACTGGAAACTGCTCAGGGCGGCGCTTTCTTCGGTGTACACGTCGAAGACGGTGTAAAGCTTCGTGAGCTGGAGCAGGTCGTGCACTTTCTTCGTCAGATGCAACAGCTTGAGTTCACCGCCACGACCTTTCACGGTTGTATAGGCGCTGACGAGCTCACCGATGCCGGAGCTGTCGATGTAGTCGACGTCCGCCAGATTGAGCACGATGTTGGTCCGCTGATCGTCCAGCAGTCCGCGGACGGTTTTGCGCAACAGGGCGCTGCCTTCTCCCAGTGTGATTTTGCCGCTGAGATCCACTACGGTGGATTTACCAGCATCTCGATACGTTGCGCGCAGTGGCATGATTTCGATTAAGCTCCTTGATGCGGGGAAGCGCCCTGACCACCCTGGCCATTCGTTCCCTGGTTATCCTGCACAGGCAGTTTCTTCGCCATTACAATTTCCGCGCCGCCCGTGCGTCCCGTCAGCACGTCGAATTCGTCCATAAATGCGCGCATCAGGAAGATTCCGCGGCCGGATGTGCTCAGAAGGTTTTCTTCCGCCAAAGGATCGGGCACGCTGGCGAGGGTGAAGCCAGCGCCCTCATCCAGGACATGGATGATCATCTTGTCTCCGGTGAGATCGACAGCCAGATGAATCTTCTTCTCGGGACGCTCCTGATTGCCGTAGTGGAAAGCGTTGATGACCCCTTCGCGCACGCTCATGCCGATTTTGTAACAATCATCCTCGCCAAAACCAGCAGCCTCGGCTACGCGCAGACACATCTCCTCGGCGAGATTTACGCTCTCGACTTGCGTCTCCAACGTGATTTCGAGGTGCTTAGGGTCTGTGCCCATGCGTGGCGCTCTTCTGAAGGCAAATTACACCCCAGAGAGCGCACTTATCGGTAACACAGCGGCTAAACCTAAGTCAATGGAGCACTTGGGGTTTTTCGGGTAAGTCGTAAGTCTGATTCATCGGAAGGGGCGAGCAATGAGGCAGGTAAAAATATGTGTTTTACCTAGGCCCAGTAGGAGCGGTCCAGGGTTCGGTATTGAATGGCTTCGCTAAGGTGGCGCGGATCGATGTTTTCAGAGGCATCCAAGTCAGCGATAGTCCTGGCGACTTTCAGAATGCGGTCATGGGCGCGTGCGGAGAGGCCGAGGCGGGTGATGGCGTTCTCAAGGAGTTTTTCGCCTTCGGCGGAAATGGCGCAATGTTTGCGGATCATCTTGGGCATCATTTGAGCGTTCGCGTATGTCTTTTTCTCTGTGCGGAAACGCTCCAGCTGCCTGTCGCGTGCGGCGATCACGCGCTGCCGAACGGCGGACGAGTCCTCCGAAGAGGACGGAGCGCGCAACTCCTTGTATTTTACGGCAGGGACTTCGATGTGAATATCGATGCGGTCGAGGAGCGGTCCGGAAATTTTCGAGACATAGCGCTGGATCATGGGTGGTGTGCAATGGCATTCGCGCAGAGGATCGCCAAAATAGCCGCAGGGGCAGGGATTCATGGCGGCAGCCAGCATGAATCGCGAGGGGAAAGTTACCGAGACGGCGGCGCGAGAGATGGTTACGGCACCATCTTCGAGAGGCTGGCGCATGACTTCGAGCACATTGCGCTGAAATTCCGGCAGCTCATCGAGAAATAGGACACCATTGTGGCCGAGCGAAACTTCGCCTGGGCGCGGGACGGCGCCGCCGCCGATCAAACCGGCATCGCTGATGGTGTGATGCGGGGAGCGGTAGGGGCGTGTACCGACGAGGCCGCGGCTGTCTTCGAGAACGCCCGCGACGCTGTGAATGCGCGTGGTTTCGACGGCTTCGTCGAGCGACATGGGCGGCAGAATGGTAGGGATGCGTTTGGCGAGCATGGTCTTGCCCGCGCCGGGAGGACCGATGAATAGTATGTTGTGGCCTCCGGCACAGGCGACTTCGAGCGCGCGCTTCGCGGCTTGCTGGCCGTGAACGTCGCGCATATCGACGGTATACTGCGCCGCTTCCGAAAGCATCTGCTTGGCGTCCACTACGACGGGTTGAAAGGATTCCGGCGCATTCACCAGATCCACAGCTTGCGGCAGGGTCTTAAGAGCGAATACGCTGACGCCCTCGACTACAGCAGCCTCTCGTGCATTGGCTTCCGGCACTGCAAGAGACTTCAGGCCAAATTCGCGCGCGGCGAGGGCAGCGGAAAGTGCGCCGCGTACAGACCGAATGCTTCCATCAAGCGAAAGCTCGCCGAGGAACATGCACTGATTCAACTGCTTGCCGAAAAAATGACCCATGCATCCGACTAGCCCCAGGGCCATCGGGAGATCGAACGCCGAGCCTTCTTTGCGGACGTCAGCGGGAGCGAGATTGATGGTCACACCCTGACCGTGAGGAAACTCGAAGCCGCAATTGCGGAGCGCGGACTTGATGCGTTCGCGGCTTTCCTTGACGGCGTTGTCCGGCAGGCCGACAACGTTGAAGTCTTGCATGCGGGCGGAGCCGACGTCGACTTCGACCTCAACGAGGTAGGCGTCGATGCCATAGACGGAAGCGCTTTGTGTTTTGAAGAGCATGGTCGAGGCGGGCCTAATGAGCCGGGGGCAGCATAAATCAATTAGGTAATATAGACCAGAGATAATCCTGCGGCTTTGGGCTATCCGAAATGCGGACGCATCGAGAACAAGCTTTGGAAGGCCGACAGCTGTATGCGATGGAGTTTGGACGGCGGATGTTATCCACAGGCGCGTGATTGACGCCCCTCTGTGGAGCGCACTAGAATCCGGCCACTTTGTACGCTAACGAATCAGCTGAGTTGTCATCGGCAGCCAGTTTCTCCACGCGAGGAAAGTTGCGCTGGCGCGACGTTTACCGCGAGGCCGAGCTTTACAAAGCGGCCGTCCGCATTTACACCAAGCCGTTGTTTTCCTGGCGAAAAGCGCTATTCGCCTCGACCGATAAAAGAGACCTGTACGATTTTGCGCGATCCGGACTGCACAATCTCGCGGACATTCATCGTGCGTTGACACGTGAATCGTTTTCGTCTCGCCCGGCGGTAGCGTTGCACCGCACCTTCCGCGGAAAGCGCCGCACGCTATACATCTATCCGTGGGAAGAACGGCTGGTCGATCTGCTGCTCTATCGGGTCTTGAGCGCGCGGCTGCAGCAATGGTTTTCGCCGAACTGCTATGCGTATCGTTTGCGCGGATTTGGCTTGGACCGCTGCCAGCGGGGAATTGCCAAGTTGTTTGCTGCGACGGAAACGCCACTGTACGCGGTGAAAAGAGATATTGCGAATTATTTTCCTTCCGTGAATCACGGGCTGCTGCTGGCCCAATTGGCGGAGCTCATCGAGCCCGAAGATTACTTGTTCCGCCTGATCGACGAGCGTGTGCGCTTCCCTTATGAGGAGGAAGGGCAGACGCTTCGTGCCGAGCAAGGAATTGCCTTTGGGACTCCCGTGGCGTGCTTCTTCGCCAACGTATATCTCACGCTGCTCGATCGCCGGATCGATTCGCTTCCCGGGCTGCGCTACTTCCGCTATGCGGATGACCTGCTTTTGCTTTCCAGCAACCGCGAAACGATGGAAGCTGCGACGGATCGTATTCAAGAGGCGTTAGGTGAGTTGCATCTACAAAGCAAAGCTAGTCACGAAGAAAACTTGATTCTCTCTCGCTATGGCGCATCAGCGATTCATTTCGCCTCCGCTTCGCATATCCGGCATCTCGGACTGGAATTTTGTGCGGACGGGTCTGTCCGGCTCTCGCGGGACAAATGCCGCAAAATTTGTAATATTTTCCGTTACGCCTTCCGGCGCAAACGAGCAAAGCTTGCGCGTATCCACGATCCGCGAAAGCGCGCGGAATTCGCCATCGCAACCGCCCGGCATGCGCTGGAACAAAGCGTGCGGAACGTGGCCGTAGTCGATTACTACCTCAAGCACGCCAGCGACGAGGACCAGCTCCGGCTTCTCGACCGCTGGCTTGCGGAGGAAGTTCTTTCGCTGGCGTTTAAGGGCGGGCATCGCAAATCGCACTTCCGGCTGATGTCTTTCCGCAGCCTGCGGGCAATGGGATTGCCTTCGCTCGTTCACCGAAGACGCCAAATCCGGCACGGCCAGATCGCCGCGCCCTTTTTTGTCTGGAAGAGTTACCAGACGCAGAAAAGTTCCAGGGAGATGGCTGCCAGGCTGCGCCCGCAAACCGCGGGAGCGACAGCTTTCTCTCCAAGCCCTGAAGCAGTGACGATACAAGCCTCGCAAGAGGGACTCGTGGGAGAGAGGCGTCATCTGTCGAGGGGCCTTATCGAAGTTGGTAAATCTGAAGATTTACCAACGTTTCCTTAGCCGTTTCCCTGGAAACTGTTTTGCTGGAGGCGGAGCATGGGCCAGTTCGATGATGCCGTCGCGTGCCCGAAGTGCGGCGTGTGGGGTGCAAAGAAGTCATTCTGGAAAGTGAAATGCACGAATCCGTCGTGCGAGAAATATGACCCGGAATACGCCGAGGCATTCCGGCAAAGCCGAATCGTGGGCAAGCCCGCCAGCGAAGTCTTTCCGCATCTCAAGGGCAAAGCCGATCCGAACGACTATTCGCTGCGGATTCGATATAACAATTTTCGAGGGAACGAGATTATTTATTCGGCGGACCCCGGGTCTGCGTACCAGAGTGGCGAGTTCGTAGTGGTGCGGCTCGCTCCCACAGGCAGGCGAGTTTCTTTCAAACTCGCCAGAATCCAAAATCGCAGCGACGTGGAATCGATCCTAAGCGAGAATCCCCAGCCGGCAGGCAATGAGCGCCGCATCCTTCGCTATCATTCCCGGCGCGGTTCCTCATCGCCAGTTTTTGAAAAACTGCGGCAGAAATATCCGACTTTTCAGGATTAACCTTTCCTTCTAAAAGAAACCATTAAATCGATGCGGTCAGACTGCAGATTGTTGCATCACACTTTCTCAGGCGTTCCAACGCCGTACAGAGCGAGGACATCCTTTAAGGTGACGAGGCCTTCGAGTTTGTGAATATTGGCGCGGTTGACCACAGGAAGTGCGTTGACCTGGCAAGCGCCCATGCGTTCGAGCGCGAGACCGAGGGGGTGGTCCACGTGAAGATGCGGGAAGTCTACCCCGTCGAGTAGTTCCTTAAGTTGTTTAGTTTCGAAACCGGCGGTCGCAGCCTGCTGAAGTTTTCCTAAGCTTAGGACACCGATCAGACCGAGGCCGTCGCTCACGGGCCAAGCAGTGAATTCGCTCGAACCCATCTTTTCCAGAGCGTCTCGAACGGTCATCTCCGCAGCGAGTATCTGCGTCGCGGGCCGCATCGCCAGAATGACCTGGCGGTGCCCTTCCTGCTGGCGGGTCTCGGCCGTGGGAAGGTGGATGCCGTCCTGGCGGGCCAACGATTCGTAGATGGACTGCTTTTGGAGACGGGATGAAATGAAGAAACTAACCAGGTTCGAAATCATCAAGGGGACGATAACGGCATAGTCGCGCGTGATCTCAAAAATCATGACGACCGAGGTCATCGGCGCACGGATAATGCCGGCAAAGGCCGTACCCATTCCCACGAGAGCATAGGCCCCCGCGGTCGCCACATGGTAGGGGAACAAGTTGTGGGCCACGGTGCCGATGGTTCCTCCGAGCATGGCTCCCAGAAACAGGCTGGGACCGAAAATGCCGCCGGCGTTTCCAGAGGCGTAGCTGGTGGTGACCGCAAAAAGTTTCAAAACTAAAAGCAATACCATCAGCCGGAGCGCCATGCCTCCGTTCAATGCCGCGCCCACATGCTCGTAGCCCACGCCAAGCACTTGAGGAACAAACCAGCCCATTACGCCGACCAGCACGCCGCCGATCACGGGTTGGAACGCGAGCGTCTTGCGCGGAAATTTTAGAAAACGTTCGCGCATGCCGAGCAGGAGCTTGGTGAAGGCCACGGACACGAGGCCGCCGGCGACACCGAGTACGGCGTAGATCGCGAATTCCCATGGGTTGACGAGCTGGTATTGCGGCACTTTAAAAAGAGGATCATTGCCCAGCAAGAGCCGGAGCACGCCCCAGGAGGTAGCGGACGCGAGAACAACCGAACCCAACACAGGAGCATGAAGATCGCCGACGATTTCTTCGAGCGCAAACAACACTGCTGCAAGAGGCGTGTTGAACGCGGCCGCGATGGCCGCGGATGCAGCCACGGGGATAAGCGCCTTCACCTTTTCCGGGCGCAGTCCAAGACTGCGGCCAAGCACTGAAGCAATTCCGGCGCCAACCTGGACGGTGGGCCCTTCGCGTCCAAGCGGAATTCCGCTGGCCAGTGTTGCGGAGGTGCAGAAGAATTTACCGAACATGGTGGCCGCAGTGATCCGGCCGTCGCGAGCATAAAGTGCCGCTTTTGTCTGCGGGATGCCGCTGCCGCGCGCATCCGGAAAATATCGGTACAGCAAATATCCCATCACCAGGGAGCCCGCAACTGGGATTAGCAAACGGTGCCAAGCAGCTCCGCCGACAGGATAGAGCCGCATGCCGACTCGCTCGGTCAGCAGGATGAAAGCAACGGCCATCAAGCCGACGAGAGCGCCGATCAGCAGCGTGAGGATCAGGAAGACTTGTCCTTCCCGCTCATTGAGGAGAGCGTTCCAGTGCCGCGCCGGAGATCTCCACCAGGTGGTCCGTGTTTGTTCCAAGGCTTCCATTATTTTGCCGGCAGATTTGCTCCCCGGCCAGGGAGGAGAAATCTTAATTTCAAGGTTCGCTCGCGGCGGCGCTCTTCTTCCAAATGCCTGGTGCGTGCCTTCAGCAAATCATCCAAAGAAACGAGCCCCAGGAATTTTCGCGTGGCATGCTCGATCACCGGCAGCCTGGTTACGCCTTTTTCCGCCATTCGGTATACGACGACACGCAGAATTTCGTCGGGATTCGTTTCCACTGTGCTTTCTCGTACCAGATCCCCGAGCGGCCGTTGGAGGACGGCCTCACCTTCGTGTTCTATCCGTTCGCGGATATCTCCTCGTGTCAGCACGCCAACGAGCTTACCTTCGGTATCCACCACCGGCAGCAACCGTTGCTTATGCGGATGATTCACGTGAAGCGAGTTCAGGATTTCTCCGACTTTGGCCTCCGCTGGTAGCACGACGACATTTGAGCGCATCACTTCGCGGACAAAGAGAATTTCCAGCGGGTCGACGGCATATTCGCGGCTCAAGTGATAGCCGCGCCGGGCGACTTTCTCGGTCAAGATGGACCTTTTAAGTGTCAAGACGGTGAAGGCATGCGCGATCACGCTGCCGACAAGGAGCGGCAAGAAAACGTTTGCGTCATGTGTCAATTCAAAAGCAAAGACGATGCTTGTAAATGGGGATCGCATCGTGCCGCCGAGAATCGCGCCCATGCTGATCAGAGGCCAGAAGCCAGCGCCTTCGTTCGGCAGAAACATCGCTTCCAGGCCTCCCAGCGCGCCGCCCATCATGAGCAATGGGGCCAAGACGCCGCCCGAGGTGCCCGAGCCGAGCGAGACCGCCCAGATAAACCATTTCACGAGGAGGACACCCAGAATCACCTTCGTGGTCACGCTGCCCTGGAGCAATGCGCCGATGGTGTCGTAGCCGACGCCAAGGGCTTGCGGAAAAATCAAGCCGCCGATTCCAATGGCGAGACCGCCGATCGCCGGCCACCACATCCAATGAATTTTGAGATGTTGAAACGCATCTTCCGCAGCGTAAACAGAAACCGTGAGCAATGCTGACAAGACTCCCGCGAGGAGCCCGACAAGCGCGCATCCCAGCAGAGCTCTTGGGCCGATGAAGAGCGGATGCTCGGGTACGGGAAACAGTGGGCCGAATCCCAGAAGGTATCGTCGAGCGACGGCGGCGGCGGCACTGGCCAGCGCGACGGGAATCAGGCTGCGCGGCTTCCACTCGAAAAGCAGGAGTTCGACGGCAAGAAGCACCGCCGCGACTGGTGAAGCAAACGTCGCGGACATTCCGCCGGCCGCACCCGCCACGAGAAGCGTTTTTCGTTCGGCGCTCGTCAAATGGAAAAGCTGTGCGATCATGGAGCCAAAGGCACCGCCCGTCATAATGATCGGGCCTTCCGCGCCGAACGGCCCGCCAGAACCGATGGAAATTGCGGAAGAGAGCGGCTTGAGAAACGCGACTTTCGGTTCGACGCGACTGCCGTTGATCAAAATCGCTTCAATGGCCTCCGGGATGCCATGGCCGCGGATTCGCTCTGAGCCATAGCGGGCCATCACGCCGATGATGAGCGCACCGCCAATCGGCACGAGAACGCTGTAGTAACCCAAATGATTGCCAGCGGGAGAAACCATCGCCGTATTCCAGCGGCCAAAATAAAAGAGGTTGGTAAAGAGTCCGATCAATCGGAGCAGCACGAGAGCCACGAACGCGCAGAGGACTCCGATGAGCATTGCGAGGCCGGAGATGGGGATGACGCGCAGTGTGGTAGTGAAGTCGCCCAACTCCTCGTTGTGATTGCGGGTTGCCTTGTTCGCTTTTGCCTGTGGGTCGGTTTTTTGATTTTCGTCAATCACGTCTCACTCGCACTTCTCTCTTGACTCTTTTCTTTGGGTTCTTGCCGCTGCGCTGGCCGCGATCGAGCAGGGCTTCGATTGCGCCGACCAGCGCCTCTCCACTCGTGCGCAGTTCACTGATGCGGTTTTGGGCGACTTGTTCGAGCAGTCGCTCGCCGCGCGGCAACAGAGATACGAACACGCGACGACGGTCATCCCGGCTGCGGGTCCGGCGCACATAGCCGTTCGTCTCGAGGCGGTCGATGAGCTCCACCGCGCTGTGGTGTTTTAGCGCGAGCCTCTCTGCAAGCGTCTGAATGGTGGCTTCGCTGCTTTCGGGAAGGCCGCGAATAGCTAGCAGCATGAGGTATTGCTGAGGCTCCAACCCCACGGCCCGGGCCTTCGCGTCCCCTTCCCGCAGAAAATGGCGAATGCGGTAACGCAGCTCAGCCAGCGCGCGGTACTCGGCAGGAGTGATTTCCATTCCCATGGCCTAAGTATATCGTACTGCGATATACCTTGCCATCCGGCCCGATCGAACTGAGTACTGGCAAAAATCGATTTAAGGTGCGGGAGGAGATTTAGAGCTTCTTGCGAAAGGCTTTCTGTGTCTTATAGTGTTCGTACCCTTGCCGTTCGTAGAATTTGTGGGCGCGCTCGCGGATCACCTTGGAACGCACCGACATGCTTGGGCAGCCGTGCTTGCGCGCCCAATCTTCGGCGACTTCGAGCAGTCGCGCGCCGGCACCGCGGCTCCTCTGGTCTTCGGCGACGATGAGCCCGTTCAATTCCGCACGAGTGCCAACCTCCAGAAGATGAGTGACACTGACGTGTGCCCAACCCACCACTCCTGCGCCAGGAGATTCCGCGACGAACAACGCGTTTTGCGATGCGGACCTGAGTTTGTACAGTCTCTTTGTCATCTCCGAGGACGTCGTCGGATAACCAAGCTCGCCGCTTAGCTCCGCAAGCCGCAGTGCGTCACTGATTCGTGCGCGACGAATCGTGACGCCCTGATTCCCGGCTTTCTTAGCCATCTCTCAACCTGCTTTCCTTCGCAGCCGTACCTGCACCGCTCGGCTCTTTAGTTCACGTAGCGCGTCCGACGCGATCCATCGCGCGGCGCGGGATTCCTGTTGCCAAATTCGCTCTGCAGAGCTTATCGCTAGTTTGTTCAGATGCGGATTTCTTTTTCCGATGTTTCGGAGTGCCCAATTGACTGCTTTTCTTACGAAATTGCGGTCGTCATGCGCCTCGCGCTCGATCACCGAAAGAAACCGCTCAAATTGCGCGTCCCCCGCGGATTTGTCCTTATAACTCAAATATGCGGCCAGGGAAAATGCCGCGCGCTTCTCGAATTCTGCGCGCCGAGTGCTCCATTCATAGATTTTGTGCCACGCGGGCTTTGCGTGGGCGTAGAGATAACAACATGCCGTGTCCACCACGTCCCAAGAGTCAAAATCACGCACCCAGCGCTCCATCTGCGCCGAGGTGATTTTCTCCGATTGGCCAATCAGCGGGGCGAGGATTCTTGCATCGTGAGTGCCAGAGGACCAGAGCTCCTCCGCCAGCGCTTGATCTTTCCCTATGCGCCGCGCCAACGCGTGTAAGACCGGTGCTGAAATCCCACAAGCCTTCGAAACGTTTACGCCGAAATAGGCCAACTGCGCGCGGGCCTTCGGATCGGCATGTTTTTTCAGTTCGCTCAGCACCTGGGCTCTCGTCCACCTTCGAGTGGCCATCGAGCGGGGCGCTGGGTTAGAACGTTTTGTCGGAATCGAGGAGGATTGTGACCGGCCCTTCATTCACCAGCTCCACGGACATCATCGTTTGAAAAATCCCAGTTGCGACGCTAACGCCTAGCGCACGCATCGCCTGCATAAATTCTTCGTAGAGCGCCTCGGCTTTTTCCGGAGGAGCGGCAGAGATAAAGCTGGGCCGGCGCTGCCCACGCGCGTCACCGTACAGCGTAAATTGCGAAACGACGAGGGCTGCGCCTTTGACTTCCAGCAGCGAGCGATTCATTTTTCCCTGGTCGTCCTCAAAAATGCGAAGGTTGACGACCTTCCCCGCCATAGAAGCAGCAACAGCGGAGGTATCTTCGCGACCGACTCCGAGCAAAATCATCAACCCGGCGCCGATTTCTCCGGTCACGCGCCCTTCGACAGTCACACTCGCGCGGCTTACCCTTTGCACTACGACACGCATCCGGCTTTCCTACCTGGCAGCTTTCTTCGCCGATTTTCTTAGCAGTGGCAGCACGGCGCTACCTGGCGGCGCTGGCTGGCACTTTGGGCAGAAATAACTGCTTCGACCTGCGACAATCGCGCGCCGGATCACAGTGCCGCAGCGGTAGCAGTCCGCGCCTTCTCGCCCGTAGGCGCGATGGTGCCGCTGATATTCTCCCGGCTGGCCATCGACGTCAAGAAAATCGGAAATCGATGAACCTCGCAACACGATTGCCTTTTCCAAGATTTCACGCAGCACGCGATGGAGCACCGCTGCTTGCGCCTTTTTCAGCGACCCCCCAAGACGCGCAGGATGAATTTTTGCGCGCCACAGACTCTCGTCCGCATAGATATTCCCGACGCCACGCAAAAAGCTCTGATCCAGCAGGAGCGCTTTGATCCTCGCGCTGCGGGATCTGGTTCGCTTCACAAATTCTTCAGCGCTCACTTCCAGAGGGTCGGCGCCGAAAGCGCGCAGCTCTTCCGCGAGCGGCCCCTCCGACAAGTAGGCTAACCGGCCAAAACGCCGCGCATCCGTGTACCGGAGCTCGCGATCGTCATCGAGCAAGAAACATGCATGCGTATGTTTTTCGCAAGGTTGCGCCACGGGATTCGGCGCGATCTGTCCCGTCATCCCCAAATGCACGAGGAGTGCGGCAGGCGCCGCGTCGCCATTAGTAACAGATGAGCCGCTGTTTACCGGCGAAAGCCGCAGCAGCATGAACTTGCCGTAGCGCTCAACGGCCTCGATTAGCCTACCGGGAAGATGCTGCTCGAGCGCAGAGGGGTCATCGATGAAATCCGTTTTGCCAAGCCTCACGGACAGAATTCGCCTGCCGACAATCGTTCGCCGCAGGCCGCGCGCTACTGTTTCGACTTCAGGAAGTTCTGGCATGGAGGGAGCATAAGCAAAATATCACATCCCCTCAATGAAGGGCAGCCGGGCAACAACTCGAAGCGCGGCGGTGCCGAAGATTCCCCGAATCGCGACGAGGCGCGCATCAAGAAACGAAAGTCACTTCTTTTGATAGTTCGGATAAGGCGGAGGCCCGGGAATCACTACCGGATGTACCTTCAAGGCTTCCAGCGTCACCTGGACGGCTCTTTCGAGTTGTGGATCGTGGCCTGCCGCAACGGATGCAGGATCGTTCTCCACTTCGATGTCCGGTGCGATCCCTTGATTTTCCACTTCCCATTCGTTATGCAGTCCAAAAATTGCCACGCGTGGAGCTGTCACGCGGCCACCATCCATCAGCGGCGGGTATCCATAAATGCCAACCAGGCCACCCCAGGTCCGCGTACCGACCAAGGGCCCCACTTTGTCTTGCTTGAACATCCACGGCAATGCATCACCGCCCGAGCCGGACATTTCGTTTATGATCATGGTCTTGGGGCCGTAGATCTGGGCAAGCGGCGAGCAAAATTCTTCGCCCTCCCGCGTAATGGCGCAATTGCGCAGCGGCCGCTTGAGCATGTCGATGATGTAGTCCGCGATGTCCCCACCGTGGTTGTAGCGCTCATCGATCACAGCGGCTTGCTTGCCTACCTGCGCATAGTAATACCTGTTGAAATTGAGGAAGCCTCCGGTCGCTGTGTCCGGCACGTGAACGTAGGCGACTTTGCCTCCGCTCATCTGATCGACTTTGCGGCGATTGCCTTCTTCCCAAGCGAAGTTACGCAGATCGAATTCACTTGGTAACGGCACCACGGTCACTTCTCGAGCGTCCTTGCCGTCCGGATTCGGTCCTACCTTAATTTTTATTTGAGTGCCCGCGGTGTTTTCAAAGTAGCTGTAGACGTCCGTGGGCGGGCGCACATCGCGGCCGCTCACTTCCAACAGGTAATCTCCCACTTTGACGTCGACGCCGGGCTGGGTTAGGGGCGCGCGCAATTCCGGATTCCAATTCTCTCCATTGAAAATACGCGCAAAACGGTAACGGCCGTTTTCCAATTTATAGTCCGCGCCGAGGAGTCCGCCCTTCACCAGCTTGGGCTGCGGCACATCGCCGCCGCCAAGGAACATGTGTCCGACGGTGATCTCGCCAAGCATCTCTTCGAAGAGATGATTGAGGTCGGCGCGGCCTCCAGTGCCTTTTAGGTAGGGAGCGTATTTCTTCTCTGCAGCGGCGATGTTCAATCCGTGATGGTTGGGGTCGTAGAGAAAGTCCCGCTCGATGCGCCAAACTTCGTGGTACATCTGGTTCCACTCGACGCGGGGATCCGTGTAGACCTCCATTCCGTCGAGATTCAGCGCGCCTTCTCCCGGTTTGACCACAACCGCCGTCGCGGCAATAAACCAAGGCGCAGTGGGCCCGGGACCTTGACGGTAGAGAACCTTCTCACCATTCGCCGAAACCACAAACGCACTCGCGCCGCCGAGGTACGGCTCGGTCTTCCGTGTGCTCAAGTCAAACTTCGAAACCGAGATCATCGTCGGTTCTGTCAGACTTGGCACACCCGGTAGTTCACTTAGAAAAAGAACACCGGTCTTGCCAGCATCTACTCCAACGTAGTTCCCCGCTTTGATGGGCATGGCCACAATTCTCTGGCCGATTCCGTCGAGGTCTATCGTGACTTTCACTTCGTCTTTCTTCTCGCCTTCTTTTCCTTTGTCGGCACCCTTTTCCGGTTCCTTGGCTTTATCGGCGTCCTTGGCCTTGTCTTCGCCCGCGGCTTTCTCCTCGTCGCTCTGCGGTTCGACAGGCGAGGAATCGCCTTTCTTCAACACCACCGCGTAAATGCTTCTCGATATGGGATGCTGAAAGCTCGAGAGATCAAGCCACGCGATTGAGAGCCCAAGATCCGTGCTCGCCGCGAAATAAAGCGATTTCCCATTTTTGTCGAACACCGGAAAGCGCGCGTCGCTGGTGCCATCCGTGATCTGCGACTCTTTCCCCGATTCCAGCGAATACACGAAAACGTTCCGCATGTGGTTTTCGAGATACTTCGCATACGTCAGCCATTTGCTATCCGGCGACCACGCTTCATTTATTGTGGAGGACGGATCCTCATAGCGATCCGACGTCACCTTCACCGGTGTGCCTTTCTCCACATCCACATACCAAAGATTCAGGCGCTTGTCGGTGTAGGCAATCTTCTTGCTGTCCGGAGACCATAATGGTCCGTAAAAAAACGATGGAGGATTACCAAGATTGATTTTCTTTACGGCACCCAAACCGGTTTGATCCACGATGTGCAGCGCATATTCGCCAGATTCGTCGGAGAAGAAGGCAATGGACTTCCCGTCGGGTGACCAGGCAGGGTCGCGTTCGGCGACCGCTGGCGTTCGCGTGAGGTTCCGTACGTCCCCTTTCTCTGCCGGAACGGTAAGGATTTCACCCCTGGCTTCGAAGACGGCGCGAACTCCCGTTGGCGAAATGGCGGCGTTCTGAATTTTGTCCCCCGCCTTTTCATAGTGCGGACGTGTCGCCGGCAAATCGGCGGAGATGCGAATGTCCACCTTGCTCGCCTTCTCGGTTTTCAAATCGAGGGCGTAGATGCCACCAAACTGCTCATAGACCAGCGCCTCAGGACCGGCAGAAAGCGATTTCACGTCGAAACCCTCGTTGTCCAGCACCTGCTTCACGTTCTTCGTTTTCGTATCATAAGCAAAGATCGTCACACCCCCTTTGCGGTCCGACAGAAAATAGACGGTGTCACCGACCCAGACCGGATCATCGTCATTGGAGTTTTCGCGAGGCACTTTCTCGAGTTGCAAGTCGCTCAACCGCAGCACATAGACAGGAGTCGTTTGGCCACCGTGATACCGCTTCCAGGCCGCTTGCCATTTTTGATTCGGCACGTATGCGATGTGTGTGGCGTCGGGTGAATAGGAAGCCGCCTCACCACGCCACATGGGCAGAACTTCCGGAACGCCCCCTTCGACCGGCACGGTGTATAGGCGGTCGAAGTCCGCGTACGCTTCGCGGGCTGAACTGATCAGAACCTTTTTGCCGTCCGGAGTCCATCCGACGACCACGTCAGGATCAGGATGCCAAGTCAGGCGCTTTGGCTCGCCACCATTGGCGGGGATGACGTAGGCGTCGACATTGCCATCGTACTGGCCCGTGAACGCAACCCAATTTCCGTCGGGCGAAAATTTCGGTCCAGCTTCGTGTCCTCCGGTTGTGAGCTGGCGTGCCTCGCCGCCTTCTCGCGGCACGCTCCAAAGATATCCGCCATAGGCGAATACGATTTGCGTCTGGCTCATCGTAGGCGCCTGCACGAGCAGCGGAGATTCGTCCGCCGCGGCAGACCAACTCGCCATGCACAACAAGGCCAGCACCATGGCCGCTATCATTGCCGAAATTCGAAAACGCATCATTCCTCCTGGAGAACGCCGCACAAACTTTTTCAGACTGCGCGAATCGTAAAGCATCCGGCTACTTCGGAGTGCCGGCCGATGGCGGCCAGAAGCCGGGATCGCTGATGGGACGCTGGTCCATCTTGTCCGCGTACTTCTTTACGGCCGGGCCAATGGCAGACGCGTTCCCGATCAGCACAAAAACCAGATTATCCAGAGGAAAGTGCTTTTCGATGATTTGCTTCGCGAGCGCCGGCGTCACGGCATCAATGCGCGCTTCCAGCTGATTCACCTCATCGTCGCCAAGCCCGTAAAATTCGTTCATTACAATTCGCCGCGCGAGCTGGCCCGAGGATTCAATCGACGGTGGAAACTGCCCCTTGATGTAGCTCTTCGCGGAAGTAATCTGTTCCTCTGTGACGCCGTTCTTGTGAAGCTTTTCCAAGACTTGAAGCGCAAGATCAATCGCCGGTGCCGTTGTTTCGTTCTTCGTGAAGCTGCTTATTTCAAACGGTCCAGGCGCTTTACGTGAGTCGAAAAACGATCTTGCCCCGTAGGTGTAGCCAGATTCGACGCGCAACGCTTCATTCAGTTCGGAAGTGAATCGACCGCCGAAAATAGTATTGACCACGCGAATCGCAACGCGGTCCGGATCGTTGACGCGGGTGCCGATATTTCCGATGGCGAAATAGGTTTGCGTGGCATCGGGCTTATCGATCAGCAGGAGTCTCTTTCCTTTTGCAGGAGGAACTGCAGTGATGGATGCGCTTGTCACTGTCCGCGCCGGCCATGCGCCAAGCGTCTCTTCGAGCTTTTTCCGAATTTCCGCGGCATCGAATTCGCCTGCGATACCGAGTATGGTATTCCCCGGCGCGTAGTTTGTTTCGTAGAATTTCACGATGGCATCCCGCTGGATGCGTTTGAGCGAAAGCTCGTCGCCGTCCGACGGGCGCCCGTAGGGATGTGCGCCGTACAGATAGCCGTCGTAGTACAAGCCCAGCACGGATTGCGGTTCGTCCTTCGCGGCTTTCACGCCGTCCAGACTCTGCGTCAGGACTTTGTCGGTCTCGGCTTGCGGAAAAGTCGGATGCAGTACGGCATCCGAAAAGAGTTCCAATCCGCGCGACAGATCCTTGGTCAGAAACTCGGCGCTGACGTTCGTGAAGTCCGCGCCGGCGTCAGCGCCAAACGAGCCGCCCATAAAATCGAAATCCGCGGAGAACTGCTGAGCCGTGCGGGTCTTGGTTCCCTTGCGCAAGAGCGCAGCGGTGACGGATGCGAGTCCTTCTTGTCCAGCGGGGTCCGCCGCGGCTCCGGTTTTGATCAGAGCGAAGACATTGATTAGCGGGACGCCACGCTTCTCCATCAACAGCACCGTCAACCCGTTTTTGAGCACGAACTTCTCATGCGGCGGCAGGCGCAGCGATTGCGCCGGTACGGGTGGGCAAATCAGAAGCAAAAATCCTAGGACTGCGAGAAGGCGCAATATCTTTCTTTCGCGTGTCATTGTTTGGCCTTCTCTTGGTTTTCGGGGAGCAGCGTCGCGACAGTACGGTTGTTTGCAGCAAAATATTTTTTGGCGACGCGCTGCACGTCCTCTTTCGTCACCGCGGAATAGTTCTTCGCCGCGTCGAACAATTTGTTGTAGTCGCCCATGAAAACCTCATAGGTTCCGATAGTGTTGGCGCGCCCATTGATCGTCTGCATCTCCCGGTAAAATTCCACCAGCCGGCTGTTTTTGGCTTTTTCAAGTTCCTGATCGCTAACCGGGGCGCTCTTTATCCTCTCCAGTTCCTCATAAATCGCTTTTTCACAGGCTTGCGGGTCGACGCCTTGCCGCTGCAGGGCTGTGATGATGGCGAGGGTGGGATCGAACGCTGGATCGACAGAAGAGGAGACGTCGAGAGCAATTTGATCCTTGTCCACCAACCGCTGGTACATGCGCGAGCTTTCTCCTTGAAAAAGAACGCTGCGGAGAATGTTGAGCGCATAAAAGTCCGGGTCGTCGGTTTTCGAGACATGATAGCCAATCATGACGAGGGGCAATTCTGCGGGCTTGTGAACCACTAGCCGCCGCTCACCGAGTTGCTCGGGCTCGATGGTGGTGACGGGCGGGGGAGGCGCGTGCGACGGGATCGGCTCAATAAATTTCTCGCAAAGCTGAAAAATTTCCTCGGGTGAAACATCTCCGACGACTACCATCGTGGCGTTGCTGGGCGAATAACCCATTTCAAAATGGTGTTTCAGGTCGTCCATCGTCCAGTGCTCGATATCGCTCATCCAGCCAACGACAGGCCATTGATAGGTGTGCGCGATGAAGGCCGTGGCCCAAAGCTGCTCTTCGAGCAAACCGAAATTATTGTTGTCTACGCTTAGGCGCCGCTCGGAAGCTACCACTTCGCGCTCGGAAGCGATTTTTTTCGGATCGAACGTCAAATCGCGTATTCGGTCGGCTTCGATATCGTAAATCAGAGGAAGCGCCGAGCGGGGAAACCAGTCCTGGTAGACAGTCACGTTTTGTGTAGTGTAGGCGTTGTTCGCAGCTCCGTTCGCTTCCATTACCTTGTCGAGGTCGCCCGGCCCGTATTTCTTCGCGCCATTGAACATCATGTGTTCGAAAAAGTGCGAGAGGCCGGTGGTGCCTGGGTGCTCGTTGCGCGATCCGATGCGATAGAAAATGTAGAGCGCCACATTCGGAATGCTATGGTCCGGCTGAACGAGCACCTTCATGCCATTTTTCAGCGTACGGGCGCTTACAGGAAACTCCTGCGACTGCGCCCGCGCCGCCGAAGCAGTAATACCCAGCGCGCACAACAACACCAATGCGGACCTGCGGTGCCTAATTGTTTTCATGAACCGACCCTCACCCGAAGTCTCTATCTAAGACGCATGTCCCCTCGGAAATGTTTACGGCTATTTGCGCTTCTTCACGGCAGCAGCGCAAACACGCGGACTGGACCGCCCGAACCACCTTCTAGCTTGATCGGCGCCACAACAAGGAACGCACCTTTTTCTGGAAGCTCGCTCAAATCTGACAAATTCTCGAGGTGATAGAGCCCTGCTCCCAGCGCCAAATGATGCACTGCAAAATCCTCGGAAGCGCCGCAATCCACGCTAATTGTGTCACTTCCAATGCCGCTGACCTTGCGCTCGATCAGCCTTTCGACCGCCGCCGCGGAAAATCCCGGAAAATGCATGCGCCCGGCGGCGTCCTGATTGCGGTAACTCCTGGCATCGGGCCACCTTGACGCCCAACCTGTCCTGAGCAGCACGATGGCTCCCGCTGGAATTGGCCCATTCCGCTTTTCCCACTCGTCAATCCGCGCGGCAGGAAGCTGGTAGTCCGCATCCGAAGCGCCTTCCGAGCGAACGTCGATTACGGCCGCCATCCCAAAAAGTTGTGTTACAGGGATTTGATCGACAGTCGTCTTCCCCGGCGGAAAATGGATCGGCGCATCCAGATGCGTCCCGTAATGCTCCAGCATCCAGAAGCTCCGTGTGAAGTAGCCGTCGCGCTCAACGCTGGCATTTACCTCGGACTCGAACCACCGCTCATCGCGGGGCCAAGGAACCAATCTATCGTTGATGGCGTAAGCAAGGTCCAAGACTCGCGTCTTCCCGGAGAGGATCCCATTGAACATGAGGTCAGGGGAGCGGGATGCCAGGCGAGGCCACAATACCGGCCATGCGCAGGATTTCCTGGTACTCGGCTTCCGTAATTTGCGAAACGAGAACGCGCACGTTTTTCAAGAGCTTCATTTTTTTCAAAGCTGGATTGGCGCGCAGTTCGGCCAGCGTGACTTGCCTCGGCAGCCGGTCAAAGGCTCTCAGGTCCGCGACGAGGTTTTTTTCTTTGTGGTCGTGAGGATCGGGATAAGGGTCGCGCGTGATCTCTGCGATGGAGTAAAGTGTCCGCTCAGGCGCGGAGTGGTAACAGAGCACACGGTCACCTTTGCGCACCTGTTTGAGCGCACGAATGGCGTCAGGCTTCGACTCCGCGCCGTGCCACATTTCCTTGCCCTTCACGAAGAGCGTATCCCAATGATAGTGGTGCGGGTCGGCGCTAAATATCCAGTAGTGTCGTTGCGAGGTCGGAGTTACCATCGAGACGTCGAGTCGGCAGCAATATACACGTGGAAGAGCAAAAAGCGAAACAAAATGTTGGGGTTAGCCGCGATTCGGCGTGTGCTGAGGAAATCGCCGAAAGGGGACTAAAAAACTCGAATTTTTAACTAACTTCCTTGTTTTTATAGAGTTAGATGAAACTTCACGCGACGTCAACAAAAACCTCTTCACCCCGGACTTGTGTGGGATAGCAAGCCACTCCCATGCTGGGGTTCTGGACTAGCTTTCCGGTGGTCACGTCATACTCCCAGCCGTGCCAAGGGCAGGTGACAATCTTGTCCTGAAGCGAACCTTGACCCAACGGGCCTCCTCTGTGCAGGCAAGTGTTGCTGATAGCGAAGAACTTACCCCCGACGTTCGCCAGCGCGATTGCTATGCCTGCCACCTGAATTTCGTGGACGGCGCTTATTGGCACATCAGCAATCTTCGCGGCTAACACAAACGGCATACTCTCTCCTTCGCAAATAGAAAGATGAACAGAAAACTCAACTAGCGGAGTCTTTAGAAATCCTTGCGTTGCGCCGCCGAGTATAACTTCCCTGACCTGCAGCGTCAAAACAGCCTCGTCTGGCGATCACTTCGCGGAGGCCGGTCCATTCGCTCTTTTCGCCATCATTTTCCAGTATGTGGCGGGACGAAGACGTTGCACGATGTCTATTTGGCGAGCGTCGCGGCCGATGAGAATGCGCGGTTCGCGTTTTTCCACGCCCTTTAGGATGCGGGCGGCGGCGGCTTCCGGCGAAGTAGGTGTTACTTTCTCAAAATAGGCGATCGCGGCCTCGCGTTTGCTTTGGGACGCGTGAGCCCCTAGACGCGCGTGCTTTGCAATGGGCGTGTGGATGCCGCCTGGGTGAACGCAGGAAACAGAAACCGAAGTGCCTTCGAGTTCATGCCTGACCGCCTCGGTGAATCCCCGCACGGCAAATTTGCTTGCCGAATAAGCGCTCTGCCCCGCAGGAGCAATCATTCCGAAAACGCTCGACAAATTGACGATCTGGGCGCGCGGCTGCTGCTTCAGAATCGGCAAGAAATACTTCACTCCATAAACGACGCCCCAGAAATTAATGCCAAGCAGCCAGCGCAAGTCGTCGAGAGAGATTTCATCAAACGTACCATGAAGCGCCACGCCGGCATTGTTGATTAGCAGCGTGACACGGCCGTGCCGAGCGGCAACGTCTTCCGCAAAGCTTCTGACTGCCGCTTCGTCGGAGACGTCGAGGACGTGGGTGGAAAGCGCAGCTTGCTTGGGCGGCAGCGAGGCCGCCGTTTCGGCTAGTCCCTTTTCGTCGATGTCCGCAATGGCGAGCCCGGAGCCGGATCCGCAAAGCTGCTGCGCCAGCGCGCGCCCAATCCCACTTGCGGCACCCGTGACGACAGCAACTCCGCCGTGAAGAAACGACACCTATGCGCCCGCGCCCTGGACTCTTGCCAGGAGTTCGACGAACTTTTGCTTACGTTCCGACTGATCGTGGCCGCCTTCGGCGTCCGCGAGCTGCGTAATATTCATCGAGCAGAACTTCGGCCCGCACATCGAGCAGAATTTCGCTTCTTTGTAAAAATCGTCCGGTAAATTTTCGTCGTGCATGGTCTTAGCCGTCGGCGGATCGAGCGACAACTCAAATTGCTTGTTCCAGTCAAACAAAAACCGCGCATAGCTCAAGGCATCGTCGCGGTCCCGCGCTCCCGGCCGGTGACGAGCCACGTCCGCCGCGTGCGCCGCAATTTTGTACGCAATCACACCCTGCTTCACGTCCTCGGGATTCGGCAAACCAAGGTGCTCTTTGGGAGTGACGTAGCACAGCATCGATGCGCCGTGCCACCCGATCATCGCTGCACCAATCGCACTCGTGATGTGGTCGTACCCCGGCGCGATATCGATAACCAGCGGTCCCAACGTGTAGAACGGCGCTTCGTGGCACCATTCCATTTCCTTATCGACCTGCTCCTTGATCTTGTCCAGCGGCACGTGTCCCGGGCCTTCGATCATCACTTGGACGTCGTGCTCCCAGGCTTTCTTCGTCAGCTCGCCGAGCACCTTCAACTCCGCGAACTGCGCTTCGTCGCTCGCATCCGCGATGCATCCCGGCCGCAACCCGTCCCCGAACGAAAAGCTCACGTCGTGCTTCTTAAAAATCTTGCAAATCTTTTCGATGTTCTCGTAAAGGAAATTCTGCTTCTTGTGGTGTTCCATCCAGTGCGCCATGAGGGAACCGCCACGGCTCACAATTCCAGTAATGCGCTTCCGCACAAGGGGCACATGCTCGCGCAACACGCCTGCGTGGATCGTCATGTAATCCACGCCTTGTTCAGCTTGCTCTTCGATCACTTCGAGCATCAATTCGATGGTCAAGTCCTCGGGACGCCGCACCCGCGAAATCGCCTCATATACGGGCACCGTTCCCACAGGTACCGGCGACGCATTAATGATCGCCTTTCGAATTACGGGAATGTCTCCGCCCGTCGAAAGATCCATCACGGTGTCCGCGCCGTAATGCACGGCGTGATGCAACTTCTTCAGCTCTTCCTCAATATTCGAACTCGTTGCCGAATTTCCGATGTTGGCATTGATCTTGCATTTGCTTGCGATACCGATGCCCATCGGCTCCAGGTTGCGGTGATTCACATTGGCCGGAATAATCATCCGTCCCCTTGCAATTTCGCTGCGCACGAGTTCCGGCTCGATCTTTTCGCGGCCAGCCACGAACTGCATCTCTTCCGTGATGACGCCTTGCCGCGCGAAGTGCATTTGCGACATATTGCGATTCCCGTTTGCGGTCGCAGTTTTTGCCTCTCTTGATTCAATCCAGCTGTCGCGTATTGCCATGGAGCCCCCTCTCGCATCGGACCAAATGCCTCGGACAGAAACTCACTCTCTTGTCCCACTGACTCATTCTTAGAAGTTTGGATTATGGCACCGGAGGAAGGGTGCCGCAACTTGCGCGAGGAGAACTTTACAGACGAGGGAAATTGGGAACCGTCGCTGACGTAGATATGTAATCGAAGCAACCGAGTCCCAAAAATGACAGAGCACGGGACCATGATCCCGTGCTCTGCCGATTCTTTTCCGACCAGTTGCCCAGCCCAGAATTAAACTTACTGAAGCGGTGCGCTCGCTACCGTGGCGCCAGCACCTGAGGGGTCATAACGGATAACGCCGGATTGGTCAGAGAAAAACATGCGCTGACCAGAGGTGCCGACCGATACTGGAGTGCCCGTGACGGTGTAACTGACTGAAGGCGTCGCGCCATCACCCGTCCAAACGAATACGTAACCGCTCTTTGTGCCGCTCGCCAGAACTGCGTCGACCAAGCAAGCGTTCGTCGAAGTAGCTGTGCAAGGGTTTGCACCGCCCATCGCCGCAAGTGAAGCTGGATAGCCAGCGGCCGGGTAAGTGGAGGAGTATGTCACAGCGGACGTGTTGAGCGTACGAATCGAGCCAACCGCAGATGCTTCATTGGCCGCCATACGCGAACGAAGTAGGTTAGGAATTGCGATCGCCGCGATGATCAGAATGATCGCCACGACGATCAACAACTCAATGAGAGAGAACCCTTTTTGCCGAGTACGCATTACTGTAATTCTCCTTTTTGGGACCTGGGTATCTAGGCCCCACCATCTGGTGGGCCTCTTATTTCGACCATTATGCAATCATGAGCAAATCGGTTCAATGGGACACATGTTCCAGTTTGGGACGGTCCGAATGGTTCAGGCTGGTGCACAGTTTGACTGAACCGAGGTTCTAGTACTAGATATGGACGTACTGTTGCTTCGAGATCCTAGGAGCACCGTGAGAGTCTCCCCCTGCTCGCGACGGATCTGCAGGGCTTCCTCTTCGCAAACTATTGAAAATGAAAATGTTATCGTGGCGATTTACCTGGGAAGGGAAGATTAGCGAAGTGCGAGTTCCAACTTGGAGAAGCACGAGACATTCTTGAGCAAAAACGGGTTGGGGTCGTAAGAGCCAAAATTCGCAACAAGCATTGCGCCAAAACCCAGAGGCTTGACCTGGATATCGTCAAAGACAAAGCGTTTTGGGCTCTCGCTGCCAAAAACGCTGTTGCGTTTATTCACTAACATAAGGCCTTTAAATCCATGAGATGCAGGAACGCTTCGGGGAATTTTATCTACGGCCGCATCGCGGCTGAAAAACCGCAGGAAATAAAAGGCTTACCGCGAATCGGACAGAGCGGAAGTGTCCAGGGTCCGGCAGGAAATGTGGCCGCTGAGGGCCAACGTAAGGTCAAGATCGGCCAGAAGATTCAGCACTACATCACGCACCCCTTGTTCGCCGGCAAGCGCGAGCCCCCAAGTATAGAGCCGTCCGAGAAGAACGGCCCGAGCACCCAAAGCCAGGGCTTTGAAAACATCGGCACCGCGGCGAATGCCTCCGTCAAAAAGCACGGGAATCCGTCCGTTCACTGTGCGCACGATGGCGGGGAGAGCGTCGAGCGTGGCAATGGCGCCGTCGACTTGCCTGCCACCATGATTCGAGACAATTACGCCGTCAACGCCCGCGTCGATTGCGTGCTTCGCATCGTCCGGATGCAAAATGCCCTTCAAAATAATAGGCAGCGACGTGTGCTTGCGGAGGAACGATATGTCGCGCCAGGTGAGGGTGGTGTTCGAATACAAGTTGCTCCAAAGTTGAATCGCGGCGGCAGGATTCTGCTCCGGCGGCTGCGGAAGAAGCGCACGAAAAACGGGGTCGCTGAAGTAATTGGCGAGACCCTGGCCCAGTATAAAAGGCAGATAGGCATGCTGTAGATCGCGTTCTCGCCATGCGAGCATGCTCGTGTCGAGCGTGACGACGAGCGCTCTATATCCTGCGCGTTCGGCGCGCTGCAGCATGCTGGCGGTCAGCTCGGGATTTTTCCCCCAATAGAGCTGGAACCAGCGGACTCCGTTCCCTGCGCTATCGGCTGCTCGCGCGACTTCTTCGATAGAACGACTTGCGGCCGTGCCGAGTGTGAACGGCAAGCCGAGTGTGGCCGCTGCCCGTGCGGACGCCAGTTCTCCTTCCGCATGAAGAATGCTCTGCACTCCCACGGGGCCGAGAATCACCGGCAAGGGCAGTTGCACGCCGAAGAGTTCAACGGTCAGGTCGCGCTGCGATACATCACGCAACATGCGCGGCACGATCCGCCATCGGTAAAACGCCTCGCGATTGGCGTGAACTGTATCTTCACCGCTCGCGCCGCCTGCCACGTAGTCGAACGCATGCAGTGGAAGTATTTCCCGCGCCTTTTGCTCTAGCAGAGAAAGAGATACTGGAATCGAGAGCGCGCTGCCCGTAAGTCCGAGCGTGTAAATCTGCTGCTGGCGCCGCATACCGGATGGTATCGGTGAACTAGGAATCTGCTCGGTCATGGCGGAGCAGGATTATACACGGAGGAAGAATGTGTGCGCGTGAGTTGAAATTACGGTGCCCACGGCCGGGATGTTGAAGTCGCTGTGGGAGCTAGTTTGGGAAAACACCACTTGCCGATAATCGGGTAGCCAGCCCACTCCCCGCGATTAGCCTTGATGCCATACACGATGCCGAGAATGACGTTGGCAACCCAACCGAGCATCCAAAACAGCCAGAACAGAGGAAAGAAGAAGATGAAAGTGGGCGGCGGCGCATTAGGAGTATGACCTCCGGAAGCGCTGTGAAAGACAGTTGCGAAGATCGAAAAAAAGAAAAAAATCATGCCGCCAAAAAGGAGCGCCATGTAACAGAGTTGCCAGATTAGAGACTGCAAGGCGTGAAACCTCACGAAGCGGAAATCCTGTTTAACGCAGAAAATAACTAGCGGCGCGATGAAGCCGGTGAAAACCTGAAGCAGGTGCGCAAGAAACGCCATGGTGCGCTCGTCCTGGGTGGGCTCGGGCAATGCCGTAAGCATCTCTTGGTCCGCCAAAGCTTTACCCTCCCCACCTAATTACAACGTAACTCGAACTCATCGCCAGCGCCGCTGGAAGGTTCGGCATTGTGCGCAATCAGAGATTAAGGTGCCGCCGGCTTTACCTGGAAATGACGGAAAGCCGCAGGAAGACCGCGAACGAGTGCCGGAGGCGCGGGCTTGACAGTGCGACAAGGGCTTCTCAAGATGGCAGAAGCGTGGAAAAATCTCTCAGCAGCAGGCTCGCAGACCTATCCCTTCCCGATTGCGATGGACAGGAGATTCGGCTCGGCTCTTTGTGGGCCGGGCAACCAGCGGTGCTGGTTTTCCTCAGGCACTACGGTTGAATCTTTTGCCGTGAGCACGTCGCGCAGTTGCGCGAACACGAGCAAGCCTTCCGCGACAAAGGAGCCTCACTTGCCGCGGTCGGATTGGGTGACCGCAATTATGCGCGAATGTTTCGTGAAGAGACGGGTATTACCATCCCTCTCCTGATCGACGAGACCCGCCAGGCTTATCGCGTGGCGGACTTGAAGTCCGCTAATCTTTTGCATCTCCTGCGGAGTGAGAATGCTTTGGCGAGAAAGCGCGCCCGTTCCGGCGGCCATCACCAGCACAAGCTAGGCCAAAACCCGTTTCAGCTTGGCGGAAGCTTCGTCTTCGGACCTGGAAATGTGGACAGGTTCGCCCACATCAGCCAAACGTTTGGTGACAATGCCACAATTGCATCGCTACTGGACGCTCTGCCGTAACCGCAGCTGTTGAACATTCCGCACCGCCGGCCTGGCTCCCACAGAGACGGAAGCAACTGCTGATAAAATATAGGCGTGAAGAGATTTCTTGCAATTAGAGGCTGGCTGGTACTGTTCTGTGCGGGCCTTGCGGCAGCGCTCAGCCTCGCGCAAAGCAGACCGGCTGGCGATAATCCTCAGCAGGATTTCCTGAATAAATTGGTTGCGGCAGCGATCGAGCGCACGAATCATTCCGTGAAATATGCTTCCGCCTACGTCCATTTAAATTATCCAGGCGGAGACGTTCCCGCAGACACTGGCGTATGCTCCGACGAAATTATCCGCGCCTACCGATCCGTCGGGGTGGATTTGCAAAAGGAAGTGCATGAAGACATGGTGAGAAATTGGTCGGACTATTCTGCCAAATCGAAATGGCATCAGTCGCATCCGGATCCGAGCATCGACCAGCGGCGCGTACCGAACCTGATGGTGTTTTTCACTCGCAAGGGAGTGAGCCTGCCGATTTCATCGCGTGCAGAGAATTATTCGCCGGGCGATATCGTCACGTGGGATTTGGGCGGGGATGTGCCGCACATCGGGATCGTAGTCAATAAGAAGTCCGCCGAGAGCGGGAGACTTCTGATCGTTCACAACATCGGCCAAGGGCCGAAGATGGAAGATGTACTGTTCAGCTGGAAAATTACGGGACACTATCGGTATTTTGGACCAACTCCGCAGGACACCCGCTAACTCTTCGACCTGCAAGAATCGAAGCGCCCCTCATGTGAGTGGCTTCGACATAATAATGTAGTGGCCCGGCACCTTCGTTCGCAGCGATGGGGGAAATGGCGCAGTGCCGGTTTCGACATAGCCGAGGCGGCCGTAAAACGGTGGAAGCGGCGTCCGTTGACTGATGACGCGCAAATCGACCGCGCAGCAACCCTCGGCCAGGAAATAATCCTCCGCGGCGGCAACCAACTTGCGGCCCAGACCTGTACCCTGATGCTCCGGCTTCACTGCTAGCAATCCTAAGTAGCCCCTGTCTTTGCGTATCTCCAGATAGACGCACCCGGCGAATTCGGCGGAGTCTTGCGCTATCAAGAACTTGCCGGTTTCCAGGAAAGCTTTTGTCTGATCTGCACTGATACGATCGCCATCAAAGACAAATTGTTCGACGACGAATGCCGCGTTGATCAGCCGGACGAGCGCGGCAATGTCCCCGCTGTGAGCGGTTCGGATGGATAAATTCATGTTAGCGCGCGAACAACGACCCGACTTTCGGGCTATAGAAAAAGAGTTAGGTCTGCTTATTCGGGATTAGGCAGAAAATATCGAGCGGCCGGGGAAGCGCGCCGCGGAGCCAAGTTCTTCCTCAATGCGCAGAAGCTGGTTGTACTTCGCGATTCGGTCCGTGCGCGAGGCAGAACCCGTCTTGATCTGCCCGGCGCCCGTGGCAACGGCAAGATCGGCGATGAAAGTGTCTTCGGTTTCGCCGGAGCGATGCGAAATGATCGAGTTGTAGCCGGCTTTGCGCGCCATCTCGATGGCATCGATGGTTTCGGTCACGCTGCCGATCTGATTTAGCTTGATCAGGATGGCGTTGCCGATCCCCTCTTTGATGCCACGCGCAAAAATCTCTGTGTTGGTAACAAAGATGTCGTCCCCAACGAGTTGAATCCGCTTCGGTGAAGTTTTTGATCCTGCCTTCAGCGTAAGCTGCTTCCAACCAGGCCAATCTTCTTCCCCCATGCCATCTTCTAGTGAAACGATAGGATACTTTTCGATCCACTTCGCCCAGTATTCGACCATCTCGGCCGGCGAGTGTGCCGACTTGTCTGACTTCTTGAATACGTATTTACCGCTAGCTTTGTCATAGAACTCGCTGGCTGCGGGATCGAGCGCAATGCCAACCTGCTCCCCGGGCTTGTAACTGGCCGCTCCAATCGCTTCCAGCACGATCTGGATCGCTTCCTCGTTTGATTTGCAACTCGGCGCGAAGCCCCCTTCGTCCCCCACCGCAGTCGAATAGCCGTGCTTTTTTAGAGCGGCTTTCAGCGAATGAAAGATTTCCACACCCCAGCGCAGCGCTTCCGAGAAGCTCGGCGCACCGATGGGCACAACCATAAATTCCTGAAAGTCGACGGAACTATCGGCATGAGCGCCGCCATTCAGGATGTTCATCATCGGAACAGGGAGAAGATTCGCGCTCTTGTCCGTGGAATATCGTGCAAGATACTTGTAGAGCGGAAGATTCTGCGCAGCCGCCGCACCCCGCGCAGCCGCCATGGAAACGGCAAGGATCGCATTGGCCCCCAGACGCGACTTGGTAGGCGTGCCGTCCAACTCGATCATACGCTTGTCCAGCGCGCGCTGGTCTGCGGCATCCAAGCCCACAACCGCCTTGGCAATTTCGCTGTTCACATTGGCTACGGCCTTCAACACACCTTTGCCGAGATACCGCGCCTTGTCTCCGTCTCGCAACTCCAACGCCTCATGTTCCCCCGTCGACGCACCAGACGGGACTGCCGCGCGGCCTCTGGCGCCAGTTCCAACATACACGTCGGCTTCGACAGTGGGATTCCCGCGCGAGTCGATGACCTGCCGGGCGTTGACGCGAGTGATATTCGTGGACATGTCTGGATGAGCTCCTGGATAAAGTGAACTGAAGATTGTAGCAGACCGGAGTCGACGAACTGGCACTGTGGTAAGGGACTGCTACTCCACGTAGAGCATCAACAAAATTCCGAGCGCGAGCATGCATAACGGCCACAGAACGCGGAAGATGCGCCGGCCCTGGAAAGGGGCGTCTGACAACCCTTTAGAGAGTGCAATCCCAACTCCCGCGGCCGCATAGGAAAAGTGTTGCATCTGAATGCGTTCCATCTTGCTCATCGCATCCGGGCCGTGCATGCCGGCGCTATGCACGTGAAACAGCAACAGGACCGAGCCGGCAAACGCCAGCACTGGAAAAATCCATGCGCTCCAAACAGCTCTCAAGACGCCGCTCGCGCGCCTCATTTCAATCACACCAAGCGCGAGAAGAATCGCCGCGAAGGTTTTGTGCTGCAAGACCTCGAGATTTCCGGCTACGCCGCTCCACCAGCTCTTCGGGCCGAACGGCCATAGTTCCGTATCGCTGAAAATCAGGACAAACACGCCCGACAATAAAAAACATAAAGGCCACGCATAGCGCACGCCAGGCCATCGATTCTTGAGCCGCTCTTCGAAAAAGATGAAGATTCCGGCTAGAAGAACGAAAAAACCGGCGAGGTGGTGGTTAAACTCACTTTCCCTTTTGTCAGCCAACAGCTTGGCTCGTGCCGCAGGGCTCATGGGCTCGTCCATAACCATGGACATGCCCCCGTGCTCACGATCCGTCGGATGTTCCTGGGAACGGGACGTTAGCTGGTTCATCCCCAGGAACAAGATCGAAGCAAACAACAAAGGCAGCCCAAGAAAAAATGGTGAGAAGCTTTTCCCATCAAGATGGTCCATGACGAACTCGGTCCCCTCGGAGTCTAGCTGGTGCGAGAGCTTATCGACCCTCATTCCTTCAGCCGCTGATCCAGCGGACAGACCCCACCGGCCGGTAATCCTGCCTGAAAACTCATAGAGGATTGGATTCAGATTAGGGGAGAATGGCTACAAAAGATGCATGCCGGGTAGATTACCGGGCTTATTCCGCCGCGCACGCTGAACCATTGAACCGGCTAGCGTTATGGCTTTTATTAAGCAGACTCGGGCTCTTCGATCAAGGACTCCTGGCGCACCACGACCACAATTCCCGATTCAGTCACATGGAACCGCCGCCGGTCGGCCTCAGTGTCAAAACCAATCTCCGTCCGCTCCGGGAGGCTGACGTGACGGTCAATGATTGCGCGGCGAATCCGCGAATGCCGACCAACATTCACGTGATTGTACATAATCGAATCGGTCACCTCGCAGTAGCTGTTCACTCGGACGTTATTCCCAATGACGCACCGCTGCACGCGTCCGCCGGAAATCACAGAGCCTCCCGCAACGATGGAATCGAGCGCCACGCCCATGCGCTCCGGATCGGCAAAGACGAATTTCGCCGGGGGATATTGGTGCTGCCATGTGCGTAGCGGCCAATTGTTGTCATACAGATTGAAAACCGGCGACACGCTTACGAGATCCATGTTTGCTTCGTAGTAGGCATCCAGTGTGCCGACATCCCGCCAATAAAGCGCATCCTTTTGGTTTTCGTCCACGAAATTGTACGCAAACACCCGGTGCTTCGAAATAATCCGCGGGAGAATATCTTTGCCAAAGTCGTGGCTTGATTTTGGATCCTCGGAATCAGCTAGAAGAATAGGGATCATAAGATGGGTATTGAATATGTAAATGCCCATCGAAGCATTGCAATTTCCAGGCGTGTGCGGAGACTGCTTCGGCTCGGCAGGCTTCTCTTCGAACCCAATAATCCGCCAATCCTTGTCCACTTCGATCACACCGAATTGCTTCGCAGCCTGCGCGACGGGAATCTGGATGGTTGCAACAGTCACATCCGCTGCCGAATCCACGTGCTGCTTTAGCATCTTGGCGTAGTTCATTTTGTAGATATGGTCGCCGGAAAGAATGAATACGTATTTCGATCGCTCGCTGCCGATTGAATAAATATTCTGGTACACCGCATCGGCCGTACCTTGATACCACTCCTTCGAGACGCGCATTTGCGGCGTGAGCACCTCGATGTAGTCACCGAGCCCCGCGAGGGGCGACCATCCGGCGCGTACGTGCCGGTTGAGACTCAGGGCCTTGTATTGCGTCAGAACGAAAACGCGCCGCAAGTCGGAGTTGATGCAATTCGAGAGGGTAATGTCGATGATGCGATACAAAGCGCCGAAAGGAACGGCCGGTTTGGCCCGGTCGCGAGTAAGCGGCCACAGCCGTTCGCCCTGGCCTCCAGCGAGAAGTACTCCGATGGCATCGCTCATCGCAGACATGGCTGGCCTCCGGACACATTTTTGAAATGCGGCCCATTCTAACAGCACATGCAAGGCGGAGTGCAAGGAGAGCTAGGAATATAAAAACAGCCAATACATCGGCGTAAACCGTCTCCAGCCTGCTGTGTACTTAAAAATTAGCTCAGTAACTACAGAGATACTAAATTCACTCCTCTCTCTCCACCTTGCAAAGATTCCTTGACTTCCATGCCCGCAATTGATTAGAAGATGCCAGCTACCTCATCAGTGTGGGTCCGCAACGGCCAATGGTGCGCAAGCTAATATGTCGTCCATGGAGCTTGTCTCTATAAACGGCTCTATGGGAATTCTTAGTTGTATGCCGTCAGCGGTGTGCGTGACCGCGCGGCGGTTGCCATGCGATAATGACCAGGGGCGGTGTTTGAACCAAGCAGTAACGCCGCACGTAGCCAATCCGAACCGGATTGGGGGTGAATGTAAAAGTGGCTGAAGTCATTATCCAGGAAAGTGAGTCTCTGGAAAATGCACTGCGCCGTTTCAAGCGCAAGGTGCAACAGGAAGATATCATCAAGGAAATCAAGAAACACAGCTTCTACATGAAGCCAGGCGAGAAACGCCGGGCCAAAGAAGCCCTTTCGCGGAAGCGACTGCGCAAGAAGCAGCGGCGAGAAGCGGACTAAACTCCGCCTCGCTGCAATTCAGCGCCGCACTTCCGTGATTTAGACCCCGGTTAGGCAGAGATGTTGGGTTTCTGTTGCAGCTTCGCGTTCGCAGGCCCAAGGGACCCCAGCCCGGTACCCCCGGACTACAGGTTTAGCCACATCACTTGGTCCTCAGCGCGAAATGTGCCCATCTCCCTCCCTGACTCGGGCAAGGGGAGAGCGGCTCATGGAATACCACGACAGGGTGCTGAAGTGTGCGGAGTGCGGCGCTGAGTTTGTTTTTACTGCCGGCGAACAAATGTTTTTCGCCGACAAAGGTTTCAAGAACGAACCGAAACGATGCAAAGGCTGCAAAGCCAAGCGCGCTGAAGGCGGCGGGGGCGGAGGTGGCGGCGCCTCCCAAATGCGCTCGGAAACAAAGACGACGTGCTCCCAGTGTGGAAAGGAAACTACAGTCCCCTTCCGGCCCACGCAAGGGCGTCCAGTTTTTTGCCGCGAATGCTTCCAGCAACGCCGCGCGCTGGGCGCGGCTTAGATCAGCGGCTCCAAATCGAAGACTAGCAGTCGAAACAAAGGGCCAATCAATGACGATATCCGGTGGGACAGACATTCGTGTCTGTCCCGTTTTTTTGTTTGCGTTCACGAG
>Ga0074044_10000464_pt1 | contig 39687 bp, 30 predicted proteins | sample BogForMeECP23OM1_FD_94443 | JGI IMG/M metagenome (GOLD analysis project Ga0074044, IMG submission 94443) | Bog forest soil microbial communities from Calvert Island, British Columbia, Canada - Bog Forest MetaG ECP23OM1 | ecosystem: Environmental > Terrestrial > Soil > Wetlands ...
ACTTCGATTCCAAGCATCAACAATTCGCCGTGGATCCGCGGTGCGCCCCACAGCGGGTTCTCGCGGCTCATCCGCCGGATCAGCGCTCGCATCTCGCAATCAATCCGTGGACGGCCGCCGACGTGGCGGGACTTCCAGCGCCAGTAGGCGCGGAAACCACGTCGGTGCCAGCGGATCACGGTTTCTGGCTCGACGATGATGATCGCGTCCAGGAGCGACGGGTACAGTCGATACAGCCATACCCACCGCAAGCGATCGATGTTCCACAGTCTCACTCGCGTTGGAGACTTGCGTCGTAGAACCGCGAGCTGTTGGCGCGGGAGGAGATTTTCGGCCTCAAGCCGCGCTCGCCGCGTAAATCGCGACCGGATAGCAAGCAGCGGCTGGATCAAGAGGACGGATTCTTCCTCTGCGTGAGCCGCTTCGTCTTCCGGCGGAAGGTCGAAGACTCCGCATCCTTGCCCGAGTCTTCGACCTTTCCAATAGACGATTGAGCTCTCCTTTCTGCAGAGATCAGGCGAGGTCGAAGCGATCAAGGTTCGTCACCTTGGTCCACGCCGCCGCGAAGTCTTTCACAAACTTCTCCTTCGAGTCCGCGCACGCATAGACTTCCGCGAGTGCTCGGAGCTCAGAGTGCGCACCGAAGATCAGATCGACACGGGTGCCGGTCCACTTGACCTCATTCGTCTTCCGATCGCGCCCCTCGTACACGCCTTCAGAGCCAGCGGACGGCTGCCATTGCGTGCTCATGTCGAGAAGGTTGACGAAGAAGTCGTTCGTCAAAGTCTCGGGTCGTTTGGTGAAGACGCCGTGTTTGGACTGCCCAAAGTTGGCATTCAGGGCGCGCATGCCGCCGACGAGAACCGTCATCTCGGGGGCTGTCAGCGTCAGCAACTGCGCCCGATCCACCAGCAGTTCCTCCGCCGGTATTTGCTGTCCTCTCCGGAGGTAGTTAATGAACCCGTCTGCGGTCGGCTCAAGTACGGCGAATGAGTCCACATCGGTCTGCTTCTGCGAAGCATCGGTGCGCCCCGGCGAGAAGGGAACCTTCACGTCGTGGCCGGCCTTCTTCGCAGCTGCCTCGACGGCTGCGCAGCCGCCCAGAACGATCAGGTCAGCAAGCGAGACCTTCTTCCCGCCGGACTGTGAAGCGTTGAATTCCTTTTGGATCGCTTCGAGCGTCTGCAGGGCCTTCGCCAGTACTGCTGGCTGGTTCACTTCCCAATCCTTTTGCGGCGCAAGGCGAATGCGCGCCCCGTTCGCTCCACCGCGCTTGTCGGAGCCGCGGAACGTCGCCGCTGACGCCCAAGCCGTCGAGACCAGTTGGGAGATCGAAAGTCCGGACGCGAGGATCTTGACCTTCAGAGCAGCAATGTCCTGCTCCCCGATCAGCGGATGATCCACAGCGGGGATCGGGTCTTGCCACAGTTGCGGCTCCTTGGGAACGAGCGGGCCAAGGTATCGCGAGACAGGCCCCATGTCGCGGTGCGTCAGCTTATACCAAGCCTTGGCGAACGCATCTGCGAACTCCTGCGGCTTCTCGTAGAAGCGCCTTGAAATCTTTTCGTAAGCAGGGTCGAACCGCAAAGAGAGGTCAGTGGTCAGCATGGATGGCGATTGACGCTTTGATTGGTCATACGCATCCGGCACCGTACCGGCGCCTGCGCCATTCTTCGGTTTCCACTGATTCGCACCGGCCGGGCTCTTGGTCAGTTCCCATTCGTAGCTGAACAGGTGCCGGAAATAGTCGTTGCTCCACTTCGTTGGCGTCGTGGTCCAGATGACTTCCAGGCCGCTGGTGATCGCGTCACCCGCTTTGCCCGTGCCAAATCTGCTCTTCCAGCCGAGACCCTGCTCCTCGATGCCGGCGGCTTCAGGCTCTGGGCCCACCAGCGTCGCATCACCAGCGCCGTGGGTTTTGCCGAAGGTGTGACCGCCGGCAATCAGCGCGACCGTTTCTTCGTCGTTCATCGCCATGCGGCGGAAGGTCTCCCGGATATCCCGTGCTGCAGCAACTGGGTCCGGGTTTCCATTAGGCCCTTCCGGATTCACGTAAATCAGGCCCATTTGAACAGCGCCTAAAGGATTCGCGAGCTCACGGTCGCCGCTGTAGCGCTCGTCCGCCAGCCACTTGCGCTCAGGCCCCCAGTAAACCTCATCGGGCTCCCAGACATCCTCGCGCCCGCCGCCAAAGCCGAAGGTCTTGAAGCCCATCGACTCGAGGGCGACGTTGCCCGCGAGAATCATAAGGTCGGCCCAGGAGATTTTGCGGCCATACTTCTCTTTTATCGGCCAGAGCAACCGGCGCGCCTTATCGAGGTTCGCGTTGTCTGGCCAGCTATTGAGCGGCGCGAAGCGCTGCTGGCCGGCTCCGGCGCCGCCGCGGCCGTCGGCGATGCGGTACGTACCTGCGCTGTGCCACGCCATGCGAATGAAAAGCCCACCATAGTGACCATAGTCGGCCGGCCACCAGTCCTGCGACTTCGTCATCAAGGCGCGGAGGTCTTTGATCACCGCATCCAGGTCGAGGCTCTTGAATTCTTCAGCATAATTGAACTCCTTGCCCATAGGATCGGACAGCGGAGACTGCGGGCGCAGGATCTTCAGGTTCAGCTGATTCGGCCACCAATCCGCATTCGTCGGGGCCCCAGCCGCAGTGTGTCTGCGCGCGCCGCCCGATACCGGGCAATTCGTTTCGGTTGTCGCCATGTTCTTGTTCTCCTGATTTTCGTTCAGACTTGCCTCGTCTGTTTCCTCTTTCTGCTAGTCCTGACGGGCTTGCTTGTTCGATTCGCTTTCGCAGGCTTGGCGCCGCATTCCTCGCACAGGGCGTGGATCTCCAGCGACGAACCTAGCACCGTGAATTCGCCCAACGCCGACCAGCCGGCGAGCAGGCGTTCGAAGCGCGGAATCTCGAGATCGCGGATGCGCCGGCACTTCACGCACACCACATGATGATGCGCGGTGATATTTCCGTCGTAGCGCGCGCTGTCGTGCAGCATCGTGACCTTGCGTGCCTCGCCGATGTCGCACAGCGTTTCGAGCGTGCGATGCACGGTGGCGAGCGAGATATGCGGATGCTGGATCCGGACCGCGGCGTAGATCGCGTCGGCGCGCGGATGCTCGCCGGAGCCGAGTAGCGCCTTGATGATCGCCACGCGCTGCGGGGTGACCGCCAGGCCGCCCCGGCGGCATCGCTCGGCGAACTCGGACAGGCGCTTGGCGGCGTAGGGGCCGCGGCGCCGTTCGTTGACCAGCTTTAGTTCCATAACCTACATGATAATAATTATCAACTGGTTATCGCTGTTGTCAACGGATTTGAGGGACCGTGGAAAAGCGCGCGCCGGCGCGGTTACAGGCGGGGCGGAATCGGAGCGCGGCGCACATCGGGCTTGGTCAGGAGCATCTGCACGTCGCCGATGTAGCGCTCGCGGAAGCCGCCCTCGCAGTAGCAGAGGTAGAACTCCCACATCCGGATGAATTCTTCCGGGTAGCCGAGCGCGCGCACGCGCTCGATGTTCTTGAACATCCTGAGCCGCCAGTTCTTCAGGGTCTCGGCGTAGTTCGGCGTGATATCTTCGAGATGGAACAGCCTGAGATCGCTCGAGCGCGTGATCGAATCGCAGAGCGCCGTCACTGACGGAATGAAACTGCCCGGGAAGATGTACTTCTTGATGAAATCGACGCGCTTGAGCGCACCCTCGTACTCGCGATCGTCAATCGTGATCGCCTGCAACAGCATCATGCCGTCGGGCTTCAGCAAGTCGCCGCATTTGCGGAAATACGAATCGACGAAGTGATGTCCGACCGCTTCGATCATCTCGATCGAGACGGCCTTGTCGAACTTGCCGTTCAGCTCGCGGTAATCCTTGAAGAGCACCGTGATGCGCTCCGACAGGCCCTCGGCGGCGATGCGCTTGACGGCGTAGTCGTGCTGCGCGCGCGAAATGGTCGTGGTGGTTACGCGGCATCCGTAGTTCTTGGCCGCGTAAATCGCAAACCCGCCCCATCCCGTGCCGATTTCAACGAGGTGATCGTGAGCGCGCAGATCCAGCTTGCGGCAGATGCGATCGACCTTGGCCACCGCCGCGTCCTCCAGCGTGGCGTCGGGGCGCTCGAAGATCGCGCACGAATACATCAGAGTGCGATCGAGAATCAGCTCGAAGAAATCGTTGCCGAGGTCGTAGTGCGCCGCGATGTTGCGCTGGCTGCCGGCCTGGGTGTTGCGATTCAGGTAGTGAGCGATGCGGCGGACCGGACTGGCCAGCCGCGCCAGGCCGCTCTCCATGCCCTCCATCACGTCGCGGTTGCGAATCATGATTTGCACGAGCGCGGTCAAGTCGTCCGTCGTCCACGAGCCCGCCATATATGCTTCGCCGGCGCCGAGGCTGCCGGCTAACGCGAGGTCGGTGTAGAAACGGCGGTCCTTGACGCGGATGGTGGCGCGCAAATCGGCGTCGGATACATCCTGGCCGAATGTGAGGCGCTCGTCGCCGTCTTCGATCACGATGCGGCCGCTTTTGATCCCCCCCAGACGGCTTAAAACCGCGCTGCGCGCGAAGCGATCGATGACCGGCGGGCGACGCGCCCGGGCCGCCTCCACGCCCGACGCCACAATGGAATCAGACTTGGCCATCTCGACGCTTCGATTACACCGCAGTCGTATCGGCACGCAAGCGCAGGAGCTAGCGGAAGCGCAGGCCCAGGCGCGGGGCCTTACCGCGCGATGGCGCAACCCTGCTAGAGTAACGGCAGATGAAGGAGAAAAATCATGCGCGCAGCGATAATGCGAGGCAAAAGGCTCGTCGTCGATAACATTCCCACGCCGGCTCCTGGAGCGGGCGAGGTGTTGGTAAAAACGCTTGCCTGCGGAATATGCGGGTCGGATCTGCACACGCTCAAGCATGCGGAAAAGCTCGTCGAGGGCTCGCGAAAGTCGGGAGCGCAGTTCGTGATGGATCTCAATCGCGACGTCGTGATGGGTCATGAGTTCTGCGCGGAGGTGGTCGATTACGGGCCGCAGACGCAAAAGCGATTGAAGCCCGGGACGCGTGTGGTCGCGATGCCCGTGTTGATCAAGCCGAGCGGCGTCGAGACCGTGGGCTACTCGAACGAAAATCCGGGCGGCTACGGCGAACTCATGCGATTGACGGAGTTTCTGCTGCTCGAGGTGCCCAACGGGCTTTCCACAGAGCGCGCGGCGCTGACGGAACCGATGGCGGTGGGATATCACGCGGTGCAGAAAGCGCGGCTCGCCAAAGATGACGCGCCGCTGGTGATCGGATGCGGGCCGGTCGGCCTGGCAGTGATTGCGGCGCTCAAGCTTGGCGGTGCGCATCCGATCGTGGCGGCGGATTTTTCGCCGCGGCGGCGCGCGCTGGCGCAGCGGATGGGCGCGGACCTGGTCGTCGATCCAAAGGTGAAATCGCCGTACGAAAGCTGGCGGCAGATGGCGGCGTACAGCGACCCGTCGAAGGCGCCGATGCTGCCGCCGTGGATGCCGGGACCCGCGGTCAGGCCCGCAGTGATCTTCGAGTGCGTAGGTGTGCCGGGCGTAATCGAATCGATCATGTCGTCGGCGCCGGGCAACGCGCGGATTGTGGTGGTCGGAGTATGCATGGAGCGCGACCAGATCGAGCCGCTGACGGGAATCAGCAAGGAGCTGAACATTCAGTTCGTCCTTGGCTACTCGCCCGAAGAATTCGCGGCGACGCTCAGCCATCTCGCGGAGGGACAAGTGAACGCCGACCCGCTGATCACGGGCAAGGTCGGCGTGGAAGGAGTGGCGAAGGCGTTTGAGGATCTCGCGTCACCGGAAACGCATGCGAAGATCCTGGTCGAGCCGTGGCATCGCTGAGAGTCCGCGAGCGCCTCAATGAAATAGGCGGCGCGAGGCGAGGTCGGCGCCGGCGCGCATCGCGCGTAATTTCGCCCACACGATTTCCTCGGCAACTTCACCGAGTCCGGCCGAAGTCTCGAAGCCGCAGTCGGTCCCGGCCATCACGCGGCGCGGGTCACCGATCGCCTTGGCGGCGCGCTCGAGACGGTCGGCGACAACCTCAGGGTGCTCGACATAGTTGGTCTTGGTATCGATAACGCCGGTGACCAGGCTCATGTGATCGGGAAGCGGGAATTCCTTGAAGCAGCGATACTCGTGCTGATGGCGCGGGTTGGCGGCTTCCAGGACCAGTGCGCCGGCGTTGGCGTGGTAGAGCAGCGGCAGAATCTGCGCAAGCGGGACATCGAGGTCGTGCGGCGCTTCGTAGTTTCCCCAGCATACGTGCATGCGGACGCGATCCGGCGCGATTCCATGCAGAGCGCGATTCATCGCCGCGATGTTCAGTTCGACGTAGTCGAGGAAATCATTGAGGGGGCGGTCAGCGTAGGACGTGTGCCGCTCCATCGCCAGGTCCGGGCAATCGACCTGCAGGACGAATCCTTTCGATACTATGTGCGCATACTCAGTATGTAGTGCATTGGCGACCGCGATTACATACTTTTCATAGTTTTCGTAATACTCATTGAGCATCGCGGACGCGATTATTCCCGGCGATGGCGCAGTCATGAACGGCTCGGCGAATTTGACGGGCTGATCGTCGAAGATGCGCAGGGCGTCGGCGCATTCGAGATCGACCGCGGCGCGGTCCCGGTACTGGACTTCGGCAATCGCCTTCGGCGCATGGAGCAGATCGACCATCGAGCGCTGAAACATCGGCGCCATCAGCTTGCGGAAGCTCTGGTAGCGGACGAGATCGCGCATGATGGGCCGCTCGCTTCGTCCGCCAAAGCCGGTCATTCGATGCTGCACATGGGTGAAGAAACTCTCGCGTGATTGCTCGCCGTTGTTGCCGACATCGATTCCCGCTTCGAGTTGTTTCTGTACGACGTAGCGGGTTGACTCCTCGATCTCGCGGAGCATCGCGGCACGATCCAGGTCTTCACCGCGACTACTCTTCACGAGCATTGCTCTCAGACTCTCCCGGCGCGGCAGACTGCCGGCGTGCGTGGTTAGAATGCGGTTCTCGCTCCGAAGCATAGTCGTTCCTCCGGCTCTTTCGCTGTCTAACATAGCACGCCGGCAGAACGGTAGAAGACTCGTTGGAAGATCGCACGCGATGGTGCCACAATCGCGGTGCATTCGGGAGATAGTACGATGGCATTACTGGCTGGCAAGAGCGCACTGGTAACAGGCGCGGCGTCGGGGATCGGCAGAGCGACGGCAGTTGTTTTCGCGCGCGAGGGCGCGCGCGTGATCGTCGCCGACCTGGCCGAAGCGGGCGGAGAGCAGACCGTCCGTGCGATTCGCGACGCCGGTGGCGAGGCGCGGTTCGTGCGTTGCGACGTGTCGCGCGCCGCAGACGTCGATGTTCTGGTCACGGCGGTGGTGAAGGCATTCGGGCGACTCGACTGCGCATTCAACAACGCCGGAATCGCCGGCAACCAACGCAAAACGGCGGACTACGATGAAGATGAGTTCGACAAGATCATTGCCGTCGATCTTAAGGGCGTCTGGCTGTGCATGCGTGCCGAAATCCGTCAATTCCTCGCGCAGAAGGGCCCCGGCGCGATCGTCAATACCGCGTCGGCCGCCGGCTTGGTAGCGTCGCATTCAATGCCCGCGTACACGGCGGCGAAGCATGGGGTCGTCGGCCTGACGAAATGCGCGGCGCTCGAGTACGCGCGCTCGGGAATCAGGATAAACGACGTATGCCCCGGCGTTGTTGACACACCGCTGGTCGAAGGGATGGTCGCGGGAAGGCCCAGGCTGGCGGCGCGACTGGACGAAGTGGAGCCGATCGGCCGCAAGGCGCGTCCCGAGGAAATCGCAGAAGCCGTCGTGTGGCTATGCTCAGACGCCGCTTCATTCGTCACGGGATGCTCAATGTCGGTGGACGGCGGACTGACCGCGCAATAGTTAGTAGCTACACGAGTAACTACTATGTTCGATCCGTTCATCGAGGCTTGGCAACTGCGCGACTTGGTAATCAAAGGCGAGCTGCGTCCGCGCGAGGTCGCGGAGTTTTACCTGGCGCGAATCGAACTGCTCAACCCCGAGCTGGGGGCGTACATGACCGTCACCGCGGACCGCGCACTGGCAGACGCCGCGCGGTTGGAGGCGGCGCGGACGGATGCGGCGTCGATGCGGTTATATGGCGTCGCGTACTCCTTGAAAGACCTCACGCCGACAGCAGGAATTCGCACGACCCTCGGATCCCGCAACTACGCCGATTCGTTTCCGGAGCAGGACGCTGCGATCGCGCGGCGTCTGGTGCAGGCAGGCGGAATTCTGCTCGGTAAAACCACCACGCCGGAGTTCGGCGGACGTCCCACGACCGAAGGCGGCCTGTGCCCAACCGCGCGCAATCCGTGGAATCGCGAGTACAACGCCGGCGGCTCGAGCGGCGGCGCGGCGGCGGCGGTAGCTGCGGGCCTCGGACCGTTGGCGGAGGGCAGCGATGGGGGAGGATCGATTCGCGGCCCTGCCTCGAACTGCGGCGTGGTGGGACTGAAGCCGTCGCGCGGACGGATTTCCTATGCGCCGCATAGGGGAGAAGCGTGGGGTGGGTACGCTACGCGCGGCCCGCTCGCGCGATCGGTGCGCGACGTTGCGATAATGCTGGACGTGATGGCGGGTCCCGAACCCGGCGATCCGTACTGGGCGCCGCCGCCGTCGCGTCCGTTTGAAGAAGCGGTGCGATTGGTGCCCAAAGATCTGAGGCTGGCCTCAATCGCGACCTCGGCGCTTGGCGATGTCGATCCTGAAGTCGCGGCGGCGTTCGAGTCGGCGTGCGCGGCGCTCCGCGAGATGGGGCACCGCATAGAACCGATAGATTTGGATCCCGGCGCGATGCTGCTCGAGTGCACGCGAATTTTGATTTGCGTGGGGATCGCGGCGATACCGGTTACGGCCCCCGACTGGATCGATCCGGCGGTGCGTGAGATGTACGAATTTGGGCGCAAGGTAAGCGGCGCCGACTACGTGAACCTCGTCGCCACGATGCACAACATCGCGCGCGCGATCGTCGAGCGCCTCGAGCCTTACGACGGGTTGCTGACGCCGACGATGACCAGGACTGCGATGAGAAACGGGAGTTTTCCCTCGGCGCCGGAACGCTATCTGGACGAGTTATGGACCTGGATAGCATTTGAGTATCCATTCAACGCCACCGGTCAGCCCGCAATTACTATTCCTGCGGGATTCAGCCGTGCGGGACTGCCTATTGGATTTCAGATCGTCGGGCGACCCCATGGCGAGTTCGATCTGCTTGCACTCGCGGCGGCATTTGAATGCGCCCGCCCATGGCGGCATCTGCGTCCGCCGTCACCAGGGGCTTGATTCGCGCATAAGCAAGGAGTCTGAAGATGCCAACATTTAAGCGCGGCGATGTGTCGATATACTACGAAGAGTACGGCGCCGGGTATCCAATTCTCTTATTTGCGCCCGGCGGGATGCGCTCGAGTATCGAGTTCTGGGCGAAGAGCCCGTTCGATCCGACCAGGGAACTCGCGGCCAACTTCCGCGTGATCGCGATGGACCAGCGCAACGCCGGCAAGTCGGCCGGGCCGATCAGCGCTCACGACGGCTGGGATACTTATACGGGCGATCATATTGTGCTGCTCGATCATCTTGGCATCAGGCAATGCCACGTGATGGGCGGATGCATCGGATCGTCATACTGCCTCGGGATGATCAAAGCCGCGCCGCAACGGGTCAGCGCCGCGATTCTGCAAAATCCAATAGGACTCAGCCCGCGCAATCGTCAGATGTTTTTCGCGATGTTCGACGGATGGGCGCAGGCGCTGAAGGTGGAACGTCCAAAGCTTGACGACTCCGCGCTGCGGCAGTTCCGGGACCGGATGTACGGCAGCGATTTCGTGTTCAACGTTTCGCGCGACTTCGTGCGCTCATGCAAAACGCCGATGCTGATTCTTTGCGGCAGCGACGACTATCATCCGACGGAAACCTCGAAGGAGATCGCCGCGCTCGCACCGAACTCCACGCTGGTCGAGAACTGGAAGACTCCCGACGTGATTGGCGCGACCGTGAAACGCGTGCGCGAATTTCTGATCTCGCACACGCCGAAGAAATGAGTCGGCCGGTCAACTGGCGAGCGCCAACTTGATCCGCTCGGCGAGTCCGGAGAATCGCTCAACGCGAGAGGCGATTGCAAGCTTGAGCGTCGCTTCGCTGCCGACGATGACGACCGAAGTTCGGCTGCGGCTGACGGCGGTGTAGATGAGTTCGCGGGTCAGGACCGCGACGGGCTTCTCGGGCAGAACGATCGCCGTCGAATCGAACTCGGAGCCCTGCGCCTTGTGCACCGTCATCGCGTAGCTGAGCTCGACGAATTCGCGCAGTTCCTCGAATCGGAATGCGACGAAGTTGTCGCCGCGCGGAAAGATCGCCATCGGCATTGGCGAGCCGCCGGCGCGCCGAATCCACAGTCTGATCCCATTGTCGCCGTTGAAGAGTCCGCGTTCGTAGTCGTTGCGGAGCACGATCAGCGGTTCCCCAACCACGAATGGCGCGCGCTCCGCGGCGACCCCCGCGGATTCGGCGGCGCGGGAATGAAGACGCGCGTTTATTCGCTCGGCGCCGGTCTCGAAAACGCGCGTCACGCACAAGATGCGTGATTTTCCGGCGTGCGCGAACAGGTATCGCAAGCGCTCGCAGTCGGCGTCATCGAAACGTCCATCGCGTTCGAGGTATTCGTGCGCAACCAATTCCGCGATTTCCGTCCCGCCGCGCACTCGATCGACGTACCAGCGATCCAGAAACGGGCCGAGTTCGCGCGCCGCGGTTGCAATAAATTCGACCCCGGCGAACGTTAGTTCGTCCGGTGATGCGCGCCGCGCCACAATCGGAGCATTTGACTCGTCAACCGAGTTCAGAAGCCCGGCGTTGCCGTCATTAATCGACTGGGCCGCGAACAAAATTGATCGGCCGGCGGAGCTTTCGGTTTTCATCCGATGATTCACTTCGAGCCGCATCGATGCCGCGGTGAGGGGACCAGAATCATCCCCGGGAGATGGGACGAGATCGCGGAACACGGAACCCGCGGCCACCGACGGCAACTGGTTCGCGTCGCCCAGCAGGATCAGGCGCGCTCCGGGTTGAATCGCGTTCGTCAGTCGTTCCATCAAGGTGACGTCGAGCATCGATCCTTCATCGACTATCACTACCTTTGCGGAGAGCGGGTTGTTGCGATGATAGCGGAAGCGACCCGAATCGGGCGAGTAACCGAGCAAGCGATGAATCGTTGCGGGCTCGAGATGAGCTTCGCGGAGTGCCTCATCGATGCTGTCGCCCCGCTCAATTCGCGTCAACGACTCTCTGATGCACTCGCTCATCCGATAAGCGGCTTTTCCGGTCGGGGCCGCCAGCGCAATCCGCGAGGGATCGACGCCGAGGCGCACCATCAGACGCATGATCGCGACTATGATCGAAGTCTTGCCGGTGCCCGGGCCGCCCGAAATAACCGTCAGTCCCGCGCGCGCCGAAGCGGCAACGACCTTGCATTGTTCATCAGACATCGCAATCTGCTTGCCTTGCACGATCACGGGGCGAGCAATCACATCGTGAAGCGCGCGAGTGAGTCTTTCCCCGTCCGGTTGTTCGTGCGAACCCGTAGTCAACAGCGCTGCAAGTCGAATAGCCAGTTCGCGCTCGCAGTGATAGATACTGTGATGAACTATGTAAGGCGCGATGTAGAGCAGGGGTTTGTACTCATCTTCTCGCTGACCCACTACCGCCGGAGCACGGTTCGATTGCAGAAGGTCTTCGATCGAAGTCGTTATGTCATCGATGTAATCGCCACCAAAGCAGTTCGCACACAGCGAATCGAGCACCCGCCGCATTGGAGCGTTCGAGAGGGGGCCGGTTACCGGAAAGCGGGTGCTTCCCTCCTGCAGGGCGATCAGCGAGATGAGGATCAGCACGATGAGTGCCATCCGGTCATCGGCTTCCAGGGCTGGTTCGAGGGCCGCGAGCTCGGCCGCCAGATGAACTGACTCGGGAACGAGATTGAGTCCGGCCACAGAGACTTCGAGTGCGCGCATGCGCGTGTCGAATGCAGAACGATCGCTGTCGTACGCGGAACTAAAGTGAGCTCGCGCGGTATCCAGACCGAGTAGTGAGTATTTGTCTTTCACGCACTGAGCTCGGAGTCTGACTCGTGAGTTAGTAGTTCAGATTCATAACTGACTATTTCACTCCACGCTGGCCGTGAAAAGTAAAATCCCGACTTGCCGTCGCCGCTTTGGGACACGCCACGAAGAAACACGTACAGGAGGCCGCCGAATCTCTCGTTGTAGTCGCGCTCGGTATGGATGGCGAGGAGGCGCACGATACCGACTGAGTAGATCCGCGCTTGCAGCCGATAGTGGCGCTCGACGTGCCGTGCGACTGCGGCAGGCTCATACGATGGCAGAAGATCGCCCTTCCAATCGGCAAAGTACATGAGCCTGTCGCGACGGAATACCAGGTCGATAAAACCCTTAATATAGCCCCGTCCGACGGTCCACGCGCCGTCCGGGCCGTCGCCGAGGAAGGTGTGATGTTTCTCCGGAATCGGATACGCGAATTCCATTTCGCGGACTTCGGGCAAGCGGTACAGTCCGGCCTCGAGCACCGTTTCGCCAAGCGCGACCGGCGAGGTTAGAGCGTTGAAGACTATCTCGCGTCCCCGGGCAAGCCATCGCGGATCGTTCACCCCGTGACGGCGCATGGCGCTCGCGAACAACTCGCGCTCGTCGTCGCGCGCCATCCAGGATTCCAGATTCGGGGCGTTGCCGAAGGATTCGAAGTCGAGCTTCTCAATCGCCTCATGCAGGTAAATGCCGACGTGGCGGCCGCCGGGCAGATCGACGTTGTCGGCGTGCGCATCGATGGCATCGACGCTGGTTTTGAAGTCATCGGGATCTGCCGCCTGAAGAGAGGTGTAAGATTCGATCATCAGGCCGCGATGCCGCATCCCCAGGTCGGTGAATTCGCCGTCAGAGGCGCCCCTCCGAGAGGTCGAGGCGAGCCAGTCGCACAAGGCATTCTCGTCAGGCGCTGTTTCGACTTTTTGCGGTTCATCCGCCGAATCCGTTGGAGCCGGAACTATGATCGCTTCCGTCGTGAAGAGCGTGTCCAATCGGGCTTCGCGGTCGAGGGCGCGCAGTCGATCGTTCAGTTGCGCGTAAGAGCCCGATAGGTCTCGAGTCAGCGTTCCCTCCGGGACGTAGGGCAGTATCAGCTTGACGCGCGCACGGGTCAGCGCGACATAGAGCAGCCGCTGATCCTCCTCCTCCAGCTCTTTCTTGATCGCCGCGTCTTCCGCAGCCTGCGCCGCTCTGCCAATCGCAAGGCGCCGCTCGTTTCCGCGGTGGTAGATGCGGATCGGCTCGGGCCGATTGTTCGCGAAAAATCCTCCATAGAGAGCCACCACGTCGGCCTCGAGCCCTTTGCTTTTGTGGATCGTCATGATCTGCACGGCGTCGCGATCGTCTTCGATGCGTTGCACATTGGGATCGTCGCCCGCCGGCGTCGCGCGCTCCGCGATGTAGGCGTCAAGCAGTTCGATTATTTCCGCGAGCGAGATTCCATGCCGCGATGTTTGCTGAGTTAGAATCTCGAAGATTTGCTCGTAGTTGGTGAGTTCGCGGTGCCCGCCTGACAGCAGCAGTCGTTCGACCAACCCGCTTTGATGAAGCAAGGCATCGAATAAATCGGCGAAACGTCCGGCCTCGGCAAGTGCGCGCCATTCGAACAGCCTTTCGAGCATCGGCTGCGAGTTGCGTTCGTCGTCGAGCCGCGCGAGGTCGCCGTAATCGACGGCGAAGAAAGGCGACGCCCACGCCTTGAGGCGGTTCGAGCGGCGCCCGGGTTCTTCGATTCCTCTGAAAACGTCGAGAATGTCGGCGGCCTCGCGGGTCTGGAACAGTCCGTCCTGCTTGTAAAAGGCGAACGGGACGCCGGCGTCACGCAGGTACTTGCCGATTTCCGCGCTGTCGCGGTTGGTCCGGGTAAGGACGTAAACGCCACTGGCTGTAATCTTGCGCGGCGCCTGCCCGTCATCGCGAATTTCAATCGCGTGATCCGGCTCCGCAATGATTCGGCGTATCGATTGCGCGATTCGCGGACCCATCGCCTCGCGCATCCGCCGCGAGAATTTGTATCGATCGCCGCGAGGCTGGAACTTCATGAGGGTCACCGGTGCGATCGGCTGGTTGTTCACCGCGATGGCTCGCAGAGCGGGACGCCCGCATTTGGCCGGATGGCTGTAGGTGATATCGCCGGTGAACAATGGCGCCGCGGTATCTTGATCGAATATCAGGTTGCACGCCTCGATCATGTCGCCGCTCGATCGGAAATTGTCGCGCAAGTGAACCACCGTCGCGCCGGATTTGGAGAGTTGCTCGCGCGCCTCCAGGTAGGCGTGCACGTCGGCGCCGCGAAATCCGTAAATCGCCTGCTTGGGATCGCCGATTACATGGACAGTGTTGCCGCCCCCGCCTTCGATGAACACCCGCCGAAAGATTTTCCACTGAAGGTCGTCCGTATCCTGGAATTCATCGATCAGCGTCACCCGATAGCGTTCGCGCAGTGTCGCCGCCAGCGATTTGCCCCGCGGACCGTCGAGTGCGTCCGCCAGCCACGCCAGCATGTCCTCGTAGTCCAGTCTCCCGCGCTCGCGTTTGCGCGCGTCCATTCGCCTGACGATAGCGCCCAGCAATTCGTCAACCGCGCGCTGCTCGATGGTCAACGCCGCCTTGACCCGCGCTGCCGCGTTGACGATCGCGCGCACGCCTTCAGGCATCTGGTCGGGGAAAATCGGTCGTGTTTCGGTTCGCGTGAGGCGGGACCCTTTTGGATCACAGATGAGACCGAGATTGAAATCACGCAACCCCTCGGCCAAGTGCGCGGTCGATCCGTTGGCGCGCTTGATGAGCGGCTCTAGGGCGTGCGTCGCGTCGATGGCGTCGCGCCGTGCATGTTCTGTGATCGCCGCGGTCCGGAAGGCGGCCGCCAGCGTGTCGGCATCGAACTCGTCCATCAGATCGATCAACGCTTGTTGATTGAGTTCGCGCCCGCCAGTTCGCAAATAGCGTTTTGAGTGAGCCTGCCAGAGCAGGTCCTCGAGATCGTCTGAAGTGCGTTTCTCGTCCGAGAGCCACTCTGCGATGAGCCGCTCGACGCCAACGTCCGACTTCAGCCGCTCGCGCAACTCGGCGCGCAGCGCCTCGTGGGACTCGAGACGGCCGCTCGTGAGGTCAATTGCAAATCGCACCCCGCTGTCGAAAGCGAGCTCGGTAAGCATTCGTCGGCAAAAGCTGTGAATCGTGTGAATGGGCGACTGATGAAATGAGAAAAGCGCGGTCTTCAGCCTTTCGCGCTCGTCGTCGTTCAACCGCGTGCGCTGCGATGCGTGCGTAGCGTCGGCGCTATGCCCCGACACGATCGCTTCGATCGTCGCGCGGATTCGCGAGCGCAGTTCGGCCGTCGCCTTTTCGGTAAACGTAACGACCAGGATCTGATCGAGCAGGGCCGCGCCGGTGCGGAGAAGGTCAACAACAATATGCTCGATCGTAAACGTCTTGCCGGTGCCGGCGCTCGCATCGATAATCTTGTGCCTGCCGTCGAGAATTTCATCGAGGATCGCGGGCCGGCAGTATTCGATGTTGGCGGTGGGAGCGGTCGTGCTCATTTGAAAATCCCGATAATCGGCCCGAAGCGGCGCTCGGCGATTTCTTTGATCTTTTCTTCGTCAGGTGGATCGAAATTCGTGGCGTTTCGCACCGGTCCGTAATCCGAGCTGCTCTTCGCGAATTCGTTGAAGCGGACGCGCTCGACAGCCTCGATCAAGTCCCGTTGATTCTCGGGCTTGTGCGATTCATCGACCACTTCCGCAACCGCCTCGATCGGCAAGAAGTAGTCGTTCCCTGTCGAAAGCAGATCGCCGGCGACGGTGGTCAGGAAGCGGAGCGCTGCGTCGCGGTCCATCGGCTGGAACTCGCGAATCCATTCGGCCCGTTTCGTTGACTGTGTTCCGATCACGATTACCCGAAATTTTGCGGGCAATTTTGTTCCGATGGCCGCGAGGATGGCTGCGTTCAAAAACCCTGGGAGAAAATCTTTCGGCTTGATGTTCTTGTGCAGCACGCAATTGACCGAAGCTCCTCCTTCGGGCGACACGCCCCGAATGGTGCCGTAGAGACTCACGCGCTGGGTCGTGGTCGTCCCGTCGTGACGCCTGACCTGGGCGTTCAGCGCGATTGGGTCAAGAATCTCGGCGGCGTCGGCAAATTCGTCGGCCCGCCCGATTCTGATGTCCTTCCATCCGTCGAGATCGTTCACGCCGGCTTGGGAAGCCTGCGCGAGCCAACGACGAAGCGCCGAATCGTCAGCCGTTGCAGCGGCCTGCGCGAACTGCCCGGCCGGTGCGCGGCCACTGGCCTGCGCGATCCGAACCTCGCGCGCGTACTCTTTGGCCAGCACGTCGAGCTTGGCGCCGGCGCGCCAGAAGACGTTGCGCAGCATCGCGACACGATCGAGCCGCGACTGCTCGATCGGTTCGTCTTCCTCCTCTTCCGGCGCATCTTCGTCTTCCAGCATTCCGAGCGAATAACGCGCGGCGCCCTGCAAAGGGCATTCGAGATATTTGCGAATTGCGGCAATGGGAAGCGCGATCTCTTCCGCCGGCGCCTGGTTTTTCGAAGCGGACGGCGTCTCGAATTTGGCGATTTGTAAATCTTCTTCCAGGCGCTCGCGCAACTTACCGCCGAGACGATCCAGCAAGCTCTCGCTCTGCGGCCTTTCCCGATGCGCCCCGGCGGCGTCGATTTTTCGCCGGAGTGCGAGCATCCGCGCGCCGCGGCGCGCGTCACGGTCGAAGCTCGCGAACTCATCATCGCCGGCCAGAGTGGTGTCATCGGCAAATTCGGGGAAATATTTCAAATCATAGCGGCTGATTGGATGTTCCACCGTCAGCTTCGCGAGCGTTTTTTCATCGATGAAGCCCCGCAGGATGTATTGCAGTTCACGAATGACAGACGATGGTTCGAGGGCGTCGCCGGTTTTTGCATCGCGGGCAATGTATGAGAAGAAAATCCGCTCGCGCGCGGCCAGGACGGTCTCGAGGAACAGGTAACGGTCGCGCTCGGCAGGAGTGACGTCGCCGGCGGCGCGCTTGAGCGTCCGCAAATCAAGCGGATCGCGATGTTCGCGCTCGGGAAAAGAATCTTCGTTCAGCCCGAGCGCAAAGATCACTTTAAATGGGATCGACCGCAGCGCGGAAAACGATCCAACCGCAACGCCTCGCCCGGAATATTGCCCGCGACGCGATTCGAGATCGGTGAGTCGCGCCGCGATCATCTCGCGCGCCGATTCGTACGACATCGGACCAATATTCAGTCCCGAGTCGCCCATCGACTCGATCGCCTCGAGGAAACTGTCCCTGACCTGTTCATCGATTGCGCTCTCCGGGCGTACGTATGCGTTCACGAATTCGATGAGCATCCGCGACCATCGCTGCGGCGTGAGACGCGCGTCGCGCATCGAGAGCGCATCGGCGATCAGCGATCGTGCCACGCGCATGAATCGCGCTGCGCTCTCGATTTCATCCTGCGCGACTTCAAAAGGCAGGTAGCTGGGGCCGGTAGCTCCTGTCTCATAGAATTCGGGATTTCCGCCGCGCTGACCGGTCATCATGGTGCCGAGCGCGAGCCGCTTGATCGCCTGATCCCAGTGGTAGAGGCCGCGCGGAATATAAGTATCCTTGAGGTCGTCATCGTCGGCGCCGAAGAAAATGCCGAGCGCCTCGCTCCATCGCGGCCATCTCTCGACATCGATATTCGTTTCGCCGTTCAACGCGGAATGCGTCAGCAGGCGGATCATTTCCGCGCGCGAGAAGCGGCCGCTCGGCAATGCGAGCAGCAACTCGACCGCTTCCGCGACGCGGCTCGCGCCCGCGATGCTGCGGCTGACGAGATCGATCGGAATTTGGTGCTGCTTCCTAAAAACGCTTTCGATGTGCGCCACGTAGTCGTCAACGAGCGCGTCGGGAATCAGCACCGCGATTTCGTGAAACCGAATCCGCGCGGCGGCGCCGTTGGCGGCAAGTTTCTCGTTGTCGCGAACGATCGACCAGATTTCGTTTGCGGCGATTTCGGCCTCGCGTCGAATGCCGGGGCAGGCCAGGAACCGGATTCGCGCTTCGAATGGCTGGCCCTTGTTATCATCGGCGTCCGCAGGCTGCTGCTCGCGATCGAGGATGCTTTGCTGAAGAGCTTCGAGCAGCGTCGCTGTTTCGCCAGATACCGGATCGGAAAAAAGGGGCGCGAAATCGCATTGCGATAGTTCGTTGAGCAGCCGAATGTATTCGCGGCCCGGCCGTCCCCAGAGCCTCAGAGCGGTTGGATCCGACGAATCATTTAATGCGAACGGGTCTTCGGATTCAGCCAGCTTTTCTCCGACTTTGTCTTGACGATGAGCCCATGCGACGAGCGCGCCGCGGCGTGAAGTATCGACGTCCTCCCAAAACTCGCGGCACGGATTAAGCGCGTAGATTCGGATATCGCCGAGCGCGCCGAGTCTCGCGAATATTTCCGCATAAGCATTTCCCGCGTACGAAGAACCGAACAGGTGAACCGTCTCCGGCAAGGCAGATTTGAGCTGCCGGCCATCGCTCGCCTCGAAAGCATCGGGCAACATCATCAATCGAGTCCCGCGCTCCGACAGCCATTGCTCGTGCACGCGGCCGTGCGAGTCGAATATCGATTGCCACAAATGCCGCTGCCATCGCTCAGTCTCGCTCATCGCGTCAACGTCAGATCGCCCGGCGGCTCGCCATCTCCTGATCATGCGCCGCCTCGAAATCGAATATTCGCGAAACAGCCGCGCCAACTGTGCGGCAAGCAGGAGCGTTCTCAGCTCGACGTCGGCATCCGTCTTCGATCCCGCCTGGATATAGTCGCGCACCGGCTTCAAGTTGGCGTCTTCGCGATGGCTCGGACTTCGAAGGCATTCGAAGAGGACGAGTTGAAGCTCGTCGGCGTCCAGGATCTTCAGGTTCTTATCCGTCGTTTGGAGAAGTTCGGCCAAATAGCTGCGCAGGAACGGGAATTTCAGATTTGCCGCGATGCCGATCGATTCGGACAGCCGATACCGGACGAATTGTTCGACGACGCGGTTCGGCACGACGATCGAGACTGGCTCGAGCGGCGCGCGCCTCTGAGCCTCGGCTACCGCGTTGGCCAGTGGCGCGACCAGATTTTCGAGTCGATTGGAGTAATGAAGGCGAACCATCGCGGCCCAGCTATACGCGTTTTCCCCTCAAGGAACATATATTGTGGTGCTGACAACCGTTGTCATCGCTGACCGAGATAATCGGACAAATTCGCGGAGCGGAGGTGATCATGAAAAAAATTCGCCGCAGACCCACCTACGGCGCCGCGATCAGGCTGGCGCGAATCGCCACCGGCTTGTTCTCGAAACCATACGGCTGGAGTCTCACGGCGATCGCCGAGAGTCTGGAAATTTCCGGTCGCACTCTTGCCCGGTACGTGTCGGTGCTGCGCAGCGAGCTGCTCGACGCGCATGGCAGTCCGCTGGTCGAAGTTGTCGGCGCCGGTGGCGAGCGCAGGCTTCGCCTGGTCAGCTCGATGAAAGCCGCGGAGGCATCTTCATACCAGGTCGCGCTGCTGTATTTCTCGCTGACCGTGCTCAAGTTCCTCGAGGGTACGGTGTTGAAGGAAGGCGTCGAAGGGCTGTGGGAAAAGATTTATCAGAACCTCAGCCTTACGCAGCAGACCCGGCTGTCCGATCTCGAGCGCAAGTTTTACGCCGTTCCCTACGCCCCCAAGGACTACGGTGAGTTCAGCGAACAACTCGACGTAATTTTGCGAGCACTGCTGGATCAGACTCGGCTCAAAATCGACTACGCCGGTCTGACCGGCGAGGGCCGGCAGCACGACTTCGATCCATACTCGCTGATTTCCTATCGCGGCGGTCTCTACCTGCTCGGCTACAGCCATCGAAGCAGCGCAATCATTTATCTCGCGGTCGAGCGAATCCGCTCGGTCGAATTCATTCATCAACCCGATGGGAGCCCGGCGCGGTTCGCGTATCCCCGCGGCTTCGACCCGGCGGCGCACACCGAAGGGGCTTTCGGAATTGTCGAAGGTCCCGAGACCAAAGTCGAACTTAAGATTCATAGCGAACAAACCGAAGCGTACGTCCGTTCGCGCACCATTCATCGCAGCCAGCGTTTCACCCCTCGCCGTGACGGCACGACGATCATGACCATGACCGTCAGGGGGACGACGGAGTTGGCGAACTGGATTATGAGCATGGGACCGTGGATCGAGGTCCTCAAGCCGGCCGCTCTGCGCAAGGAGATCGCGCAGCGCCACACGAAAGCCGCGCGTCTCTACCGCGCCGGTTAGTGCCATGGCGAAATCCATTATATGCTTGCGGGCGGGCAACTATGATCATCGTAACCGGCGGCGCGGGCTTCGTCGGCAGCAACCTGCTCGGCGCGCTGAATGCCAGGGGCGTCACCGATGTCCTGGTAGTCGATCGCCTGGGCGATAACTTCCGCAACCTTTGCGATTTGCGCTTTTCGGACTTCATGCAGCCCGGCGAATTCGCCCGCGCCATCGAGCGCAGGATTCTTCCCGCTCGAATCGAAGCGATTTTTCATCAGGGTGCGTGCACCGACACCACTTGCGACGACGGCCGCTACATGATCGAAAACAACTTCACGTTTTCGAAGTCGATTCTGCACTTCGCGCTCTCCAGCAAAGTTCCTCTGGTGTACGCGTCAAGCGCAGCCGTGTACGGCTCGTCGAAGGCCTTCGCGCCGTCCCGCGAAAACGAACGTCCACTCAACCTCTACGGGCTGTCCAAACTGGCTTTCGATAATCACGTCCGCAGCGTCGCCGCGAGATCGGAGAGCACGGTGGCCGGTCTCCGCTACTTCAACGTCTATGGTCCGCGCGAATCCCACAAGGGCAAAATGGCGTCGATGGTGTACCAGCTCTACCGGCAGTTGCGGGCGAACGGACGCGCCCGGCTGTTCAAGGGCGCCGATGGGTACGCAGACGGGGAGCAGCGTCGCGATTTTGTTCTTGTGGACGACGTCGTTCGCGTGAACCTCGCGCTTGCCCAGGGTCCCGTGCGCAACGGCGTCTTTAACGTCGGCACCGGACAGTCGCGCAGCTTCAACGACGTCGCCAGGACAATAATCGCGCGCCTCGGTGCGGGTGAGATTGAGTATCTGCCATTTCCCGCAGCATTGGCGGGCAGGTATCAAAGCTTCACGCAAGCCGATCTCCATGATCTGAGGAGTGCCGGCTACGCCGAAACATTTTCCACGCTCGAAAATGGAATCGCGCGATCGATCGATGCATGGAATCGTGAGTACGAGCCAACCACCGGCTGACTATTTGTCAGTACCGGGCGCGCGCCGCGAGTTCGCGGCATCGCTTTTGATTCGACACTAAGCCGCTGACGCATCGCTCGGCAAAGAGCCCGACCGATCGACGCATCATCTCTATCGCATCGAAAACGTTTGCCGCCGCCGCGCCCTCGAAGACGTTCAAGTTCAGCTCGCCGCGCTCCAGCGCAAGTCGTGTCGCGCGCTCGCAGCCCAACACCTGGAAGCAGCATTGCAGCATCGTCTCCGGGATCGCCGGATTGATTTTCCCCGCGAAGATTGACGAGCCTTCCTGAACGGCGGGCAGAATTATTTCACCGAAGCCGCCTTCCGGACCCGACGCGAGCAGCCGCAGATCCTGCGCTATCTTGATCAGCGCCTCGGCCAGCATCGCGAGCTGCGCCGACACCGCCGCAAGATCGTCGATATTCTGCGCCGCATCGTAGAGGTTGCGCCGCAGCGCAAGTTTCTGCCCGCTGATCTCGTTCAATCGCTTCACGATCGCGCGCCGATAGATCGCCGATGCTCCGCTTCCAGAGCCAATCGCCGTGCCGCCCAGATTTATGCGCGCGAGTGCCCGCACGCTTCGCGCCAGTTCGCCGGCACGCCGCGCAATCACCTCTGCGTGGCCGCCAAAAAGTTCGCCGAGTGACACTCGTGTGGCGTCCTGCAGGCAGGTCCGTGAGATCGTGACGACCGGCCACAGCTCCGCGGCCTTCGCGCGAAATGCCCCGGCGCATCGGCTGAGCGCGCGCCGCAATCCGCTCCACCGGCTCAGTACCGCCATCCGAACCGCCGTATGGCAGACGTCCGCCGTCGATTGCGAAGCGTTGACGTGTAACTTGGGATGCACGGGTTGGTAAGTTCCGCGTGCGCCGCCGAGATACTCGCTGGCGAGATTCGCGATGACTTCATTCACGTTCATGTTGACTGCGATGCTTCCGCCGCCGGCCAGCATGTCGATCGGAAACTGCGCGAGGTGTTCGCCGCGAATCAGCGCGTCGCAGGCGCGTTCGATCGCGCCCAAACGCCGCGCATCGATCGCGTGCGCATCGCCATTAGCGCGCGCGGCAGCCTTTTTGACCGTCGCCAGCGCGCGAATGTAGTAGGGATAATTTCCGAGCACACGCCCCGAGAATTGCAAATTCTCGACCGCTCTGACCGTCTGGATTCCGTAAAGCGCGTCCGCCGGAACCGCATGTTCGCCCAACAAATCTTTCTCGATGCGAGTCCCAGGCGGTCCAGCCAACCCTTTGCGAATCAATCCGCGTGAGCTTCGCGGCGTGGCGGACCTACGCCGTGCGGCCATAGCGGGCCATCTGCAGCCCCTTGCTGCTCCGCGTTCCGGGCTTGGTGTCGTAGGCGAGCAGCGCAACCAGCCGCGTCGTGCGGCCACTAATCGGTGTGACGCGATGAATCGAGTTGCGTCCTTCGAACAGCAGCAGCGTTCCCGGATGCATCGCGACCCGCACCACGCCCTCGTCGCGGCCCTCGAGCAGCCGCTGGACGCGCGGATAGTTTTCATCCGTGGCGCTGCGAATCAGCGGCACGTATTCGAAATCGCCGCCCGCCGCGGAGGGTCGAAGCGCTATCGACGTGACGAAGTCGGTCTGATCGAAATGCCAGTGCAGGCGTTCGCCTTTCCCCATCACCGCAAGATTGAGTGCGCCCATCGGATCGGCGTAGCGATAGAGGCGATCTTTTTTCAGCGCCGCCGCGATAAATTCCATTAGCGGATCCCATTCGAACAGTTGTCGCATCGCCGAGTCGCGCGGAAACTGATCGTAGGCCACGACGCCCACCGAGGTCGGCTCGAAAACATTGCGCGGATGATCCTCCGGCAGCGAAGCGTCGCGAGCCGCCAGGTACGGCGTGCCCGTGACCACGCTGTGATACGCGCGCGCCGCCAGCGAGTCGCCCTCGCGTGCGAGCATCGCAACCGCTTCAGGCTTGAGAAATTCCGGCAGTTCGCACGCGCCGGTGCGGTCGAGTTGCTCGCGGCAACGGCGCGTCAATTCACGCGTGGCGCCGCCGCTCAAATTGAGGATCGGATAACGCCCGAGATCGATCAAATCTGCCGGCGACCACGCCCCCGATCCGGTTTCGTTGACGGCCATGGGTTTCATGCTCCCAGCGCCTCGTTTTTCGGCGATACTGCCACGACTCTGCTTTAACATATCAGACCGGAGTGCCGACAAGGCCGTTGGATTCGGCATTTGCTTGTCTGCCCCGGCTTTGGAGCGTAAAGGTCGGAAGGGCGCGCGCGGCTTGTTTGCCCCTGGAGGTTTTGCCCGATGAATCTTGCCACCCCGGGCGTGGACGCGTTGATGGATTCCATGGCGGGGGCCGACCTCGCGAGATTTGCGCGTAAGGTCGAGTCGCTCGGCTACAGTTCGCTCTGGTTCCCCGAAGCATTCGGCCGCGATCCATTCGCGCTGGCCGCACACCTGCTGACTGTGACCGAGAAGTTGATCGTTGGCACTGCGATCGCCAACGTCTGGAAGCGCGAGCCTGTCGCGATGCTCAGTGGCGCCCGGACGCTTGCCGAATTGTTCCCCGATCGCTTTGTTCTCGGCATCGGGATTAGCCATGGACCGATGATGACGCGGGTGGGAATCAACTACGCGAAGCCGCTGAGCTTTATGCGCGACTATCTTGCCCGCCTCAAGGAGGCTCCCTACGGCGCCGCGCGGCCGGCGCACGAAGCGCCGATCGTGGTTGCTGCTCTGCTCCCGAAGATGCTCCAGCTCGCCGCCGCCGAGACCGACGGAACACTCCCGACCTACGTTACTCCGGAGCGGACCGCGCAGATTCGCGCTGAAATCGGCCCCGGGAAATTGATCTGCGTCCAACAAATCTCCATGCTCGAAAAGGATGCCGGCAAGGCGCGGGCCGCCATTCGCGGCTTGCTCGGTTTCTATCTCGGACTTCCCAACTACCTGCAAAGCTTCAGGCTGATGGGATTCGATGACTCGGACTTCGCCGGCGGCGGCAGCGATCGGCTGGTCGATGCGATGGTAGCGTGGGGCGACGAACAGGCGATCCGCGCTCGCATCGGGGCCCAGTACCGGGCCGGCGCGACGCACGTCTGCATAACGCCGGTCGGCCTTGCCGGCGCCTGGCGCGGCGGCTCGGATGCCCGCGCTCGCGCGATGCCCGACGAGCGTGCGCTCGAAGCGCTGGCGCCGCGATCAACTGGCTAATCTGGACTTGCTAATCCTGATAGTCATTCGAATCGCGATCTGACTACTGGAGTCATTATGCAGATCGATCACGATGAAATCATGCGCCGCGCCGCCGCGATTTCGCCGACGCTCGCCGCGCACGCCCGCCAATGCGATGCGGCCCGCCGGCTCACCGCCGAAAGCGTGATTGCCGTTGTCAACGCCGGCATGTTCCGGATTCCGCAGCCGCGCCGGGTCGGCGGCTACGAGCTCAGCCTGCGCACGCTCGCCGACGCCGTCACCTGCCTGTCCGAGGCGTGCCCCTCCAGCGGCTGGGTGCTGATGGTCATGGGCGCTCATCACTGGTGCATGGGTTCGTTTCCCGAAGCGGCCCAGGACGAAGTTTTTGGCGGCGGCCGCGACGGCCTGGTCGCGGGCGCCCTCTCGTCGCAGGGCACGGCGCGCGCCGTCGAAGGCGGCTTCCGGGTCGAAGGACGATGGCAATTTTGTAGCGGCGTCGATCATGCTCTTTGGGTAATGCTCGGATGCGCAGACGCCGCGGCCAACGGCCCCCTTGTCCACGTCGTCGTTCCGCGTGCCGAACTCGAAGTGGATGACACCTGGCACGCGATGGGCTTGCAGGGCACCGGCAGCAAGGACGTTGTCGCGCGCAATCTCTTCGTGCCGGCGCAACGGACGATCGATACCCGGATTTTGTTCCGCGGGACGAGTCCTCACGCCGCAAATCACGCCACCAATCTGTATCGACTCTCGGCCGAGGCGATGCTGTCAGTTTCGGTCGCTACGGCGGTCCTCGGTTCCGCGAAATTCGCGCTGCGTCAATTCATCGATCGCACCAGGGAGCGACGCGTCATTCTGACCGGCGCGCGAAAGGCTGAACATGGGCCGACCCAGGTGCGGCTCGCGGAGGCCGCCGCCGAAATTCATTCGGCCGATCTGTTGATTCACGACGCGCTCGCGGAATTCGATCGTCTGGTGACCACCGGCGAGCGTTTCGACAGCCATCACCGCGTGCGTGCCAAGTGGCAGGCGGCGTATTCCGCCGAGCTGTGTCGCCGCGCCGTCGCGCGGATGTTCTCGGGCTCGGGAGCTCACGCGGTGTATGCGCCGAGCCCCCTTCAGGCCGCATTTCGCAACGTCAATGTCGGCGCACAGCACGCCAGTATCGACTTCGACAATTCCGCCGAACACTACGCCCGCCTGCGGCTCGGCTTGATTCCGTGATTTGTAGGGGGATTCTACCTTGCGCCGCTGAACCGCGCGGATGCTGAGTCCCGCTACGGCGCGACTTCAGGGCATTTCCAACAGGCAATTCGCGCAGAGCGCCCAGCGCACGTGTCCGCCCGCCGGCACAACCAGGATTGCGGCAATCGACAGCTTCTCTTCCCCGCATCGGCGGCAAATCAAGTCCTCGCCCTCGCAGCGGGCCTCGAACCCGAACTCGGCGATCGCGGCCGGGTCGTCGATCAACTCGACGCGCACAAAGTTGAAGTCAGTTTCCAAGGCTTCCCCCATCAACTCGCAGTTTTCACCGAACGCGTCTTTCGACGCGCGATGAAAAAGGCGCCCTGTTAAGCCGCCGCATCTTTATCGGTGGGCGTCACTCAACTCCGATGCGCCCCGGCCTGCGCATTCATCGAATCGAACAGCTTGGCGACCCGCACGATCATCTGTCGTCCCTGCCGAATCACGAACTTTTCGCGCTCCAATCGCGCCAGATGCTCGGTCACTCTCGGCCGCGAAGCGCCCACCAGGTTGGCGATGTCCTTATGGCTGAAAGATACGCGCAGCAGCGTCCCGCGCGATTCTTCGATTCCAAAGTCAGCGCATAGTTCCAGCAGCGCAATGCCGATTCGTTCGTGCAGGCCGAGGTTCAGGAAACTCGAGCTGCGCAGCAGCAGGCGATACCACTGCTTCAAATCGTTGCGATGAAATTGTTTGAAGGCGGACTCGGCGGCGCTTGCGGTAATCCCGTCGAAATCATTCCAGCTCACAGTGCCGACCCGGCAATCGTTGTAAGCCTCGCACCGAAAATCGGACTGGCTCAGCGGCAGCGCCGGAAATTCGGGAATCGGCCCCGGCGCGAGCAGCGCCACCGTCACCCGCTCATTGCGCGCGTTGCGGCAGGTGATGCGCGCAATTCCTGCTAACAAAATGTGAGCATCCTGGGCGAGCGCAACCTCGCGCAGAATTACCGCATGTCGTTTGTAATTCGCCAGCGCCAGCGCGCTGACCAGAAGCGTGAGCTCAGTGGAAGAAAGCCACGACAGAGCCTTGAGCCGGCTCAGTCTGTCAAGATCGGTTTCACGGGACGTATTTCTTTCATCCAAAATTACACCGTCCAGAGTTCAAACCATACGCCCTTACGAACGATAATGGAAACTAAATGTCACCTGCAGGACAAATAGTTTGTGCCATGAGGAACCGCAGCCCGGAACCGAGCCGCCTTGCCGGCCGTGGCTTTGGCCGCTATTTGGCTACGTCAAACTACGGTGTGCTTTCTTGAACTAAGCCTAGCCGGCTGAAATATGAGTCTGCGACAAGAAAGTCTCCAATCGATCACGATTGATGACGAGTTGGCGACTGTTGCGCGAAATCAGATGCTTCCGCTCGAACAAATTCAGGTGTTCGGTGATTCGGGGCCGCGAGGCGCCCACCAGTTCAGCGATGTCTCGATGCCGGGCCGGCAACGTCAGCCGAATTCCTTTCGTGTCGGGGATCCCGAAATTTTCACTCAACTCCAGCAGAATCAGCGCCAACCGCTCTTCCAGAGTGCAGCTCATGAAATTTGCGCAGCGCAGTTGCACCAAATCCCAGCGGCCCAGGTAACTCGCGGCCATCCGTTTGAAGTCCGCCGAAGCGATCCCCAGGCATATTTCGACGAACGCCTCCAGTGCGATCGTCCCTATCCGGCAATGCGTGACCGCCTCGCAGCGAAAATTGTAACTGATGCCCGGTACCGGCGGCGGAAAGCCGGGAACCATCCCGGGTGCGACCATGATCACCAGGGTACGCTGGCCCTTGCGATTGCGGCATGTAATTCGCGCCACGCCTGCCAGCAAGATAAAGGCCGTGTCGGGTGAATGTTTCTCGTCAAAAATGACCGCACGCTTTTCGACGATGCTGACCGTCAGCGCCTTGGAGAGCTTGTCGAGCTGGCGCGCCGTCAGCCACGAAATATTCTTGAGACCCCGCAGACTTCGGGCGCGCGATTGCGCAACTGAACGCATCTCCGCAGCATATCAGAGGCGTTGGCGCGCAAGCCCGATAGTGCTCGCCACCAAAGTTCATTCGACGCATTTTGTTATTCATGTAACAAATTCGCTCTTACGCAGATCGCACAAAGGTGGGTTTCCCGCTCCCGGTCGGCGCCGTAGCATCGCGCCGCGCGATCCAGATGAGCAGCACCAGCGCCGGGATCGTCGCGACCGTCGTCAGCATGAAGAACCGCACCCAACCGAGCTTGTCTGCCAGCACGCCCCCCGAGGACGCGACCATCGTCCGCCCCACCGCCGCCAGCGACGACAGCAGCGCGTACTGAGTCGCGGTGAACGCCGGCGAGCACAGCCCGGAGAGATAGGCCACCAGCGCCGTGCCCGCCATCGCGCCCGTCAGATTCTCGGCGGCGACGCACAACGCGAGATAGTCGAGCCGATGGCCGCCCACCGCCTGCAGCACGTAAAACAAATTGCCGGCCGATTGCAGAACCCCGCACACGATGAGCGCGCGCATCACGCCGAGCTTCGTCGTCACCACGCCGCCGACAATCGCGCCCGCCACCGTCGCGAAGAATCCGACCAGCTTCGAGACCGCGGCAATCTCGTCGAGCGAGAAACCGAGCGAGATGTAAAGCGGCGTCGCCATCACGCCCGCCATCGCTTCGCCCAGCTTGTAACCGACGATGAAAATGACGATCGCTGGCCACGTCGGCCGCCGCATGAAATCGGCGAACGGCCCCGTTACCGCCGTGGCGAGCCATTCGCGGACCGCGTCCCATCCGCCGGCGACAGGATGCGGCTGCGCCTCGGGCGGCGTCGCCGGCTCGGGCCCGAAGATGAACACCAGCATCCCCGCGCCCAGCAGCGCGGCCATCGTGGCATAGGCCGCGAACCAACCGTAGCGCGCCGCAATAATCAACGCGCCGGCGCCCGACGCCAGCATGGCGATTCGGTACCCGGTCTGGATCATGGCGGCGCCGGGACCCTGCTGCTCAGGCGTCAGGATTTCGACCCGGTATGCGTCAATAACGATGTCCTGGCTCGCAGACAGGAACGCAACCAGGATCGCCAGCGCTCCCATGCGCGCCAGATCGACTTTCGGGTTGCATGACCCCAGGGTGAGCGTCGCGGCGACCAGCGCGAGCTGAATCGCGATGCCCCAGCCGCGCCGTCGCCCCAGAGGAATCGGTGGCGGCAGCCGATCGATCAGCGGCGACCACAGGAACTTCAGCGCATACGGCGTGCCCACCAGCGCAAAGGCGCCGATTGTCGCGCGGCTCACGCCTGCGGTCGCGAACCAGGCCGACAGCGTCGAAAAAGTCAGCAGCAGCGGAATACCGCTGGCAAAGCCAAGCGGCAGGATCAGCATCACGCGCCGCTCGCTGTACTCGGCGATCGACCGCCGCCACGCAGCTATCCCCCTCGCTCCCACAGTCACGTCCCGTACCCCCGCCATCGTGACTTCATATCACCTGAAATGCCGATAGCGCACGTAAACGCCTTCACGATCCGTTCGACTCCAGCAGATCTTCCTTGATCGCTGCTCCCCCTCTGCTACGATCGTTCCAATGGCGCAGCCAACTAAAGATTCCGACCGGGCGAGGCAGGCCGATCAGGCTAAGCATCAAGCCAGGCATCCTCATCACGAAAATTTTTTAGCGCAAACCGGACTGGTCGCCGTCGATCTCCGAGCGGAGATTGCGCGGCTCAAGCGCGAGCCGGCGTGGGCCGGCGGCGATCGCCATGGCGCCTCCCTCGTCAAAGGCGACGGTATCAACGTGGCGCTGATGGTGCTGAAAAAGGGCGCGAAGCTCCAGGAGCATCATACGAGGGCGCCGATCACCGTGGATGTGATCGAAGGCCGAATCAATCTGCTCGCGGGCGGCAAGACGCAGCTTGTGACGCAGGGGATGCTGGTCGCGCTCGATCGCGCAATCGAGCATTCGGTCGAGGCGCTTGAGGAGAGCGCGCTCGTCCTGACCGTCGGCGGCGAGCAGATGTAGCACGATGGCGCTGTACGACCGGATCGGCGTCGGCTACGACACGACGCGGCGCGCCGATCCATACCTGCTGTCGCGCTTGATCCATCATCTGCGCCCGCGCGCCCGCGGCCGTTACCTGGACATCGGCTCGGGCACCGGGAATTACACGATCGCGATGCATCAGGCGGGCGTGCCGATCCGCGGTCTCGAACTCTCGGCGACGATGCTCCAGCGGGCCAGGGAGAAAGGCCCGGCGATTGCCTGGCACAACGGCCGCGCCGAGGCGATCCCCTTTGCCTCGGGCAGCTTCGACGGCGCAACCTGCACCTTCGTCCACCATCACATGGCGGACCCGCTCGCGGCGTTCAAGGAAGTTCATCGCGTGCTGACGCCTCGCGCGCGCTTCGTAATTCTCAACGGCACCGCCGAGCAGATGCGGCATTACTGGCTCAATGAATATTTTCCGCGCATGATGCAAAAGGCGACCGCGCCGTACGAGCGATTCGTCACGATCGACGTACTCGAGTCGGCGGGTTTTCGAATCGAGTGCGAGGAGCGGTACGACGTCACTCCCGACCTGAAAGATTTTTTTCTCTATTGCGGGAAGCACCAGCCCGAGCGGTACCTCGACGCGCGCATCAGAAGCGGAATTTCGAGTTTCGCGGATGCTCCCGATCAGCAAGAAATCGCGCGCGGGGTGGCTCGCCTCGCCGGCGACATCGAGTCCGGGCGGATCATGGATGTGATCGGCAGGTTCGCCTACGACGGCGGCGATTACATGTTCACCGTCGCCGAGCGATAGGCTCACGACAGTGAGCCCCTTTTGACGGCGCTCAAGCCCCGGTCCTATATTGTCCGCAATGGGAGTGATGCGATGGCGCTGAAGATCGTGATGTTCTCGGACTACATCTGTCCGTTCTGCTACGTCGGCTTCGAAACGATCCGCAGGCTGAAGCCGGAATTCGATCTCCAGCTCGAATGGCGCGGCTTTCAGATTCATCCCGACTGGCCGGCCCAGGGAATTCCCGCCGACAAGGCCCGCGAGATCGGTGACGGCGCATCGCGAGCCGCGCTCTGGAAGCGGATCGGCGCGATGGCCGAGGCGGTGGGATTTTCGATGAAGCCGCCCGCCGTGCTGACCAACTCGCGCGCTGCCCTGGCGGCTACCGAGTTTGCGCGCGAGTCGGGCCGCGACGAAGCGCTCGAAGAGCGAATCTACCGCGCCTACTTCAATGACGGCGTTAACATCGGCGACGCCGCCGTCGTCGCGCGCCTGGCGGGCGACGCGGGACTGGACCCCGCCGCGGTGGCGGACGCGATAAAATCTCCCAGGTACGAGATGCGCTTGAAGAACAATTCACTCGCCGCGCATCAGCGCGGCGTCAGCGGCGTGCCGACGTTTTTCATCGGCGAATATCCGCTGGTCGGAGCCCAGAGCCTCGACGCGATGCGCGCAATTCTCAAACGCGCGACCGAGCGATTCGCGAGCTGACGGGCTCAATTCCCTTGCCGCGCGATGTAAAGACCGCGGCCCATCAAGCCCTCGCTATCGTAACGCACTTCCATGTTCGCCGACTCCAACGCGCGCGTCATCTCGTCGCGCGTGAACAATCCCAGCTCCAGGCGCTCGCTGTAATGCTCGATGCCGCTGGCCGTGCCCCTTAGATAGTGCAGCGACAAGACTGACAGGTTGCCTTCCTGGCCGCTGTGGCTCATGCGGCAGACCTTGTCTGCGCCGATCTCGCCGGCGTGGATAAAGCTTGCGCCCGGTTTCCAGTCCTCCGGAGTGAGCCACGGCTCGACGATCAGCGCGCCGCCGGGCTTTACGTGACGCGCCATGCATGCCACCGCGCAATTCATGCGATCGACCGTGCGAACGTAGCCGATCGCGCTGAACAGGCACGTCACCGCGTCGTAAGCCGTCGCCAGATCGAAGTCCGTCATGTCGGCGCGTGTGTAGCGGCCGGCGGGATTCTTCAGGCGTGCGGCGCGCAGATAGTTTTCGTTGAGATCGACGCCGTCAACCGCGTAGTGCTCCTTCAAAAATTTGTCGTGCTCGCCGGTCCCGCACGCAACGTCGAGTATCGTGCGCGCTCCCGGCGCGGCTACCGCGATCACCGCGCGCATAATCTCGCACTCGCGGGCGTAGTTCTTGAAGTGATAGATGGCGTCGTAAAGCTCTGAACTTTCGAGGAACATCGCTCCAGCTTAGCCATTCCGCGCAGCGGATTCACGAGCGCGCCCGCTGTGGTAAGAATCATGGAGTCATGGCAGCGCGCGGCAAAGCTTTCGTTGTTCGCCTCGACTTGCGCGGCGTCAAGTGTCCGCTCAACTGGGCGCGCGCGAAAGTGCGGCTCGAGCAGATGGCGCCCGGCCAGGTCCTCGAACTGACCCTCGACGATCCGCGCGGCGCTCGCGACATTCCCGGCGCGGCCGAGGCGGAAGGCTACGTGATCCTCGAATCGAGCGCCCGCGACGGCCTCTTCTACCTGCGCATCGAACGTTAAGCGAGGTCCTGATTCCCACCAACCCAAGTTCTAACAGGGACGAAGTCCCGCATCTTTTTCCTGACACCGGGTGCAGGGGTCACCCCTGCCGAAGGAAGTGTGAAACCCATCGCGGGTTTCACATCTAATAAGTTCTTCGACTGATGCGCGCGTGTTTGCACAGCACGCCCGATCGCGTTACAAGTCCGCCGATGCGCGTCAACATTGGCGATACCCGCTTGTTCTTCGATGTCGAAGGCGCCAAGCTGCGGCCCGACGGCGCGGCGATGCGCGAGGTGCCGACCGTCGTCCTGCTGCACGGCGGGCCCGGCTTCGACCACTCGACCTTCAAGCCGGACTTTTCGCGCCTCGCCGAAATAGCGCAGGTCGTCTATCTCGACCATCGTGGCAACGGCCGCAGCGATCGCGGCGACCCCGCGAAGTGGAATCTCCCGCAATGGGGCGACGACGTGCGCGCGTTTTGCCAGGCGCTGGAGATCGAGCGCCCGATCGTGTTGGGCATCTCGTTCGGCGGCATGGTCGCGATGTCGTACGCGACCCGCCATCCCGATCATCCGGGCAAGCTGGTGCTGAGCAGCACCGCGGCGCGAACGCGGCAGGATCGATCGCTCGAGATGTTCGAGCGGCTGGGCGGCGCGGAAGTGCGCGAAGCGGCGCGTCGATTTTTCGAGAATCCCGGCCCGGAGACGATGCCCGATTACGTGAAGAAGTGCTTCCCCCTGTACAACCGGATTCCGATGGGGCCCGAGTTCATGCAGCGCACGGTGATGAATTTTGAATTGGTCGTCGATTTTTTCAAGAACGAATCGCACACCTTCAACTTTCTCCCTGAATTGAACCGGATAAAGTGTCCGACACTGGTTGCCGCCTGCGAACTCGATCCGATCACGCCGCTGGACGACTCCAGGGACATCGCGGCCGCGATGGCGCCCGGGGTGGCGCGGCTCGAAGTATTCGAAAACGCCGGCCACGGAGCGCATCGCGACCAGCCGGATCGCTTCTTCAAAATTTTGAACGAATTCATCCTGGCCTGAAGCTCAGGCGATGGCAGCGCGCTACTTTACTCCGCGATTTTTCGAGTTTTTCGAGGAACTGAGCCGCAACAACAATCGCGACTGGTTCACTCAGAACAAGCCGCGCTACGAGCGCGACGTGCGCGAGCCGATGCTCTCGTTCATCGCGGATTTCGCCCCGCGGCTGCGAAAGATCAGCACCCACTACGTCGCCGACCCGCGCCCCACCGGCGGCTCGATGATGCGCATCTACCGCAATCTGCGCTTCGCGCGCGACCAGACGCCCTATCACACCAACGCCGCCGCCGCCTTCGGCCATCGCGACGGGATGCACTTCAACTCGCCGTCCTTCTATCTGTCGCTCTCGCCCGCAGAGGCTTTCGCCGGCGTTGGCGTGTGGCATCCGCGCGCTGACACCCTCGCAAAGATTCGCGACGCGATCGTCGCGCGGCCCGCCAAGTGGATGAGCGCCGTGAACGATCGTAAATTCAGGGCCCGATTCGAGATGGCGGGTGACATGCTCTCGCGCCCGCCCAAAGGCTACAGTCCCGCTCATCCGTTGATCGAGGATCTCAAGCGCAAGGACTTCATCGGCGGCGCGCAGTTCACGCGGATGGAGGTCTGCTCTGCCGGGTTCATGGATCTGTTTTCCGCCGCGTGCGCGTCGGCATCGCCGTTCATGAAGTTCCTCACCGAGGCGATGGGCCTCAAGTGGTAAATTCTGTCTCCTCTCCCTCTGTGTCTCTTAGTACCGATTAACCCTCGCCCGGTTACGGGAGAGGGAACGGCGTCCGCGCCCGGGGTGAGGGTGCTGCCAGGCAAAGGATGAACGCGAGGGTCCTTATCCAGCGCGCGCTTCGCGCGCGACTTTGTCATCCTGACGAAGCGAGCAACGCGAGCGGCAGGAAGGATCTCGGACAGCTTCGCGACCCGCGAAGCCGGTTCCGGTTTCTTGCCCAGCGCGGAGTTAGGATGTCGCGTTCCGCGCCACTGACTACCCGCCTCGCTGATCCCTCGCCCGTTATTTCACGGGAGAGGTGAGGTGAGGGTTCTGCTGACCCGAGGAGAGACAATCCCACCTGACCAGTTCTAACAGGGACGAAGTCCCGCATCTTTTTCCTGACACTGGGTGCAGAGCCTGTCCTGAGCAAAGCCGAAGGAGGTCACCCCTGCCGAAGGAAGTGTGAAACCCACCGCGGGTTTCACATTCAATAAAGCGCCGGGATAAACTCAAGCGCCATGCGATGCGCGAGTTGCGGCACGGAAAATCCCGCCGGGATGAAATTCTGCGGCAATTGCGCGGCCGCCCTGCGCAACCGATGTCCGCGCTGCGGATTGGAAAATCCGCCCGAGTTCAAATTTTGCGGCGGATGCGGCATCGCGCTGACGCCCGCTACGGAAGCCACCGCCAGCGCGAAGCCGCCTTCACCTCTCGTCGCACCTGCCGTGCGTGTGCGATCGGAACAGGCCCCCGCCGAAGCCCTGGAAGGCGAGCGCAAGACGGTCACCGCCCTGTTCGCCGACATCAAGGGCTCGATGGACCTGATGGAGCGTCTCGATCCCGAGGAGGCGCGCGCGATTGTCGATCCCGCGCTGAAGCTCATGATCGACGCGATGCATCGCTACGACGGTTACATCGTGCAATCCACCGGCGACGGCATCTTCGCGCTGTTCGGCGCGCCGGTCGCGGACGAGGATCACGCCCAGCGCGGACTGTACGCCGCGCTCCGCGTGCAGGAGGACATGGCCAGGTATTCGGCCGGCCTGCGCGCGGCGGGAAATCCGCCGGTCGAAATCCGGGTGGGACTCAACACCGGCGAGGTGGTGGTGCGCTCGATTCGCACCGGCGACGCGCACACCGAGTACACCCCGATCGGGCATTCGATGAGCCTGGCGGCGCGCATGCAGACGCTGGCGCCGACTGGCTCCATCGTCATCACCGAGCAGACCCAGAAACTCACCGCCGGCTACTTCGATTTGAAGCCGCTCGGCCCCGTGCGCATCAAGGGCGTTACCGATCCGATCAACGTGTACGAGGTGATCGGCATCGGCCCGCTCCGGACGCGCCTGCAGAGGTCGGCGTCGCGCGGCTTGTCAAAGTTCGTCGGCCGGCGCGCCGAGATGGATCAGCTGGACCACGCGCTGGAGCTGGCGCGCGGCGGACGCGGACAGATCGTCGCGGCGATGGCCGAGGCGGGCGTCGGCAAGTCGCGCCTGTTTCACGAATTCAAGATGCGCCGGCAGAGCGAATGCCTGGTGCTCGAGGCCTTCTCGTTCTCGCACGGCAAAGCCTCGGCCTACCTGCCGGTGGTCGATCTGCTCAAGAGCTATTTTCGAATTGCCGATCGCGACGACGAGCGCACCCGCCGCGAGAAGGTCACCGGCAAGGTGCTGGCGCTCGATCGCGCGCTGGAAGATACGCTGCCGCATCTGTTCGCGCTGCTCGGCATTCAGTCCGCCGCCGCCGGGCTCGACGAGATGGATCCTTCGATTCGCCGCCGCCGCACGCGCGAGGCGGTCAAGAGTCTGATCGTGCGCGAGAGCCTCAATCAGCCGCTGATCGTCATTTTCGAGGACCTTCACTGGATCGACGCCGAGTCTGAAGCGCTGTTGAACCTGCTCGCCGACTCGATCGGCACCGCGCAAATTCTGCTGATGGTCAACTACCGGCCCGAGTATCGCCACAACTGGGGCAACAAGACCTGCTACACCCAGATGCGGCTCGATCCGCTGGGCATGGAGAGCGCCGATGAAATGCTCTCCGCGCTGCTTACCTCTCCCGCGCCTGCGACCACGTCGCAAGGCGCAAGTCGGGAGAGGTCGGGAGGCGACATCGATGTCGCCGAGCGGGTGAGGGCGCAGGATATCGAAGCTCTCAAACGTCTCATCATCGCGCGCACCGAGGGCAACCCGTTCTTCATCGAGGAGATGGTGCAGGTGCTGTTCGACCAGGGCGTGCTGGTGCGCGACGGCGCCGTGTCGCTCGCCCGGCCGCTCACCTCGATCGAGATACCTTCGACCGTCCAGGGCATCCTGGCCGCGCGTATCGACAAGCTCGCGCCGCCGGACAAGGACCTGCTGCAGTCGCTGGCGGTGATCGGCAAGGAATTCCCGCTCGGCCTGGTGCGGCGCGTGGTCGGCAAGCCCGATGAAGAGCTTGCCTCGATGCTTTCGAATTTGCAGGCGGCCGAGTTCATCTACGAACAACCCGCGTTTCCCGAAAACGAATACACCTTCAAGCATGCGCTGACCCAGGAAGTCGCTTACGGCTCCGTGCTGATGGAGCGGCGCAGGATCCTTCACGAGCGCACGGCGGCGGCAATCGAAGCGATGTTCGCGGCGGCACTCGACGACCACCTGGCCGACCTGGCCCATCACTATGGCCGCAGCGCCAACGCGCCCAAGGCGATCGAATACCTGCGCCGCGCGGCGGAGCAGGCCGGAATCCGCTCGGCGTACAACGATGCGATCCGGTACACGCGCGAGGCGCTGCTGCGGATAGGCACGCTGCCCGAGTCGCGCGAGCGCGATCAACAAGAGCTGAAGATCCAGATGATGCTGGGGCCGCTGATCGTCGCGGTCCAGGGATTTTCGTCGCCGGAGCTGGCGACCTGCATCGAGCGCGCGCAGGAACTCTGCCGCCGTGCCGGTGAGACGCCCGAGATCTTCGGCGTGCTGGCGTCGCTGTGGAGCTTCGATCACGCCAGCGGACAACTGCGCGAAAGCCGCGTCCTGGCGGAGCGTTTGCTCACCCTGGCCGGGCGGATGCAGACCGATCTCGCAGCCGCGGTAGCGCGCAATGCGATGGGGGCGTCGCAGCTCTGGATGGGCGAATTTTCCGCGGCGCGGGAAAATCTGGAGCTCGCCGCCAAAGTCTTCGACCGCGATCTGCCGCGCTATCTGCCGATGATGCAGACGCCGGTCACACCGTCGCGATGCAATCTCGCGTGGGCACTGCACATCGGCGGGCATCCGGAGCAGGCCAGACAGCGGATGCGCGAGGCAAACGAGATGGCGACGCAGCTCCGCCGCCCCTTCAGTGTCGCATTTGCCACCCTCTACTCGATCGTGCTGATGCATTTCCGGCACGAATATGACGACGTGCGCTCCAGCTCTGAGGCGGTGATCGAACTGGCGCGCGAAAACGGGCTTCCGTATTGGCTGGCGATGGGAAAGATGTGTCTGGCGCGCACTGTTGCCGGAGAAGGCGAGTATCTCGGCGACGAAACCGCGATGCGGTCGGGGCTCGCGATGATGAAGGAGTCAGTCGAGACCCTCGCCGCCAGCGGCGCCGATCTAATCTACTCCGTCTCACTCGTGCTGCTGGCCGAAGTCTTCATGACGATGAGGCGCGCCGATGAAAGCCTGCAAGCGCTCGACCAGGCTGCGCAGCGGGCCGAGCAAATGGACCATCGCTTGCTCGAAGCCGAGATTCACCGGCTCCGCGGTGCAGCGATGCTCATCCTTCCGGACAGCGCAACTGAAGCCGAGCGATGCTTCCGGCGTGCGATCGAGGTCGCGAAGCGGCAGCAGGCGCGCTCGTGGGAGTTGCGCGCTACGACCAGCCTGGCGCAGCTGTTGGCGGAGACCGGCAGGCGCGGCGAAGGTCGCGCAATGCTGGCATCGGTGTTCGCGCAATTCACCGAGGGGTTCGATACCGGCGACCTGCGCGCCGCGAAAGCGCTGCTGGAAGAATTGGAAGATAAGGGGGGTCGCGATTAGAGCATGCGGCCGATCTTCTGCCGCAAACGGCCGAAGAATCCTGCGCGATCCACCGCCGCTTTGGTTACGATCGGAAGCGTCGCTTGCGGCTTGCCGTCGAGCAGAACCGTCAGATCACCGACCGGAGCTCCCGGATGGACCGGGGCTTCCAGATACCGCGCCGCGGGCTCGAATTGAACCGTCACTTTGGTCTCTTCGCCGCGCCCGAGCGTGACCACTGCATCGCCGTCGGGCCCGATAGCGACCGTCTCCGCGACGCCGTCGCGCACCGGTATCGCCGCGGGCAACGCCTTCTTGAGATCCGGGCGGTAGCTGACGAATGTGCGGAACGCCCACTCAAGTAATTTCTCGGTTTCAGTGCGGCGCCGCTCGGAGCTCGGCGCGCCCATCACCGCCGACAGCAGATTCATCCCGTTCGACGACGCCGACGCCACAAGGTGATAGCCCGCTTCGTCAACGTGGCCGGTCTTAATCCCGTTGACGCGTTTGTCATAGAACAGCAGCGTGTTGAAGTTGGGTTGCTTGATTTTGGCGAATGCGAATTCCTTTTCGGAGGTGTACTTGAGCGCCTCCGGATGGTGCTGTACGAGCGAGCGCGCGAGCACGATCATGTCGGCCGCGGTCGTGAATTCGCCTTCCTCCGGCAAGCCATCGGGGTTGTCGAAATGTGTCTCCTTGAGCCCGATCGCCCTGGCCTTGTCGTTCATCATCGGCGTGAACGCGTCGGTGCTGCCGCCGAGGTATTCCGCGAGCGCCACCGCCGCGTCGTTGCCCGACGAAACCATCAGGCCATACAGGAGATCGTTCACGGCGACCTTCTGCCCGACGCCGAGAAACATCCGCGACACGGTGTCATTCATCGAGAGCCGCCAGGCCTTCTCGCTGATCGTGACGTCGGTGGCCGGAGCGATCTTGCCTGCCTGCAGCGCGTCGAGAGCCAGGTAAAACGTCATGATTTTGGCCAGGCTGGCGGGCTGCATCTTCTGATGCTCGTTGTACGCGTACAGCACCGCGCCGGTATCGGCGTCGATCATGATAGCGGCTCTGGCGTCCAGGGCGAACGGAGCCGGCCGGTCTCCGAGCACGTGGATAGCAGACAGCGGCACCGCGGGAGCCTCCTGGTCCGCAGCCGTGGCGTGTTTCGCCGGGACAGGATGGCGGTGAATCACCCTTGCGAACGACTGAGTGGAACTCGCCGCCGCGATCGCGATCGCCGCAAGCGCTATAGCCTTCGATATTGATTTTCCCCGCACGCCCATCGTCATCCGCCTCAAAGGACTACCTCGCGAGCGTATGGCGCGCAGCGTTGGCGGGCAAGCCGGCCGCGATCGGCGGATGGCCGGCATCGCCGGTTTGACCATACCATATTCCCTTTTCTCCGATTCGAGCATAAAGGAAACTGATCCCGAATGGACGTTTCCGTAATTTTGCCGGTCGTGAACGAGGCCGAAAACCTGAGGATCCTGATCCCCAGGCTCATCGCCTTGCTCGACCGCGAGCGGCTTACTCACGAGATCGTTGTAATCGACGGCGTGTCCAGCGACGGCACTCGCGAAACGGCGCAGGCGCTCGGCGCGCGAGTCGTTGCGGAACGCCGGCGCGGATACGCAGGCGCGATGGAGACCGGTATCGCCGAGG
>Ga0074044_10000465_pt1 | contig 39628 bp, 27 predicted proteins | sample BogForMeECP23OM1_FD_94443 | JGI IMG/M metagenome (GOLD analysis project Ga0074044, IMG submission 94443) | Bog forest soil microbial communities from Calvert Island, British Columbia, Canada - Bog Forest MetaG ECP23OM1 | ecosystem: Environmental > Terrestrial > Soil > Wetlands ...
CGCCGTCCCTTGCCCCTCGCGCTCCCCCATCCCGGCTCAAACCGGAGAGGGAGTTGATCAAAGTTGTCGTATTCTTACGTGAACGAAAATTGGGGGCAGGCCACGGTGTAGGAAGAAATCGTCGGGATTCTGACCAGCTTCCTTCGCTCGCGCCTTCGGGATGCGGATCAGATAGCTAGATCGACGACGCGCCAGCCTTCCGCGCTCCGGGGATGACTTGGAATTCATCACCACAGTCCTGACAGACGAACCATCCGCCATCTTTGTTGGTTTTCAATTTGAGAGTGGCGTGCGGGCACGGCACATAGCTCTGAGGCTCGTCGTAACCCTCGGGAGTCTGATGGTCCGTGCCGCCTTTCTGCCAGTCGGAGCCCGGAAACGCGTGAGCACCAAAGTAATCGGCTCGACGGGGTCAGATCGGGCGCTCAAGAATCTTTTGAAGCTGTTCCCAGCATGTGTGCACGTATTTTTGGTTCTGACGCTCCAGCGGAAGTTTTTCGATACGCTCGCAGACATGTTGGGCTGCACGCTTGATTTCTTCTTTTTGTGGAGGTTTCAGAACTGGTTCAAACTTCTCGTAAAACTCTGCGTACAGCGTTGCCACGCGATAACCGTAGCGCAGCCTCTCCCTTTCAATCTGGTTATGAATGAGCTGCCGCGCCTCGCGGAACGCTCCCATGCAGGTGGAAACGTCGCCAAGGCTTATTGCTCTTGTGAGGAGAAACCGCGCATAGTGATTGTCTATCTGGAATGAATCCCAGAAGTCGAGTTCTCCTGCGAGGGAGTAGGCCGTCTTGAAATACTTCTCTGCTCTTTCAAATTCATCGGTCTTCTCAGCATCGACTAGGGCAGCTATTGCATATTGCAGCCAGAACAAGGGGTGATTCTTGGCATGATTCAATCCTTTGATGGATTCGTAGTAGCTCAATGTTGTAAGTCGTCGATGCTTCTCAGGCAGTAGAGCTTGTAAACTGCCAAAACGCATGAGCGTCTTTAAGATGCTGTAATAATACCGGGATGCGCTAGCTGCTTTGTCTGCGGCCTTCGCAAGAGACACCAAACTCCGCACAGTCAAATTGGGATCGACGATCCGTTGAAGCATAAACTCACCTGCAACGGAGGACCTCATGCGTATGTCATTTGTGCCGAAATCGATGAGATTCTGAATCACTGGATCTCGTTTGAATGAAGCATCCAACACGGTCTGCCCGCACAGATCAATCAGAGTGTTAGGAGAGGGAGTCTCGCCGATCACCGTCAGAATCAGAATGGAGACAATAACTTCCGCGTGCTGCTTTTGCTGGCGGAGTGTATCGAACAGGCTCTTGAGTCGAGTTTCAATTTGAGGTGACTCAAGCAGCTTGATCAGAATTGCGTGCCACTGCGCTCCACAAATACGAGCTAGGTAATCAAGCTTCCTAGTTCGGCCCCAAGCTGCCAGATCACCCCAAAGGCCAAAGTCGTCGAAATAGTGTAGGATCCACTCCAGTTCGTTGGTGCCAAGCTTGTCGACCCCGATTTCGCTGAGGTTGCCCGTCCGAAGTACTTCCATGACCCGATCCACTAACACATCATTTGTAGCGGTACGAGCGGACAACACGAGGGTAGTCTTGTCGGGGGCGTGAGTACCGAAAAACTCCAAGACGTCGAACCAGTCTGGGTAGTTATCAATGAAGAATATCTTCTTGCCCGTTACGGCGAATGCCTGTTCCAGTTCTTCGTAAAGTGACTCTGCTTGCTTGGTAACGGTATACACGGTGTACTGTTTTTCGGCGGCCATGCATTTGAGCACTTCGAGTGCGACCGTTTTCCCATTGCCTAGGTCCGAATGTAGGACAATCGCAGACGCTCCGTCATCGATTTGCTTTAAGGCAGTATTAACCGCGTTACGAACCAGACAGTACCGATCTCCGCTGTGGACAGTGCTCCAGACGAAGTCATCGCGAAGGTGGCCGTAAAGAAGAAGATCGAAGATGAGAGCATCTCCCAGTTTCTTAGACGGCGGCTGGACATCGTACCTCTGCACGCAATAGGGAATTGGGCCAGACTCTGCGGGACGGGTCGCCTCGCTTGCCACAAGCTGGTTCACAAACTGCTCAGTGTCAATGTTTGGGACCGAACCGAATCGCAACGCTCGACGCGCTATGGCCGGGTCCGGCGCAGCTCCCAAGATGAAGAAGCTTTTATTCTTCAGGCTCTCGTGTTCGAACAAGATGCGTCTGATATCAAGATCCCAGATTGAGTATCCGACGAAGAACACGGCCTGAGCGGACTCCAATTCTTGGCGAAACAGTATGCTCCACGGCGATTCTGCGATGGAAGTTGTTAGGTAGCTTGTATCAGTGAGTTTGATTTCTGACGATACCGTTTCCCGAGTGAGCCGATCGACATAGCCGTTGAGGTGAACGCATAGAGTCACGTCCTTGGGGATGTCGCGAATATTGTCGCTCAGCGTAACAGGGGTTAAACTCTTGCTATTCTCCCGATAAGCGATCTCGACTACATCATCGTAGTTTGTCGTATAGATTCGTTTCCATGGGGCTTTTGCCAATCGTTGTTGGGCCGGGAGAATTTGTTTTGCTTTGAATTCGGCTTGCAGTTCGGCCATTAACGCATCCGCACCGTGAGTGGCTAGAAATTCCTCAGCGGCGTCCTCAAGCCCGACCGAACCCGACAAGCCAGCTTTCTTGGCGAAATGGTCAGCCAGCTGTGCGCCATTCTTGAAAGGTTCGCCGCGAAGGTTAATGGCACCGCGTGAGAAGCCTGCCCCGGTAAACAGGACTGCCCGACCGCTCCAAGCATACGGAATCGCCTCTTTGAGATCCATACTTCTGGAAGTATAGTCGTCAAGGCTGAGGTTGGGAATTCAGCAATCATCGTGGTGGGAACATGCACGTGGACGAGCGGCCTCGGTGATAATCCAAATGCGCGTGTCCAAGTTACCTTAGACGCCAGCGCGCACGGCCTTCCATTCCGCGCTCTTTTGAATGTCGGCCACTTGACGGTCAAGTTCCGCTAGCAAGACTTGGAGCGGGGCACTCGAATCGAACGAGTTCCTGTACCGTACGTTACAGAGCACCACTCTGTTTTCAACTCATCCGTACAAGCATGAACTGAACACTACAACGCGAACTGTGCGCCATACACCAGCCCCGCAAATTTGTTCTGGTCACCAGAACAACTGGCTCGTCGTACTCGCGACGATCGTCCATGGGATCGTCAGTCATCATGCCATTCTGCCAGCGGGAGCCAGCGAGCGCATGAGCACCAAAGTAACTGCTACGCGCCAGCGTGCATAGTCTTCCACGCCGCGCTCTTTCGAATGTCGTCCAATCGTTGGGGTTGTAGATATCTAGCTGTACTGAGCGGACTGCCGTGTCCGAGCAGTTTCTGAATCGTGGGGCCATCCAGACCTGCCCGGCTCCATTTGGTTGCAAAGGTCGCACGGAACTTGTGCAGTATGAAATTGTCTGGGTCCAACTTAGCCTTCTTTGCCAGCCGCTTCAACATGATCAGATGCTTCCCATTGGGCTTTCCGTTCTTTGTGGGGAAGACGAGGTCATTGGCCTTCCGATGCTTCCTAAGCGCCTCTAAGCGTGGCAACACACCTTCGATCGGGACACTGCGCTCGTGCTTTCGTTTCGGTACGAACCCAAACTCCGGCTTCGCTTTCACGCGGACGGTCCCGGTCTCGAAGTTGATGTCGCTCCACTTCAGATACATCACTTCCTTCTTGCGGAATCCGGATTCCAAATAGAACGAAAACAGCAGGTGATGATCCGATTTGCAGACCTTGAAGAGTGCGTCTAGATCAGCCCGCGTGTAAGCCTCGGGTTCCTCTTCCACGTACTGCGGAGTGTCGCCGCGCTTCGTGAGGCCGCGAACGTTGTGATGCTTGAGAACGGTCATCAGCGCGGTCCACCTAGTGTGCACCGTTCTGTCGCTCAATCCCACGCGTTTGCGTAGGTATTCCACGTACCGGAGCAAATCGCGTCTGGTGACCTCGTCCAGAAACTGCGCCCCACAGGATTTCAGGAACGTCCGCTTGACGGCTCGGTAGGCATCGACCGTCTTATCGGCTCGCCCGAGCAGTTGTTGATCCTCGATGAAATCATCGAAGGCTTTCTCTAGCCTCAACCGTTTGGGATCATCGGGGATGATCTTGACGCCGAAGGCGGCGGCGTGGAGTTCTGCCTCTTTCGTTTTCAGCAGCGTGTAGGCATGGCCGTAATCCTTGGCTGGTTTCCACTGGGTCCGTCGGCCTTCCCGCCAACTGATATACCAGCGGCCTTCCTCGTTCGGAATCTTGAGCTTCCTCCCTCGTGCGACCGAGAGGAACTTCCAAGCGCCGTCCAGTTTGACGGAGCGAACCATACGAACCTTGCGATTGGGCACGGTTTGAGCCTCCGGGCCTTAATTGTGTCCCGAAACGCTCTGAAAAGGATAAAACGGTTTCGCAGGCAGGTTACGGAAGTGCAGTAGGAATGTGCGCCTAGAAAGAAATGGCTCCTCAGGTAGGATTCGAACCTACAACCCTCCGGTTAACAGCCGGATGCTCTGCCATTGAGCTACTGAGGAGTGTCAGTCCGGACGCTGATGGCCCGGCCTCGGCGATCGACTTTCATCATAGCATCCGGCACGCCGTCGTGAAAACCTGTCTCTCAATCGCTAATGGCGCCCTGGTCCGCTTTCTTCTTCCGGATCCTACTGACACGCTATGATTGCTCTGGTCCGCGGCATGAATCGAATTCTTGCAAGCTTCACCAGAGCGCAAGCTCCGCGTGGTACAGTCGACAGCCCCCTGGGCCTGACGGTTTGGAGACGCCGCCGAGTGCGCGCTTTCGCGCGCAACCCCGGACGGGGGCGTCCGGGGCTACGTGGATCGTGCTGAGTTGCGCCTCGGTTTCGAAGCCAGAGTGTTAAGGACCGGTCACCGTGCCGGCGTACATGGCTTCCAGCAGGTCCTGGGAGTGGCCGTCGTAGTCGGCGTCGAGAGACCACATGAACATACCGCCCAGGTTGAGTTGCCAATCCGAGTACCAGGTGCGGAAGTAGGTTGAGAAGTAGTCGTCGTAGGTGATGAAGCCCCCACTCCCGTCCTTCCTCAGCATGTACGGGACGTACGCGATGGGATCGTAGTGCGTCTCCCAGCCATTCTGGTTGATCTGCTCTTTGATCCACGGCGCATAGTTCGGGCTCTGCACCCAGTTGTCGTCGCATTCGCCATCGGGCGTGGAAGCGGCGCTGGGGCACAATCCAAAGAGTTCGGTGACCTGCGTGTAGTAGTAGCCGTAGAACGGCGTTCCCATATTCAGCTGGGACGCTGGAGCCTGCGACAGAAAAATTCTCGCCGCTTCGCGCGCGCTGCCGCCCGGTTCGCATTCGTAGTTGGCAGGATCGTGGTAATCCCAGAAGATGGGCGAATTGAGCTGGCCGTGCGCGGTCCACGGTCCGGCGCAATCGTACATCATGATGTTGAAATAATCGGTTGTGAGCTTCAGCGTCTTGATGTCGTAGCCGGTGCCGCCCCACGGCGCCACGTCGATCGAGAGCGTGTAATCGGGATTCGATTTCCGCAGCGCTTTCATGAGCGTGACCAGGAACTGCGCATCCTGGAAGGTCTCCGGATATTCCCAGTCGATGTCGAGCCCGTCATAGTGGAAGGTTTCTTCGAAGGCGCGAATGTTATCCACCAGTCGATTGAGCTCTCCGCTGGTTTCCAGCCCGTTGAAGTCGCCCCCCAGCAGCAGCAGAACCTTGACGCCGTCGGCATGGGCCAGATTATTCAGCTCGGGCTCGTGGAATCCGTCCGGCACGGTAAGGCTGCCCGTGGCGTCGAACGACACTCCCGCGTGATTGATGTGCGTGAGCTTCTTGAAAGGAATCTGCGCGTGGCCGTAGGCCGGCGTCTGAGTCTGACTCCAATAGCCGTAGTCGCCCACAATGCGTTTGGTCAGGCCGTTGGCGTATTGCGCTTGCGCGCGAATCGAAGGCATGGCAACGGCCAGCAGGCCAACGAAGATGAACATAACCGAACGCTGCAAACATCGAGAACGGGAACTCATGAAGTGTACCTCCCGGGAAGGTTTAAGACCGAAACAGCCCGCCGATAGCGGCGTCCAGCGCGAAGCCCGAGGATTTTACCACGAGACTACCCGGTCCCCACGGCAGAAATTATAGTGCGGCACAGCAGGCGCTCCTCCGCCTCGCGTCAGAAGCTGGGCCGTTCAGCCAACCTCCACGACCACATCAGAAACGATGTCGACGTGAGGTCGATCGCAGGCTCGGTTGTGCTGTAGGACTGCATGTTGTCGCGATAAACCGCGGTTTGCGACCGATTGTATTTTCCATCGTTTCCGTTGAATTGCTTGAAGGTGTCGACTCCGTTGGCCGGACACAGAATCATGCCATCGAGCTGGCCGGAGGTCGCCGAACCGGACGGACCTTCCGTGGCTGCGCCCCACAGTACCGGCGTGCCTCCGGAAGTTCCATCCAGCGCGCCCGCCAGGTTCGCCACCTGGTGCTGGATGCAATTCGGAAACGTGCTCCCGTCGCCCACAATAAACGACGAGCCCCAGGCGTTCGCGCCCAGGATGTTGGCCAGCCATCGCTGCGAATAAACGTCATACTCATTTTTGCCGGTCAAGTAGTAGGCTTCACTCGCCATCACTGAAATCCCGGCGCCGTGCGATGTGGTGTCGCTGTACCAGACGTCCCCGAAGCCCCAGGCGTCGGTTCCAGCCTGAGCGATCGCCACAGCCACTTGATTTAGCAATTGCTGGCGAATGCCCGATTCAGAAACCGCAAGGCCGCTCGGATTCCCCGCCATTCGGAGCGCCCGGTAAAGTTCGAAGTGCGCCAGCCCGCTTACATCGTAAAGGTTCAGCGTGTCTTCATTGCCGGTGTCGTAGACGTTCACGATGTAGTTCTTTGCGAACTGCGCCGCCTGCCGCAGATAATCTCCGGGATCGGTATGCGGCAATCCGGGCGGCAGATTTCCCTCTCGACTCGCGAGCTGCAGCGCGAAATAAAGTTCGGTTGCGCCCAGCTCCATATCGTCGTCCCAGACCGTCTCCGGATAGCCATCGAATGGAGCGATCGTCAGCAGGCACGTGCTGCACGTTCCCGAGCCCGAACCAAAGGGGGCAGGGTCCGAATACGAAGTATCCGCGAGAGCGAAGATGTCCTCCGCATTCTTCAGGCACTGATTGGCCAAAGACGGATTCGTGGCGCGGTTGAGCTGGTAACACAGCGCGAAGTCCGCCGCTAAACGGCCCGCAAGGTTCGGGCTAATCGGCGAGCCTGCCGCGCCTGCTGGAAATACTGCGCGATTGCAGATAAAGAAAGTCGTGTACGGATCGCAGGCTCGCGGATCTCCGGCCTGCTCGAAGTTGTCGGCCGCCTGGGGCAGAGTCCAGATGTCATACTCGGTGACCAGGCAATACGGAGTCGCATACGTTCCTCCACAGTTTCCCGTCGCCGAACTCGGATCGCCCTCTCCGTAGTAATTCCAATCCTGACTGTTGTCGACCTGATAGTAGAGTGTCTTCGTTTTGTCGTCCCACATCTTCATCAGCCAGTTGACACCAAACTTCGCTTCATCAGTGAAGTCTGAGGACGCCGGCGCTCCCAGCCCGCTGCTGCCCGCATAAGAGACCGAACCCGGCGGCGCGGGCGGATTCAACCGAGCGCGCGCGCCCATCTGGCGCGGAAAGTCGCGAACTCCGATCTGCATCAACGCTGCCGTGTAACTGACCGTCTCGACATACTTCATGTAGTCGCCGGCGTCCCACCATCCTCCGGCCGCGTCGATGTCGGGGAGCTTCGCCGAAACGAACGGCGGTGCCGGCGGCACATTGTCGATGAAGTCGTTGCTGTCGAGTGGTGGCGTCTGGTAAACCCGCGCGTGCTCGTCCTTCAAATGTCCGGGCGCCGTGCGCAGCGCATTGGGGATAAAATTCGCCCCGTCGCGTTGCGTTTCGTAGAAAAATAGCGTGTTCAACAGTAGGCCGGAATAGAGCGCATCTGGACAATCCACCGCGAACTTCGGCGAGGCCGCCGCAACCGGGCCAGACACATGAATGGTGTAGAGGTCGCCTCCCGGAACCTCGAAGTCGAGCGCATACACGTCATAGCTAACTGTCTTGCTGTGACTCCAGGTGCCCAGCAAAGCGCCGACCGCGCCGGAATACTTCGTCGCTCCCATCGCGTTGACAACCTTGAAGCTCGCGCCACTTTCCGCCGCCGTCGACATCAGGTACGCGCGAAAAGGTTTCTTACCCTCTTCGTAGCCGACCTGGCTGACGCGCACGTAAGCCGATTGCGCCTGCGCCTGCCGGGTGAATGCAAGCAGCGCGATTACGCAGCTCGCCATCGCGAGCAGTTGAAAGCAAATCGTGGAAAGGCGTGGGCTGGAAAACGACATGGTTCTCTCCCCGCAGCGGAGGTAATCTGTATTGAATCCGTTTAATGCCCCTATTAAATCAATTCAATACGGGGGGGGAGATATTGACTCTTTACTTCTGGAATGTCAAGGGGTGCAGCAGGTAATCGATCATCCCCACTTCTGTGCGGGCTAGAAATTTGGCCACAACCGAAAACCCCACTTCTCACGTAGAACGCGAGAAGTGGGGCACCCGGCCGATCGGCAAACATCGAAAAATTATCGTGAGGCTGCGCGGGTCTGCGCCGTCGTTGGACGGGCGATTTCGCTGGCCGGAAGCGGCGGCTTCAAATCCCACTTGCACACCGGACACCGCGTCGCCAGCGTATAAACAATATGGCCAAAAACCGAGCACTTCGTGTTAGGACAGATTTTCATGGCGACAGTTGCAGCCAAAATCTCATCTGCGACAAGTTCATCCTAGCGTGAAAATCCGCGAATCGACGTCTGTCTTTTTGATTGTGTCCAATTGGTTTTTCCAATAACCGCAAATCGCATGCGTGCGTCGAAAACTCCGGGTGCCCCACTCTTATCTCGCCGCTCTCTGGCGAGATAGAGTGGGGATTTTGATCTCCACGCACGCAGCAGCGCAACCATCCCGGAGCCTCTGCCGATAGAAATCAACCACGGAAAAGCTCGGACGACCCACCCACCCGCGCGAGCAGAAATGTGATTCGAAGCCGTCACCGGCCCGTTGCCGCACCATCGGGCTACTCTGCAAAACCATCGGGCCATTTCTGCGCATCGCAGTTTGTTTTAATGTTGCATACTTACGGCGCAGGCAAGTTCCCTTCGAGCGGTCTGACGGTCGTCTAGATGCCTCCCCCCGCTAGTTCGTGTCGCCTGGGATGAAACAGGTTGGGCCCGTGCGCTAGAGGGAAGGAGAGCAAGAATAATGTCGCCACTGATCGTCCGTTGCCCCTATTGTGTGCTGGGCAACGAGTTCCGGCCCATGTTCCGGCGATCGAAAAAATTTATCTGCGTGAGTTGCGGGCATACCACATTCCCGGACGTGCCCTACTCCAAATGCGCTTGCCCAAAGTGCCAGGAGATGAATCAGATCGCGAACCGCTGCCGCAGCATATTTCCGAACGTGCAGCATCGCGCCTATCATTCAGCGGGAGGGAAGTAGGTGAGCCAGCGGTCAAAGCAGAAGTACCGCGTGTCCCATTCTATCTCGCCGCTCTTTTGCGAGATAGAGTGGGGATTTTGATCTGCGAGACGGCGCTTCCTATCCGCCCAAAGAAACTATTCCTTCACTCCCAACTGCCAGAACAAAAACGAATACACATCAGTGAACTCCTCGATCTGCTTGGTCACGGGCTTCCCTGCCCCGTGCCCCGCCTTGCTCTCAATCCGTAGCAGAATTGGCCGCGTGCGGCTTGTGCCGTTCTTCGCCTCGGCCTGCATCTCTGCCGCCATTTTTTTCGCGTGCATGGGGTCGACCCGGGTGTCGGTGTCGGCGGTCATGAATAAGACTGCGGGATACTCCGTACCCGCCTTCACGTGGTGATACGGCGAGTAAGCATAGAGCCATTTGAATTGCTCGCGGTTTTCCGATGTCCCGTATTCGGGGATCCACAACTTGGCGATCTGGAAATCCTGATAGTGGATCATGTCGAGCAGCGGGACCTGGCAGACGACGGCGCGGAACAGGTCCGGACGCTGCGTGATCATGGCGCCCATGAGCAGGCCTCCGTTGGAGCCGCCCTGGATCGCGAGGTGATTCCTGTCGGTATATTTTTCAGCAATGAGATGTTCGGCGGCCGCGATCATGTCGTCGAAGACGTTTTGTTTCTTGTCGAGCATCCCGGCGCGATGCCAGTCTTCTCCAAACTCAGCGCCGCCACGCAGGTTCGCGACCGCGTAGACACCGCCGTGCTCCATCCAGAGATACGCGGTGCGGCTGAAGGCGGGCGTCAGGCTCACGTTGAATCCGCCGTAGCCTGTGAGCAGCGTGGGATTCTTTCCGTTTTTCTGGATTCCTTTTTTATGAACAACAAACATCGGCACGCGCGTGCCGTCTTTTGAGTTGAACCATTCCTGCGCGACTTCATACGCAGCCGGATCGATCGACGGCGCATCGACTTTCGTCCAGAGCGATGTGGAATCATCTTTCAGGTCATACCTGTAAATAGATGGCGCGAAGGTGAACGACTGGAACCCGAAGAAAATCTCGTCGCGATTCCACCGGCCGCCCGAGCCAAACACCGTACCGATCGCGGGCAACGCGATGTCAGCCAGCTTCTTACCCTCGAGATCAAAAAGCTCTAATTGCGACGATGCATTCTGCTCGTATTGCGCATACAGTTTGCCGCCGCAAACCGCAACCCCCTGCAGCACGGCGTCCGACTGCGGAATGATCTCCTTCCAGTGCTCGCGTTCAAGATCTCCGGCATCGGTGACGAAGACGCGATAGCGCGACGCATCCTCATTGGTCGTGATGTAGACCTTGCCTTCGTAGACTTCGCCGCGATAGAGAAAATTCTTGCCGGTAGTGATGCGGACGGGCGGAGTCTCTTTGTTCACGTCGATCAGAAAAAGTTCGGACTTGGCCCATCCCTGCTCAACGTCGATCAGCAGCCAGCGGCCGTCATTCGAAAGATGGACGTTGGGCCAGTCTTCGGGATCGCGGCCTTCGCCGAAGATCGCGAGATCGCGGGCAGGCTCGTCGCCGAGTTCGTGGAAGAAGACGTGGCGGTTGTACATTTCCTGCCCGGCCGGGACGTCGCCTTTTTCCGGATAGCGCGTGTAGTAGAAACCGGAATTGTCGGGCAGCCATGCGATGCTCGCCGCGCGGGTGCGCTCGATGGTGTCAGGGAGCACCGTGCCGGTTTTCGTTTCGATGATGTGAAGCGTACTCATTTCCGATCCGCTGGGCGAAGTTCCATAGGCAAGATACTTTCCGTTTTCGCTGGGCTGGTACCAGTCGAGAGCGACAGTGCCGTCGGCGGCGAGCTGGTTGGGATCAAGCAGTACGCGGTCTTTTCCCTCCAGGCCTTCGCGCACATAAAGCACAGGCTGGTTCTGCATGCCTTCGCGCCGCGTATAGAAATAATGTCTGCCGGCAATTTCAGGGACGCTGACCGAGCCGATCGAGAGCAACTCCGTCAGCCGCTTGTGGATCGCCTCGCGCCCGGGCAGCGGATCCAGCACAGCGCGCGTGTAGGCCATCTCTTCAGCAACCCATTTCTGCGTGGCGGGACTCGAGCCGTCCTCGAGCCAGCGGTAGTTGTCGAGAACCTTCGTACCGTGCAGGATGTCGATCACCGGCTTGGTCGGGGTGTCCGGAGGCGCGGTGGGCGCAGCGTCTTGGGACTTGGACGACTTGGAATCGTTTCCCGCATAAAGCGCGGCCGCCACGAGAAATAAAGCAGAGAGAGAGCAAAACAAACGCAGACCTCCTGACATGACCACCTCGAATGCAACCGGGCGATAATTTAGCCTACCAGAATGAGGTGAGCGCCAATGGCTGCTAGTGGGTCAGCTTGAATTTGCTTTGAAAGGGTGCGGCTTCAGCCGCGCCGTAAGTCGCGCAAAATCAATCGCGGCTTTTAGCCGCTGAGGGATTGCGTCGCTTGAACTGACCCGCTACCGGCCAACCTGTGGGTTTGACCCTGCCCCGCTGGCATGTTATAAATGCCAGTTTTGCGAAGGGACCGGGACTGGGGTATTTCTTCTCTAGTCTACTTTTCCGATGAGCTTTTCAAGAGCGAACCCTGCGCAGACTCCGACGCGGCCAAGCTTCAGCACTCCTGTAAGTCTTGCGGTGGAAGCGTGTTCGGAACAGGAAGTGCCTAGACACGTTTGAAAATTCCTTAAAGACATTTTATTTCGGAGGATTTCATATGCGCACCTGGCTCGCCACCGCTGCATTGCTGCGCCGCGTGGCCACGAAATTTACGGCTGTCGCAGCGCTGCTCACCGTCGGCGCCGCGACTGCCCTGGCTCAGCCTTCCGGGGAAGCTGCCGGAGGCGGCGAAGCCTCCCTGAAGCTGCCCGATCTTTCTCAGGTCAGCTTCCTCAATGGCGCGATCGACGGCCACAAACTGCTGCTGATCGGCATCCTGTTCTGCCTCTTCGGGCTCGGATTCGGTATGGCAATCTACATGCGCCTCAAGAAGTTGCCGGTGCACCGCTCTATGCTGGAAATCTCGGAACTCATTTACGAAACCTGCAAGACATATCTGATTACGCAGGGCAAGTTCATTCTGTTGCTCTGGGCGTTCATCGCGGTCATCATCGCCGCGTATTTTGGCTGGCTGTCGCCGGTGCCCGGAAAGTCCGTCGGATTAACGCTTCCAATTATTCTCGCCTTCAGCCTAGTGGGCATCGCCGGCAGCTACGGCGTAGCCTGGTTCGGCATTCGCGTCAACACCTTCGCCAATTCGCGGACCGCCTTCGCTTCCCTTCCCGGCAAGCCGTACCCGGTTTATCAGATTCCGCTTGAGGCCGGCATGAGCATCGGCATGATGCTGATCTCGGTCGAACTGCTGATCATGCTGTTCATTCTGTTGTTCGTTCCCGGGGATTACGCCGGTCCTTGCTTCATCGGATTCGCCATCGGTGAGTCGCTGGGCGCGGCGGCGCTGCGCATTGCGGGCGGCATCTTCACCAAGATCGCCGACATCGGCTCCGACCTCATGAAGATCGTTTTCAAGATCAAAGAGGATGACGCGCGCAACCCTGGCGTAATCGCCGATTGCACCGGCGACAATGCCGGCGACTCGGTTGGCCCCTCGGCCGACGGCTTCGAAACCTATGGCGTGACCGGCGTAGCGCTCATCACTTTCATTCTTCTTGGCGTCAAAGATCCCAGCGTGCAGGTGCAATTGCTGGTCTGGATTTTTGTGATGCGCGTCATGATGCTGGTATCGAGCGCAATCTCATACTTCCTCAACGCCGCCATCGCCAAAGCCAAGTACGGCTCGGCCAACGAGATGAATTTCGAGGCGCCCCTGACCTCGCTGGTGTGGCTCACTTCGATCATCTCGATCGCGATCACTTACGTGATTTCCTACTTCATTATTCCGGTCTTTGTCATTCCGGGCGGGGGCAGCGACGATTCGCAGTGGTGGAAGCTGGCCACGATCATCTCTTGCGGCACGCTCGCGGGCGCGGTCATCCCGGAACTGGTGAAAGTCTTCACCTCGACGGAATCGAGGCACGTGAAAGAAGTTGTCATTTCGGCGCAGGAGGGCGGAGCGTCGCTCGGAATTCTTTCCGGATTCGTAGCAGGTAACTTCTCCGGCTACTATCTCGGCCTGGCCATGATGTTCCTGATGGCCATTGCGTACTACATGAGCACGATGGGTCTGGCGCTGGCCGCTGGAATGCTTGCTCCCGCGGTGTTCGCGTTCGGCCTGGTCGCATTCGGATTTCTCGGCATGGGTCCGGTCACCATTGCCGTGGATTCTTACGGTCCGGTGACGGACAACGCGCAATCGGTCTACGAACTTTCTCTGATCGAGGCGGTGCCCAACGTCGAAGCGGAGCTGAAGAAAGATTTCAACTTCTCGGTGAACTTCGATCGAGCCAAACATTTGCTGGAAGCCAATGACGGCGCGGGCAACACATTCAAAGCCACCGCGAAGCCAGTGCTGATCGGCACGGCGGTCGTCGGAGCCACGACCATGATTTTCTCCATCATCATGGCTCTCACCAACGGCCTGACACAGACCGAAAACGTCGCCAAGCTCTCGCTGCTCTACGCGCCATTTTTCCTGGGCCTGATTACCGGCGGAGCGATGATCTACTGGTTTACCGGCGCTTCCACTCAGGCAGTCACAACCGGCGCATATCGCGCCGTCGAGTTCATCAAAGCCAACATCAAGCTCGAAGGCGTGGTGAAGGCTTCAGTGGCCGACAGCAAGAAGGTAGTCGAGATCTGCACGAAGTACGCGCAGAAAGGCATGCTGAACATCTTCATCGCCGTCTTCTTCGGCACGCTGGCCTTCGCCTTCGTCGATCCCTTTTTCTTCGTAGGCTACCTGATCTCCATCGCGATCTTCGGCCTCTACCAGGCCATCTTCATGGCCAACGCCGGCGCCGCCTGGGACAACGCCAAGAAAATCGTCGAGGTAGAAATGAAGCAGAAGGGCACGCCGTTGCACGATGCGACCGTCATCGGCGATACGGTCGGCGATCCGTTCAAAGACACGTCGTCGGTGGCGCTGAATCCAGTCATCAAGTTCACGACTCTGTTCGGGTTGCTGGCCGTGGAACTGGCCGTGAAGCTGGCGAGCGATCAGGGCACAGGCCTGACTCGCGTGCTGGCGCTGGCATTCTTCTTTGTGTCGTTTTTCTTCGTCTACCGGTCGTTCTACGGAATGCGGATCAAGGCCGGCGCGGAGTAAATCGACGGCAGATGGAGTAAATCTAACTCTCTAGTTCGGCCCTTTCATCTTTTCCCTAACGCTGTGCGCCAGTTTTTCGATCTCTTCGGCTCTCTTGATCACGTCGAGCGAGAGCACGTTCTCGTCTGATTTGTCGACATATTGCTTCAGCTCAACCGACAGTTTCAGAAGCTTGTCAGTATCGCTTTTGAGCGCCGTCACGCGCTCCTTCGCGGCCTTCTTCTCCATATCGTGGACGATGCGGGCGCGCGCATCGTCGTCGTCGGTGATGGGAGGAGTTATATCTCCAGCGTGGTTCGCAGGCGCGGCAGGAGCAGTCGACTGGCGAGGGGCAGTTTGAGCGAGGAGAGGCACGGACACCGCCAAGAGTCCAAGAAACAACGAGCAAACAGATAGTCGCGACGACACGGCAACCTCGCAGAGAGTCAATCCGCCCTCATCTGCGGAAATTATACGTCTGCGCGCATGGGGGAAGGCCCCCTATCCCCTCCACGCCAAGAGCACTCCATCCCTCGACTGAGCACCTGCGTCCCGTCGCAAAAATAATTTCATCCAGGGTGAGCCATTCCGATCTTCTTTTTCGCGTTTCTGTGTGCACGGAGATCGTGCAAGAGAGAAGAGAGAAGAGAGAAGAGAGAAGAGAGAAGAGAGAAGAGAGAAGAGAGAAGAGAGAAGAGGGAAGAGAGAAGAGAGAAGAGAGAAAAGAGAGATTCGATACCTCGGAACTCGTTGTCGACCCTGGCTTATTCAGGCATTCGGCCTCATCTGGACCAAAAGATCGATTCAAAGGAGATACTCCCATGAAGTTCCGCATCGCTTCAGTGGTAGCTGGATTGTTGTCGCTGGCTCTGTCGCCGGTTCCATTAACTCTGGCGCAGACATCCACTCAAACTGCCTCCGCACTGCCTCGGCTGGTCCGCTTCAGCGGCGCCGTAAAGGACCTCAACGACAAACCGCTGACCGGCGTGGTCGGCGTTACCTTCGCCCTCTACTCCGAGCAAACCGGAGGCTCCCCGCTCTGGCTGGAAACGCAGAACGTCACCGCCGATGGCGGCGGCCACTATCTGGCTCTTCTCGGCGCGACCAAACCGGAAGGTCTGCCGGCTGAGCTGTTTACCTCCGAACAGGCCCGCTGGGTGGGAGTACAGATCTCGGGGCAACCCGAGCAGCCGCGCGTGCTGCTGGTCAGCGCGCCGTATGCATTGAAGGCCGGGGATGCGGAAACCATAGGGGGACTTCCGCCCTCGGCCTTCGTGCTGGCCACGCCGGCCAGCGGTTCGGCCGCTGCGAGCAGCGTTGCTCCCATCGCCAGGACTACGACGATCACAACTGCCGGGAAAAAGGCGAGCAACGTTTCGCCCGCGACGGCTACCGACGTAACCACAACTGGCGGCACGACCGACTATTTGCCCCTGTTCAACGGTGCCTCGACGATTATCGATTCGGCAGTATTCCAGACGGGATCGGGCAGCAGCGCGAAGATCGGCATCGACACGATCACGCCGGCCACCACCCTGGACGTGCACGGCGGAGCCACGGTTCGCGGCGCATTGAGCCTGCCAGCCGAGGGAGCGGCCACGGCCGCGACAGGCTATACCTCGCACTCCTTCAACCTGACGGCTTCGGCCTTTAACAGCGGTACCGGCAAAGCCGTCAACCAGGCTTTCCGCTGGCAGGCTGAACCCACGGGCAATGACACAGCTTCGCCCTTGGGCACAATGAATCTGCTGTTCGCCGAAGGTTCCGCGTCGCTGGCGGAGACGGGAGCGAACATCTCCAGCAATGGGGAGATCACCGGTCCAGTGGTCAATGCCACGACCACCTTTGATCTGGCGGGTAACCCCTTTGCATTTGGTACCCTGGCTGCCGGGAATGCGTTCCTGGGATTTGCTGGAAATTCCACCATCACGGGTATCAACAATACCGCCGTCGGCGTGAACGCTCTCGCCTCCAACACGGGTGGCACGTACCCGGCCGGGTCCGTCAACACCGCCACTGGCTTCGATGCTCTTTCCCAAAACACCACAGGGGCCGCGAACACCGCAGTCGGAGCGTTTGCGCTCAGCTCGAATGTCAGTGGATCGGGCAATACCGCGGTCGGTCTCTACGCGCTTCAGTCCAACACGAACTTCGAAAACACTGCCTTGGGCGCTTATACGCTGCAGGCCAACACCACGGGCACGGACAACACCTCCACCGGCTACATGGCGCTCTACTCCAACACCACGGGCAGCGACAACACGGCCACCGGCAACCAGGCGCTCTTCGATAACACTACTGGGAAAGGCAACACCGCCGACGGCTATCGGGCACTTTTGCTCAACACCACCGGTGGAAGCAACACGGCGGTCGGCTACGATGCGCTTCAATTTAACTCGGCCGCAGGGAACACCGCCGTGGGCTACGCCGCTCTTCAGGCGAACCTCAGCGGCAACGCCAACACCGCCTTTGGTGGCGACGCCCTCTATTCCAATACCGTGGGCGTAGATAACACCGCCACCGGAGGTGTTGCACTCTACAGCAACACCACGGGCGTCAACGACACCGCCAACGGACTGTATGCTCTCTATAGCAACACCACCGGTTCCGACAACACTGCGATCGGCGTCAACGCCTGTCGCTCCAACACCACGGGCTCCAGCATTACGTGCACGGGCTTCTCCACCACAACCGAAGGCATAAACCTTCACAACGCGACCGCCATCGGCGCCAACGCCGCAGTAGGAGTAAGCGACGCCGTGGTGCTGGGCAGCGTCGCTGGCATAAACGGCGCTACGGCAACCGCCAGGGTCGGCATCGGGACCACCAGCCCCACCAACCTGCTGACGTTGGGCCAGGGTTTTGGCCCCTCCATTGCCGACGGCTGGACCACTTACAGCTCTCGCCGCTGGAAGACCAACATCAAGACGCTCCCGAGCGCGCTGTCCCAGGTCGAGCAGCTGCGCGGCGTCTCCTATGACCTGAAGGAAAACGGCAAGCACGAGATCGGAGTCATCGCCGAAGAAGTGGGCGCCGTTGTGCCGGAAATAGTCACCTACGAGCAGAACGGGAAAGATGCCCGCGGCGTGGACTACAGCCGGCTGACGGCGTTGTTGATTGAAGCCACCAAGGAACAGCAGCGGGAGATTCGGCACGAGCGAACCATCCTCCGCGCGCAGACGGCAGCTATCCGTGATCTGAAGTCCGAACTCCAGGTTACGCGCCAGACGCTGCTGAAAATCAAAGCGCAGGTAACCGCGACTCAGCCCGCGTTGGTTGCTGTAAAGTGAGTGCCGCGAGTCACTGAGTATCGCTCAACCAGCAAGCAAAAGCCGCCCGGTGTCGGGCGGCTTTTCTTGCGGGCGCTACGTCAAACGGACTACAGCGCGCTCATATTGGCCAGGAATTCGCTGTTCCCTTTCGTCTTGCTGAGTTTGTCGATCAGCAATTCCATCGCTTCAACCGGCGACAGCGGGTTCAGCACTTTGCGCAATACCCAGATGCGCGACAGATCCTCTTTCGGAATCAGCAGCTCTTCCTTACGCGTACCAGAGCGCTGAATGTCGATCGCCGGGAAGACGCGCTTGTCGACCAGTTTGCGCTCCAGGATGATTTCCGAATTGCCCGTGCCTTTGAATTCTTCAAAGATCACGTCATCCATGCGCGAACCGGTGTCGATCAGCGCCGTGGCGATAATGGTCAGCGAACCGCCTTCTTCGATGTTGCGGGCAGATCCGAAGAATCGCTTCGGGCGCTGCAAAGCATTCGAATCCACGCCGCCCGAGAGCACTTTGCCCGAGGGCGGAACGATCGTGTTGTAGGCGCGCGCCAGACGCGTGATTGAGTCGAGCAGGATCACGACATCGCGCTTGTGCTCGACCAATCTCTTCGCCTTCTCGATCACCATTTCCGCGACCTGCACGTGCCGCGCGGCCGGCTCGTCGAAGGTCGACGAAATCACTTCGCCTTTGACTGAACGCTGCATGTCGGTGACTTCTTCCGGGCGCTCGTCGATCAGCAGCACCATCAGCACGACTTCCGGATGATTCGCCGTAATCGAGTTGGCGACATTCTGCAGCAGCATGGTCTTGCCCGCGCGCGGCGGAGAAACGATCAATCCGCGCTGCCCTTTGCCGAGAGGTGTGAGTAAGTCCATCACCCTGGCGCTGGCGTTCTCTCGGGTGGTCTCAAGTTTCAGGCGCTCCTGCGGATACAGCGGCGTCAGGTTGTCGAACAGAATCTTGTTGCGCGCTTCGTCGGGCGACTCAAAGTTGACCGCCTCGATCTTTACCAGCGCGAAGTATTTCTCGCCTTCGTGGGGTGGGCGCACCTGGCCGCTGATGGTGTCGCCGGTCTTGAGGTCAAATTTGCGGATTTGCGAGGGCGAGACATAGATGTCGTCGGGGCCCGGCAGGTAGTTGTAATCGGGCGAGCGCAGAAAGCCGTAGCCGTCGGGCAGAATTTCAAGCACGCCTTCGGCAAAGATATGGCCTTCTTTTTCGCTCTGCGCCTGCAGGATCTTGAAGATCAAGTCCTGCTTGCGCATACCGCTGGCACCGGGCAGGTCCAAGGTCCTTGCGATCTTGGTCAGCTCGGTGATGTTCTTTTCTTTCAGTTCAGCAATGGTCATGATTCACCTGAACCCGTGCACTAAGACATTTTGTTAGTGTCAGCGGGAGATTTTTAAAGGAGGGTACGCAGGGAAGAAGCAAATACTACCAGGCAGGAAGGCGGGGCTGGTTAAGCAGCCCGCCGTTGTGCCTCAGCAAAATTCTCTGGTTCCGACAAAACTTCCTGCCGCGGTGAGCCAGCGATCCGGTCCAACACACCATTCATTGTTTCCTGGATTCTGGTGCTGGGCCGGTGGAACTTCCGCGTGGCCTTCGAGGCAAGCTGACAGAGCATATAACGGTTCCGCAGAGTTTGTAAAGCATCAAACACACGATCAGAGCGCATGTGCTTTATCTCTCCTTTAAATTATGATTTGTGGCCTTGCGCCTTCATCCTTACGCCACAGGAGGGTGACCGGACCCCAACGGCTTCTCTAAGTCACTGATTCCGAGTCGGTTGTAAAGGAGTGAGCGTAAAACTCACTTAAATAGATGCGCCCCAGGAGGCGGAAGATGCTCGATTTTCAAGGTCGGGTTTTCTCTCAGGCGGAGATACGAAAATAAATGTGCCCAAAAGCTTCCGGAAGTCCCTGGAACTGGCTAATGTATCGGCAAGAGTGTACGAGGTCAAGTAATTATTTGTGATCACGCGCGAGCTTAAGGGCTTGGTTGTCCCGAAAAGAACCCGAACCTTCAGCCGAGCCACAAGTAATTTGAAACAAATAGGTTAGTCTTAGAGCCAGACGGGCCCGTCGTTCCGCATTGGCCCGCCGGCTATTAATCGCCCGCCCGGCTCCGGCCGTGTCCAGACTGCGACTCCGCCTCGTCTGTCGTGTCGTTCAGCCACTTCCGAATCGTGCGCTCGTTCAGCTTCAGTTCCACCACCGTCGCCTCCGAAGGCTCAATATTGACGATCATCATCCGCATGGTACCGCCCGTAGGATTCGCGTAGATAAGCGTCGTTTCCCCTTCCTTCCCGTCATTCTCCTTGGCCTTGACCCGAATGAACGGATGCCATTCGGGCCCGAGTGAATCCTCCACCAGGCGGCTTATGTCCACAGAGACAGTTGGGTTATGAAAGTTTTCAAAGATCGCAAGCTTCAGGCCGCTGATGCCCTCAGGACGGACAAAAAACAACGCAAACCCCAGCAGCGGGATGCGCATGTGATGAACTCCGTAGTTTCCCTCAATCGCGTGCACCACGCCCCGAAACTCATGATCCCGGGCGCTGGCCGGCGTCGTCGCCCCGAGGATGAGGACAAAGATCAGGACCAAAGGCAGAATTCGCAGGGATTTCATCTCTGTTCTCCTTCTTTCTTCGATTGCGACTGGGGCTGTGCCAGGGTCTTGGGATTGAGCTTGGGGATGCCGAATTCGCCACCCAGGGAGGCCAGCTGGTCGACTTCGATCTGGCCGACAATGCTCACAAAAGTGAGCTCCTTCGGTTCGGCATCGATGATCACAATGCCCGACATCTTGTCGTTCTCGATCTTGAAGAAGACGTCGACGTTATCGCCGTCGGCCGCACTGCGCACGCCGACCACTCGCGTCCAGTTCGGCGAGTGCACTTGCGCACGCAAGGCTTCGACCTCGGCCGTGGTGTATGCGCCCTCGTGCTCAAACTCATAGCTGCGGACATAGATCCCCTTGAGGTTGGCGACCAGCTTGGCGCATTCGGCTTCCTCGGGATCTTCGGCGGAGAGAAACTTGCTGGCCCAGCGCAGCATGGGACCGTCCATGTTCACTTCGACGGTCTCTTTTGCCTTGGCGCTGAGCTTCTCCACGTCGGCGGGAATCCTGATATCCTGCGCCCGGACCAGGGCTGGAACAGCCATCAGCAGGATTAGTAACAACAACTGTTTTCGCATGGCCTTGCTCCTTCTCGGCTTCACTTCTCGGTCTCGCTTTACTTTCTCAGTCTCAGTTCTCGCCATCAGCCCTCGTTCCAGATCAGTGCTCGCTCCGGATCAGTTCTCGCTCTGGCCGGCGTTAGCCGAGTTCTGACTTGCGTTGATCTGGTTCACCTTCGATCTCGCGAGTTGCAGTTTGCTGCCGGCAATGCGCAGGGCCAACATCAGCCGCTGCTTGGCGGCTTCGCCCTCGGCGCGTTCCCGTTGGGCGTTCTCGTACTGCACCCGCCGGTAGTGAATCTCTCCGCCCACACCTGCGACCACGACGGCCAAGACCGCGGCCACCGCCCAACGCGTGAATGGACGCGTAAACAACGGCCGAGTAAAGAGCCTCAGCAAAGAGTCGCGTGTTCCAGCGTCTGTCCTCGCCACGAGTTCCTGTTCGATCCGCACACGTTCCACGCGCAACAGTACGCGCTCGGCAAACCCGTCCGGCGCTTCCCGGCGGCGAAGTGCGTGCTTGAATGCGTCGTACTTCAGATCGTCATTCAGATCATCATTGATCGGGTTCATAGGATTACTTCTCCAACCGCACGGGTAATCTTTTCGCGCAACAGGGCCAGCGATCGCTGCAAATGGCTTTTCACCGTGGCAACCGGCATGGCCAGAATCTCGGCGATGTCGGCGGTGCTCAGCTCTTCCTGAAACCGCAGAATCACGATCAGCCGCGGCTTTTCCGGTAGCGAGCCGACGAGTTGCCGCAGCCTGCGCCCGAGGAGCGGATCAGCCGCTTGCCCGTTCCCGGCAGCTTCCGGCACGGCTAGTTCTGGAACATCATCGAGGCTGACCTGCGGTAGCTTGCGGCGCCGCTTGAAGTCGATGCAGCGATGAGCCGTCACTCGGCGCAGCCAGAACTTTACATGCTCCTCCGATTTCAGCGTGTCCAGGTTGCCGTGGAGTTGCAGAAAAACGTCCTGCGCCAATTCCTCTGCCGCCGAGCGATCTGCAAGAAAATGCAACGCAATACTGAACACCATGGACTGGTGCCGGCGGACGAGGTCGCCAAAATCGGTTTCGGCGATGTCCGCGATGTCCTCCGCGGGAACGGGCTCTGCCATGGCTGCCACTCTTGACCGCCTCACTCTACCTATACGAGGGCCCGATGGCCAGGGAACGCAAAATCTTCGAGGCGGGCCGGAACCTGCGGCTCAAGAAGTAGAATTCTGGAGTTGAGGCTGCACGGTTGCCCCCGCCCGACGTTCCTCAATATCAGGTAAAGTGGCTGGGCCGGAAATTGGCTCCAGCCTCATCCCGCAGCCAAAGGGTGGAAGATCGAGGAACCATGGCAAATGAAGGAAATCCGGCCCGCGTTCAGGTCATTCACGCGGAAGTAGGGCCCCGAGAGGCTCACCAGCTCAATCGTTGGCTGGAGCAGATTGTGGCCCGCCGCGGCAGCGACCTCGTGCTGGTCCCGGAAGCGCCAGCCTGTGTTCGCGTTGAGGGCGAGCTTCTGACCCTCGATTCGCGCCCGCTGACCGGAGAGGAAATCGAAGCTGCCGTGCTGCCCGCCCTCGCGCCCCACGCCCGCGAGGAATATCAGCGCAGCCGGATCGCCGATTCGTCCTATCGAATCGAGGGCATGGGCCGCTTCCGCATCAATCTTCATCATGAGCGCGGACGCTGTGCCGCTACGGTTCGTGCCCTGCCCTCGCGGGTTCCGTTACTCCCGGAGCTTCGACTTCCGCCGCAGGTAGCGGCTCTCGCTCATATCCGCCGCGGCCTGGTGATCATCGGCGGAGCAACCGGATCGGGCAAGACCACGACCCTGGCCGGACTGGTTAACGAGATTAACCAACGCGAGGCCCGCCACATCGTAACTATCGAAGACCCAATCGAATATGAACATGCGCACAACCACAGTGTGATTGAGCAGGTCGAGATCGGCATCGATGCACGCGACTTCCCTACCGCGCTGCGAGCGGCGCTGCGGCAGGCGCCGGATGTCATCGTGGTCGGCGAGATGCGCGACCCTGAAACGGCGCGCATCGCCCTTTCCGCTGCCGAGACCGGACACTTGGTCTTCACCACCCTGCACACCACCGACGCGGCCTCGACCGTCTCTCGTATCGCCGATTCGTTTCCCCAAGAGCGCCAGCACACCGTCCGTGCCGAGATGGCCATGGCCCTGGCCGCCATGCTGACGCAAACTCTCATCCCACGCCGCAGCGGAGGCCGCATCCCCGCCGCCGAGTTGCTCATGGTCGGCTACGGCGCGCGCCAGCACATCCGCAAGAACGCCCTGCAGCACCTGCATCAGGAGATCACCATCACGCGCAAGGATCGTTCACGCTCGAAGAATCCCTGGCCCAGCTCGTGATTCAAGGCGAGCTAACACGCGAGGATGCATTGCTGCGTGCCCTTCATCCGGACGATCTGGAGGCCGTGCTGAAGGGCAAAGGATGCTGAGTGTAATGGCTGTTCTCAGGAGTTATGATGACAGCGGAGAGAGCAGTGGACTCAGCTGGGAATCACGCGAAAAAGATGATCGGCGAACGTCTGAAATCCGCCCAAAAATTGGATTACGATTGGGATTTTCAGTTCGATGCTGGATCGTGCGTCATGTTCCAGTCCGTGTGGAGATTGGTATCTGACACCGCAATTGAGGTGACCAGCGAAGATGACGGCCAAAAATTTGGACTCAAGACCCCCATCGACGCTGCCGCTCGATTAAGGGAAACGATTGGCGACAAGCCCATCAGTGATGTTCGTATCGATGGCGTGACATCTGACCTTACGATCCACTTTGGTCAACACCTGCGGCTGGAGGTGGTCAGCACATCTTCTGGGTATGAAGCTTGGAGTCTTCATGCGAAGGAAGTGCAAATCATCGGCAGGAATAGTGATACCGTTGTTTTCCGGCCGCCAAAGTCAACATGACTGTTACAACATCGCCATTACACTCATTGACCGGGCAGACCGCCTCGCGAGGTTCTAAAAGTTCGCGACCTGGCCTTTCTCTAAGCCCAATACGTGCGGTCCAAACTACGGTATTGAATCGCCTCCGCGATGTGCTTCGGCTCAAGATTGGCCGCGCCTTCCAGATCCGCGACGGTGCGGGCTACCTTCAAGATACGGTCGTGGGCGCGGGCGCTCAGGCCCTGCTGGGTCATGGCGCGTTCAAGCAGGCGCTCACAGTCGGCCGAAAGTTCGCAGTAGGCGCGAATGTGGCGGGAGTGCATCTGGGCGTTGCAGTAGAGTTTTTCCCGCGACGTGGAGAAGCGCTCGGTCTGCTTCTCGCGGGTGCGCAGCACGCGGGCCCGGATCGCGGCCGAGTCTTCCGGCACGGTGGTCGATCGCATCTCTTTGTAGTTCACCGCCGGGACGTCGATGTGGATGTCGATGCGGTCCATGAGCGGCCCCGAGATTTTCGAAATGTAGCGCTGGATCATGGGCGTAGTGCAGTGGCATTCGCGGGTGCGGTCGTTGTGAAAACCGCAGGGGCATGGATTCATCGCCGCGGCCAGCATGAAGCGCGCCGGAAAGGTCAGCGACATCGACGCGCGGGCGATGCTCACCATGCCGTCTTCGAGCGGTTGCCGCAGGACTTCGAGCACATTGCGCGGAAACTCCGGCAGTTCGTCGAGAAAGAGGAGTCCGTTGTGCGCGAGCGAAACCTCGCCGGGGCGCGGAATGACGCCGCCGCCGATCAATCCAGCGTCTGAAATCGTGTGGTGCGGCGAGCGATAAGGTCGCGTCCCAACCAGACCGCAGCCCGCGTCGAGCACTCCGGCGACGCTGTGAATCTTGGTAGTCTCCAGCGCCTCTTCGAAGGTGAACGGCGGCAGGATCGTCGGCATGCGCTTGGCCAGCATGGTCTTGCCCGATCCGGGCGGACCGATCATCAGAATGTTGTGGCCGCCGGCGCAGGCGATCTCGATGGCGCGCTTGGCGGTCTGCTGCCCGCGCACATCTTTGAAATCGACGAAGAACTGCTGGGCCTCGCGCAGCAGCGAGTCGCCGTCCGCCTTAATAGGCGCGATCCTGTTGCCCGAATTGACGAAGTGGATCACGTCCAGCAGCGAGCGCACTGGATACACTTCCACGCCCGTGACCATGGCGGCCTCTTTGGCATTGGCTTCGGGAACAACCATGCGGGCAATCTTGCGTCCACGGGCTTCGAGGGCGATCGGGAGCGTACCGCGAATCCCGCGAATGCCGCCATCGAGCGAAAGCTCGCCCACAAAGAGGCAGTCGCCGATCTCCTTCCTGGTCAGCCCGCCATAGGCTCCGACAATGCCGAGCGCCATCGGCAGATCAAATCCCGACCCTTCTTTCTTAATGTCCGCGGGCGCCAGGTTAATGGTGATATGCGTGGGTGGAATGTCGTATCCGCAATTTTTCAGCGCGGCGCGGACCCGGTCGCGGCTCTCGCGCACCGCCGCATCGGGCAGGCCAACGGTGTGAAAGTGGTCCTGGTCGCACTTGATGCCCGAACAGTCGACTTCCACCTGAATGATGTTGGCGTCGATGCCGTAAACCGCGGCGCTGAGAGTTTTGTAGAGCATGTTTACAGAGCTTGGTTACAGAGCTTGTCTATAGAGCATGAAAGCAGGATGCTGGCCGCCAGGCACACCAATCCTGAGCTTCGTCCTGATCAGCCAGGTACCTACTTTAGAGAGTCGTGTGTGCAAGTCGCTGTGACGGATGTCACCGTCCGCCTGTGGAAAAGCCTGATTACCGCCGTTACCTCGGTTCACCCGCCGATTCTCGTCTCAGATCAGGCTTGGGATACGCTTGGAGTCGTAGATCTCGGCGCAACCAGAGATGCGGTGGGCAGTCGCGCTGACCGCCCGTACCAAGATATCTAACAGACCTTCGGTTGTTTGTGCCGACGGAATACAAGTAGGATAACTTCCACAGGATCAGAAGGTTCCCCATGACTCCGGACCCGGTGCATTCGTCGCGCTCCTCCCCGCTTTCCGGCAACCTGGATCGCGAAGAGTCCCAGCTGTGGCGCTGGCTTCTAGGATTCATGCTTCTGCTCGCAGTGGCCCTGACCGGCCTGCTCTGGGAGCGCCTCGAGGCCATCCCCTATTCACTGCGCGCCATTCCCCTCGGCGTGCTGGTGCTGTCGGTGCTGTTCGCTGCTTACGCCTATGGCCGCCGCCGCGAAGTCGGCGAACTGAAGGGCCTGCTGCGCGGACTGCAGGAGCACGTTGGCGCCGCGCCCTCGGAAGAACAGCTCGACCAACTCAGCCAGGTCATCATGCGCTCGCAGCGCAACTTCAAGGAGCTGATCGACTCCTTCGACGACCCGGCCTGCGCCGTTTCTCTCGACGGAACCCTGCGCACCGTCAATAAACGCATCACCGAACTGACGGGATTGTCTTATTCCGAGCTGATCGGCCGCAAAGTCTACGATTTCGTAGAAGAGCCGACGCAGGAAGAAGTGGAACGCAGCCTGGGACGTTTTCTCGACAAGAAGCGTTGGGCGGGAACGGTGCGAATCCGGCTGAAGAAAAGCTCGCGTCCTCTCTACTTCGATTGCGTCCTGAACGGAATCGTGAAGGGTGACGAAGTCGTGGGCGCCAGCATGCTCGGCCGTGACGTGACCGAGCAGCGCGAAAAAGAACTCCGCTTCACCGAACTATTCGAAACCTTGCAGGAGGGCGTCTACTTCAGCACTCCCGAAGGCCAACTGCTCGATGCGAACCCGGCGCTGGTCAGCATGCTGGGATATACCGAAAAGGGCGAACTGCTGGCGGTCGATCCGCCCTCGTTGAACTTCGAACCCGGCAAGCCTGTGCTGGGGCGCGCAGCCGACGATCGCGGCGGCGTACGAACGCGCGAGATTAAATTGAAGCGGAAGAACGGAACGGCCGCCGTCTTCCTTGATTCTTCGCGCGCGGTCTGGGACACTTCGGGCAACATCATCCGTTATCAGGGCACGCTGGTCGAAATCACCGATAAGCGCGAGATGGAGCGGCAACTGGCGCAGCAGGAGGAATTCCGCCGCCGTCTGCTGGAAAGTTTCCCCGACCTGATTCTGGTGGTTGATCTTGAGGAGCGCTATACGTTCGTCAGCTCCCGCTCTCGCGATCTTCTCGGCTACACCCCCGAGGAAATGTTAGGCAAGAAGATTTCGGATCTGGAAGATCATTCGCCGGAACTGGCCGCGCTTTACCATTCCGTGGTGTCCGGTCAGCAGGTATTTGGTTCAACCGAGTACGGAGCGCGTCACCGTGACGGAACCTGGCGTACCATGCGCGCCGCCGGCAGCCAACTGGTTGACGCTGAGGGAAAAATCACCGGCGTGATCATTTCCGTTCGCGATATCACCATCGAACGCAAGCTCGAGCAGCAGGTCGTCCAGAGCGAGCGCCTTGCCGCCATGGGCGCGATGATTGGCGGCGTGGCGCATGAACTGAATAATCCGCTGACCAGCATCCTGGGCGTCAGCGAGTTGTTGCAGGATACCGAGACCAACGAGACCGCGCGCAAGCAACTGGCCATGCTGCAGCGCGAAGCGCGCCGCGCCGCCGACATCGTGCAGAACCTGACTTACTTCTCGCGCCCGCCCGCGCCCGGCAAGAGCCGGATCAATCTGACCGAAGTAGTCGAACGCACGCTCAATTTGCACGCCTATTCGCTGCGCAAGAACAACATCACCGTCGACTTCCTGAAAGAAACCGGCATGCCCTACGCGCTCGGCGACCCGCACCAGCTCATGCAGGTATTTCTGAATCTGATTGTGAACGCCGAACAGGCAATCCGCGAAGGCCGCGACAGGGGAACGTTAAGAATTCGCCTCGGCCGCTCTGACAGCACCGCGTGGGTGAGTTTTCACGACGACGGGCCCGGCATCCCGAAGGAAAACCTGGCCAGCATTTTCGATCCTTTCTATACGACGAAGCGCCCCGGCCGCGGCACCGGCCTGGGACTCAGCATCTGCAAGTCGGTCATGAAGGAACACAACGGCAGCGTGGAAGCAGCGAATGCTGCCGATGGAGGAGCCGTGTTCACGGTAACGCTGCCGGTACCCACCACGAATTGAGAAGTCGAGGTGGACCGTTGACGCAAGATCGCCTAGCGCTCGACAGCCATCGCCACCGCGTTCCCCCCCCCGAGACATAGCGCCGCGATCCCGCGTTTCACGTCGCGACGGATCATCTCGTAGATCAGCGTCACCAGCACCCGCGCGCCGCTGGCCCCGATCGGATGCCCGATCGCCACCGCTCCACCGTTCACGTTGACTTTGTTCGGATCGAGGCCAAGCTCGCGCATCACGCCCAGCGCCTGCACCGAGAACGCCTCGTTGAGTTCATAAAGATCGACGTCTTCATTTTTCCAGCCAGTCTTTTCCCAGATCGTGCGCACAGCGCCCACCGGCGCCATCATCACCCATTTGGGCTCAACCCCGCTGGTCGCCTGAGCCACGATCCGCACCATCGGCTTTGCGCCCAGCTCCTTCGCCCGCGTCGCGCTGGTGACGACCAACGCTGCGGCACCGTCGTTCACGCCGGGAGCATTCCCCGCCGTCACGGTTCCATCTTTCTTAAACGCCGGCTTCAAAGATCGCAGCACTTCAATGGTCGTGTCTTCCCGCGGCGATTCGTCCTTATCGAAAATCAGCGGAGGCGCACCTTTCTTCTTCGCCGGAATCTCAACCGGAACGATCTGCGACTTGAATCTGCATTCCTTGATCGCCGATACCGCCTTGCGGTGCGAGTGCACGGCAAACTCGTCTTGCTCTTCGCGTGTGATGCCATACTTCTCGGCGACATTCTCGCCGGTGATGCCCATGTGGTAGTCGTTGTAGATATCCCACAGGCCGTCGTGAACCATGGAGTCGACAATCTGCGCGTTGCCGAGACGATATCCCTTGCGCGCCTGCGGCAGCAGATAAGGAGCGTTGGTCATCGACTCCATTCCACCGGCGACGACGATCGAACTGTTCCCGGTCTGCACCGCCTGCGCCGCGAGCGCGACAGATTTCAGTCCGGAGCCGCAAACCTTGTTGATTGTCATGGCACCTGTCGTCGGAGCGAGTCCGCCGTAGATCGCGGCCTGTCGCGCCGGATTTTGCCCGAGCCCGGCGCTGATGACGTTGCCCATGATGCACTCGTCAATTTGCGCAACCTCGACACCCGCGCGTTTCACCGCTTCGCGCACCGCGATCGCGCCCAGTTGCGGCGCAGTGAAATCGGAGAGGCTGCCCTGAAATTTTCCCACCGGCGTGCGGCAGCCGGAGATGATAACAACATCGTCAAAAGAGGCCATGAATCAAGCTCCCGCGAACATTTTCGCGCTTCTCATTATAGATGCTGGAGGCCCGAAAACGCTCGGCGCGCAGCGAGCGCGAAGAAATGTTGAATGCTACGTGGAGCGAATGCTCGCATCAGCGGTTCACGCGGCGCAGCCTCGTCTGAGTCGGCTGACTTCGTGAAAATTGTCGTCGACTGCATTTCGTCGAAAGATTTTCGTTGACTTTTGTGCGCGAACTTCTCTCGCGTGACTTTGGTACAGCGACTTCGCGCGATTCGATCGTCATTTTTCTCTTGACTTCATTTTTCATTAACTCTATGTTTCAAATAGTTGCAACAAAACAACGTTGCGAATTTTCCATGAACAATGGAAGGGAGAATAGAAACAATGGCAACCAAGAAAAAGGCAAAGAAGAAAAAGAAGCACTAAGAAAGTTCAGTACGAAGTAAAAAGGGGACGCGAATAGCGTCCCCTAAGTTTTTGGTGGCAGATTTTTTCTCCGGCGCGATCAATCAGATTTCGCGGCACTCGCCGCCGCCACACGCGGAATGCGTCGTTCCTTTTTCGGACAGAGACTCCTGTAGGCGCAGAAGCTGCAATGCATCCCAAGCGTTGCCTCGAATTCTCCACCAGCGATTCCCTCCGCGGCGTCTTGCACGCGGTTGCGAGCCGCGAGCAGATCACCCTCGGTCCGCGTCGTGACGACTGGAACGTTGTCCTCAAGATTGTAGAAACTCAGCGCCCCCACTTCGTATCCCCATTTTTCCTTTGCGGCGATCGCATACAGCGAAAGTTGCAGGCTCTTGTCCGCGCTCTCCTGATCGCGAGCTTTTCCGGTTTTGTAGTCGACAATGCTGGCGCTGCCGTCGGGACGCTCGTCGATCCGGTCGATTCGCCCCACCACGACGGTTTCTCCCACCCGAATCTCAAATGATTCTTCGGTATGCAACACTTTCGGAGTTGCGAACGATCGCAACGACGCAAGAAAATCGCGCAGCTGCGCAATCCCCTGCTCCTCGTAGAGTTCGTGCTGATATTTCTCCTGAATCCCGGCCAAGGCCAGGTCGTTGCGGAACTGCTCGACGAGCTGTTCGTCTGTCCTGGGTCGCCCAGCACGCACGGAATCGAAGTAGTCTTTCAACACACGATGCATCGAAGCACCGTATTGCATGGCCGCGGCCGGTTTGCCGGCAAGGCGCCAGTCTCGCTCCAGCTTGAACTGCAACCCGCAGCGCTCGTAGGTATCCACGGCAGAGGCGCTCAGCTTTGCTCCCAGCCCTTCCACCACGGGCAACTCGAACCAGGCAGTAGTCTGCGACTCCGCCGGATACGCGGGAGATGTCGCTGCAAAGATGTCGAGTTTCGCCTGCGCGCCGCTGGCTGGAATCGCCATGAACCACCGGCTCAGACTCGCGTTCTCGATCAGCTCGCGCATGTAGCCATCGGGATTCTTGTTGGTCTTGCCCCGGCCCTGGCGCGAATAGATACGCAACGAGTCGCGGGCGCGAGTCATCCCTACGTAAAACAGGCGGCGTTCTTCCTGGCTATGCAGGGTCTTGTCGTCGTCCTGGGTCACGGAATCGGCATCGCGCAGATCCCTGGGAAACGCGACCAGCGTCTCCTTGTACGAACTGGGAAAAGAGTTCGAATTCGCCCGCAGAATGAAGACGTGTGGGAACTCCAGCCCCTTGGCTCCATGCACCGTCATCAGCCGCACGGCGTTTGCGTTTTCGCTCGCTTCCAGCGGAATCACCCCATTGGCTTCGCGGAAGTAGCCAAGGTAGTCGACCAGTTCTTCGACCTCCGTGGTCTTGTTGATCTCTTTGAGCTCCCAGGCTGCGACAAACTTCAGCGCGGCTTGAAGGATCGGTGAACTTGCATCGAGCGCAAACTGTTTCACGACAATATCGAGCGCGATGCGGGCCTTCGCTTCCCGACGGCGAATTTCTTCCCGCGTGCGCTGCACCGCAGCCAGAACTTCGGCGCCTCCATCAACGCGGTCGAGCACGGAAGAAAGCGGCACCACTTTACCCTCGCGCGAATCGCGCGCATTGGTCCGCAGCAGTGCGCGCAACTGCTCCGGCTTCACGCTAAAGCAAGGCAGAGCCGCGACCCGAAACAGGCTGACGTCATCGCCTCCGTTGACCACCGCGTGCAGGCAGGCAAACAGGTCCCGCGCCTCCGGCGTGTCTGAGATATCCATGCGCTCGATGACGAACGGAATCCCAGCCTCGGCCAGTTCCTGTACGACGTCATCGCGCTGAAAATGAGAGCGGTAGAGAATACCGAAGTCAGACCATTTGCACTTTGATTTCCTCTGCGCGTCGCGGATCAGGCTAACCAGCTCAGGACCCTCCGCATCTTTGTCGGTAAGCACGACGACGTAAACCGGGGGACTGTTCGATGGAATTCCGCTCGCGGCGGCCGCTTCGTCACGCGCCGACTGCAGCGGGGAGCGGCGATAGGCCAGCGCGCCATCCGCGTGCGCAGCGAATACGGGTGGATTCTTATCGATCAGCGCAAAGGCGCTGCGCAAAATCGACGTGGTCGAGCGGCGATTCTTTTCGAGCGCCACGAGTTTGAAATGCGGAAAAGACCGATGAAACATCTCGAAGGCCGCGCTCGAAGCGCCGCGGAAACGGTAGATCGCCTGATCGGGATCACCGACAGCAAAGATGTTTCCATCCGGACCCGCGAGCCGGGCGAGAATCTGGATCTGCGCGAAGTTAGCATCCTGAAATTCGTCGGCCAGAATGAAGCGCGCCCGCGCTCGCGCTTCAGCCAGAAGTTGCTCGTCGCTAGCCAGCAGGGCATGGGCGCGCACGATCATGTGGCTAAACGTGCCGAGATTCTCCTCCAGCAGCCAGCGCTCCACAGTGGCAAAAACGCGAGCAATTTCGCGGCAGCGTCCAAGCACTTCGGCGTCTTCCAGGTCGGCGCTCGACTTCGCCACCCGCGGCAGCGAAACCTCTCCGCACTCCAGGCGCTCCACATATGCGGCGTATTTCTCGGGGGTAACCAATTCGTCATGGCAGCGATCGATAAACTTCAATAGGTCGCTCAGAAATTGTCCGACATTGGCAGCGCGAACAAAGTGCTCGAGATGCAGTTCGCGAATACGCCGCCGCAGATAGATCCACATGTCGGCTTCGTCGAGAACGCCAAAATCCTTATGGACGAGTTTCAACCGGCCAAGACAATAGTCGTGGAAGGTCGCGGCGTTCACCAGCTTCCCATCCAGCAGCTTGCGCAGGCGGTCTTTCATCTCAGCCGCGGCGTTGTTGGTGTAAGTCAGCGCCAGAATTTCGCCGGGCTGCGCGTGGCCTTCGCGCACCAGCCGCTCAATGCGGTAAGTGAGGACGGAAGTTTTGCCCGTGCCGGCTCCCGCGACTACCAGCATGGGACCGTGCACATGCTCAATGGCTTGGCGCTGGCGCTCGTCGGGAGTGAACGGAGTTGGGCGGGAACTCGACTTCGAAAGCGGCATTGCGAGTCAGAATATCATTTGACGGGAAGCCGCGGCTCGCCGAGTTCGGATATCGCTATCGCGACAGCCGCGATCGCCGCCGTTTCCGCACGGAGAATTGTCGGACCCAGCGTCGCGAAGATCCATCCGGAATTGCGGAAAAGCTGCAGCTCGTCCTCCGTCCAGCCGCCCTCGGGGCCAATCGCCAAAAGCAGGTCGTGGTCAGGTCGGGATGGAACGAGAACGTCGCGCAGCTGAATCTGCTGGTCCGATTCCGCGAGCGATTCCGCGAGCGACTCCGCAAGAACGATGCGCGAAGCGCCTGCAAGGGACGCTGCCTCCCGCAACTTTAGGGGCGCAGCAATTTCCGGTGGCGCGGCACGGCGCGATTGTTCGGAGGCCTGAACAGCGATCCTTCTCCAACGTTCGACGCGCTTCGCTGAGGCGTCGGCCAAGTGTGCGTCGGTACGACGAGCGATCATTGGAACAATGCGAGATACGCCAAGTTCGGTGCACTTCTCGATGGCCCATTCCATTCGGTCGAACTTAAAAACGGCAAGCAGTAAGGTGACGTGCATCAGGACGGGTGCCGGCACTTCCTCGCCCAGTTCGAACTCGACGCGCCCCGCTTCGATGCTGACGATGCGCCCGCGACGAACGATGTCATCAGCCGCGATGTCGAATTCCTGCCCAACCTGCGCGCGAAGAACGCGAATCAAGTGTTCGGCATGTTCTCCGGTGAGGGCAGCGCGATTATTGGAGACTTCGTCGGCAATCCAGCGGCGGCGAGTCATGAAATCGAGAGAAACGGGAATGGCACGAGTTTACTCGTGCCGCAAAGTAGTTATAAAGGCGTCCGCGCTTTTAGCGCCTGAGGTGACCGTTTGCAGCGCTGCTACATTTCTCCGCGGGCGCCGAAGGGGTCGTCCGCCCCGCCCTCAGCCAAACATGTTCTTCATCTTGCCCAGCAGCGAACGCAACAGCGGCTGGTTGTCGATCTTGGAGAGCGCATCCAACTCCTGCAACAACTCGCGCTGCCGCTTGTTCAGCTTGCCCGGAATCTGCACGTGAACCTCGACGTAGAGATCCCCCTTGCCATGGCCATTCAAAACTGGCACGCCTTTATTGCGAACGCGAAATGTCGTGGCCGGCTGCGTCCCCTCGGGAATCTTGAGCGTGTGCTCGCCGTCCATTGTCGGCACGCGGATCTCGGCTCCCATCGCGGCCTGCGCAACCGAGATCGGAACGACGCAATGCAAGTCGTTGCCTTCTCGCGCGAAGAACGGATGCTCCTTCACGTGCAGCACGACATACAAATCGCCAGCCGGACCACCGAACTGGCCGACCTCTCCGCCGCCTGCAAAGCGAATGCGAGTTCCATCCTCGACGCCCGCCGGAATCTTGGCGTCGACGGTACGCTGGCGCAAAATCCGCCCCTCGCCACGGCACTTCGTGCACGGGTCGGTGATCACGCTCCCCGCGCCCTGGCAAGTCGGACAAGAACGCGCGATGCTGAAAAATCCCTGCTGGTAGCGAACCTGCCCGCGGCCGTTGCAGGAACGGCACTGCGTTGGAGCTTTCCCCGGCGCGGCACCCGAACCGCGGCACTCCTCGCAAGCTTCGTGGCGGCGGACCGTGACCCGCGTCTCCTTGCCGAAAAATGCTTCTTCGAATTCGAGGGTCAAATCTTCGCGAAGATCGGCGCCGCGCTGCACCCGGCTGCGACGCTGGCCTCCCGCACCGCCGAAAAGATCGCCGAAGCCGAAGAATTCTCCGAAGATGTCGCTGAAGTCCTGAAACACCGTGGGGTCGAAGCCGGCGCCCGCTGACGGTCCACCGCCCAGTCCCGCGTGGCCATAGCGGTCGTAGACCGCGCGCTTGTCGGAATCGGCGAGCACCGCATAGGCCTCGCTGACTTCCTTGAATTTGTCTTCCGCGTCAGGATTGTTCGGATTCCGGTCGGGATGACACTGAAGAGCCAGCTTTCGATAAGCGCTCTTGAGTTCGATCTCGGTGCAGGTGCGAGTCACGCCCAGCACTTCGTAATAATCGCGTTTTGTGTTCGTAGTCAGAACAAGACCTTTCCACAAGAAACAAGAATCTACCTAGCTGATTCCCAAACAACTCTGTCTGACGATTTCCGAACGGCTTGTCATCCCGAGCGAAGCGAGGGACCTGGGTTCTTGCCTGCGCTAAAGGCGCTGTTCGCGCCGACAAACACCGAGGTCCCTCGCTTCGCTCGGGATGACAAACCTCATTCGACAACCGTCATTGGATGACAACCCTCGTTGGGCGCTTCCCCGCTCACGGGTTCTTCGCAACCTTGACCATCGCCGGGCGCAGGAGGCGGTCCTTTAACTTGTACCCCCGCTGCAACTCCTCCAGAACCTCGTGGTCGGCAGCGTCGGAAGTTTCCACCATCTCGATCGCCTCATGCACATGAGGATCGAATGGCTCTCCCCTGGCAGGAATCACCCGCACGCCCAGCTTCGCCAGCACATCCTGCAATTGTTTGTAAATGAGTTCGACTCCACTGCGGAAGTCTGCTGCGCCAGACTTAACCTGCAGCGCGCGTTCAAAGCTGTCAATCACGGGCAGCAGGGATTTGATGGCATCAGCCGCGGCGTAGTCGCGAAAATCCTGTTGCTCTTTACTCGCGCGTCGACGCGCATTCTCAAACTCGGCCTGAGCGCGGGCGAGGCGGTCGAGCAAAGTATCGCGTTCGGCTTTCAACTTCTGCAATTCTGTATTGGACGAGTCGCCGCCCGACGCACTTTCCCCCGGCGTTCCGGTCGGATTCTCGTCGCCATCAGCGGGCGGAAGCTCGCGTTCCATATCAAGCTCTTCGGTTTTTCCGTTTGATTTCGCCATAACCACTCTCTCACTCCGATTCATTCAATATCTTGTCAAACAAGCGCGCGATATATGACACCGCGGTAATGGTGTGCTGATAATCCATTCGCGTCGGCCCGATCACCGCCAGCGAGCCCATCACTTCGTTGCCCGCATGCGCCGGCGCTCCAATCAAAACGAAATTCTGCATCGAGGGCAGCGCTTGATCGAGTCCGATCACCACTCGCACCGCCTCTTGTTTCACGTCGAGGTAGGCGCCGAGAAGTTGCACCACTTTTTCTTTTTCTTCCAGCGTCTTCAGCATCTCCTGCAGCCGCTCGCGGTCATGGTCTGCCGTGATCAGATTCGACGCGCCCTCGACAAAGACCACCTGCGATCCCTGCTCAGCGGCGAGCGCCCCTTGCCTGTAAAGCTGCTCGATCGAGCGCATCAGTCCGTCGTATTCGCTGCGCTCCTGCTCCAGTCGACGGGCCAGCTCCGTGCGCATCGATTCCATCGTCCAGCCACGGAAGTTTTCGTTGATGTAGCGCGCCGCCAGGTCGAGATCGGGCTGCGACAGATCGAGCCGCAGCACCCGATCGCGCACCAGCCCCGAGCGCGTCACCAGCACGGCCAGAACTTTCTGATCGCCGAGGCGCGAGAAATACACATGCTCCAGAGCGTTTTTCGGACCGCTGGTCGCCACCGTCACGCCCACGTTCCGCGAAATCAGCGACAGCACATGCGACGTCCGCTCCATGAACTCCTGCACGTCGGTAATGCCGGCCAGCGAGTCCGAGATCATGCTCTCTTCCTGCGGCGCCAGGCGCGCGTTGCCTGAGATCTGTTCCACGTAATAGCGATACGCCTCGGTCGTCGGCACGCGCCCCGAAGAAGTGTGTGGCTGCTCCAGAAAGCCGGCATCCGACAGATCGGCCATCACGTTGCGAATCGACGCCGGGCTCAGGCCTTCGCGATTCGAGCGCGAGAGCGTGCGCGACCCGACCGGCTCGCCCGTCGAGATAAAAGTCTCGACGATGGCAGTCAGAATTTCGCGTTCGCGATTCCCGATATTGGGGTCAACCGGCATGGCTAAAGTTGTGTCAGTTGTCTCGATCCGATCGGCGGCTGCCGGGGGAGAAACTGCTCTCACTGTATTCTACCTAACTATCTTAGATGCAGGAGGATAGGTTTTGGAGCAAACTTCCCATCCCGTGGCTGATTGCGGAACTACGTGGGAGCCTGCCTCCGAACTCCAACTTGTGCTCTGCTATCGTAAGGTCATGCGTGGACGCCTATCGTGGCAAACAGCGGCGGCGATGGCTTTTCGAATCGCCCTCCTGACGCTAATCAGCGTGCTGATCGCCTGCCATGTGCGAGATGGTGACCAAGGGAGTATCCGAGTGAAGCCTGGTCGGGTAGTAGGCGTTTACGAGACTCGGTTTGACCAGGGCGGATCCGAGGTACTCGAACTCAAATCAGATGGAACATACATTCAAGATTTCAGTTCAAAGTCGCGATCTGTTCACCACACCGGCCGATGGCGCATCGAAAACAATTTTCTCGACGGAAGCCAAGTAGTCCTTGCCAATGCATTTGTGTCGGAAGAGGATGAATCGCGTCCGCTGGGATTTGGTGAATTGCCCCTGTTCACCCACGACCACGCAGGAAAGGTGGCACTGGCCCGCAACGAAGTCTCCGGCTGGTACTACGAACCCACCCATTAGTCTCGCTGCCAGGTCAAGTGAAACCTTGAAAGCCTGTCTGCTGATATGCTCTTTCTCGTCCCATGCAATCCAGCCCCCGCATCGCCGTCATCGGCGCCGGCGCCTTCGGCGGCTGGACGGCGCTCCATCTCCAACAGCGCGGAGCCAAAGTCACCCTGCTTGACGCCTGGGGCCCCGGCAATTCCCGCGCATCCTCCGGCGGCGAAACCCGCGTCATGCGCGGCTCCTACGGACCAGACCGAATCTATGCCGACCTCGCCGCCCGCGCCCTCAAGCTCTGGGCCACGTACGAGCACCACTGGAAGCGCCAGTTCCTGCACCGCAGCGGCGTGCTCTGGATGGCGGCGGCCTCGGGCCACGATGACTCGTTCGAGCGCGACTCGATCGAAACCCTGCGCTCGGCCCAGATCAAGTTTCAGGAATTGTCTTCCACGCAGATGAAGAAGCGCTGGCCGCAGATCAACTTCGAAGGAATCAACTGGGGCATCTTCGAGCCGGAGTGCGGCTATCTCGACGCCCGCTCCAGCTGCCACGCGGTCGTCGACGCCTTCATCGCCGCCGGCGGAAAGTATCGGCCAGTCGAGGTGGTAGGCAACCTGGAAGGCGCCGGACACAAAAACGGCGACCCAAGCGCAGCGCCTTCACTCCGAGGCGTGCAGCTTTCCGATGGCTCACAGCTCAAGGCTCATATCTACGTCTTCGCGTGCGGTCCCTGGCTGGGCAAGCTGTTTCCTCAAACCATCGGCAGCTTGGTGCAGCCCACCAAGCAGGACGTCTTTTTCTTCGGCACGCCGCCGGGCGACGATCGCTTCAGTGATTCGCATCTGCCCGTCTGGGGCGATCATCACGGCAGTTTTCGCTACGGCATCCCCGGCAGCGGCCGCCGCGGATTCAAAATCGCCGACGACACCCGCGGCCCCGAATTCGATCCGACTAACGGCGAGCGCGTGGTCAGTCAGGAAACGCTAAAGGACATTCGCGAATACGTCGCCTTCCGCTTCCCTGCCCTGAAAGACGCGCCCCTGATCGAGACCCGCGTCTGCCAGTACGAACAGACGCCCGACAGCCACTTCATCATCGACCGCCACCCTGCCGCAGAAAATGTCTGGTTGTTAGGTGGAGGCTCCGGCCACGGCTTCAAACACGGCCCCGCAATCGGCGAGATGATGGCGGAGTTGATCCTGAAAGATGGCGAGGCGAAAGCAATATGGCGCCTGAACAGATTTCAACCGCTAAAAACGCTGTCATCCTGAACCGCGGCGAAGCCGTGGTGAGGGACCTTACGATGCGCGAGCAGTGGCAATGCAGGAGGGCGAACACGGCACGATCCAGCGGAGGTCTTATCGCGCGCGTCGTTATGGCTGGCCGACCTAAGGTCCCTCACGCTGGCTTGCGCCAGCCCTCAGGATGACAAACCATTTTGGATCCAATCCCACGGCCTACTGAATCGAAATCACGCTGGCCGGCGCGTTGGCCTTAATCTCGTCGACCCGCGCCACGACATTCCGCGCGAACGCAAAAATTGACTTGGCATGCGCCGAATGCTCGCCCTCCAGCACCACCGGCTTACCGCCGTCGCCCGACTTCCGCACTTCCGGATCAAGCTCAATCGATCCCAGAAACGGCGCGCTGAACTGCGCGGCCATCTTCTCCGCTCCCCCCCGCGAAAAAATATCCACTTCATGCGAGCAATGGGGGCAGACAAAATAACTCATGTTCTCGACCACGCCGACGACATCGACCTTCATCTGCCGGAACATCTCAATCGCCTTGCGCGCATCCTGCAGCGAAACATCCGACGGAGTCGAAACCACAATCGCGCCCGTCAGCGGCACGGTCTGCACCAGCGACAGCGCGATATCGCCCGTCCCCGGCGGCAGATCGACAATGAGATAATCAAGCCGTCCCCACTCAACGAGCCCCAGAAACTGCCGCACGATCTGGTGCAGCATGGGGCCGCGCCAGATAATCGGCTTGTCGCCGGGATTCAGAAATCCCACCGAAATCACTTTCAACCCAAAAGCCTGAATCGGCTCAATCCGATTCTCTCCCACCATGCGTGGCTGTTCCTTAACCCCCAACATAAGAGGAACATTCGGC
>Ga0074044_10000466_pt1 | contig 39601 bp, 45 predicted proteins | sample BogForMeECP23OM1_FD_94443 | JGI IMG/M metagenome (GOLD analysis project Ga0074044, IMG submission 94443) | Bog forest soil microbial communities from Calvert Island, British Columbia, Canada - Bog Forest MetaG ECP23OM1 | ecosystem: Environmental > Terrestrial > Soil > Wetlands ...
GCATGCGCCATCGCCGATGAACGCGACGGTTTTGCCCGCAATCGGCCCCCGCTTTTCCTGGAACGTGAAAATGTCCGCGAGAATCTGGCACGGATGCTCGTCGTCCGTCAGCGCGTTGATGGTCGGAACGCCGGAAAACCGGGCGAACTCCTCGACGTCAGCCTGCGCGAACGTGCGGATGACCGCGCCGTGAATCATCCGGCCCAGCACGCGCGCCGTGTCCTTGATCGGCTCGCCGCGGCCGAGCTGAATGTCATTCGCGTTGAGAAACATTGGCCGCCCGCCGAGTTCGTGGATGCCGACCTCGAACGAAACCCGCGTGCGCGTGGACGATTTGGAGAACATCAACGCCCAGGTTTGGCCGGCCAGCGGCTGCGCTTTGTGATGACCGCGCTCGCGTTTGAACACAGCGGCAGCGCGCAGAATTTTTTCAAAATCCGCGCGCGGCAATTTTTCCAATGACAACAGATGTTTCATCTTTCAGGTTTTTGGGAATTCGCCCAAAGGAAATCTTATAACCCAAGCACGGAGCGGCGTCACTTCTTTTTATGCACCGCATTCCAGCCAACGCAGGACAGGCATCTTGCCTGTCTCCATCTTTTCGAATTGAAGTTTGAGACAGGCTGGCCGCCGTCGCGCCTTCGCGGCGCCTTGGCGCGCTGCGAAGGCGGAAAGCCGGTCCTACTTTTTCTTTGCCGCATCCGCCACCCGCCAGAGATACCACGCGGCGGTGGTGCCGTGCGGACGCCAGCGCTCGCCATGCGCGAGGACTTCCTTCGGCGTCGGCAAGTCGCGTTTTTTGTAGGCGTGGCGAAAGCCGTTACGCACCCCAAAATCATCCGCCGGCAAAACGTCGGGACGGCCCAATTGAAAAATTAGCAGCATTTCAACCGTCCAGCGTCCGACGCCGCGAACTTCCGTGAGCCGCTCAATGATTTCGTCATCGGACAACTTCATGATCTGCCGCGACGTCGGCACGACGCCAGACAGGGTTTTCGCCGCGAGGTCGCGAATGGCCAGAATTTTCGCCCGTGAAAAACCGGCGCCGCGCAAATCATCGTCAGAAACCGACGACAAATCCTCTGGACGCGGAAACCGGCGTCCGGGAAACAATTTTTTGAAGCGCGCGAGAATGGCATTCGCCGCCGTGCCATTGAGTTGCTGATGCGCGACCGCTTGCACGAGCGATTGGAACGGTGACCGCCGGGTTTCCGGCACCAGCGCGCATGATCCGAACTCGCGAATGAGCCGCCGCATCACGGGATCATTCACGGCAAGATGTTTGAGCGCGGCGGGGGTCATCGTTTCAAAAAATTCCCTCACCCTGATCCTCTCCCATCCGATGGGAGAGGGAACAGCCGTTGTCTGATTTTAATAATTTGAACGGTCGTGGAGCAGAAGCCGGTCGTGGTTTTGCCGAAAGACGGGAAATCATTCTCCCTCTCCGCTCCATTGGATGGAGGGGAGAGGGCCGGGGTGAGGTGAGGATCTTCTTCACGCCACCGATTTTATGACTTCCTCGATTTTGCTGATGCCTTCGCCGGCTTCCTGCGGCTTGAGATTCAGCGGTGGCAGCAAACGCACAATTTGCGTTCCCGCCGGAATCGTGAGCACGCCGGCTTCATGCAGGCGATTCACGAATTGCAGCGCTGCCGTTTTATTGCTTTTGGCGAACGCCGGGATTTTCTCTTTTTCCACCAGTTCCAAGCCCAAGATGAAACCCAGGCCGCGACCGCGCTTGACGACCTGCGGATACTTCATTGCCAGCCGCTCCAGTTCGTCTTTGAACCATTTGCCGAGTTTGCGGGCTTGTTCGTCCAGCCGTTCGCGTTCGATGACTTCGAGCACCTTGAGCGCAACCGCGCAAGCGAGCGGCGTGCCGCCAAACGTCGAAGCATGCGTGCCCGGCCCCAGCAAGTCGGCATACGGCGCGCGCACCCAAAATGCGCCGATGGGGAATCCTCCGCCGAGCGATTTGGCCATCGAAACGCCATCGGGCAGGAATTTTTCGCCGCCGGGAACATTTTCCAAGATCCGTTGAAAACTTTGGAACCGTCCGGTGCGATAATGTCCGCACTGCACGCCGTCCATGAACAGCAAAAGCTTTTTCTCGTCGCACAACGCGCGCAGGCCGAGCAGATATTCCGGCGTGGCCGGCGTAACGCCACCTTCGCCCTGCACGCCTTCCATCAGGATGGCGACGGTCGCGGGCGAAATCGCATTGCGCGCGGCGGCCAGATCATTGAACGGAATGTGCCGGAAACCCGGCGTCGCCGGTTCGAAACCTTTTTTGACCTTGTCCTGGCCGGTCGCGGCGATGCCGGCCAGCGTGCGTCCGTGAAAGGAATTCGTCGCCGTCAGAATTTCAAACCGGCCTTCATCGTGGCCGAACTTGCGCGCGAGCTTGAACAGGCCTTCGTTGGCCTCCGCGCCACTGTTGGCGAAAAAACATTTGCCCGGGCCGAGGCGCCTGACGAGTTCGACGGCCAGCCGGCCTTGCGGCTCGGTGAAATAAAGATTCGAGACGTGAATGAGTTTTTTGGATTGCTCGACGAGCGCCTCGGTAATAGCCGGGTGCGCGTGGCCGAGGCAGCACACGGCAATGCCGGCGCCGAGGTCGAGGTAGCGTTTGCCCGCGACATCAAACAGGTAACTGCCCGCGCCATGACTGAACACCAGGTCGAAGCGGCCATAGCTGGGCACGACGTTCTGGCTGAACAATTCCCGCACGGACTCGAACTGGTTGTGAACGAGCGACGGCGGTGATGGAACGATTTCTTTCATCGGCGGAATGTTTTAACCGCAAAGGGACGCGAAGAACACAATGAAATTTTATTTCTCCGCCTGCAAGGCGTCCCATGTCTCGATGAAGAGCGTGCGGACAGCGGGGCTCACGGCAAGGTCGCGCGGAAGTTTACGGCGGGTGATAAGTTCGATGACATCGGTTTTGTCGCGGAGCCGCCGCAACGGGGAATGGGCGGCGCTGTCCAGCTTGAGTGAAATGAGGTCCTCTAGCGTCACGATTTGCAAGTGTTCGGTGGCTTTGCCCGGCTGGGGAAACGGCACTTTGCAACCGCGTTTCAAAACCTTCCCCGCCGGCAGCAAATCAATTTGCACGCCATTCCGCCGGTCTTCCACACGATCATCAACATCTGGCACGCGATAAAACGGCCCGGTGAGGCTGGCCGTGAGAAATTCCACCGCCTCCAGCACGTCGGGCACCACGATGTCCACGTCAATGGTCACCCGCGGATAGCCATGCTCCTGCACCGCCAGCCCGCCGACAATCAGATGCGGGATGTCGTGTTCCGCCAGCGTGGACACCGCGGCGCGGGCGGACTCCACAATCCCGGAAGTTCCGGTGTTCTCGCGCAAAATGTAAGCGGCCTGATTGGTCATGCTGCTAATGTCACATCTCCCTGCGGTTTCATCAATTCAATTAATGACAGGTTTCTTACAAGACGATTTCCGTGCCGACGCCTTCGTCGGTAAAAATTTCCAGCAAAACGGCGTGCGGCACCCGGCCATCCACGAACGAAACTTTTTCGACGCCGGATTTGATGGCCGCCACGGCGCTGTCCACTTTCGGAATCATGCCCTGGTCAATCACGCCGGATTTTTTGAGCGCATCCACCTCGCTGGTTTGAAGGTGGGGAATGATTGAGTCGGGCTGTTTCGGATCGCGCAACAAACCCGGGACGTCGCTCATGAACACAAGCCGCTTCGCCTTGAGCGCAATGGCGGCCTTCGCAGCAACCACGTCGGCATTGCAATTGTAAATTTTACCGTCTTCGCCGCGCGCTGTCGGGCTGATGACGGGGGTGAAGCCGCACCAGATGGACTCCTGCAACGGCGCGGTGTTGACTTCCACAACTTCGCCGACGTAGCCGATGTCAATTTTCCGGCCCGGATTTTCCTGGTCGTCGAGCCAGAGCTTGCGGCACTTGAAAATATCCGGCCCGGCAAAGCTCATGGCCTTGCCGCCAAGTGCGTTGATGGTTTTGACAATTTCCGGATTGATTTCGCGCGACAGCACGTCGTCCACGATTTTCGCCGTCGCCTCGTCGGTAACGCGCTGGCCCTGGATGAAATCCGCCTTTAACCCGGCCTTTTCCATCGCGCGGGTGATGGCTTTGCCGCCACCGTGAACGACGACGGGATTGATTTCGACCGCTTTCAGAAAAATGACGTCGCGGGCGACTCCATTGCGGACGTGGTCGTCCGGCGAGTCCATGAAACTGCCCCCGTATTTGACGACGAACGTCGCACTGCTGAATTTCTGGATGTACGGCAACGCTTCCAGCAGCGTCTCGGCTTTGGCGATTAAATCTTGCACGGACGTATTCGTAGCAGGAATCCGGCGGCAAATGGAAGCGCGTTTGTCATAACATTTTTGCTTTCGCTGGCGCGGGACTTTCCCTAAATTACCGCCGTCATGCCTGAGATTGCGAAATTCGTGAACAGCGCCGCCGCGAACGTCACCCCGGCCATTGCGGAAAAAGTCCTGCGTCAATTGCCGCAGTGGAAGCTCGAATTCACCCAGATCAACGCGCCGAAATTTCCCCATCTTGTGGATCAATTGGAATTTCTCGCTGACGCCGTTGAGGACACGATCGAAGGCGTTTACAAAGATTTGCCGTATGGCACGATTGCGCAGGCGGTGTTTGCGCTCCTCTACGCGCACAAAAAAATGGGCATCATCCCGGACAGCCTCCTTGAACTGGGGCGCGCGGATGATTCGAGCGTGGTGCGCGCCGTGCTGATTCAAAACGAAAAGGCCTTCTCCGCTTACGCCACGACCCAGGGCGTCAACTGGCAGAAAATCACCAGCCAGCCGTGAAGTTCAGCCGCCGACGCCGGCGTATTCCTCATCCGTCTTCAGGTCCACGCCCATGAGCACGTAATCGTGCATGATGGCCTTCATGTCGAGGACGTAATCCTCCAGTTTCATCAGGTGCTGAAACCCAATCTGCTCCAGCGCGCGGATGGCGACCTTGCGTTCGCCGTTCAACTCCGCCTCCAGCCGCCGCAGACCCAGCGTGCGCGCAATTTCAACCTGTTCGGCCACCAGAATCTTGGCCACGTCGCGCCCGCGATATTGCGGATGCGTCAGCACGGTAATGAGGCCGATGTGGCGTTTCCATCCGCCGAAACGCTGGTGCAACGTCGCCTCACCGATGATTTTCTGCCCGTGCAACATTAACAACGGCAGGTTCCGCTCGAAATCCGCGTGCCGGCACCATTCCTTGAACATCTCGCGGTCGAAAACCGGCTGCTTGATGAACAAACGCTCTTCCTCCGGCACCGCAAGGAAAAATTTTTGCAGGCGGGTTTCATCCCGTTTGCCCAGCGGGCGCACGACACATTCCGTGCCGTCACGCAGTCTCATCGAAATCGGAAATTTTTCCAGCGCGTATTCGAGCATCATAATGAACCTTTCGTTGCGGCCATTTTTTAGCACAGAAGCCGCCGCGTGAAAAGGCCGGATGGGAATAATCGCGCTTTCGCGGACGAATTTAGTTCTATGAATTCTCCGGCTGACCGCGGCTGATGGTGGCAGCCCGGAGAATCACTTGCCAGCGACGCTGGGAAGGTTTAACAAGAATTATGCAAGTTCCCTTGGTGATGACGATCCTCGGCCCGGACCGCACCGGCCTCGTCGAATCGGTGGCGCGCGTGGTGGCCGATCACGGCGGCAACTGGCTGGAAAGCCGCATGTGCCGTCTCGGCGGCGAGTTCGCCGGCATTCTGCGAATCGAGCTTCCGGTCGAAAAACGCCAGATGCTGCTCGATGCCTTGCAATCGCTCCAGAGTCGCGGTCTTACCGTCGTCGTCCGCCCCGACGAAGCCGCGGCTGCCGCGACACAAGGCAGGCAGGCCAGGCTCGAAATCGTCGGGCACGACCGTCCGGGCATTGTCCGGCAAATCACCCATGCACTGGCGCGCGCGAATGTGAACGTCGAGGAATTTTCCAGCGAATGTGTCAGCGCGCCCATGTCCGGCGAAACGCTCTTCAAGGCCGCCGCCCGATTGCAATTGCCCGAACGCTGCGACCTCGCCGCGCTGAAAACGGATTTGGAAAAAATCGCCGACGATCTGCTGGTGGACATTTCGTTTGGGGAAGTGTCTGCGTAGGACCGGCGTCGCGCCTGTCTCTCTTTTTGCTTCCTCGGCGTTTTAAGTGAAATGCACGTTTACACCCGCCCTCACCTTTTATCCTCTCCCCCAGGAGAGGAAATAGCTTTCGCATGTTTTCGGTTTTGCGGATGAACGTCCGGCCAATCCAGTCATATAAATGTGCAAATGAGCGGCGAACGATTCTCCCTCTCCTGGGGGAGAGGGCCGGGGCGAGGGCGGATGCCATCTACATACATGTTCTCGTGGCTGTACCCGAAGAGTCTGATTTCACAGCTTGTCACCCACTGAAATATAGAAGAATCATTTTGAAAGAATGCCTCGCCAAAATTGACAGTTGATTTGCGGAGAAAACTGAATGTCGTGAAATCATTGCTCTTTCAAATTTAGAGACAGGCGCGACGCCTGTCCTGCGATTTGAATAATTTTTCATCTCCGCTCGCGCCGTTTTGATTTAGCCTTCGTTCGATGTTTGAACCGCTCAACACATGCGCAACCTCACTCAACCCCGGGTCTTGAAACTGGCCGGTATCGCCTCACTGGCCACGGCCCTGGCGTGTTATCCCCGCCTGCCGCTTTGGTTGAACCGTTCCGTTCCGATCTGGTATTTGGAGGCCGTCATTTTCTTTTGCGGCATGGTCTTGTGGAGCTTTGTCTTTGCGTGGCATGCGCTCTACACCCATCGTCCGGTTTTTACCCTCAAGCTGGAATACGCACCGTTCATCACCGTAACCCTGGCCGGAATCGCCGTCGCAACCGCGTTTCACCTGTTCCTGGACCCGGCGCTCCGGCTCAAAATGCCGGAAGATTATCCGGCCGATCTGAAGCAATGGCTGGCCATGGCGCTGTTTTCCGCGGCCTTCAACCAGTTGTTTCTCATCTTCGCCCCCTTTGCCTGGCTCATCCGGCTGTTTCAAAACCAACGGGTCGCCACCGTGTTGACCGTTCTGTTTAGGGCCTTCGTGCTGACGATCAAATGCCGATCCGCCACAACCCCGATTCCCTCCTTGTTGTTTGCGGCGCTCCTGGCCGTCAGAATCGGCATGGGATTTCTGTCGGTCTCGTTCTATTTGCGCGGCGGGGTGCTCTTGAGTTGGTGGTGGACGCTGCTCGTCGAAGTGAGACTTTTGTTGGATGTGGCGGGTAATTCGTAAACCGGCGTGAACCAGCCTCAAAATTTCATGTTCAAGCGCGCCGTTTTGATTAAACCTTCGCGCGATGTTTGAACTGCTCAAAACGGACGCGCACACCAAGGCGCGGCTTGGCCGGTTGACTACCGCGCACGGGGTCGTGGACACGCCGGTGTACATGCCGGTCGGTACCCAGGCCAGCGTGAAGGCGCTCGACCCGCGCGAATTGATCGAGATGGGCACGCAAATCATCCTCGGCAACACTTATCACCTCAACATCCGCCCCGGTCTCGACATCATCCGCGCCGCGGGCGGGCTGCACCGGTTTATGAATTGGGAACGGCCGATCCTCACCGACAGCGGCGGGTTCCAGGTTTTCAGCCTCGCCAAAATCCGGAAAATCAAACCGCACGGCGTCGAATTCCGCTCGCACCTCGATGGCTCGCCGCTGTTCCTCGGCCCGAAGGAGGCGATGGAAATCCAGCGCGTGCTTGGCTCGGACATCGCGATGGCATTCGACGAATGCCCGCCGCACGATGCGCCGGCGCGCGAACAAAAGCTCGCGGTTGAACGCACCATCCGCTGGGCGCGCGAGTGTCGCGAACAGCCACGCGCGCCGGGCCAGCTGGTTTTCGGCATCGTTCAGGGCGGCAGCAATCCCGCGCTGCGCGAGGAATGTGCCAAGGCGCTCGTCGCGTTGGATTTCGACGGCTACGCCATCGGCGGCGTGAGCGTGGGCGAGCCGGAGCCGGAGATGCTGAAGGCGATTGAATTGACCGAGCCGTTTTTGCCCGCGCACAAGGCGCGTTACGCCATGGGTCTCGGCACGCCCGCGCAGATGGTCGAACTGGTTGCGCGCGGCGTGGACATGTTCGACTGTGTGCTGCCGACGCGCGTGGCGCGCAACGGCACGGCGTACACGCGCAAGGGCGCCATCGGCATCAAGGGCGGAGCTTACAAGGCGGATTTTCATCCGGTTGAGGAAGGCTGCGACTGCTTCGCCTGCCGGCATTTCACGCGGGCCTACCTGCGGCATTTGTTGAACGTGAACGAAATCCTTGGTCTGCGCATGTTGAGCGTCCACAACTCGCACCTGTTTTTGAAAATCATGGCCGACGTGCGCGCACATCTCGCCGCCGGCACCCTCGCGGAATTTTATCGCGAATTCATCGCCAATTATACGCCGTCGCGAAAAATTCTGGCTGCGCGGAAAAAAGAAACGGAAAGATAATTTTTGACACGGATTTCACGGATTAACACGAATTCGATTTTATCGTGGCGGCGGTCGGCAGACCGCCGCAAATTTCAATCAAGGGTGCGGCTCTCTGCCGAGAAGCCGCTGCGCTGTTGCGTTTCATCTGCGGTTAAAACACTTGCTCCGCGCTTTGACTTATGGCAATATATTGGCATTGTAAAACCAATTATTGCAAAGTTATGGAAAAACCAAAAATCATCGCCTATCTGAAACCGACCTGTGGCTGGAGCAACGGCGTGCGCGCCGTGCTTAAGAAATATGACCTGCCCTTTGAAGACCGCGACATCATCAACGACCTGGCCCAACGCCAGGAAATGGTTGAAAAGAGCGGCCAGATGCTCAGTCCGTGCGTCGAGATCAACGGCCAGATGCTCGCCGACATCAGCGGCGAGGAAGTCGAAGCGTGGATACTGGCGAACAAGGTCGTGCAGCCGAACGATCTCGTGACGGAAGTGCCGATCAATCAGGCCTGTGGCGCACATCATCGCAGGTGATTCCCTGAAAGGTTGAATTTTGCGGCGGTCGCAGACCGCCGCTACAGGCGAAATCCGCGTGGAGTAATCTACGCGTTTTTTTGTTTTTGGGGAAACGGCGGCCAAAGCAGAAGCTCCGTCAGGAGCGGAATATTTGTAGATCGTCCCTGGATTTTATAATAAACCCCGTCAGGGGCGACATCGGAATATGCCGCTCCTGATGGAGCTTTGGTGAAATTGGCTTTGTTGGCTACAAAGATTTCGCCCCCGACGGGGCTGTGGAATTTGCCAGGGTATCCCGTTTGACAATTGAATTGATTGCCCGCCGCCGCTGCCGCACTTTTTCATCATGCAAATCGTCAGTTCCATCGCCACGATGCAACAGCTCGCCAAAAAATGGCAGCGCGCCGGCAAACGCATCGGCTTTGTGCCGACGATGGGTTATTTGCACGCCGGCCACATGAGCCTCGTCAAACGCGCACGACAGGCCGCCGGCAAAAGCGGCGTCCTGGTCGTGAGCATCTACGTGAACCCGACGCAGTTCGGACCGAAGGAGGATTTTTCCAGATACCCGCGCGATCTGAGACGCGACCTGAAACTGTGCCGTGAAACGGGCGTGGACGTCGTGTTCACGCCCAGCGACAAGGAAATGTATCCGCAGGCAGGGTCATCGCGCTGCGATGACCGGGCGGCGCAGCGCGCCGTCCCTACCAAATGCAGCACCTGCGTCGTCGAGGAAACCTTGTCCTGCACGATGGAAGGCGCGTCGCGGCCGACGCATTTCCGCGGCGTGACGACGGTTGTGGCCAAGCTCTTCAACCTTGTGCTGCCGGATGTGGCGGTCTTTGGCGCGAAAGACTGGCAGCAAGCCGCCATCATCAAACGCATGGTGGCGGATTTGAATTTCCCGTCAAAAATTATCGTCGCCCCGACGCTGCGCGAGCGCGACGGGCTGGCGATGAGTTCGCGCAATAAATATCTCGTCGGCGATTTGCGCCGGCAGGCCATCGTGCTCTGGCAGGCGATTCAAACCGCGCGGGCGGCCGTGAAAAAGTCAAAAGCTGTTCCGGCGGCAAAACTGAAAGCCGACTTGAAAAAAATGATTGAAACCGAACCCGACACGAGACTGGACTATGTGGAATTTTTTGAACCGGATACGCTGTCGCCCGTCTTAAAAGTAACACGCCGTGCGCACATGGCGCTGGCGGTGTTCGCCGGCAAAACGCGGTTGATAGATAATGGACGATTGTGAAAACAACAAAGCAACGAAGGAACAAGCAGGTTAAGAGGCCCTTTTAAAACCCCGTAGCGGCGTCTCGGCAGAACGCCGCATTCTTTTGCCCAAAAACAGGAGGTGACGGCGCTCTGCCGAGACGCCGCTACGCCAAAGAGATTTTAAAAGAGTATCTTTGCGTCTTCGCGTCTTTGCGTTAAATTTTTGTCGTTGATGAAACAATTCGATTTCCTCGTTCTTGGCAGCGGCCTCGCGGGGCTGTTCTTCGCGTTGAAGGTCGCGCCGCGCGGGCGCGTGGCCATCGTCACCAAAAAGGACCGGGCGGAGTCGAACACGAATTACGCGCAGGGTGGCATCGCGTCGGTGACGAGCAAGGAGGATTCGTTCGAGTCGCACGTGCGCGACACGCTCACGGCGGGCGCGGGCCTGTGCAAGAAAGACGTCGTCCGCACCATCGTCGAGGACGGCCCGGCGCGCATTGCGGAATTGATCGAACTGGGAATGAAATTTTCCGAGCGCGACGCGCCGGACGAGGACGGCGGCAAACAACTCGATCTCGGCCGGGAAGGGGGTCACTCGAAGCGGCGGATTTTGCACGCGAAGGATGTAACGGGCCGGGAAATCGAGCGGGCATTGCTGAATGCGGCGGCGCGGCAGCCGAACATCCGGATTTTTGAAAATCACCTGGCGATTGACCTCATCCCCAGTCAAAAGCTCGGCCACGCCGGCACGAACCGCTGCCTCGGCGCGTATGTGTTCGACAAAAAATCGGGCGGCGTTGAGACGTTCGCCGCGCCCGTGACGATTTTGGCCACGGGCGGTTGCGGCAAGGTTTATCTTTACACGACGAATCCCGACATTGCGACCGGCGACGGTGTGGCGATGGCGTATCGCGCCGGGGCGCCGGTGGCGGACATGGAATTCGTCCAGTTTCACCCGACGTGTCTTTATCATCCACAGGCGAAGTCATTTCTCATCAGCGAAGCCGTGCGTGGCGAAGGCGGCGTGCTCAAGTCGCTCGAAGGCGCCGAATTCATGGATGCCTATCACCCGTTGAAATCGCTCGCGCCGCGTGACGTGGTGGCCCGCGCCATTGACAGCGAAATGAAAAAGAGCGGCGCGGAACACGTCTGGCTCGACATCACGCACAAACCGGCGCGGTTCATCATCGAACGCTTTCCCAACATTTACCAGACCTGCCTGCGTTACGGCATTGACATCACGAAAGAGCCGATCCCGGTTGTGCCGGCGGCGCATTATCAATGCGGCGGCGTGGTGACGAACGTGGACGGCGAGACGGAAATTGCCGGGCTTTACGCCGTCGGCGAGGTGGCGTGCACGGGATTGCACGGCGCGAACCGGCTGGCAAGCAATTCACTTTTGGAGGCGCTGGTTTGCGCCCACCGCGCGGCGCAGCGCGTCACGGAAAACCCATCGCCACAGACCGATTTGAAAATTCCAGCGTGGCAGTCGGGCGACGCGCACAATCCGGATGAAATGGTCGTCGTCTCGCACAACTGGGACGAAATCCGGCGGCTGATGTGGGATTACGTGGGCATCGTGCGCACGAACAAGCGGCTGGCGCGCGCCCAGAAGCGCATTGCGAATTTGCAGGAGGAAATTCACGAATACTATTGGAATTTCATCGTGACGAGCGACCTGCTCGAGTTGCGCAACATCGCCACAGTGGCGGAATTGATTGTGCGTTGCGCGCAGATGCGGCCGGAAAGCCGCGGATTGCATTACAATCTGGATTTTCCGGAAGCAAATCCCGAATGGGCGCAGCGCGACACCGTCCTAAGAAAATCTTGAAAAACCGGGGCGGATGAATACTCTGATGGCCGGTTGCGCGCTTAGCTCAGCGGCAGAGCACTTCCTTCACACGGAAGGGGTCGCAGGTTCAAACCCTGCAGCGCGCACCATCCTTTATTTTCAATGTGTTTTTGATTTTTCAGGGTCAAACCAACAACAAAACTAACAACAAATTCAAGTCGATTCACTTGTGATGTCGGCGTTCCCCGATGTTTTGTTCCATTGAATTTACCGCTCTCTTCCGTCTGCGAAGCGCTGTTAATCTGGTACGAACGGACATTTTGCCTTCGGTGTGATGTGAGCAGCATCCCGTTTCATCTTTACCCGGCTCATTGCTTGGAAGGATTGCTCCATCTCATCAAACCGTTCCGTGATGATGCCCAACATTCCATGGGCCTGTTTCAGTTTGTCGTGGATGTCGGCGTGATGGATTTGGAGTCGTATAAGCCGACATGAAAAGTTGCAGGGTGACGCGGCCGGCTCGGATAAAGGCCCCGGACGCTGAAGCCACGGCCCAAGGTCCACGAGGGCCTTTCGCCAGAGGCCTGGCGGGCGGGGCAATAACTTTGGCCTTTTATTCATCAAAATCCAAAGAATTGTCCGCTTTTCCAAAATATTATCCGTTGCTGAACTGCGCCATCGGTGATGAAATGATCTGAACCCTAAAAAACGTGCCAATCCAGTTGGCGGATGCGGTTGCCGCAGGCGGTTCCAGCGGCGCATTGGGTGGCTGCGTGTGTGGCCACCCGCCGCAGACAAACAGTAGTCAGTAAGCATCCAGATCAACCTTCAAATAATTAAGGAAATCCTATGAAGAAGCTCACCATCATGCTCGAAGCCGAACTCTTAACGCCCCGGTCGGGCCCCGTTCCCCGTGGCCGCCAAAAGCAATTTCCTGTCAGTAAAGCTGAAAGGGCAACCAACATGAAGCAAGCAATTAGAGCACTCAGACTCGGACTCGTGGCGGTTGTGTGTCTGTTCTTCCCCGTCGCCGACGGGTACTCGCAGAATGCCATTGTATCGAATGTGTCTTGGACTGGCAACGCTGGTGTCTCGACCGGCGAAACCTTGGGGTATGGGTTTAACGTGGGCTCCCAGCCCATTTCCATCTACAGCCTCGGCTTGTGGTCGTGGAACGACACCACGAGCTGGGTTGAAGGCAGCCAATTGGGCGTTTGGGACAGCTCAGGGTCGCTCGTGGCCAGCGTGACGTTACCGGCATCGCCCAGCCTGGTGCTCGATTCGATTGTGTACGAGAACATCACGCCCGTTGTCCTCAATGCCAACAGCACCTACTCCATCGGCTTTTATAACACTGGCCAGATGATAATGGGGGGGACATTTGCGCCTGGGCCGGACATCACCATTGACTATCCGCAAATGAGTTTCTACGCCAGCGGATTATCCTTCCCCAACCAGGTACTTTCGGTCTATGGAAATGTACCCTGGCTCGGGGCTAACGCGCTCTATGATATAGTATCTGTGCCGGAACCGTCCACTGCCCGGCTGGTCGCCGTATTGGGCAGCCTCATGGGGGCATGGTTCTTGCGGCGCATTCAGACGAAGCCGCAAGCCTGTTAAAAAGCGCAACACGCAATCCGTTGATCTAAAGGGGGGACCATAACCTTGTTCGTGGTCACCCCCTTTGTCCGTTTCCCCGTTTTAGCACTCAGCACTCTTACGCAACGGCAATCAAAACTGGTCTTCTTTTTCCTTGAACAGCACGTTGAATGTGGTCATGGAGCCGTAGGAACGCGTGGTGTGTTGCTGCAGCTCCACCTTCTCGCCGTCGGTGAGCTTTTCGTGCGCGTTGATTTTCTGTTCCAGCACCCGCAGGTTGTTCCGCACCATCACGATTTTGTGGAAAAAGGTTTCCAGCGGCACTTCCTTGGCTTGCAACGCCGGGTCGGCGGGATGCATCACCAGTTTGCCGCCGTGCCAGCGGAGGCCGAGTTTGTCCACCACGGCCTCCGGCTTTTCCAGACCGAGCCGGACCACGGCGGCATCCACGGTTTGCTCGATGAATTGTTTGAGCGGCAGGTTCAAGCCGCTGACGGCGGCTTGCGGTTCGGCGAGTTCGAGGCCGGCGGCATCCGGCGCAATCGCGCGTTTGTCGCCACCGTCAAATTGAATTTCCGCGGTGAGTTCGTTCAAAGCCTTGACGACACCAGTGCCGTATTGCTGGTGCCGCACCCGCATGCCAATGTGAAGGGATTCGATTTTCATATTTTTCATTTACCACGGACCCGTCCTCTGTAGCAACACTGCGGAGGGTGGATGAACACGGATTTTTGGGATTGAATAAATCTGGTTCTTCGATGTTTTCCGTGGGTAACTCGGTGTGAAACAGGACTCTTCGGGTACAGCCATGACGCCAAGGATGCAAGGATGACATCCGTGCCCACCCCGGCCCTCTCCCCCAGGAGAGGGAGAATCGTTCGCCGCGTTTTGAGCCATGCGATGTGCCGGGTTGTCGTGCGTCTCACAGCCAATGACACCAAATCGGTAATCGCAATGAGGATTGAGAAATGGTCCGGCAACGTGACGGCGCGCTCCCTCTCCCCGGGGGAGAGGGCCGGGGTGGGCGAGCGTAAACACTCATTCCATTTCGTCCCTTGGCGCGGCGGAGTGCAACGGAGACGGCTCGTCCTCGAAAAATCATGGCTGACAACTCCTCAAAACGCGCTAGGCTCGACGACAGCCAAACAACTTAAAATCAAACGAACATCATGGCCCGGGCAAATCCAATCGACCGCTTTGAATTCGAGCGCGTGCTGTGGACCCAGGGCATGGCCCGGGTCGCCGGTGTGGATGAAGCCGGACGCGGTCCACTGGCGGGCCCGGTGGTGGCAGCAGCGGCAGTTTTGCCTGCGAAATGGGCGGAAGCCGGCTTGCCGCATGAACTCGAAGGCTTGAACGATTCCAAGCAGCTCACGGCCGCGCAGCGCGAAAAATTCTTTGCCTTTCTTACCGCGTGCCCCGAAGTGCAATTTGCCATCGCGCAGGTTGGCGCCGGGCAAATTGACGCCATCAACATCCTGCGCGCCACGCATCGCGCCATGAACGACGCGCTCGCGCAATTGCGGCCCGCGCCCGAACACGCGCTGGTGGACGGCCGGCCCGTCAAGACCATGCCGGTGCCGCAAACGGCGATTGTGCAGGGTGACGCGCGGAGTTATTCCATCGCCGCCGCGAGCGTGCTGGCCAAGGTGACGCGCGACCGGCTGATGCTCGAATTCGACCGGCAATGGCCCAAATACGGATTTGCCGAGCACAAAGGGTATGGCACGGAGCAACATCTGGCGGCGATTGCCGCCCACGGTCCGTGCCCCATCCATCGGCGCAGCTTCGCGCCGCTGAGACCGGTTCAACGCGAACTTTTTTGATCACGCATAAAACTCCTCCTCGTTTGTTTCTTTCGATTACGAGAACGAGGACGACGACGAGGACGATGGCATGAATCTGCTGGAAAAATTGAAAGACCGGCTTACCAGCAAAGAAAAACCGGAGCACCTGCGCCGCGGCGAACTGGGCGAGCACGCGGCAAAAAAACATCTGCAGCAGGAAGGGCTGAAATTCCTCACGGCCAACTTCCGCTCGAAACGCGGTGAAATTGACCTGGTCTTTCGCGATGATGACTGTCTCGCATTCGTCGAAGTCAAAACGCGGTCGTCCGAGGATTGGACACGCCCGGCGGCGGCGGTCAACGCGCGCAAGCGGCGGTTGCTCTCACAAACGGCGCTGGATTATCTGCGGCTGCTGAAAAATCCGCCGGTGAAAATCCGGTTCGATATTGTCGAGGTGTTGCTGGCGGACGGCAAAGTGCATGAAGTCCGGCATTTGCCGAACACGTTTGCGATGGCAAAACCGTATCGTTACGGGTGAAAGGGGAGCGCGCCCAGGACGGGCGCTTTCTCTTTTTCCCATGATGTCCGCGTGACATCGGCGCGCGAGCGCTGTCCAATCGGCAGTGACGACGCTCATGAACAATCCACCAAACTGGCGAATCCCGCCTGGCCGGCCATGAACCGGATTTTTGAAATCGTGGGCGGGGTTTGGGACTGGCCGTCATTTTGGCGGTCATCGGCTGGGTTTGCTTCCGGGCATTGAAACGGAGTGAGGATCCTGGGAAAAATGTTTTCAAATTGCTGTTCAGCATTGTGCTGGTGACTGGTGAGTTTTTCTTTATTCGTTCGTTTGTGAAACATCTTGGCGGTGGAATGACGGCGGATTTCGGCACAGCCTTCCTGATGACAGGTTCAATCGTTGCCTGTGCAATCACCCTGAGTATTGTTTGGACACCCCAAATCAGCGCGCTTCTGAGCAATCCATTGACAAATGTATTTGACGGTGGCAACGAACCACCGGAGCCAAAACCGCTTTATTCCATCGCGCAGACCAGACGAAAGCAGTGGAAATTCCTCGAGGCCGTTGTTGAAATCCGCAAACAGCTTGCCCGTTTCCCGAATGATTTTGAGGGCGTGATGCTGCTCGCCGGCCTTCAGGCTGAAGACCTGAAGGATTTGCCGGGCGCGGAAATCACGTTGAATCATTTTTGCGGCCAACCTGACGCGCCGCCGAAACAAGTTGCCGCGGCGCTGAACCATCTCGCCGACTGGCAGCTCAAACTGGCGCAGGACGCGGATTCAGCCCGCGCCACGCTGGAGAAAATCGTCATGCGATTTCCCGACACCGACCTGGCATTGCTGGCCGCGCAGCGCATCGCCCATCTGGGCGGCGCGGAAAAATTATTGCTGGCGGCCCACGACCGCCAGCCGATGGCCATGCCGGAAGGCGTGAAAAACATCGGCCTGTTGGAAACTTCCGGTCATCTGGCTCCTGCCGAAATTGACCCGGCAAAACTCGCCGCCGATTATGTGAAACATCTGGAGCAGCATCCGCTCGACACGGAGGTTCGCGAAAAGCTGGCGATCGTTTACGCCGACCATTACCAGCGGTTGGATCTGGCAGCGGGCGAACTGGAACAATTGATTGAAGAGCCGCACCAGTCGTCCAAGCGCGTCGCGCACTGGCTGAATTTATTGGCGGATTTGCAGATCCGCCATGGCGCGGATTACGACACCGTGCGCGGAACCTTGGAGAAAATTGTGGAACGGTTTCCTGATCTGGCCGTCGCGGAAATGGCGCGAACGCGGCTGGGGCGCTTGAAACTTGAGCTTAAAGGACATAAAAAAACGCCGGACGTAAAACTCGGCGTTTATGAACAAAATATCGGATTGAAATACGGCTCACCGCGAAGGTTGTAGCGTGATTCCCTTTTCCAAGTGCCACTTCGACATTGTTCTCGACTGGGGACTGGAAAGTCCCCAAAACCCGCGGACAGGAATGTCCACGCTACGTAGCGCAGGCTTTCCAGCCTGCGGGTTCGGGTGACTTTCCAGTCACCCGTTCCTGCAAACCCAGGTTTGCACAATCCAGAACAGTTTCGAGTTACACCCCTTTCCAACAATGGTGTCTTGCCGGCGTGACATTGGCGCGCGAGCATTGTCTAATCAGCGGTGAAGACACTCATGAACGAGCCGGCCGCAGGATGTGAATTCGTGAAAGAGCCGCCAGCCGATCTGGCGTCGGCGGAGTTTTCCAGTCTCTATGCTGAAAACAGCCGCGCGATTTATTATCTCGCCTTGCGTTTTCTCGGCGACCCGCAAAAGGCCGAGGACGCCACGCATGACGTTTTCCTGAAGGCTTTCCGCAAGCTGGACCAGTTCCGCGGCGAGGCGTCCCTGCGCACGTGGCTTTACCGCATCGCCATCAATCATTGCCAGAACCTCCGCCAAGGCTGGCATGACCGCCACGTTTTTTCCAACGCGGACGACGCCGTGTGGGAAAACGCCGCGGCCAGAACCGATTCGCCTTTGCGGGTCCTGGAAATCAAGGAACTGGGCCAGCGAATCCAGAAAACGCTCGATGGTCTGCCGGATGAATACCGGCTCCTGTTGCTGCTCGTGGCCGACGAGGAATTGAGTTACGAGCAGGTCGGCGCGCTGGTCGGGCAATCCCCCGACGCGGTACGGGGGAAATTGCACCGCGCCCGCAAAGCCTTTGCCGCTCTTTTTGAGAAAACCGCCTGAGGAGGCCAAACATGAAACAACAGACCAAACTTTCCGAGGAACAACAGCAACAATCCCGACAGGTCGGGACTGAGCAGCAGACGCAAAAGCAATCCGCCCGCGAATTTGCGAACGCCGAAGAGATGCTGCGCTACGACGCAGCGCACACCACCGTGCCGCCGGGCATTGCCCAACGGCTCCAAAAATCCACCGGCGGGGCGACCGAACCAAAAACGTCATGGTGGCGTAAATTCTTAAGAGGAAATTTATGAACAAACCGATTCAAAACATTATTTCGTTGCCGAAAGGGATGCTGCTTTTCCTGGCAATTTACGCGCTGAGTTTTCCGGCGTTGCTGGTCGAGCATTTGGCGTTTCACAGCGGCGTGGTGGAAAGCTGGATTGGATTTTCGCCGGCGCTGGTTTGGAAAGGCCAGCTTTGGCGAATGGTGAGTTATGAACTTTTCGCCAGCAGCGCGATTGCGTGGGCGCTCAATCTGTTTTGGTTTGTCACGCTGATTCTGATTCTGGCGAGAGATTGGTCGACGTTGAACTTTTGGATTTTCTGCCTGCTCACCGCTTTCGCCGGTGCGGTGCCGATTGGGCTGGCGTTTCCGCGGATGAATACTCCGCTGCTGAGCGCAGGCGCGGTGATTTTCGGACTGTTCGCGGCCTGGGTGCGGCTTTACGGACGCGAACGGCTCATCATGGTCGGCATCGGCGAAATATCCGTGCGCCAGGCCGCCCTCATCATCGCCGCCATTTACGCCATCGTTTCATTTTTCGGCACGCTGCCGTGCGGCGGTATTTGGATTGCGTTCATTTCCACGTTCTCGCTTTTTTGCGGCGGACTTGCGGGTTGGACCTGGCTGGCCATCCGCGACAAACGTGTGATGAGCCGCGGCAGTCAGATGGCTGAATCCGAACGCATCGCGCGATTGGAATTATGACGACATTTTCCCGTAGCGGCGTCTCGGTAGAACGCCGCCATTATTTGAAGTTTGAGACAGTGGCGCTCTGCCGAGACGCCGCTACATCGGATGGGATGGCGGAGCCCGGCGCTCCCCGTTCCGTCTTGGCCCGCGAGCGGGCACGGATCGCGCGGGCGATGTTGGCGGATTGCCGTTTCTGCGCGCACGACTGCGGCGTCAACCGGCTGGCGGGCGAGAACGGCTTGTGCCATGCCGGGGCGGAGGCGCGCTTTTTCTCCGCACAAATTGAAGTTTCCGATGAGCTGGAATTGATTCCCACCTTTGCCGTAGCCTTGAGCGGATGCGATTTGCGCTGCGATTTTTGCATCACCGGCGCATCCAGTTGGAATCCGCGGGCGGGCGCAGGTTTTGACGCGCGCGCGATGGCGGTGAAAGCCGAAGCCGCTTTGCAGCATGGCGCGCGAACCATCATGGTCTTGGGCGGCGAGCCGACGATTCATCTGCCGGCCGCGCTGGAAATTGTCGCCGCGCTGCCGGACGACGCAAAACTGGTTTGGAAAACCAACGCCCACGGCTCGGCGCAGGCGCACGAACTGCTCGACGGCATGTTTGATGTCTGGCTGGCGGATTTCAAGTTCGGCAATGACGCCTGCGCCCAACGGCTGGCGAAAACGCCGGATTACCTTCGTGTGGTCAAAGACAACCTGCTTTGGGCGGACGATCACAGCGAGTTGATTGTGCGTCATTTGCTCATGCCGGGGCATGTGGAATGTTGCTGGCAGCCGGTGGCGGAATGGCTGGCCGCAAACTTGCCTGGCGTCAAAGTGAATTTGCGTTCCGGCTTCTGGCCAGCCTGGCTGGCGGCGCGGCACCCTGAATTGCGTGGAACGGTTTCGGCGCCGGAATGCGAACAAGCATGGGAAATTGCGCACGAGTGCCGATTAAATTTGGTAAAATGAACAAAAGAAACCGCCAAGCTGAAGATCATTGTTTGCAGCGCCGGATTCTAGTTGCCACCTGCTGTCTATTGCCTTTAACGGTAATTGCAAACCCGGTTATGATTGACGGAACATCGTTGCTGGCGTTTGTGATAGTGGCATTCTGGGCTTTTATTGTTGAAGCTGGAATTGTTGCATTGCTTCTGGCATTTCGCGGCTTGCAGCCGCTGCGGATATTTATGATTTACTTTGTGGTCAAGGTGGTCGTGTTTCTTTTTTTGTTCCAACCGCTATTGGAACGCGATTGGCCAATCCCCATTCTCGAACTTCTCGTTGTTTGTATTAATGGTCTGACCATTAAAATCCTGGTTGGTTTTGAAGCGTTACAATCAGATAATTACAGCGGATTAAGCTGGTTGGGTGCTTCAGCGATCTCGTTGTTGGGTAACGCGGCATCATATTTTATAGGTTTAATTGCCAGTCGTAAACCGTGGGAGGTCGGATGAAAAAGAGCCAATCTCCATTAACAACCGAACTTTTGATTTTGCCGGACGGCCGGATACTGATCCACAACCTGACCCAGCCCTTCGCCGAGTTGCTGCATGAACTGAATCCCGACGCCGAACAAATCACTTCACGTGTCCCAAATCACGCATTACCCAACCATGAACTTTCAAACTGAAATCGAGACCCTCATCCGCGCCCGTTATCCGATTCTCTACATCATCACGAGCGAGGAAATGCGCGTGCAGAACCTGCTGGTGGAAATCGCCGCCAAGCGGCAGAAAAAGGTGTTCGAGTGGACCTACAGCAACGGCATCGTCCCGGCCGGCACGTCCATCCAGTCGCAGAAAAACCGCAATGCCTCCACCAAGGACCCGCTCGCGGCGCTGGACCAGGTGATCGAACAGGTCGAGCCGGCGATTTTCCTGTTCAAGGATTTTCATCCGTTCCTCTCGAAAAACAATTTTGCGATCATCCGCAAGCTCAAGGACATCGCGCAGCATCTGAAAAACAGCTTCAAAACCATCGTGCTGATTTCGCCGGTGATGGAAATTCCGGCGGAGCTGGACAAGGAGATCACGGTCATCAATTTCCCGCAACCGACGAAAGAGGATTTGGGCGCAATGCTCGACAAAATCATCGCTGAAGTCGGCGACCGGAAACAGATTCAAATTGATCTCGACGATCAGGGCCGCGACCGGCTGCTGCAGGCGGCGCTCGGCCTGACGCTTGGCGAGGCGGAAAATGTTTTCGCCAAAATCATTGTCCAGGAGCAGCGATTGAGCGGCGATTACGTCAATGAAGTGTTCGCTGAGAAGCAGCAGATCATCCGCAAGAGCGGGTTGCTGGAGTATTACGCGACCGAGGATGACTTTGCCAGCGTCGGCGGCTTGATGGTGTTGAAGGACTGGCTGAACAAGCGTTCCGTGGCATTCACGGACGAAGCGCGGGCGTTCGGTTTGCCCGCGCCGAAAGGCATTTTGCTGCTGGGTGTGCAAGGCTGCGGCAAAAGCCTGTGTGCCAAGGCGGTTTCACGGCTGTGGCAACTGCCGTTGCTGCGCTTTGACATGGGACGGATGTTCGGCAGCCTGGTGGGTTCGTCGGAAGAAAACGTGCGCCGTGCGATTGCCGTGGCGGAGTCCGTGGCCCCGGCAGTGCTTTGGGTGGACGAGATTGACAAGGCATTTGTCGGCTCGCAAAGCTCCGGTGCGACCGACGGCGGCACGACCGCGCGTGTGTTCGGCACGTTTCTCACCTGGCTCTCGGAAAAGGACGCGCCGGTGTTCGTCGTCACCACGGCCAATGACGTGTCGCAGCTTCCGCCGGAACTGTTGCGCAAGGGACGGCTCGACGAAATTTTTTACGTGGACCTGCCCAGCGAGGAGGAGCGCGAGGAAATTTTCCGGATTCATCTGGCCAAGCGCGGGCGCGATCCCAAAAATTTTGATCTCAAAACGATGGTTGAGGCCAGCAAGGATTTGAGCGGCGCGGAAATCGAGGAAGCCATCATCAGCGCGCTCTACGATGCGTTTTACACGAAGCAGGAACTGGCCACGGGGCACGTTCTGGCCACGCTGGGCCAGACGGTGCCGCTGGCCAAGACGATGTCGGAAAAAATCAGCGCGCAACGCAATTGGGCTGCCGGTCGCGCGCGGAATGCCAGCGTTGCCCACCCCCTGAAAAACGAAGCAGAAGCGCGACGGATGGAATTATGACGTTTGTGGAAGCGCGAAATTCGAACGCATAAAGCAACGAGCCAAATGAATTCTTTCTGGGGCAACCTGTATGATACTTTCAAGGACCGCCGCTATGGGGTTCTTTTCCTGGTCTCCCTCGGCGGCCTCGTGTTGTCGCCGATTTTGCTGCCGTTTATGGGACTGTATGTTTTGGCGCGGGGCTGGGCGGCCTTTCGCCTGGGCCGGGCCAACCGGCGGAACCAATTGCGGTATTCCCCCTTGTCGCGTGACGAACTGCGCGTAGCCCGGTCAAAACTCTTGAACAATCAAAATCGAAAAGGCGTATGAGTTGCGTTTGCATTTTAACTCCGGTGGTCATCGCGGCGTGGCCGGCCTTCAGCGCGGCGGTCGTCGCGGCAGCAGGCTCCCTGGGCTATACGGTTGTCCAGGAAGGCATCCAGCAGGGCCAAACCAGCCAGGTCAGTGAAACCGGCGAACGCAGGGTCAATCTCGAAATCGAACAAAGCGAAATCGTCACGAACCAGCTTGGCCGCGACCAGCGCATCCAGGTCACGCGCGGCGGCGTGACGGTGACCTTCTCCCGCGACGCGCGCGGGAAGGCCTCGATTTGCGTGACCGGGCCGGGCCATTCGGACGAGGAACTGCGCACCATCGGCGAGGAACTGAGCCGGCGCGTGGTGCAAAAATATGTTCACCGGCGGCTGATGGACGAAATTCACGCCCGTCAGTTTGTGATCGTGGAGGAGGAAGTGGATGAAAACAACGCCATCCGGCTCAAGGTCCGGCATTGGGATGGGTAAAGAGAAAGGCAGAATGAAGAAGGAAGAATGCAGAATTAATTGCGTTCGCCGTGTGGCGAAGCCGGTTTCTTCATTCTTCATTCTGCCTTCTACATTGTAAAAATATGCCCCAACGCGAATTTGAAATCACAATTGCACCCGACGGCAGCGTCGAGGTGCATGTCAAGGGCTACAAAGGCAAGAGCTGTCTGGAAGCGATGAAAATCTTCGAGCAGGTGGTCGGGGAAATGAAGTCGCAGCGCGAAACCAACGAGTTTTACGAGCCGGACGAACAGGTGCGATTTAATATCGAGCAACGGCATTGAAGTTGGAGTCCAAGCTCGAGCTTGTCCACCGCCGGCAAGCTGAAGCTTGAACTCCAACTTGTGGCCAGATTGAACATACAGGAAGAGGCTTCGCCGTACTACCCGCCACGGGCGCGGTGGTATAGCCGCCTGCTTTTTTTCGGCGGCACCATCCGGCGGCGGCTGGCCTTGGATCGCATTCTTCTGCCGCGGGAAATAGCCATGGTCGGGCTGGTTGCCAGTTTTCTGGTGCCCGGCCTCGCTGTTTATATCCGGGGGCCAAGGCTTTGGGGAAGGGCCGCGCTGGCCAGTTGCGGGTTGTTGTTGCTTTCATTCATCGTGTGGTTCGGCCATCCGGCCGGGAATTTCGCCCTCGGGCTGCTGCTCTCGATTCACATTTCCGGTTTCGTATATTACTGCAGCCCGTTGCTGTTGGAGGCATCGTTCAGCTCCCGGCTGCTGTTTACGCTGCTGACCATGATGGTGCTCGGCCTGCTCATTTACCTGCCGATACGGAACGTCATCCTGCAACACTGGCTGATTCCGCTGCGCGTGCGGGACAATGTGGTGATCGTGCATCGGCTGGGTTCGCCGCTCGACATCAAACGCGGGGATTGGGTCATGTATTCGCAGAACAATGGCGAGACGGGCGATGCCCATCGCGGCGGCGCGGTCTGGGTTCAGTCCGGTTTCGGGTGTGGGCCGGTGCTGGCCGTGGGGGGAGATCGCGTGGAGTTTTCCACGAACGCTTTCAGGGTGAACGGCGAGGCGCGGCCGCTTTTGCCGCACATGCCGAATTCAGGAACGCTCACCGTGCCGGAAAAGCATTGGTTTATCTGGCCTGATTTTGATATATACGAACACGGAAATGTGAACGAAGCAAATGTTTCGGCCATCATGCTGCAAATGGCAACCGTATCCCAGAAACAGTTCATCGGGAAACCCTTCAAACGGTGGCTCTGGCGGCGGCAAATTTTATCATGAGCCGGTTTGTCAATCTTGAGTTTGGAGACGAGTCCGAAGATCAGTCGCAACCAAGGGAAAAAGCGCTGGTCAAGGATGAGGCGTATTATTTCAACGAGGCGCGAGCGGCGTTTGAAGCCGGAAATTTTGAGCAGGCCCTGCGGTTTTACTCAAAAGTCCTGGAGTTCAATCCGCAAAATCCCGCCGCGTGGACCGGGCAGGTGCGGATGTTGATCGAGCTGGGTGAATTTCGCGAGGCGAAGCTTTGGGCCGACAAGGCGCTGGAACGGTTTCCAAACGAGCCGGAACTGCTCGCCGCCAAAGCCGTCGCGCTGGGCCGCAGCGGCGACTTGCAGGGGGCGCTGGCGTTCTCGGACGCCTCCATCGAAGAACGCGGCGACACGCCCTACGTCTGGCTGGCGCGCGGCGACGTGATGCTCGCGCGCGAAGAGCAACGGGCGGATTATTGTTTTGAGAAAGCGCTGTTGCTCGCGCCCCGGGACTGGTTCGTCACCTGGCTGGCGGCCCGGATCCGGTTTTATTATGAACAATTCGTGCTCGCGCTGAAATTGCTGCAACAAGCCATCGAATGGAACACCGGCAATTTTCTTTTATGGCTCGAACAGGGCCAGTGCCAGCAAGCGCTCGGTTTGATCGGCCCGGCCAAAAATTCGTTCTTGCAGGCGCAACAATTGAACCCGCAGGCTCGCGAAGCCGAGCTGGCACTGATCCAGCTTTCCCAAAACGGGCCTTGGGCGCGCGTGCGCGGCTGGTGGCGGCAACTTTTCAACCGATGAGCACAAAAAACCTGAATCAACTTTTGTCCGCGGCCAATGAATTCGATGCTTCCGATCTGCATCTGGTGGCCGGGGTGCCGCCCGCGTTTCGCGTGAACGGCGAAATCATCATTGCCGATGAGGACGCGCTGACCGAAGACGAAATCACCGCCATGGCGGACAGCCTGCTGAACGAACAGCAGAGGAAAAAATTCGGCGAGGAATGGGAACTTTGCATTTCCCTGCTGCACAGCGTGGCGGGACGCGTGCGCGCCACGTTTTACCGGCGCAACGGACACCCGGAAATGAGCTTCCGCTTTTGCGGCGACAAGGTGGCCGCGCGCGAGGAGCTTGGCCTGCCGGAGAAAATTGACGATCTGGCGCGCAAGCCGAACGGACTGGTCCTGATCACCGGCCCGACGGGGGCGGGTAAAACGACGACGCTCAATTATCTGGTCAACCTGATCAACAACGAGCGCCGTTGCAAGATCGTCACCATTGAAGACCCGATTGAATTCGTTCACGAAAACAAACGCGCCATTGTGGTGCAACAGGAGGTGCTGACCGACGTGCACTCGTTCAATCGGGCGCTCATCCACGTGTTGCGCCAGGACCCGGACGTGATTGTCGTGGGCGAGATGCGCGATCCCGAGGCCATTGCCACGGCCCTGACCGCAGCCGAAACGGGACACCTGGTGCTGGCCACCATGCATTCGCCGAGCGTTTCACACGCGATCGAGCGCATCGTCGGCGTTTTCGAGGGAAGCGCCCAACGGCAGGTCATCATGCAGTTGTCCAACGCGCTGCAGGGAATCATTTCCCAGGACTTGCTGCCGGCGGCGGACCGCACCCGCCGCGTTCTGGCGTATGAATTGGTCGTTGCGAACGGGGCTGTGCGGAATTTGATCCGTGAAAACCAATTTCACCAACTGGAAAACATGATCCAAACCGGACGCAAGGAAGGAATGGTTCTCATGGACAATTGCCTTTACGACCTGTACTGCAAGTGTGCCATCACCTACGACACCGCTGTCAGCCGGGCTCACCACCCCGACCACATCATCCGGGAAAAGTCCCGGAACGTTTAAAACCCCGGCTCAAGCAAAAACACCGGGCATGAAGCCCGGCGTTTATGAACAAAACATCGGTTTGAAATACGGCTCACCGCGCCAGTTGCAGCGCGATTTCCTTTTCCAACTCGTGCGCGAGGTCAATGTCCTTATTGCCCCATTTCGTGCGGGCTTCCACGATGACCGAGGTGATTCTGGGATCCACCACTTCGACGCGCACCCAGACATCACTCTTATCCACCTTGCCCTGCAACGAGCGCACAATATTGGTGGTGTCGTGCGGAATGAATTCCGTGATGACCGCCCCATTGTTTTGGATGACCTGCATCGCCGCCAGATAGACTTGATCCATGGTGCGCGGATAACGTCCCTCGACGCTGTCCTTGCCAAACGAGACCGTCGCCGTGTGTGTGTCGCTCACCGTCTTGACACAACCGGCGGTGACAATGGCAATTCCGACCAAAGCCGCGAAAAATTTTGTCTTCATATAGGCGACAATCCAATCGAAAAAACCGCCCGCGTCAAGCACGATTGCTTTTTTGTGCGGCTCGACAAGCGCGTCAAAAAATGCGAGCTTGGGACCGTGTCAGCCAACAAGCTTGAACAACTTCGCGCCGCGCTGCGCGCCCAAGGCTCGTGCCTCGTGGCGTATTCCGGCGGCGTGGACTCGGTTTTCCTCGCGCGCGTGGCGCATGAAGTCCTGGGCAGCCGCGCGCTGGCGGTGATTGCCGATTCGCCGAGCCTGCCGCGGCGCGAATTGCAGGAGGCGCTCGAAATCGCCGCCAAATTCCAATTCCCGGTCCGCGTCGTGCGGACGGCGGAATTTGAAAATCCCAATTACCTCTCGAATCCGGCCAACCGCTGCTATTTCTGCAAGCACGAGTTGTTCGAGCAACTGGCGCTGATTGCGCGCGCGGAAAAATTCGCGGTGATTGCCTACGGCGAAAACGCCAGCGACAACGGCGATTTCCGTCCGGGGGCACAAGCGGCGGCGGAATTTCAGGTGCGCGCGCCGCTCAAGGAGGTTGGTTTGACGAAATCAGAAATCCGCGAGTTGTCGGCCCAGCTCGGTTTGCCGACGGCGGACAAACCGCAAATGGCCTGTCTCAGTTCGCGCATTCCCCAAGGCGAGCCGGTGACACCGGAAAAACTGGCGATGATTGAAGCGGCGGAAAATGTGCTGCGCGATCTGGGATTTCATGATGTCCGGGTGAGGCACCATGAACTAAGTCCGAAATCCGAAATGATCCAGCACCTGGCCCGCATTGAGCTTGGGCCGACGGAAATTCCGCGGTTTTTGGAGGACGGCGTCACGACAAAAGTGGCCGGGGCGCTGAAAAAAATCGGTTACGCGCACGTGACGCTGGATTTGCAGGGCTACCGGCGCGGCAGTGTCAACCAGGCGCCGACCAAAGGCGCGTGAAACTTTTGGCCTTCAACGGTTTTAGATAAAGGGACTATGCCGCAGTTTTCCTACAGGGCGCGCCGCCGCAGTGGCGAATTGGTGGAGGGCGTTTTAGACGTGGCCGACCGCTCGGCGGCGGTCACGCAAATCGAGCGCCTCGGACTTTTCCCCGTCGCGGTGGACACGGCCAGGGCCGGCGCGGTGAACGGCACTCAACGCACGGGAAAAAGCGTGGATTTGATGGCGTTCCTGCCGCCGACGCTGCGCGCGCAGCTTTCACAAAAACGCAAACCGAAGTTGCAGGAGCTGGCCACGTTCACGCAACAACTGGCGAACCTGATCCAATCCGGCATGCCGCTGACGGTGGCGTTGAACAGCATGACGCATCTGGAGTCGAGGGGCATTTCCGCCGACGTAAGCCGCGAATTGAAGCAGGAAGTGACGGAGGGCAAGGGTTTGTCCGATGCGATGGCGAAACAGCCGCGGGTGTTTTCAGACCTGTATGTCAACATGGTGCGCGCGGGCGAGCAGAGCGGTTCACTGGTGGAGGTGTTGCGGCGCATGGCGAATCACTTCCAGCAATTTGCCGAGGTGCAGTCGAAATTCACCTCGGCGCTGATTTATCCGGCGATGGTGTGTTGCGTCGGCGCGGGCATCGTCGCGTTTTTCATGTTCTTCATGATGCCGCGGTTCATGGTGATTTTTAGCGGGTTCGGCGTCGAACTGCCATTGCCGACGCGCCTGCTGATGGGGTTCAGCAATTTTCTTCGCCATTTTTGGTGGCTGCTCGGCCTGCTCATCATCGTGGCAATAATTTTATTCAAACGCTTTCAAGCGAGCGCGGAAGGCGCGCGGACGCTGGATGAATGGAAATTGAACGCGCCGGTGTTCGGCAAGGTGATGAAATTAAATCTGTTCGGGCAATTCGCGCGGACGCTGGGGACGCTGCTCCAAAACGGCGTGCCGGTGCTCACCGCGTTGAAAATCACCGAGCAGGTCATCGCCAACCGCATCGTCAAGGAAGCCATTGCCAAAACGCGCGACGCGGTGACGGACGGCAAGACGCTCGCGCAACCGTTGCAGCAAAGCAAAGTTTTTCCCCAATTGATGGTGGACCTGGTGCGCATCGGCGAGGAAACGGGCGACGTGCCCGGGGCGCTGAACAATCTCGCCGGCACTTACGAAAATGAACTGCAGATCGCCCTGCGCGTGGTGACGAATCTCATCGAGCCAATCCTGATCATCGTCATGGCGCTCATCGTGGGCTTCCTGCTGATAAGCATTTTGCTGCCGCTGTTCCGGCTGATTTCACAAATTCACTCTTGAGCCTTGCGATGAAAACGGCGGTCGCCAGAAAAAAATTTCCGTGGCGCGCGTTCACGTTGATTGAAATCATGATCGTCGTGGCCATCATCGGCCTCATTGCGGCGATGGGCGTGCCCGCCATTCTCCAGGTCCTGCGGAAGGACGGAATGCGCAAAGCGGTGAGCGACGTCATGGACGTGTGTAGCGACGCGCGGGCACGGGCGATTTTCCGCGGACAAACCACCAAAGTTGTTTTTTATCCGGCTGAAAAACGGCTGGAAATAGCCGACGCCCCCGGGGATGCATCACCGGCACCGCTGGCGGGAGCCTCCGCGAATAATTCCGAATCAACGCCCCGGCCGCCGCTGCCAACCGCCCAAGAGTCGGTGGTGCTGCCGGACAACGTGGACATTGCGATGCTCGACATCAACCTGCTCGACTTTGGCGCATCGGACGTGGCGCGCGTGCGTTTTTTTCCGAACGGCACCTGCGATGAACTGACGCTGGTGCTGCACTCCGGCGACGCGTGGCAGAAAATCACGCTGGAATTTTCCACCGCCCTGGCGTCGGTCTCGCCGGTGACAAGATGAAAACGGAATTGAAAATCGGCATGCGGCGCGGGCGCGAACAACGGGCGTTTTCGTTGCTGGAGGTGGTGATCGCCATCGGTATTTTTTTCATGGCCGTCTTTGCGATTTTGGGACTGGTGTCCAGTTCGCTCGAAAACGTACGCCGGCTGCAGCGCCCAATCGTGAACGCGAACCCGGTCGCCGGCTATTTGTTGCAGACCAACGTGCTGGTCGAAGGCGTCTATGAAACCGATCTCAGCGAATTCCTGGGCAATGCTTATCAAGGCTATCGGGTGACGTATGCCGTTCAGGAAGTGGAAACGAACAAATTTTTTCAAGTGGATTTTGTCGTGCAAAGTCCCGACCGTGGCCAGGCGGTCGTCTCAAAAATGACCGCAATGTATTTCAAACCCCAATCACCGGCGGGCAGCCTCGATGGAGCAACGAGATGAAATTGAAAAAAAAATCCCGGCGCGGTGCGTTCACGCTGATCGAAATCATGGTTGCCATCGCGATTTTCGGCATGATCGTGGCGGCGATTTATTCGACGTGGGTGCTGATTTTGAAGTCGTCGCGCGTCGGGCAGGAAGCCGCCGCGCAAATCCAGCGCCAGCGCATCGCCGTGCGGACGATTGAAGATTCGCTCACGTGCGTCCAGTCATTTCAGGCGTCCATGAAGTATTACATTTTTGCCGTCCAAAACGGCGACCAGCCAATGTTGAGTTTTGCGGCGCGGGTGCCGGCAATTTTTCCGCGCAACGGCCGCTTTGGTGATTTTAATCTGCGGCGGCTGACGTTCACCGTCGAAGCGGGGCCGGATTCGGAAAAAGATTTGGTGCTGCGGCAGAATCCGATTCTCATGGACGTGGATCCGGACGAGCAAAGCAATCCGCTCGTACTGGCGCGCAACGTGAAAAATTTTGCCGTCGAATGCCTGGACACCAACAACGGGTGGGTGACCGAATGGAATGATACCAACTCCATCCCGCCGCAGTTGCGCTACACCCTCGTGCTTGGCGGCAACGATGATTTTCGAGGCGCGGCACCGACCCTGGGCATTACGAACATCGTGACGCTGCAGTCCAGCACGATGCCAACCGTCGTGCAAATGCCGAGGGGGGGTGTGGGCGCACCACCACCACCACCACCTAAAGCAACCCCGCGATGAAGTCGTCTCTCCGCCACAACTCCGACGGGATTGCGCTGATCATGGTGATGTGCGCGATTGTGGTGTTGTCCATTCTGGCGGCGGCGTTTGCGTATTCGATAAAAGTCGAGACCCGCCTCGCGCAAAACGCGGATTCCGAGGAACAACTCCTTTGGCTGGGCGCCTCCGGTGTGCAACGTGCATGCTGGATTTTGTCGCAGCATCCGCCGGGCGAACCCTACGATTCGCTGAACCAAAAATGGGCCGGTGGATCAGGCAGCCTGGCCGAATCCAACAGCGTGTTGTCGTCCGTCTCGCTCGATAATTATCCGGTCGGCGACGGGACGGTTTCGATTAAAATCATTGACCTCGAACGCAAAGTGAACATCAACACCGCCAACGCCACGACGATTCAACAGGCGCTCACGCTCATGGGTGTGGACGCGAGTGACATTTCCGTCGTCTCCGATTCGATTTTGGACTGGATTGGTCCTGCCGGCCCGCCGCGCGTCGCCGGTGCGGAGAGCGATTATTATCAAGGCCTCGCCGTGCCTTACTACGCCAAAAACGCGCCGATTGACGACTTGTCCGAACTGCTGCTCGTCAAAGGCGTCACGCCGGAAATGTATTGGGGCAGCAACGCGACGAATCACACGCCCTCGGTCTTTCAACATAAACTCGGCTTGGGCACCGCGCCCGGTCAGGCCCCCGATTACCCGTTCGGGCTGGTGGAGATTTTCACGCCGTTTTCTTCCGGGAAAATCAACATCAACACCGCCGATGTGAACGTCCTGCAAATGATTCCTGGCGTGGATGCCAACATGGCCGACGCCATCGTCAAACAACGCGCCGGTCCCGACGGCGTGGACGGCACGGAAGACGACACCCCGTTCCGAAATCCCGCCGCCGCCTTTCAAAGCGTCGGCATCAACAACCCACAATCCGCGCAACTCTGCGACGTGCACAGCTTCACGTTTGAAGTTCATGTCACTGCGCAACTCGGCGACTACAAACGCGAATACGTCGCCATCCTCGCCCGCACTTCGGGGACGGTCATTCAAGTCTTGAGCTTTTACTGGAAGTGATTTTGTAACGGCGGTCCATGACCGTCGCCGAACCGGCCGTCGCTCACAGGGCGCCGCCATAAATCAGTGTTGAATTTGCAGAACCGCCCGTTATTGTTTCGCCATGCGCCGGCTTTTGGTGATTTTGCTTTTGCTCGGTTCGCTTTCGGCAACGTTCGCGTCCGACGCCGCAAGCGGTCGTGTCGTCAAAGTCCTGCCGCTGCGCCTCGACCTCAAGAGCCGCGACGCGGTTTCGCCGAGTCTTTACGACCGCGACGCCTACCAGGCTTATCTGCGCCAGCACACCAACGAAATTTCCGCCGTTCGCTTCGACGTTTTGTGGAAAGCGTCGAACGCCAAAGGCGCAAAATTGAAATTGCGCGTTGAACTGCGTGGTATTGGCGCAGGCGGTTTGCCGCGCCAAACCACGCTGGAACAATCCGTCACGGCCGGATTTTTCCGCCGCTGGACTTCGCTGACTTTGGGCGGCGCGGACTATAAAAATTTCGGCGAACTCGTCGCGTGGCGCGCCACGTTGTGGTCGGATGACCGGCTGCTCGGCGAGCAAAAGTCATTTTTATGGTGAACGCCGCGCAACCTCTGGTCCTGATGTTTGACTTCGCCCGGCCCGGCGCGGAGGCGGCAACCCGGCAGGCATGCTCATGGTAGCCGTCAAAATAATTTGCGGTTGCGGTCAGAAGTACGCCTTCGACGTGTATCCGTTGAACGGCCGAATGCCGGCACCCGTTCAATGTCCCGTTTGCGGCATGGACGGCACCGCGGTTGCCAATGAAGTTATCGCGCGCACCCTCGGCGCACAGCCCGTGCCTCCTGCGCCTCAACCCGTGCCCGCCCTCAATAATCCGGCGGTACAGGAGGGCAAAAAGGGCAGCTGGGAATGGTGGCATCACCTCCTGGCCGGATGGCGTGGCTCACGGCTGATCGCATCCACCGGAGCCGCTGGAAGCGAACTGCCAGTTCCAGACGACGTCTGGCGGCAACGTGCGCTCATGGCGGAACAGCGCGCGGAGCAGGCCCAGGCCGTTGTCGGTGCCAGCCTCGCGCCCCATCTCGCCCAGGCGCTCAAGGAAGCGCTGGTTCAGGAGCTGGCCGTCCAGCGAAGAGAATTGCTTCAGGCGCAGCAAATCGCCGCCGCGGAAATCGCACAATTGACGCACCACCTGGACGAATTGCGGGCGCCAATACAGGAACGGTTGCGCTCTTACGAAATGCGAATTCAAGAACTCGAAAAAGAACTCGCTGCCCGAAACGAGGAAAATCGCGAACTGCTGAAACTTAAAATCGAAATGTTGCGCCGCCAGCTTGAAGTCGAGAGCCCGCGCAACCGGATGGAATTCAACTGAGGCTACGCGGCGGCCTTTTCATCCGGCGCTTTTTTCTCCTGCGTGCGCAAGGCCTGTTCGTAACAGTGCAACGCTTCGTCATAACGCGCCATGCGGTTGAACAGGCCCCCCTTGTGAAGATAGGCGATGGTCATTCCACCGTCCGCTTCAATCGCGTGATCGTAACAGGCAATAGCCTCGTCAAGCTGGCCCAGCTTTTCGAGCGCGCCGCCCTTTTTGACCAGCGCATCAGCGTGTTTCGGATGCAGCCCCAGCGCCACATCAAAACATTCCAGCGCCTTCTGCGGCTCGTTGGCGACCAGCAGCGACTGGCCTTCGGCGAGCAGGTTGGCGACGCACTCATCGCGGTCGCTCGAAACCTTCGGTTCTCCATTCGGTTCGTGAACGGCGGACGAGGTGGTTTCATTCAGCGGAGCGCGCGTGGCCTGTTTCAACTCAAGGATGTGCTTCTCCAGCTGATCCACCATGTTGAACAGCCGTGCATTCGATTGCTCCACGCTGGCGCTGGTCACCAACGAAGGGGAAATGCGGCCGCTGCCCGGGGCAAACTCCGGCGGGCGCAGCGAGGACAATTCAACGAGTCGCGCGACGGTGCGCCACTGCAAATAAGCCATCAACAACACGACCAGCAGGCCAATCGTCCCAAAAGCGCCCGCCAGAATCAGCATGAATTGCTGCATTTTCTGCATCGTCTCAACCTCACTCCCGCGCTGGGCGGCGATGATTTGTTGTAAAGCTTCGATGCGGGCGGCCATGTCGGCGGCGTTGCGCTTGGCGGCAGCCTCGGCTTGTTGACGGTTGTGCTCAATGGCCAGTTGGGTGTCGTGAAGCTGTTCCTGAATCTGAAGATAACCGTTTATCTGGGTTTGCACCATGGCCCCCGCCGCTTCTGACGAAGAAAGGGAATTCGTCTCGGCGGCAAAAACTCCCGCGCTGAAGGCGGAGCAGACAAAGACAATTAGAAAATTTCGGCACAGCCTTGCATTCATAACAATTCATGGAAGCCTGAGCCGTCAGTTTGACGATGTCAAGCATGTGGCCGGCTGACTTGTTCCCAGGCTGTCCACCAGGGCAGGGCCGTGGTTTCGCGCCGGCGGAACCCGGCCGCACCCCGTCACTCCTTCTTCAAATCAAACTCCAGCCGCGTGCGCGAGCCGGTCTGGTCGTTGTCCATGATAACCGCCTCCACCTGCCAATGGCCGTTGACCTTCGCCAGACTCTTCAAATTAAAATCTTTCAGCGGCTTGTCTGATCCATCGTAGGCTTTGGCCTCGATGACGGCCCCGCTTTCCTCGTCAATCCAGGAGACCACGCGCGCATAGCCATTCGTGGCGGGATGAGGATTGGTGCTTTCCAGCACGACGCAGGCGCAGTTGTTATGGAATTCCTTCTTCAAAATTTTCTGTTCCGGCCAGAAAAGAAACTCCAGGCCAAAATCGGCAATCCAAAAGTCCGATCCGGCGAATGGAATGGCGGTTTCGTTGCCGGTCAAATCGGCCGGCTCGTCCTGCCTGACCAGCCGGTAACGGTTTGGCTGGTTTGCGGAATGGCTTATGGTCAAAAGCCAGTGGTTGGTGCCGGTCGTTTCATAGCAGGCGTCCCAGCCTGGTGAGTCTGCCTGAGCCGCGGTTATTTGGAAACGAACCGGGATTTTCAGCCAGCGTTTTTTTGCGTCGCGGATTTTGAAAACCCCGGTGTTCGTGATGTTTTCCGCCGGCCTTGTATTGCAGAGTTGTTGCGCGAGCCGGCGGCCTTGAATTTCCGCGTCGGACATATCATTCGTCGTTTGTGCCATCGCACCAGCGGCAAAAAATAAAATCGCTGCAATCAATGGTAGGGCGGCGCTGCCGCGCCGCCCAAAATCAAGGCCGCGCAGCAGCGCGGCCCTACCGAATTGGAATTTATCGCGCACTTTCATTTCGCCTCCAGCGCCAGGCGGAGAACGTCGGCAATGTGTTGGACGAAATGGACTTTGAGTCTGGCGCGGACCTCCGCCGGCACGTCGAGCCAGTCGGATTTGTTTTGTTCCGGCAAAATGATTTCCTTGATGCCAAAACGCGACGCGGCCAGCACCTTTTCCTTGATGCCGCCGACGCGCAACACCCGGCCGCGCAGGCTGATTTCGCCGGTCATCGCCATCCGGAAACGCACCCGCCGTTTCGTCAGCAGTGACGCCAGCGCCGCGACAATCGCCACGCCCGCGCTCGGGCCGTCCTTCGGTGTCGCGCCGGCGGGCACGTGAATGTGAACGTCGAATTTGTTGTAATCGCTCAAATCCAGATCGAGCAATTTGGCCTGGCTGCGCAGGTAACTCACCGCCGTCTGCGCGCTTTCCTTCATCACTTCGCCCAGCGAACCGGTTAAAAGCAAATTGCCCCGCCCGCGCATCCGCGTCGCTTCGATGAACAAAACGTCGCCGCCGAACGGCGTCCACGCCAGCCCGGTGGCGATGCCATATTCGGTGATGCGTTCCGCCGTTTCGGCAATGAACGGCGCGTGGCCCAAAAAGCCTTCCAGGTTTTCGGCGTCGAGTTTGACCGTCGTGGCCTTGCCGTTTTGGGAAATAATTTTGCGTGTGGCTTTGCGCAAAAGCGCGGCGATTTCGCGTTCCAATTGCCGCACCCCGGCCTCGCGGGTGTATTCCCGGATAAGTTTGCGCAGCGCGGAGTCGGCGAACTTTATATCCCGCCGCGTGAGGCCGTGCTCCTCGATCTGGCGCGGGACGAGATAGCGTTTGGCGATTTGCAATTTCTCAGACTCGGTGTAGCTGGGCAGTTCAATGACCTCGAGCCGGTCGCGCAGCGCGGGATGAATCGGCTCCAGCCAGTTCGCCGTGGTGATGAAGAGCACCCGCGAAAGGTCGAAGGGCAGGTCGAGGTAATGGTCGGTAAACGTGTGGTTTTGCGCCGGGTCGAGCACTTCCAGCAGCGCCGCCGCCGGATCGCCGCGAAAATCCGCGCCGACCTTGTCCAGTTCGTCCAGCAAAATGACCGGGTTGCGGCTTTCGATGCGGCGCAGCGTCTGGATGATCCGTCCGGGCATCGCGCCGACATAAGTGCGCCGGTGACCGCGAATTTCCGCTTCATCGCGCATGCCGCCGAGTGAAATGCGCGCGAACTTGCGTCCGAGCGCGTCCGCCACGCTTTTGCCGAGGGAGGTTTTGCCGACGCCGGGCGGGCCGACCAGGCAAAGGATCGGTCCTTTGATTTGTTTGCGGCGTTTGATGACCGCGAGAAATTCGAGCAACCGGTCCTTGATTTTCACCAGGCCGAAGTGTTGCTCGTTCAGGATTTTTTCCGCCGCCTTCAAATCCAGCTTGTCCTCGGTGGATTTTTCCCACGGCAAACTCAAAATCCAGTCGAGATAATTTCGCCCGACGGCGTATTCGGCGGCGGCGGGCGGCGTCTGCTGCAGGCGTTCGAGCTCCTGCTCGGCGGCCTTGCGCGCCTCGTCGGGCATGGGCGTCTGCTCGATTTTTTCGCGCAGCGATTTGGTCTCGCCCGAACCGGATTCCCCTTCGCCGAGTTCGCGCTGAATGGCGCGCAATTGTTCGCGCAGAAAAAAATCGCGCTGCGTCTTGGCGATGGAAGACGCGACGTCGTTTTGAATTTTTGAACTGAGCGTCAACACCTCCTGCTCGCGGTTGAGCAGGGGCAGAAGTTTTTGCAGCCGCTCGCGGACGGAGATGGTTTCGAGCAGCTTCTGCCGGTCTTCGAGGCTGAGATTCAGGTTCGCGGCGATGAGGTCGGCGAAATGGCCGGGATGCTCGGTGTTCAGCGCGGCGACTTTGACCTGGTCCGAAAGCGCGTTGGACATCCGGGCGATTTCCTCGAATTGCTTGTGCGCGTTGCGCAACATGGCCTGCAATTCAATGGAATCCTCCGTTTCGTCCCGCAGCAATTCGTAACCCGCGCGCAAATACGGGGCCGGCAGCGCGTATTTGCTTATGCGGATGCGCCACAAGCCCTCGACCAGCACGCGCGCGGTGCCGTCGGGATATTTCACCATTTTGGACAGGCGCGAAACGCAGCCGACTTCGTGCAAATCCTCCGGCAAGGGTTCGGCGATTTCGGGTTTGCGCTGCAGCACCGCGGCGAACAAACGGTCGCCCGCGACAATGTCATCAATCAATTTCAGGCTCGGCCCGGTTTCGACGAGCAGCGGCACGACCGCGCCGGGAAAAATCACGATGTCCGACAGGCCGAGGATGGGCAGGTTTTCCGGCAATGAACGCGACGAGATGCGCGGTGGCTCCGTTTTTTCGGCGCCGCCCAGAATGCTGACAAATTCTGTTTCCGGCGAAGTCATCGTCGTTTCTATAAAGTTAGATGCCGCCGCACGGGAAAAGATTCATGCGCGGCTAATTTCCCTCGGCAATTGGAACTTTCGTGCTTTTGGTGTGCAATTGGTGTGCCACCGGCACGTCAATTCGCAGAAAACCATTCACATAAATCGCCTTGGCCTGGCTGAGGTCGTAATCCGCAGGCAGCTCGAGCACGCTTTCGAACGGCCCATAGCTGATTTCCATGACCAGAAAATTGCATTTGTGCGCCCGGCAAACGTCCGGGCGGCTGCCACTGATGCGCAGCCGATGCCCTTCGACGGTGATTTCGAGATTTTCGCTTTTCATCCCGGCCAGCTCCACCTTGATGACCAGCCCGGTGTCGGTGGTATAGACATCCGTGTTCGGAATCCAACGGCCGCTGGCCGCACCCCCGCGCCCGCCCACCGCCGAGCCGCGGGGAATAAAATGCATTGTAGAGCTAACTTTGGTTACAGCCATGATTAAAGATAATATCCTATAAAGCCCGCATTCGCAAGTGCGCCGGGTTCACTTCATTTTGACCACCACTTCGGGCCGTTCGCCTTTGCGCGCGTGAAAAACAACGGAGCTTTTCGTCTCGGATTGCCCGCGCGCCGAACAACCGCAATGCGTGTCGCGCTCAAAACTGAATTTGCGCCGGCAAAACTGCCCCCACAAAAACAATCCGGCGACCGAAGCCACAATCGCCAGCGAAACGGCCTCTTGCCAATTCATGCTGGCAACATACCCGCAAAAACGGTTCGCGCAACTGATTTTCGGCGTTGAACTTTCGGCGCGCTCCTTTACGCTGCGCCCATGGCCGTTCCGTTCCGCCACCGGCACCGCGTCAGCTACGCCGAATGCACCGTCGGCAACCATGTTTATCACTCGCGCTATCTCGATTGGCTCGAAGCCGCGCGCGGTGAATTTATCCGCGCCCTCGGCGCAACAGTTTTGCAATGGCAGGAACGCGACGTTATTTTTCCCGTCATTGAAGCCCGCCTGCGTTACAAATCACCCGCCCGTTACGACGACTTGCTGGCGATTGAAGTCTGGCCGACGCTCATCGAGCGCGTGCGGTTGAACTTCGCCCACCGCGTCGTCAATCAAAATGGCAAACTCATTCTGGAAGCCGAAACGTTCCACGTTTGCGCCGGCGTGAATGAAAAACCCAAACGCCTGCCGGAGGAACTGGCCAACCAGCTTGCGCCTTATTTGAATCCGGCGATAAAATTTGAACAACCCGCGTCGTGACCAATTTGCGACGCAGCTTGTTCTGGACAAACTTTTTTGCCCGGCACAAAGTCAAATCCATGAAAAGGGCAGTCTGTCCCGGCTTTGCGAGACGCCGTTCATGGTTTGTTAGGATGCTTGTTCCACGCGTATGAACAAAATTCTTACAGAACTTTCCTTCGATGAGTGGGTTCGGCATATATTCGATCATCCCGTCACCGAGCCGGCATGGCATTGGGATGAGAATGCTGACCATGCCGAGTTGGAGTCGCAGTGTGTCGTCACCTACGCGACCGAGCTTTTTCAACGCGCCGGGGAGTTGCTCGCGCCTCACACAGATGCTCAGGTCAATCAGGGACTTTGGTTTCTCATCAGCGAGAGTTCCTCGCCGCTTTACGCACTTACGGAGGCATCCATCCCTTTGGAGCAACGAGTGCATTGTATTCATTCCATCTCGACGGTTTTCGAGCAGTGTTTCGTCGCCCGATGCACTCCATATTTGTCGCATCTGGATGAGCCGGGAGCGGGGGCACTCAACCCGATCTGCTACATGTGGTGGGATATCTTCCCGCTGCGTGGTCAGCCGGAGGATACGGCGCGGCGTGAGATTGATGAGGCGTGCCTCTCAGTCATGGAAAGAATCTTGCAGCTTCCATCAGTGGCTTGCCAGGAGAGTGCATTGCACGGACTTGGTCACTGGGGACTTAACTACAAGAACCAGTGCCAGAGTATTATCTCGACATTCATGCAGCGACATCGTGATTTGCGTCCCGAGTTGCAAGAGTATGCGATACGAGCCAGAGAACGATCGGTTCAGTAGTCGCAGAAAGGCGCAGCTTAATTCTTGGATAGGCTGCAAACTTCACCATCACGCGTTCGATTTTTTCAGGAAATTGAATATGCGGCTCTCTGCCGAGGAGCCGCCACGTCAGTTTTGCAGAAACTTCCAAATCGTTCGTCCTGATTTGATGTAGCGTCGAGCCTGTGGCTCGAATGCATTGGCGCACAGCGCCGAGGGCGCATCTCAATTTTTAGAGGGGTCGCCATGAGTTGAATGAGGGAAGAGCAAATGCCAGCGTTTGTTGCGCCAGAAGGTTTCCAGGCACATCAGGGCTTCGTCTCCCGCACAACTCCAAAA
>Ga0074044_10000467_pt1 | contig 39601 bp, 36 predicted proteins | sample BogForMeECP23OM1_FD_94443 | JGI IMG/M metagenome (GOLD analysis project Ga0074044, IMG submission 94443) | Bog forest soil microbial communities from Calvert Island, British Columbia, Canada - Bog Forest MetaG ECP23OM1 | ecosystem: Environmental > Terrestrial > Soil > Wetlands ...
CCTGCGGGCTGCGCAGGGCTGCGCTCCAGGCCAGGCCAACGAACCAACAACCAAAACAAAATCTTAGAAAGGGGACACTTCTAACGAGGTAAGCAAGGGGACATATCTAAAGAGCTTTGACAACTGCACGATTTGTGGTTGACGCAAGAGGGTCATAGACGTATGGTTTGCTCAAGCATCGCGTTGAACTCAGGAAATCTGGTCCAGTTCTCCACGGTTTCGCCGTAATGGGAGCTTGGCCCAGGGGAGTGTGGTTCTCTGCTAGTGATCGACGTCCAAAACAAGAGATGGGAGGCCACTGCCATGTTTCTTGATTTTTACGGTCTCCGTGAACAACCCTTCGGCGTTACCCCTGATCCCAACTATCTTTATTTGAGCCGTACGCATGGCGAGGCCTTAGGTGCGCTCCTCGACGGCATCAAAGCCGACCGGGGATTCATGGCGCTCATCGCCGAGCCAGGCATGGGAAAGACTACGATTCTCTACCGGCTCCTGGAGGAATTGCGTGATTCCGCGCGTACTGTGTTTCTGTTCCAGACACAGTGTGATTCGCGCGAGTTTTTCCGCTACATCCTCAGCGAGCTTGGCATCAAGACCGCTCGAATGGGTCTCGTGTCAATGCACAATAAATTGAATGAGGTCCTGTTCAGCGAGATGCTGGCCGGCAAGCGCTTTATATTGGTCGTTGATGAGGCGCAAGATCTCGAGGAACCGGTTCTGGAAACGATCCGGCTGCTCTCCGATTTTGAGACTCCCCATGCAAAACTGTTGGGAATCATCCTCTCTGGACAGCCGCTGTTAGCCGAAAAGTTGGCGCAGCCTGCTCTGTCGCAATTGAAGCAGCGCATCGCCATCGTGCGCCGCCTGCAACCCTTGAGTGCCGGCGAGACAGCCTGTTATATCGAGCACCGGCTCAAGGTTGCCGGCTTTTCCGGCGGCCAGTTATTCGAGCCCGAAGCTTTGGCGCTGATTGCAGAGCAAAGCCAAGGCATCCCGAGAGAGATCAACAACCTCTGCTTCAATGCCTTGTCGTTGGGCGAGACCAAGAGAAGCCCGACGATCACCGGCGATATCGCGCAAGAGGTTATTGAGAGCGTAACTGTCGATTCCATCGTGCGGCAAGTACTCACCGAGGGTAGTCCTGCTTCTGTGGCTCCTGTTCGGGCGTCGGTTCTCAAAGTTCCTGGCGACCTGATCTTCGAGTTTGCATCGGAAATTAAAGACTCGATTGAACGGCGTGCCTACGAGTTGTTTGAGGCCAGGGGTTTTGAGCACGGCCATGACCGTGAGGACTGGCTCAATGCTGAGTCCGAGATACTGCTTAATCTTCCAACGGATATCACGGAGGGAGAAACCGAATTTACTGTTCACGCCTACGTGTCGGGGTTCAGCGGGAAAGATCTAGAGCTACAGGTTGCCCCTCGCTGCCTGTGCATCTCGGGCAGACACGAAGAGTCATCGGAAGAGACAGAACAAAAGGCTGTTGCTTCCCAGCGACGCTCCAAGCGCATCTTCCGTATGTTGAACCTGTCGTCTGAGATTGACCCGGATGGCGTGAAGGCAACGGTGCACGACGGGCTGCTTGAGATCAAACTGTCAAAGGTTGGGGCCCGCGAGAAGGAACGCTTGGTCGCCAAGGCAGCGGCTGCCTGACCAGCGAGAAGCTGTGATCTCAACACACCAAGCTCGGCAGGCCTTGACATCAGAAGACTATCTCGCAGTGAGTCGCGCCGTCGGAGATTCACCCGCTATCAAGAATCGGTAGTTCGCGCATCGTGTGCACTCATTCTTGGATGTTTGGGAATTCTGCCGAAAAAAGAATAAGGGAGGCAGGCCAGGTCTTCCCGCCTCCCTCTTATTCCCCTTTCGGGGAATCCAACCAGCCTGACGGAGGGCGGCTAGTTGGTCGTGTGTTGGCCTGACAGTGTAACCCCTCTGGCGCGAAAAAGGTTTCAATTATTTTCAAAAAACTGACTAGAATTGAACTGCAGCCGCCTCGCTCCCAGAAAGGGCCAAGCCATGCCTCGCCCCTCCCCCCTGAGTCCCGACAATATCCTTCGTTTTCTGCAACTTAGAAACGACCCTGTCTCCATCGAGGAGCTCTCCCGCGCTCTCCATGTGAAAAAAGCCGACCGCCGCCCCCTCCTTCAGATGCTCGCCAAACTCCAAACTCGCGGCCTCATTGAGGAACTTTCCCACGGGCGCTTCCTTCTTCGCCGCTCGCAACGCGATCCCGCCCCCGCTCCCGAACCGCCTCCCGAGAAAATCGTGCAACAAAAAGCCGCTTCCCGCGACGAAATCAAGGGCCGCCTCGTTCTCCATCAGGATGGCTATGGCTTTGTCGTTCCCGATGTCGCTCTTCCCAACGTGGATGGCGACATTTTCATTCCGCGCGACTCCGTCGAAGACGCCATGCACGGCGATCACGTCGTTGCAAAGATCAACCGCCTCAGCGGTCATTCCGGCGCCCGCCGCGCCGTAGGCCGCATTGTGCGCATCATCGGCCGCGCACATCCCTCCATCGTCGGCCAGTTCCACTACACCTCGCGCGGCTGTGTCGTCACACCCTATGACCCCCGCGTCCAGCACGACATTGAGCTCCTAGCCGGCGAAGAGCTCTCTCCCTCACTCCGCGAGCAGCTATTGCCTGCCGCTAAAAACCCGTCCGCGCGCCAGAAGCGTCTCTCGCACATTCCCAAGCTCGATGGCGCCGTCGTCAACGTCCAACTCCTCCACTATCCGCGCGCCGGCGCTTCGCCCACCGGCCGCGTCATCGAAATCCTCGGCCGCCCCGGCGATCTCGGCGTGGATACCGAAATCATCATTCGCAAACATCATCTTCCGCACACCTTCCCCAGCGAAGTTTTGCAAGAGTCCGAGCGCCTCGCCTTGCCCGTTTCCGAAAACGATCGCGCCAGCCGGGAAGATTTCCGCGAACTGCCCATCGTCACCATCGATGGCGAAACCGCCCGCGATTTCGACGACGCAGTTTACGTCGAGCGCCGCGACGACGGCGGCTGGCTCCTTCAGGTGCACATCGCCGACGTCGCCCACTACGTTCGCCCCGAGTCGCCTCTGGATCGCGAAGCGCGCCTGCGCGGCAATTCCGTCTACTTCATCGATCGCGCGGTTCCCATGCTCCCTGAGGCTCTCTCCAACGGCATGTGCTCGCTCAATCCCCGCGAAGAGCGCCTCGTCCTCGGCGCCATCATGCATTTCGACGCCGCAGGCCGCATGCTCAACTCCTGGATGGTGCCCGGTGTCATCCGCTCTGTCGAGCGCATGACCTATACCAACGTCAACAAGGTTCTCGAGGGCGATCCGGAGATGACCGCGCGCTATTCCCAGCTCAACCATCATTTTCGCGCCATGAAGGGCCTCGCTTTGCTTCTCAACGCCCGCCGCGCTGAAATTGGTTCCATCGACTTCGACCTCCCCGAGCCGGTCATCTCCTTCGATGAACAACAGCAGATAAGCGGCGTCTCCCGCAGCGAGCGCAACATTGCCCACCGCATCATCGAGGAGTTTATGCTCGCCGCCAATCGCGCCGTCGATCACCAGCTCAATTCCCGCGGCATCAAGTCGCTCCATCGCGTCCACGAAAAACCCGATCCCCGCAAGGTCCTGGAGTTTGAGGAGCTCGCCCGCGCTTTTGGCTATTCACTTGGAGTCGAGGATCTTCACCAGCGCGAAGTTGCCGTGCGCCACGGCCGCGTCCCCGCTCCTGCAAAAGCCGGCCGCCCCGATTCCTACGGCAAGGGTCGCGAGCGCCAGCAGCGCGTCGCTCTGCCCGCTGCCGATCTCCACATCACGCCGCAACATTACCAGCGCCTGGTGCAGAAGCTCGCCGGCAAACCCGAAGAACGCATCCTCTCCTATCTCATGCTGCGTTCGCTGAAGCAGGCGCGCTATTCCGCCGATTCGCTCGGCCACTTCGCGCTCGGTTTCGACGAATACACTCACTTCACTTCGCCCATTCGCCGTTATCCCGATCTTATCGTCCATCGCATCTTGAAATGGGCCATCGCTCATCCGGACGCCGCGCCGCCCTCGTTCATCAAGCCCGTCGTCGGCGCCGAAGCCACGCTCTACTCGCACCAACATCTCGAGGAAATTGCCGCGGAAACTTCGGAGTCGGAGCGGCGTGCCGCTTCCGCCGAGCGAGAACTCATCACCTGGAAAACCGCGCAATACATGGAGCAGCGTCTCGGCGACGAGTTCGATGGCCTCATCATTTCCGTGCAGAAATACGGCTGCTTCGTCGAGCTTCTCGATCTCTTTATCGAGGGCCTGCTCCCCATCGGCGCCCTCGAAGAAGCCGCCGGCGCTCGCTGCGTCTTTCGCGAGAGCGATCGCGCCATCGTGGCCATGGGGGAATCCGGCGGTGCGCGCCGCAGCCGCTCCAGCCCCCGCAAACCCGCCACTCCGCTCATTTGGAAACTCGGCGACCGCGTCCGCGTGCGCGCAGAGCGCATCGATCCCATGCGCCGCCGCGTCGAATTCGCCCTCGTCCCCGGGACTCGCCCAGCGCCGTAGGCGCGCCAGAAGTTAGCCCAAGGCGTGAGCCCTGGGTACGAAGCGTATATATGACCAGCGCCGTAGGCGCGGCACATTCTTTCCGCGTTCGGGAATGCCTGCGCGCTTTTTGCGTCCGCCGATTTTTGGCGCAAGCCCTTGATGACTTCTTCCCGCGCCCATAAAAACGGCAAGCCCCGAATGCTTTTTCGCATAACTTTCGGGGCCGCGCCGGTTTGCTTGTCACACGAAAACAACTTCTACTTCGGCATCACTTCGCGCGCCAATTTGCTCATCACCACTTCGCGTATCTCACTGCGTTTCTTCACGGCATCGAGCGCGGTATCCCGCGACCCGTAGTGCTTGATGACAATGGTCATGGCTTTGGCATCTATCTGGTCGAACGCCGCATAGTTTGGAAATAGGATCCCCACGGCAATGTCCCAGTCGTTCGGGCCATCGGTTGTCGCGTTTGTCCAGGCTTTGTAATCGGTGATGAAACCTTCCTTTTTATACGCTTCATACAACGGCTTCAGGTTCTCGCGAAAATCCTTCCAGAACGCGTCGCCCTGACCGGGCTTGATGTGGTAATACGTAACGCGCCACACCGGCCCGACGTCATAGTTTGGACTTTGTGCAAACATAGGCAACGCGCTCAACAGCATCACAACAAACAGAGTGGCCCATAGAACTTTTCTCATGTTTTCTCCTGAATTTATTGAAGATGATTGTATTTGGCCCAGGTCCAGGCCCCGAAGGGCAGGCGTGAGTCTACATGCCGCCTCACCATCCGTCAAATGCCATGGCCCCTCTCGCCGGGCTGCTGTCCCGGGCCGCTCTTTCTTTCCTCTTGCACCTGCGTCTTCACACAATCTTCTCCGTGCGCGTCACGTCGAGCGGATGATCCAGCAGCGGCCGCGCGCGTTCCAGGAATTTCACCGTGTGCGGCAAACTGGCGTGAAGCTCAAACTCCTCCTCATTCTTCCACCGCGAATGAATGTAGAAAAGTTGCGCATCGCGGAGCGAGCGGAACGCATGAATCTCCAGGCAACCCGCTTCCTCGCGCGTAGCCGGCACGATCTCGCGCAACGCTTCCTCGAGCGCGCGCTCCTGCCCCGCACGAACGTGAAACCGCACAAAGGTGAAGAGTTCCATGCGTCGCCTCCCCGATGGGACGCATTGTACCCTGAGTGCTCTCCGCCAGTGCTTCCTCCCGTAGGGGCACGATACATCCTGCCCGCACTGCGCCAGCAGGGTGCCCGAAACCAAAATGTCGGCGCGCCGACATATTTTAGATACGTTACCATTCGGATACCCACCCCCACCCCCCTGTTTTTGCGTATGTGCGGGAATAATTGGACTTACGGGCGCATTTCGTGGATGTACGGGAATAATTGGACTTAGCATGCGAAAGAGCGAAGACAAGGCAAAGGGCGAGGGTGTGGGGCGTTCCGAAATGGCACAAGAGCAGCTTCCCCTCAGCATAACAGGCAAAGCATAGCACATTATTTACCGTTTGTCGACTATTATTTAGTCGGTACTAGTGCCGTTCCAACCTATCCCAGCAAATCCGTTCGAGAATGCTCTCTCCGTGTTCGCGTCAGATGCTTGGTCCGCCGTTTGGTATAAATGGTTGGAACGGCACTAGTTTCGAAACTGGTGCGAGGTAGACACGGTGGACTAGAGCGAGGAGCGGACCCACCCTTGCAAAACCCAAAAGCGGAGGCCACCCCGAAGTTGCCTCGGCGCATTGAGCCTACGCTATCCGGTATCTTTCTAGGCAACGGAGTTCAAAACTTCCGCCCACAGCTTCGCGTGTGCCGCTGATAACCCAATCATGGTCTTAGACCACATATCAGCCGAGGCGCTGCACTGTTCAACAATTTCGGCAAGCGTGGACTTCTCCACGAAGTCGCGTTCCAATATGCGATTCAATAAGAAGTGGTAGCGACAACGCTTTGCAGCGGCGGGTGTCTGAGCCGCCCGCTTCGACTTGGGGCTGGAGTAGTGAATCTCGCCAAACTGCGAGAATTCATTCAGGCCAGCACCCACAATGTGCCGACATATCGTGCAGTCGCATATTTTCGATAAAAAATCCTCGGGATTCCTGATTCCCAGCTTGGTAAAGCAACGCTGGATCTGGAGGACAGAGTATTTGGAGTGCAACGCACGCAGGTAATACTGAACAGTTGGTGTCGACTGCCCGATCACCGGGACAACATCCTTCTGCTCCCCATAGCCAACGCCATGCATGGTCCCGGCCATCCCGAACTTACTTAGCGCCAGGCTAAAATATCCTCCGTGCATGTTGAAGACAGGCATGTCATTCGCTAGCTTCTCCACCCACGAACGCAGCGCCGTGAGCTGTTCCCGGCCTGCAGAACGCTCGTCTAACCGGCTGAACCAGAGCCAAACCCCCGCGGGCCTGCATGCGAGCAGGTTGTTGATCACGAGCGCCGAAAGGTCAGTGTCGGTCAACAAATTCAGATGCGTGCAGAGCACCACGTGGACCGGAATTTCCTTGGTCTGCCTCGTCGCACTGAGTGCCAAGCGATGATTTAGATCCAACCAGTGCTTGGCCCTATGAGGCTCAACGTAAAAATACGGTGCAAAGAGAGCCGCTGGACTAGGAAAATCGTTTGCGTAAGCTGCAGTTTGTGGGTCTTCCTTAAACACCTCTCGAAGGCGTTCAGCTTGAAATCTACTGACAGCCTGACAAGCCGCGTCAATTACCTCATCGCTTGAAAAGTCTGCCTGGGTCAACGCTCTTCCCCTGTCCAAAGCAGTCAAAAACGGCTCACCGAAGTAGTCAGCAAGCTTGCGATAAGAACTTTTGAACTTTCGTTCTGTGCCACCCTTCTTCCCCGGAACTTTTTGGTCTGACTTAATCCAGTCAAGGTCATCCCGGACTCTCCCGGTGTCTGGATCGATATATTGCCCAAACGCGTATGTCATTGGGTCTACGTAATACGGACGCATACATGACTTGTTGAGCTTAAAAAGAAGGCTGGCGGTCGCGCCCGGCGAAATCTGAAGAAGGTTTGCACCGACCATCACGCCGTCAAACTGCTTCAGCGTCTTCTCGATATACTCCTTCTCGGAGTGGCTCCCCATTCGGAGGATAACCGTTGGCCTTAACTCAGGCACATGCAGTCTCCTTGAGGTAATTTATCTGCGACAAACGGTAAGGCTGATGAACTTCGTCATGCTGCTTAGCGAGCAGCATGCAAGTGCAACTTCCGGAATCTCGGACGGCGATGAGGCCGACACCACTGGATTGTAGTTCTGATTTGTCTACTCGTTTCGCTGAACTCTCGGGCATGGCGATGTACACAAGATCAGCGCACAGCTGATACAGCATTGTCTGTTCAAGGGCTCTTCGCCAGTCGTTCAGCTTTAGCTCAATGGCGACGGTCGTGTTTTTCTTGTGTGAAAAACCGTACAGGTCGATACGGTACTCATAGAATGGGAGTTCGGCGGTCTGGAGGCAATAACCTCTGCGTTTTGCGAACCTTGCAACTGGTTCGAGTAAGTCTGCTTCTTTAGAGAACTTTGTCACGGTATTCCGATATTTGGTCATGGTAGTGAAGCATCGCTCCCGCACAGAGAAAACAAAAACCAACCACGAGCGCCGAAAGGACGAAGGTGGCTAACAAAATGACCAGCGTCACAGGGCGACTCAGAATCTTTTCCCCGAAGAAGTACAACGTAAAAAACCCTTGCAAAATCAGTAGCGTGAACACGCCCTTACTGATTCTCTTGGCCCAGGTTGACCACCTGAGACGAGCATGAACCAAGTTTCGATAGAACAACATTTCTTCGATGTCGCTGTTGACGAAAGAAGAAATATCATCAAAGAATCCTTCCCCGTTGAGTTCTGTGGCGATTGCGGTGCGCTTGATCTCTCTGATAGTCCCCTCGGGTGTTGTTGTGGCGTTGTCGAGAATTCTCTCAATGGTGGGGCTAACGGCGTCAGCGAGTGAGCGCCCCAGGTACGCAAGGAGTATTTCCAGAGCCTCCTTGGTTCCCTTTAGCGATTTGTCGGTGAGTACTGTTCGGTCAGCGTACCTGTGAAAGGCGGCTAGGGCACCCACCAGAAGAGTTCCATGATAAGTGATGGAAAGGGTTGCGAGGTCTGGGATTATGCCGGTCGTCTGCGTAGCACCTTCTCCTTGATTTCGGATTCGGTGGTCATGCTCGGATGGCGAGTATATACATAGTATAGCAGGTCATTGAGAGAATATTTGGAGAATCGGGACTTGACTTTTCGGATCCCATCAACGAAGGGCCTGTATTTCTTGTCGGCGAGCAATTCCTCCATACGACGTTTGCCTGTCTCGGTTAGGTAGAACCGTGATTCCTCATAGCTGTCTGCAGTAGGTGCAATTTCATCGCTACCTGAAGCCAGTAGATCCTCAGGACCCATGAGTTGCTCGAAGCTCAGGTCCACTTCAGCTTTCTCTGGAGCAGTCGCTCCCTCGAACCTTTCATCCTCGGCTGAACGGCGGATGTAATCAAGATTTTCCAAGAACTCCAAGTCATCATAAATCCGGGGCGAATATGGGCCGGCTTTGTAAGGTTCAAACTTGAAACCCTCGCCATGAGGGCGAATGCTTTCCTCTGACTCCAACAGGTAAAGCAACTTCTGGATGCGAGTTATCCCGCCCAGACCTTCTCGGGCGTCCCCGTTATCGAGTCCAATTAACAGCAGGAGTAGATCGCGTCTACCGATATCCGGCATGGATGTCTCCTGATACCTTCGCATGGTAGCTACCTCCCTTCGCCAAGGCCAGCATTTATTTCGCTCCCGATGGAGGCCTGATGGTGACCGTGTGGGCAAGATGGCCGCAGGGTACCGAAAATTCTGGGGATACCCCCAACCCTAGCCATCGACTAATCATAGGCGAACATAAAGCGAACAGTCAAGATGCACCCCGCCGGCGCGTGGAGGGGTAACCGCCACGCACTGAAATCCGTGGTGCAGACCAAGCCGTGCCCGAGAAATACTACCTCACAATGTCTATTTACAGTTAGTAAATAATATGGTAGGATGCGTTGTGAATACTCGGCATAAGCCCTTCCGAACTCCGCAGATTCCCAGCACATTCACCCTCTGCACCAACAGTGCGCATGTATATCAAAACAAATACTTTATAACCAACGTGTTTTCACATACTTCCGCACACTTGCGCCCGCAAGCCCTTTGTTTTGACACGCTTCACAAAAACGCCCGGGGGAGGGATGGCTTCCTCGCCAACAGTTCCTTCCCGGACCGGAACGGGGAAATGCGGCGAACCCCAAGAGGGAAGAGGGAGTTTGGGGAATTTTTCTTTTTTGGGGTGCTTGTATGTCGGACATAAATGTCCGACCCCCTAAGGAGGAAGAGGACACCCCGGGACCCACCCTTGCAGAAACCAGACCCGCAAGGATGGGCCACCCAGCCTCTGGGGAGAGTTATCAGCGACCAGTGACCAGCGATCAGGAGGCAAGAGAAAAGCAGATCCCTCCACTGCGCGACCCGACGCGCCATAATTCGGCGCGGAGGAAAAAGTCGGGCCGCTCCGGTCGGGATGACAAATTTGGGGTCTGCGCGCGCCGCAGACCTTCGCTCGCCACTCGCCACCAGCCACTCGCCACTTCCGTTATCTGTTATGCTATCTGGCGGTCCACTCCCATGCCCCGAGCGCGTCCTGCGGGGTCGCATCCACGGAAGCACCGCAAATTCTTCATGGAAAGGTGTATTCACCATGAGAACATCTGCACCCCTACGCGCCGTCAAGCGCGCCTTCAATTTCAACGCCGGGCCCGCCGCTTTGCCGCTGCCTGTGCTGGAGCGCGTCCGCGAAGAGTTGCTGGACTATCGCGGCACCGGCATGTCTGTGATGGAGCTTTCCCACCGCTCCGCGGAGTATGAGGCCATCAACAACGCCGCGGAGCAGAACCTGCGCCGGCTCCTGGCCATCCCCGAAGAGTACGCGGTGATCTTCGTGCAAGGCGGGGGCAGCATGCAGTTCACCATGGCGCCGATGAACCTGTGCCTGCCGGGCAAGCCGGTGGATGTGCTGCACACCGGTGCGTGGACCGCGAAGGCCATCGGCGAATTGAAGAAAGGCGTGCTGCACAACATCGCCGCGTCCACGGAAGCGGAAAAGTTCACGCGGCTGCCGCGGCGCGAGGAGATCAAGCTCTCGCCCGACGCTTCCTACACTTACATTTGCAGCAACAACACCATCGAGGGCACGCAGTACACGGAGTTGCCCGCTTCGGCCGCGCCGCTGGTGGCGGACATGTCCAGCGACATCGCTTCGCGCCCCTTGGACGTTTCCAAGTTCGGGCTGATCTTCGCCGGAGCACAGAAAAACCTTGGCCCCAGCGGCGTGACCGTGGTGATCGTGCGCAAGGATCTGGCGGAACGCGCGGACAAGAATTTGCCCACGCTGTTGCAATATCGCACGCACATCAAGGAAAAGTCGCTGTACCACACGCCGCCAACGTTTGCGGTGTACGTCCTGGGGCTGGTGACGGACTGGATCGCTGCGCAAGGCGGGCTGGCCGGGCTGCAGAAACGCAACGAGGCCAAGGCCAAACTTCTGTATCACACCATCGAGGACAGCAACGGCTTCTACCGCTGCCCCGTGGAGAAGGCTTCGCGTTCGCTGATGAACGTGGTGTTCCGCGTGGCGGGCGGCGATGAGGCTGTCGAAAAGCAGTTTGCCAAGGAGGCCACCGCCGCCAGCTTGATCGGCACGACCGGGCATCGCTCCGTGGGCGGCATGCGCATCTCGCTGTACAATGCCGTGGGGCTCGACGCGGTCGAAGCCCTGACCGGCTTCATGCGCGAATTCCAGCGCACCTGCGCGTGATCCCGGCGCACGGATTTTCATCCGCGCGCGTTTAACCGCCGCTGGCTTATGGGAGGAATGATGAACCTCTACTCCAATGTTCTGTTCGTGCACATCGTCAGCGCCCTCGGGCTCTTCCTCGGCTACGGCGTGGAGTGGACCGTGAGCGCGCTGCTGCGCCACGCCAGCACCACGGATCAGGCGCGCGCGTGGCTGCGAGTGTACAGTGTTTCGCCTCCTGTGACCGGGGCCTCGTTGGCGGTGCTGATTCTTTCCGGCGGCTGGCTGGCTGCGTTGACCGGCGGGATGTACCACGCCTGGCTGATCGTTTCGGTTGCCGGGATCGTGGTGGCGTTGTTGATTGGCTTCGCGCTGATATTGCCGCGTGTGCGCGCGATTCGCGACGCGCTGCCGGAAGGGAATGAGCCGCTTCCGCCAGGGGCGCTGCTGCAATTACAGAGCTCTGTGCTGCCCACGCTGATTCGCGTGCGCGTGTGGCTGGCCGTGGGCATTGTTTATCTGATGACCGCGAAGCCGTCGCTTGCCGCTTCGCTGATTGTGCTGGCGGCTTCGATGGTGCTTGGCGTTCTCTTTTCGGTGATGTCGTGGTCGCGCGGATCCGCAAAGAGCGCTGCTGCGTAGGCCAAATTTCTTGCCGCCGCGGGAGAAAAACCTCAGGCCTGAAGGCCTGAGCTACAGGGGTGGACCCAGGAGGAACGCCGCAGGGTAGACCCAGGAGGAACACCGCAGGGCCGACCCGAGAGGACCGCCGCAGGGCGCGTGGACGCACCCTACGCTACAGAGGCGAGTGAATTATGCCAGATCGAAGACGAGCACTTCGGCGTCTTGCACTCCGGCTAGCTCGATGGAATGCTCCTGCGAAATGGCCGCGCCGTCTCCGGTTTCCAGCGCCTGGCCGTTCAACATGACGCTGCCGCGCGCGACTTGCACATAGGCATGGCGCTCGGGTTTGAGCTCATGCTTGACCGTTTCGCCCGGCGCCAGCACCGTCGCATAGAGTTCGTTGTCCTGGCGGATTTGCACCGAACCTTCGCGGCCGTCCGGCGAAACCACCAGGCGCAGCTTTCCGCGCTTGTCCGCTTCCGCAAAATGTTTCTGGCCATACATGGGCTTGTGGCCCTTGTGGTCCGGGAACATCCAGATCTGGTAAAGGTGAACGGTTTCCGTCTCGGACGCATTGAACTCGCTGTGAGTCACGCCCGTTCCCGCGCTCATATATTGCACATCACCGGGGCGAATCACGGAGCCATTGCCCATGCTGTCGCGGTGCTGGAGCGCGCCCTCCAGGACGTAGGTGACGATTTCCATATCGCGGTGCGGATGCGTGGGAAAGCCCGCGCCACCCGCAATGTGGTCATCGTTCATGACGCGCAGGGTGCGGAAATGCATGTGCGCGGGGTCGTAATAATCGGCGAAAGAAAAGGTAAAGCGCGAATCGAGCCAGCCGTGGTTGGCATAGCCGCGCGCGTCGCTTTTGCGAATGTGAATCATGGTGGCCTCCTGGCAATGAGAGGCCATAATATACGTTATAACGACTATTGTCAAGAGGTACAACAGAGGTTAGTCCGCACAACCGATTAAATACCTTTATTCCCATACACTTCGGCCGGTTAATAGCCTTTTTGCGCTGCATTTCCACCCGCGCGTGCTTTGGTGTAGAGTGATATTCTAAGCGGCTTTCCGCCGCTCTCGTGGAGGTGTACGTTCATGGATTCTGCACTGCCGGCTACGCAAGCGAAGGACGAGGACGCCTCCTCCTCGACGCGCCGCGATACTCTAACCATCACGGATAATCGCACTGGTAACTCCTACGAAGTGCCCGTCACCCACGGCACGATTCGCGCCATGGACCTTCGGCAGCTCAGGGTGGATCCCGCCGACTTCGGCATGATCAGCTACGATCCGGCCTACAACAACACCGCTTCGTGTATCAGCCGGATCACGTACATTGACGGCGACGCCGGCATTCTGCGCTATCGCGGGTATCCCATCGAAGAACTGGCGGAGAAGTCCACGTATCTTGAGACCGCCTATCTGCTGCTCTACGGGGAGCTTCCCACGACGGCGCAGTTGCACGATTGGCACGATAACGTCACGCATCACACGTTCATTCACGAAAGCATCAAGAAGTTCCTGGACGGATTTCACTACGACGCGCACCCGATGGGGATGCTGGTCTCCGCTATAGCGGCGCTATCGACCTTTTATCACGACGCGAAGGACGTGTTTAACGCCGGATCGCGCAAGAAGCAAACCTACCGGCTGATCGGCAAGATGCCCACGATTGCGGCGTTTTCGTATCGTCACACGCTGGGGATGCCGTTTGTGTACCCGGACAACGAGCTCAGCTATCCCGGGAATTTCCTGAACATGCTATTCCGGACGAGCGAGACGCGCTACCGGCCGAATCCGACGCTGGAGCACGCACTGGACATTCTGTTCATCCTGCACGCGGACCACGAGCAGAATTGCTCCACGAACACGATCCGCGGCGTTGGCAGTTCGCACGTTGATCCGTACTGCGCGGCCGCGGCCGCGATTGCGGCTCTCTACGGGCCATTGCACGGCGGGGCCAACGAAGAAGTTCTGCGGATGCTCAATGAGATTGGCACGATCGAAAGAGTTCCGGAGTTCATCAAGCGGGTGAAGTCCGGCGAGACGCGCCTGATGGGCTTCGGCCATCGCGTGTATAAGAACTACGATCCGCGCGCCCGGATTATAAAGAAGATCGCCTACGAAGTTTTTGATCTGATGGGCAAGAATCCGCTGCTGGAGATTGCTTTGGAATGCGAACGCATCGCCCTCGAAGACGACTACTTCGTCAAGCGCAAGCTCTATCCCAACGTGGACTTCTATACCGGGCTCATTTACCAGTCCATGGGCTTTCCCCTGACGATGTTCCCGGTGCTCTTCGCCATTCCGCGCATGTCCGGGTGGCTCGCGCAGTGGGAAGAGATGCTGCTGGACCCCGAACAGAAGATCGCGCGGCCCCGGCAGATCTATCTTGGCCACGATACGCGAGCATACGTGCCCATCGATCAACGCTCCTGAAGCGGCGGGCCAACATCAACCAGGACACTTTTCCTTGCTCAGCCCGCATCGGTAGCTGGTAATTACGGCCCTCCGCTCGGCGCCAGAAGTGCCGGAAGCCATGGGGAGTTGATCCTGCCCTGTGGTCAGGCAGGCACCGAAACATTTAATGCATTCACCGGCTTCTGAGGTTGTTGTCTATGCAGCGTAGGCTTTTTGCATACGCCGTTTACCTTGGCACTCGACTTTCTTTTCTCACGCGGTATATTGAAAGATGCGAGGAAATATGGGCCAATCGTCGAACGTTTCGACTCACGCAGGTCCACGCCGCCGGAGCCAGCGGGTCTTGATGCAGGTTGGTGTTCGCATCCGTGGCGATAACGTAGAGGGCGTCTCCTTTGAGGAAGAAACATCCACATTAGCCATTAATGCGCACGGGGCTTTGATCCTGCTGCAGGCGCGCATCACCAGCGGCAGCAGGGTGCACATGCAGCACAAGGGCACCCAGCAGGAACAGGAATGTCACGTGGTGTTTCTCGGCCCGGTGCGTTCCGGCAAAGCGGAAGTCGGACTGGAATTTTCCTCTCCCTGCCCTACGTTCTGGCGCGTCGCCTTTCCTCCGGAAGACTGGTCGCCAAAGCATCCCGAAGCACGCACGGTCATTTCCACGAATTCACACAAGAGATAGCTCCTCTCATCGGTTGTCTGAAGGTTCCCTAACAGTTTGTGTTTGGAGGGATGAAATAGTGCATAAGGCGCGCTTATGGCTTTACATCACAATCTCGGGGCGGGCGGTTCGTCATGTACGTGCAACAAGGTATTGACACGGGCAGGACATTTTGCAAGCATGCTTCCCCCGCCGAGGGAGATTTACGATGGCAGACAATTCGCCACGAGAGCAATTCTTCCGGATAGGTTCTTCCCCTTCGCGACGGCTGACCAGCCGCGTGGAAGCCGCAGGGGATGTGTGGGTGTACTGGGAGTGCAGCCACCGCCACGACGTGTCGCGCGTGCGCAATGTGGGCATGGGTGGATTGTTTCTGGAAACGCCGCACCGTGTGGCCAAGGGGCTGATGGCCAAACTTCACTTTCTTGTGGATGAAGGGCAGATTCGCGCGGAAGCAGCGGTGCGACATGCCACACCGGGCAAGGGACTTGGGATGCGGTTTACCGCCGTCAACCAACAGGATCGTACGCAACTCACGGCGCTGCTTAACCGTCTTCGCTCGGTGCGCTGAACATGTAGCTAGCCCGTTCGCGCCGCGCTGAGTTCTGAACGTCTTTCCCTTAAGCTCCGCTTGAAAACCAGCAAATGAATGTGTGTGGTTGCTTCCGTACGTCTCTCGCGGAAGAGTGGCGGGGCAAGTGTCACCTGCCGCTATCTGCTATCATTCCCGGCTTGCGGACAACGGAGGATGCATGGGTCTTGTGCAGCGGCTGGAGGAGGTACGAACGGGGTTTGAGCGGCCGTTCTGGGTGGCAAATATCAGCGAGTTGTTTGAGCGGCTATCCTATTATGCGGCGTTTGCCTCGCTGGCGCGGTATTTGCACGAAACGCTCAGCTTTCCGCTGGAGCGAGCGGCGGATCTTTCCGGGTTGTTTGGCGGGCTGGTGTGGTTTCTGGCGATTTTTGGAGGAGCGATTGCCGACCGGTTGGGTTTCCGGCGCGCGCTCTCGCTGGCGTACCTGATTCTTGCCGGGTCGTATTTCCTGCTGGGGTCGCTGGGAGCGCCGTGGCTTGCGCCGGTGCGCCGCGCTGTGCCGCTGGGCGTGCTGGTAACAATTGTGTTGATGCTGCCGGCGCTGGGCGTAGCGCTGGTGAAGCCTTCGGTGGTGGGGACGACGGCGCGTGCGTCGAATGAAAACGTGCGTTCCATCGGCTATTCCATTTACTACACGCTGGTGAATATAGGCGGGGCGCTGGGACCGTTTGTGGCGTCCTGGGTGCACAAGAATCTGAGCGTGGAAAATGTCTTTCGTGTTGCATCGTTGAGCGTGTTCCTCATGTTTTTTGCGGTGCTGCTGTTTTTCCGAGAGCCGCGCAAGTCCGGAGACGCGCGCACGGAAAGCCTGGGCGTGACGATCCGGAATTTCGGCCAGGTGGTGAAGAATCCGAAATTCATGATATTCCTGCTGATTTTCTCGGGCTACTGGATCGTGTACTGGCAGGAATTCATCACCCTGCCGATCTATGTACACGATTACGTGGACGGAAAGGCGGACACGGAGAGAATGCTCTCAACGGGACCGCTGGTGGTGATTGCGTTCACGGTGCTGTTCAGCGTGCTGACGCAGAAGATCACGGCGTTTCGCGCGGTGCTGCTGGGGACGCTGATTGCCATGGTGGCGTTCGCGATTCTGGCGGTGCATGCGAGCATCGTCGCGGTCTATGCGACCCTGGTGGTGATCGCGGTGGGAGAGTTGATTCAACAGCCGCGCTATTACGATTACATTTCGCGGCTGGCCCCGCCGGGGCAGCAGGGCACGTACATGGGATTTGCATTTTTGCCGCTGGGCATTGGGGCGTTTGCTTCAGGCCGCATTGGCGGGGCGCTGCTGCATCATTTTGGCGAAGTGCAGCATCGGCCGGAACGGTTTTTGTGGGCGTTGACGGGGATTGGATTGACGACGACGGCGCTGTTGTGGATTTACGATCGCGTTGTGAAACCGGGGAGAGAAGAAAAGAGCAGCGTGTAGGAACGGTGGGTGGCCCTCTAAAAGAATGAATGAAAAACCTAGACGAAAGAGAAGAGATCAGGCGGTGTTCGATCGTAAGAGTCCACCCTTCGCAAAATACGCGAAGGGTGGGGCACCCTCAAGTTCATGCGTGAGTGGACATTGGAACGATAACCCAAGAGGACTAGCCAGAAGTTTGGCCACTAAGAAGACTGGACGGAACGACTTCAGAAAGCAGTTGCCACAAGAGAAGTGTCTCGGCGACACAGCTGCCGAAGGGAAATCAGTTGACCATGCGGCGGAGAGATTCGAGCGCCTGGCGCGCGAGGGTATAGCGAGGCTCGACGTTGATCGCTTCCTGGAAGCAGCGCATGGCCTGGCCGTACATTTCCTTGCCGAGATATGCACGGCCCATGTTGTAGTGGGGAAAGTGGCGCGGTTCGTAGCGGCGCGCTTCAACAGCCTGCTGCAGCCAGGGAATGGCTTCGTCGAACTGCCCCAATTCGATCAGGTAAGCGCCAATATCGTTATAGGGATTGCCGAAATCGGGATCCAGCTCGATGGCGCGCTTGCATTCGGAAATAGCCTCCAGAAGGCGGCCCTGGAAATGGTAGGCCCAGCCCAGAAAGGTGTGCGCTTCGGCCGTGGGATGAAGTTCCAGCGAAGACTGATAGAGTTCCGCGGCTCGGTCGTAGTCGCCTTCCATCTGGGCCTGGTAGGCGTCCTGGAGAACCTCCCACGCCCTGGTCAAAGTCTCCTGACTCATAAGGCCATTGTGAAGGGAGATTTGGAGGAACGTCAAAGGTACGAAGGTGCTAGCTGTGCATAACCGCAAACTGTCCTTTTTGACGGGTGGCGGGTGGAAACTGGCCGCCGGAATGTGGAAAATAGAGAAGTCTTGAATTAAGCAAAAAGGGGGAACTGTGAGGAAGTCTTCATTGAGCTTGGCAGTTTTGGCAGGATGCGTGGCGCTGGTGGCCGGAAGCGCGCTGCCAGGGCAAGAAGCCGGCAAGACACCGGGCAACAATGCCGCGACGGTGGCGCGCGGCAAGACTCTTTTTCAACAAAAATGTAGCGTGTGCCACTATGACACGAGCGATCAGAAGAAGATTGGGCCTGGCCTGAAGGGCCTTTCCAAGCGCGGCACGTTCAGTGTGAATGGCAACAAAATCACGGACGAGACATTAAAGACTTGGATTGAGAACGGGGACCAGTTGATGCCGGGACTTAAGGATAGCTTGGACGTATCGCAGATCAAGGATGTGATTGCGTACGTGAAGACGCTGTAGGCGGGCGGAGGGGAAAGAAGGGTTGGAGACTCCCTGAAGATTTGGAAGTGAAGTGAAAACCCCCGGTGACCTGCGGACGCAGGCTGCCGGGGGTTTTCAATATGACGATCTCCCGAGCGGGAGAAAGAATCTACTTCAGAACGGCATCCTTCAGCACCTTTGCCGGGCGCAAACGGACAACCGTCTTGGCCTTGATCTTGATCTGTTCGCCGGTCTGGGGATTGCGGCCAATGCGCGCTTTGCGATGAGCCTTTACAACGCGGCCGATCCCGGGAATGACGAACTTGCCCGCGGCGCCCTTGGCTTCTTTCACGGCGAGCTTGTGAAGCTCCTCGAAAAAGGAAGCAACGGTCTTCTTGGCGGTGCCGACCTTTTCCGCAATGTGCGCGACAATCTTTGTTTTGCTCAGTGGCTTGGCTGCCATTTCTTCTGCTTACCCTCCTGAATTGTCTATCCACCCCGAACGTATCGAGGCCAGCCGCGAGCGAAAAACCCCTGTTTATAAGGAAAAACTCGGGCCGAAAGGCACTATAGCGAAGGCAACAGGGGAACGCAAGGGGAAAACAGCAAAAATCGCCGGAAAAACGCACTTTTTTTAAGGGCATGTGCAAAACGCCCAGCTTTCATGCGGTAATGCGCAATGCCCCGAGGCAAACCTGCGGCCAGCGGCGCTGTGCTATTCTTGCGCACCGAGCTTAATGCAGGAGAAAAGGTGATGAGTGATAGTCCAAAGTGGCACGAAGTCGAACGCGAAATTGCGGCGGTGGCGAAGCTGGGGCGGCGGCCCGTGGCGGTCGCCTATCTGGACGCGGAACCTGCGGGAATCAAGAAGTTCGAGGGCTCGGAATCGTCGGGTTGCAGCTTCTGGCGCTTGGCGGCGGAGGGAAGCACCTTCTATACCATTCCGGAGAATCACTTTAACTGCGCGGTGGGCGCATATACCCACAATATTCCGCTTTCGCCGGAGCGCGAGAAAGAGACCGAGCAAACGCTGAAGATGATGTTTGAGCTGGGAAATGTCCGGCCGGAACAGCTTTCCACTTTGTGAAACCACCGCAGGAGCCACCTACAAGGACGCCAGGTCCTCGTAGAAGTGAGCGATAGCCTTGATGCCGCTGAAGTAGTTCTCCAAGAGAATGTGTTCGTCGGGTGCGTGGGCGTTTTCATCGGGCAAGCCGAAGCCAATCAGGACACAGGGAACTTTAAAGGTGTCGTGCATTTGCGTGACGAAGGGAATGGAGCCGCCTTCGCGGATGAACACGGCCTTCTTGCCGAAACCCTTTTGCAGGGCTTCCTGGGCAACCTGGAAAATCGGCGCTTGATAAGCCGCAACCCAGGGTTTGCCGGTGCTGAGGACCTCGAATTTGCAGTGTACGGTCCTGGGCAGGAGCTTGCGAACGTGGGTCTCGACAAGCTTGGCGATCTTCTTGGGATTTTGGTCGGGAACGAGCCGAGTGGAAAACTTGGCGTAGGCTTTCGAGGGGATGACGGTCTTGGCGCCTTCGCCCTGATAGCCGCCCCAGATGCCGTTCAGTTCAAGCGTTGGGCGAATCCACAAGCGCTCGACGGTGGTGAAGCCCTTCTCGCCGACGTATGCGGGCGCGCCCACAGCGCGCTCAAAATCCTTCACCTTCCAAGGCAATTTGGTCAGGGCTTTACGCTCAGTGGCAGGAACCTTGGCGACGTCGTCGTAAAAGCCGGGCACGGTGACGCGGAAATTCTTGTCGTGGAGTTTGGCGAAGAGTTCCGTAAGAACGGTCAGCGGATTGGGGACGGCACCGCCATAGACGCCCGAGTGCAGATCGCGTACCGGGCCGGTCAGCGCGATCTGATAATAGTCGAGGCCGCGGAGACCATAGGTAATGGAGGGCACGCCTTTGCCGAGCATGGCGGTATCGGAAACGAGGAGAGCGTCAGCCTTCAGCTTTTCCTTATGATTTTGGACATAATCCCAAAGGCTGACACTGCCGACTTCCTCTTCGCCTTCGATCAGCACTTTGATGTTGACCGGGAATTTCCCGTAGACCTGGTGGAGCGATTCCAGGGCTTTCAGGTGGATGTGCACCTGGCCTTTGTCGTCGGCAGTGCCCCGGCCAAAGAGATTGCCATCGCGCGATTGGGGCTCGAAGGGGGGCGAGGTCCAATACTCGAGGGGCTCGGCGGGCTGAACGTCATAGTGGCCATAGAAGAGGACGGTAGGTTTCCCGGGCGCTTCGAGGGATTCCGCGTAAACCAGGGGATGAAGATTCGTGGGCACAATCTCGACGGTTTTGAAGCCCGCGGCACGCAAGTGATCGGCAACCCATTGGGCGGCGCGCTCGATATCGGGCTTGTTTTCGGATTTGGCACTGACGGAAGGAATACGCAGAAACTCCAGAAGTTCCGCGAGATGCTGGTCGCGGCGACTTTCGATAAATTCAGTAAGGTTCATAAATCCCCCGGGCACAAAAATTCGCTTGCCTATATGAAAACTTAAAAATTTCCAAGAAAAGTGCGGCAGCGGGATGCAAACGAGGTGCGGGACAAGATGCCGGAGCCGCTCCTTTTATTGTAAGGCCTCCCCGAACGAGGTACAAGCCAGTCCCCAGAAAGCGAATTGGCACTTGGGAAACACCCGTCCGTAAGGGCAATTGACGAGTTTGCGCGCAGGACCCCATGATGGGCGCATGAATGAAGCGCTCTATACGACGTCCCGGCGCAGCCAGCGCGTCTTCCACAAGGTGAAGCTGCAGGCCCAGGGCCGCACTCACGATGGGCGGAAGTTTCGCGAAATCTGCGAAACTCTGGTGGTGAACGCCCATGGAGGTCTGCTGATGCTACGGCACGAGGTGGACAACAGCGAGATGCTCGTGCTGGTCAACCCTCTGACCCAGGAAGAGCAGGAATGCCGGATTGTGTTCCTGGGAGAGAACGGGGAGCGCGGCCAGCGGGTGGGAGTGGAATTTCTGACGCCGGCGCCGCACTTCTGGGGCATCGATTTTGACGCGCGGGTTCTGCCGCAGTCCGGGGGTAGCAGCCAGACACACTAAGGATTCGGCGGCTGCGCTGAAGGGGACGGGACCTTACGAGCAGTTCTGCAATTGCAATTCTTCCAGAATTCCGTCAGGAATCGCCGCGCCTGCAATGGAAATCCGATTGAGCCGCCGACAAATGCCTGAAGCAAAACGCAGCCGTTCATCCACGATTTTGGGCCCAAGCCGGAACGAGCCTAATGGCTGTTTATGCAACAGGAGTTTCTGGCTGTCAGAAAAACCGAGGGCAAACACACTTCCACGCTCGTTTTAGTGATCAGCCGGAATTTGACCTCCTTGGTATGCCTAAGGCTTTGCCTTCTTGTCCTCTGCCGGCGCTTTTGTGGCGGATGTGGCAGTTGCCTTGGGCTTCCAGAATCCTGGATCGGCCTTGATCCATTCATCCTTCACATAGCTCATGTGCGGATTAAAGACAAACAATTGCTGTTGCGAAGATTCGACGCTGGCGGCGTACAGTTCGTCCAATTTCTTCATGCCGTCTTCACCCAAGGCTGCCTCAAATTGTTTGCCTTCGGCGAAGGCCTGATCGATTTCCGCAAGTGCCTTATGGGAAGTCAACAAGAGATACGTGCCGCCGTTGCCGCCGTATATTTCCTCGTACATGCCCCAATGCGCACCGGGCACGGCCTTCTCATAGCCCGCCTTGGCCATCTTTACCACTTCAGTCCATTCCTTGTCGTGGCCCGGGCGCACGTGGAAGACGGTGGCTTCCAGATAGCGCATCTGAGAGAGGTCGGCTCGCGGCCGCAGACTCATCTCTTCGTGGAAATAAAATACGCCCTGGTCGACCGATTCCAGAAGTTCGCCATCGGCCATGCTCGCGCGGTCCAAGGCTGAGGAAAGAGCGGCGTTCTTATCCGTCGCATCGCTATCCTTCTGCCACGCTTCAAAGGAGTTGTACCACGTTAGAAACAAGGCGCGCGACTTGCCCGAGAGCGAGTTCATGCCCAAATAGTGCGTCGGCCACTTGGCACGCCTCATGGCATCAACGAAAGCGTCCTCGGTCTTGTCGTGAGCCATGCCTGCCTTTCCGGGTTTAACGAATTCCCGTGTGATCTGCAACACTTTCGGGATTGACGCGTTCCCAGGCGACATCTCCTGCGCTGCTGCCACACACACACAAGTAACGGCAAGTGATAATCCCAATAGAAAGCTGCTGACTTTTTTCATGCTCGTGACTCTCCTTTTTCTGCGAACGGGACTTGCTAAGGAAGGGCCCAGGTCCTAGGGGCAACTACAGTTTAGCGCCGCTAGAGCCTATAGGAGACCCGGCGTGCGGTCAAGCGGTCAATGACCGATATGGCTTCTAGTCGGAGCGAGAGCTTTCGTGGCTAGTGTTGAAGAGGGATTCTCCGGCACTGTCCCCATTGCTATTCTCTCTCCCTTGCTCATAGGTAGTCGAACAGGCTCATGAATCCAAAGTCCATGTGGAGTTGCTGGTGGCAATGAAAAAGCGTGAGTCCGGGATTATCCGCTGTAAAGCTGATTTCCACTTCCTGGTATCCGCCGACCATCACAACGTCTTTCATCACCCCCGCCAGAGGTTTCCCGGCAATCCTGGTGAGCTCGAAAGAGTGACGATGAAGATGGATGGGATGAATATCATCGCTAGCGTTGCGCATGCGGAAGCGATAGCGCTGGCCCTGGCGGAGATGATAGGCGGCAGTCATCGTCTCGCCGGAAAACACCTGGTCGTTAATAGACCACAGATTGAAGCCATGGTCCGCGGCGTTTTGCTTTGCAAAGGTCATTTCGATCAGTTCATCCGGTTCGGAAGCGCTGGCCCCCTGCATCGCGAACAGCGCATAGTTCCAACGAAACGGCTTCGGCGGCGTCCACAGCGGTTTGCCTTTGTGTCCAGCGTATTCGACCACAACGCCCATGCCGTGAGCGCGGTCATCGTCCGCAAGATCACCCATCAGCCACACGCCCGGATGATTCATTTCGACGAGGGCGGAAATTCTCTCCGCAGTCCCGAGCCAGAGCACGGGAAGCTCGGCAGGCGTGGGAACGGGGTTGCCGTCGAGCGCCACAACCCGAAAGGTGTGCCCGGGCAGCGCGAGGCTGCGAATCTCCGTGGCGCTACCATTCAGGATATGGAAGAGCACGCGCTCGCCGTGTTTCACGCGAACTGGCTCGCCGTGCCCCGACATTCGTCCATTGATCGTGAAATACCGGTAGCCGACTTCGTAGCCGTGCGGCATGCCTTTCGCCAGCGAGGCTTTCATCGCGGACTCGCCGGCAGTTTCCAACTCTTTCACTTTGGTAGCCGGAGCGAGGAAATCCATGGCCATGTCGCCGCCCTGGCTGAAGGACGGTTCAAACTCCTTGAGGACGAGGAAAACCTCGCGGTCGAAATTTCCCGGCTCGCGCTTGGGTTCGATGTAAACCGGCCCAACCTGGCCGCTATATTGCCCCGCGTGGAGATCGGCTCCAGCTCGATTGTGCGTGTGATAGAAGCGGAAACCCGCGGGCCGGGGCGTGAACGCAATGCGACGTTTACCGTGCGCAGGAATGAAAGGAGTGCCTTCTTCGGCCGCGCCGTCTACATCGGGCGAAAGAAACTGGCCGTGCCAATGGAGTTGCTCCGGGGCATCCGTGTCGTTGTAAACATCCACCACCGCCTGCTGTCCTTCCTTGAAACGCAGCAGGGGGCCGGGGAATTGACCGTTGTAGGTAATTGCAGACACGATGTGGTTGGGCGCCAGCTCGATGGGAGTGTTGGCGATGCGCAGAGTATAATCGGCCGGCGGCTCAGAAGCTTGCGACTCCGCACCTCCAAGAAAAGTGCCTCCCGGGAGTGCACTGCCCGGCCGGAGAAGTCCGGCGCCCGCAGCGCCAGCCAGCTTCAAGAATTGACGGCGCGATGTGGGAAACCTGCTCATGGCGTCACCTCTTAAGATTCCCGGAAGGGCGTTACGGGTACGTCTGGCGCTCCTTCAAACTGCCTGCTAATTCGTAGAGTACGCCAGAATTGGAAACGGAGGAGTAATTGAGCGATTGAAATTGTGAAATTAGCGCGGGCGTGCGGACCCTGGTGCCCTGCCGGCGGCCTGGCCATTGTGCTCGTGCTTTGCTGTGAGCCTGAGTTTCACCTTGCTTGCTCCTGGCACAGGTTCTTCGGAGATCACGTAGAGGTATCCGCCCCCACAACCGGAATACATGGCGCCCGCGTAGCGTTCCTGGTAAAAAGCCAGCAAGCCGAGCAAATCTACCGTGATGAGCGGATGGGCGACGGTGTTTGGAAGAAGCGCTTCCCAACAGCTCATGCATTCGTTCAGGGAGTCACCCAGCTTCGCAGTATCTTTCGCCAGTATTGCAGCGAAACATGCCTTCCCGGACTGGCCCAGGCGGCGCACCCATTCGGCGTTCAAGTGTTGTTCGCCAAGGGGACTGTAGCCAACTGGACGTTGTGCGACCGGCAGGACGTGAAGAATTTCCTCCAGCCAGCGGCCGACGTCAGGATCATTGCAGGATTCGACGTGCGCCGGAAACAACCCACCGGCGAACTCATAGTCATAGTCCAGCCTGTTGATACCGGGCAATATTAAGCCAGCCATGTCCTGAGAACCGGATGGGTTTGCCTTTCCGGTGTTTTCCGCTTCATATAGTTCGCGCACCAATGCCATTGGATCTTTTTCCGGCAAGGCTCCGTTCCAAAGCTTTGCGGCGATGTTTCGCGTGCTGGTTGCCATGCCGGCGCGGTCCATGAAGCGGAAGGTGGGCTCCACTCCGACGACCACCATGGAACCCGGTGGCTCAGGGTTGAGCCTGGACACGAAGGGCTGATCAATCCATCCTCCAGCCAGTGCCATTCGATAGGGGAGCTTTCCGATGGGGTTGTTCATCTTTGGCGCCCTTTCCGAGACCATAATCGTCGCCTAGTTCTTGAGTTGGTCCAGGGCAAACTGGAAATCCTTTTCCCGGAACGTTGCTAACGCGAGAACTATGCCGACACAAGGATCATGTTCGCGTACTGCACGGTGTCGCCGGTCCGGATCAAGCCAATGGCCAAGGGGACGCGCAATTTGAATTGCGTGTGCGGTTCAAAGGTCACCGGAATCTCGCCGAAACACTGCTCGAAGCTGTGTACGGTATGCCGATCGTTGACGCGGCGGAACTCTTCGGCCATCACGATTTTGCCAATTACAAAATTGCCTTGAATTGCCTTGAACACTTGCAAAACGCGCGGCACATCGTCGACGAGAGAAATATCGACAGTTTCGATTTGCGTCCAGTACGGAAAGCCGCGGTCCGCGATAACCAGTGTGTTGGTGTGACGCACACGGCTCAACAACGAATTGATGGCGGGATTGAGGATTCCATTTTTCAGCATAGTCACCGTCCTGGTAAGGGCTCGCTACAGCGTTCTCTTCAACTGTGGTCAACAATCGACTACGTGGCTCTGGGCCTGAGTGCGTCCTCGATCATCATGCGGCATCCGGGCGGATTGAATCCAGGAACGCCGCAGAAGGAACTGGGTTTGGTCAACGCGGATTGCTATTTCAGAAGAACTGTACCGGTCTGCAGCCAGGAAGCTTCTCTTTTGTGCTGGGGTTGCGGGCTCGACATTCAGCAGCCACAACCAGTTGCGGAAGTCCTGGTGTTCCTGCAATGCCGGAAACACGCGAGCGTTCCACAGAGTGCGCTCGCGCTCCGGCACCTCGGGTGGCCAGATATCGGAAGGGATTACACCAATTTTCCCCAGCCAATTGTGAAGAGGCTGGCCACAAAATGTGCCTCCTGCTTCGGCTGAATGTTTAAACGTGTCATCGATGCCGTAATACCGGAGGAACCAAACCTTTTTGCCGTCGCGGCTGATTCCGGCTGATATATCAAGGCAGGCATCTTTGGGGAGGCTGAGGGGCTCCACGACGTCGACACCGACGATGGCATTGAACCCTTCGAGGGTTAAAGTGCCGCGAACAGAACAACCTTCAATCCACGCGTGATCCGCGTTGATTTCAGAGTGAATATCGCTATTCAGGAGCAAAGTGGCCGATACAGGTTTGCCTGAGTCCTCTTTAAGCAGGGCGATTCCGCTCGTAATCAACTGACGAGTCGTGCCGAAGTGGAGGAATTTGCAACGCGGGAGGATGTCGAGATGCAAGGGTATGTGCCGCAGGAAACCGAACCACTCCGCGAGGAGGGGGCCATCGAGGGTTGCGCCGCTTGCTCGCACGTTGTCTGCATACTGTTCGAAGGTCATGTCGGTCCCCAGGGCGCAACAAATTTCACGGTACAGGTCGATGCCGTGGGAATAAAGTGCCACGCGCGCTTCCGGTTTCCAGTCCAGCGCTGCTTCGCCATGTTCCAGAGAACCTTTTGTAAAGAAGGCGCGCATCAACTGAATAGCGGCGCTGGCGTCAAGACTCATCACGCCAAGATCAAGCACGGATTCCCCTCGCGCGTTGATTGCCCCGGCAGCGAGTTGCGCGTCAGGCGACGGCTTCTGCAAATACCGTTTTATTGAGCCATCCTTGGCGGCGCAAAAAACACCGTGATGAGCTGCGTCCTTCGAGGAAGCGAAAGATCCCAGGGCCGTGAGACCGGGGCGAGCAAACTCCACGGCTGAAGCATTGAACAGAAGCAAAGCATCACCAGAGGCGACCACGATCTGCCCCCGAGGTCCTTCGGGAAGCTTGAGAAACTCTGGCACGAGCCGGTCAAAAATTGTTGAAGCGACTGCGGGCTGACCCTTCACTGGGATGGGAACGAACATCTTGCCGCAATGGGAGTAGGCCGGCAGGCGGCGGGAGTCACCGCCGGCATGGACAATCAGAATACGGAGGCCGCTCAGAATCTCCTTTGCCTCGTCAAAACTGGCGGGACCAACGCCGGACCGCTCGCGATGCAAGACGCAGGCTAGCGAATGGAGCGTGCTTCCCCCGCTGCCAATGCGCCTGCCATCCATGTCGGGAACTACAAGACAATTGCGAACCCGCGGAATTTCACCGGCTTTCTGACGCTGCTGAATCTGATGGCCATAAGCCTGGGCCTGCTGATCGTTCGCGGCCGTAACGATCAGATAGTCCCACATGCTTGTCAGGTTCGGCATGAACGTCACGCTGCGGTCCGGACTCAGGACGACGTATTGGTGAATTCCTGTACAACCCCAGCCGCACCCTTCTCGCGAGCAAGATACTGGTCGTAAATCCAGGCGTAGGTCTTTTCCAGGCCAGCCTGCAATGGGATACTGGGCTCCCAGTTCAGGTATTTTTTGATCAGCGTGTTGTCGCTGTTGCGTCCGTTTACCCCCAGCGGCGCGTTAAGGTCGTGTTTGCGCTGCAGGTGGATGCCTGCAATCCCTTCCACAAGATCGGCCAAGCGGTTAATGCTGACGGCTTCACTCGAGCCGAGGTTGATGGGTTCCAGAATTGCCGAATTCATGATTTTCTGAATGCCCACCAAACAATCATCGATATACATGAAGCTGCGGGTTTGATTTCCCGTGCCCCAGATTTCGATTTCGTGCTTCTTGGACAATTTCGCTTCAATGACTTTCCGGCAGATGGCCGCAGGGGCCTTTTCGCGCCCGCCAAACCACGTGCCCCAGGGGCCGTAGACATTGTGGAAGCGCGCCACGCGGGTGTATAGGCCGAAGTCCTCGCGGAAATGACGGCACATACGCTCGGAAAACAACTTTTCCCAGCCATAGCCGTCCTCGGCCAGCGCCGGATAGGCATCAGCTTCCTTCAGCAGGGGCGCTTCAAAGCTTGTTTGCTTGTCGCCGTTGTACACGCAGGCCGACGATGAGTAGAAGTAGCGCGCCACGCCATATTTCAGGGCCGCTTGAAGCATATGCGTGTTGATCAGTACCGAGAGCATACAAAGGGCTTTGTTTTTCTCGATGAATCCCATGCCACCCATGTTGGCGGCGAGATTGTAGATGTCACGGGCGCCCTTGGCCGACGTCTCGCAGTTTTGCTTCTCATTCAAATCCAAAGAGAGATTCTCAACATCCGCGAAGCGCTGGTACCAATGATGCAAAGGCTTGATGTCAACGGCGCGAATGCGCTTGTAGCCCTGCGCCCGCAGGGAAGCCACCAGAGCGCCGCCGATAAATCCACCGGCACCAGTCACAAGTACGAGATCGTTATGAGGCATGTGGTTTCTCCAAAAAGCGTTACAGTTATCGTTTACTGTAACGCAATTCATTGGAATGTTTAAGACTACAGGCCTGCGGAGCCAGTTGCACGGGTCGGACCGTTCTTGCTTTCCTCGGTCCTAGGGAACTCGCACCGTCGGGGGCTTCTGGAATTCTATCTTGAACGAATAGGCGTAGCTACCAACTTTCTGGGGCGGCAACTGAATGTACAAGCCGTCCGATTTGAGTTGATATGTCAGCGGAGATCCCTGACTCAAGAGAGAGATGGAGACAATGTTCTGGCCAGAGAGCGCAGCATCGTTTAGAGAGTGAATGACGGCTTCACCTGATTCAGGCCAAGCCAGTTCGATGGCGAAGAGAGAATTGCCCTTCGCGGTGAAGCGGAAATCCTGCGCGGTGAAAGACTTCGTGTCCGTATCGTGAAAAGCGCCCTCGACGATGGTCGTGGGGCCTTCGCCGAACTTGGTCCAGGCACGGGTACTATAGATGGCCTCTCCATTGACTTTGAGCCAGGAACCGATGTCGCGGAGGATCGCTTGGACTTCCTCAGGGATGGTGCCGTCTGAACGTGGCCCAACGTTAACGAGGAGATTGCCATTCTTGCTGACGATGTCAACGAGTTGGTGAACCACTGTTTCGGCTGACTTGAAGTTGTCGTTCTCGATGTAGCCCCAGGATTTGTTGCTGATGGAGGTGTCGGTCTGCCAATAGAGCGGGCGAATGCCTGACAATTGGCCGCGTTCGATATCCAGGACCGCGGAATGCTCCTCGAGGGCGCTGTCCTTGTAGTTGATCACGGGCACCTTGCCCTGACTTGCGGCGTGGTTGTAGTAGAAGGAGGCGAACTTCGCGACGTGCCTGCGCGCATCGGGCTGCCCGATCCACCAATCGAAGTATATGATGTCCGGCTCGTACTTCTCCACAATTTCCACACCGCGGGCGAGCCAATCATCGAGGTATTCGTTGCTCAGATAGGTCCAATCCTGGAGCATGGTCTTGTGCCCGTCCAGCCAGGTGTGCGCGGGGCCATAGAAGGCGAGATACCTGGGATCATTCACGTCCGAATCGATCTTCCGGCCGCCCTCGAGGAAGAAATTGTGTTCGATCCGGTGGGAGGAAGCGCCCAGGCGAAGGCCCCTTTCCCGCAGGGCTTTGGCGAGTTCACCATACATATCGCGGTGCGGGCCCATTTTTGCGACGGTCCAATCGGAGAGGCCGCTGTCGTACATGGCGAAGCCATCGTGGTGTTCGAAAACAGGCACGACGTACTTGGCGCCTGAGGCCTTAAAGAGCTCGGCCCATTGGACGGGATCGAAATGCTCGGCTTTGAAACGCGGTATGAAATCCTTGTAACCGAAGGTCGAGGGAGGGCCATACGTGGCGAGGTGGTGCTTGTATTCATCGGATCCCTCTTGGTACATCATGCGCGGATACCACTCGCTGCCAAAGGCAGGGACGGAATAAACGCCCCAATGAATGAAAATGCCAAACTTGGCGTCCTTGTACCAGTCCGGAGTTTCGTATTGGCGAAGTGATTCCCAATCGGGACGATAGGGACCGGCGTTTACGATGCGGTCTACGTCGGTCAAGAGAGTTTTGCGGGTCTCGTCGTATTTGGCGCTGGCCTTCTGCCAGGCTTGATCCATCTGCTGCGGGGTTTGCGACGCAGTTGGCTTTGTACTTGAGGTCGAGTCTTGTGCGAGGACATGAACCGGGCCGAGAAGCAGAAGCCCCAGGCACGCCGCGGAGCCAAGAACTCGCCAGACGTTATTTCGCAATTGGATTGCTTTCATTTGTCCTCCTCGGACGCCAGTGGTTTTTTCTGGTGGCTAAACTTGATAGAGATTGCATAGCTTTTACCTCGCGGGTTCGCTAACGGTTGCGGAGACATCCACTCGGCGCGAGCCCAAAAACGAATAAGCACAAATATAGATGTAGGCGATCAGCGGAATGGAGTAGCCCAAAGCCAAACTGTGGAACCTCTCCGAGATCAGGCCCATGAGCGGGGTGAGAACCGCGCCGCCGATAATCGCCATGACGAGAAAGGAGCCGCCGATTTTGGTGTTTGGGCCGAGACCTTTCAGGCCGAGCGCGAAAATCGTCGGGAACATCAGGGACATGAAGAAGCTGGTGAGAAAGATGCACCAGATGCCGACCCAGCTCGGGTGCAGGACTGCGACGGAGACCAGGACAATATTCGCCGTAGCGTAGGCTCCCATCAGGCGGCTCGGCGAGACGAAACGCATCAGATAGGCAGAGACGAAGCGGCCCACGCCAAACGCCGCCAGCGTGCCCGTAAGAAAATATCCGGCGATTTTTTCGGGGCGGTGGCCGTACTCCTGAACGTAGGTGATGAAGTAGCTCCACGTGCCGACCTGCGCTCCGACGTAAAAAAACTGCGCGACAACGGCAAGGAGGAAATGCCTCTGGCTGAGCAATTGGCGAAAGCTGCCATGCTCGCTTTGGTCGGCCTCGCCTTCGCTGGCAATCACCGGAAACTTAGTGCGGATGATGAGCAGGGCCCAAACCACGGCGATGACACCGATGACCAGATAAGGACGAATTACGCGCAAGGTTTCGAAGCGAAGATAGGCCTCGTAGGTATGCGCCGCCTGGCGCGCCGCAATTTCCTGTGAATTCAGTTCAATGCCGGAAAAGATAAATATCGTGCCGATCAGCGCCCCGGTAATAGAGCCCAGAGGATTGAACGCCTGCGAGAAATTCAGACGGCGCTCCGAACTGTCGGGATCGCCGAGTTGGGCAATAAAAGGGTTGGAAGCCGTCTCCAGGAAGGAGAGCCCGCTGGCGATGACAAAGAGCGCGAACAGAAAGAAAGCGTAACTTCCGGACTGCGCCGCCGGCCAAAACAAGAATGCGCCTGCGGCAAAAAGCAACAAGCCCACGACGAAACCCGTTTTGTAGCCTGCTCGCTTCATCATGAGGCCCGCGGGAATCGCCAGAAGGAAATAACCCAGGTAGAAGGCGGATTGCACCAGACCAGCCTGAAAGCGGGAAATCTCGAAGGACTTCATGAAGTGCCGGATGAGGACGTCGTTCAGGTTATTGGGGATTCCCCAGAGGAAGAAAAGTGCGGTGACGAGAATAAAGGGAACGATCTGTCCCGCTGGAAACAATGAATGCCTGCCAGGCGATGCCGGTACGCCCGGGGCAATCCCCACTTGATGGTTCGCCATCGTCTATCTCTTCCTGATTCCGGAACTTCCGCGCGCTAAGGAATATACTTCACTGGCCACACCGCCGAGAATCATTTCGCGTTCTGCGATGGAGAGGGGACGGATGAATTGCTCCACGGTAGAAAACCAGGTTTGATAGCTCGTCGCCAGAAGGCAGACGGGCCAGTCCGAACCTGCCATCAAGCGTTTGGGGCCGAAGGCTTGAAGGACGACATCGAAATAAGCTTGCAGGTCCGCTGGAGACCAGTTCTTCCAGTTGGCCTCCGTTACCATGCCGGACACTTTGCAATAGACATTTTCGCGCCGCGCCAACTCGCCAATGTTCGTTCGCCAGGGTTCGAGTTCGCGGTCACCAATGCGCGGTTTCGCAATATGGTCCAAAACGAATGTCTGTGCAGGATGACGGTCCACGAAGGAGATGGCTGCCGGAAGATGACGCTCAAAGATCAAAATGTCGTAGACCAGATCGTATTGCTTGAGTAGTGCAACACCCGCGTTGAAATCCGGCCGACGCATGAAGTCTTCGTCCGCTTCATCTTGAATCACATGGCGGAGGCCCTTCAGTTTTTCAGACTCCTGCAGGCGCTCGATAACCGCCGGGAACCCCGGGCCGGCAAGGGGCGCCCAACCCACGACTCCACGAATGAAGTCAAATTCATCGGCGAGGCGCAGCAGCCACGTCGTCTCCTCAAGAGTTTGCCTGGCCTGAACGGCGATGCTGCCCTGAATTCCGGAAACTGAAAGTTCTGGCCGCAGATCTTCGGGAAGAAAATCCCGTGCCAGCACGCCCATGCCCTCAGCAATCCAGGTGTACTCTTCTTTCATGTAATGCCAGAGGTGATGGTGAGCATCAATTCGCTCAAGCATTGTTTTCAGGCTTCCCGGAAGGACAATCCAAATGGGGAACAACAGCAGCACCGGCCGGCGTCCGTCCCAGCTGCCTGGAAATGGCAGCTGTTAGCTCGCTGCTGAGCGTGCTCATTGGTTCACACCGCTGGCAAGGAATCCTCCATCCACAGCGAGAAGTTCCCCAGTAACGAAAGCGCAGGCGTCGGAGGCAAGAAACACGGCCGCGCCCACGAGTTCTTCGGCCTTGCCGTAGCGGCCCATGGGCGTGCGTATCAGGAATTCGCGTCCGCGCTCGGTGCCGTCCAGCAGAGCGGCATTCAAATCTGTGCGGAAGACACCAGGAACAATTGCGTTAACAAGAACGCCGTGGCGCGACCATTCGACAGCCAGGGATTTTGTGAGTGAGCCGACGCCGGCCTTGCTGGCGCAGTAAGCAGCTACCTGATACAAACCGAGTTGTGTTCCAAGAGAGGCGATGTTGATTACACGGCCGTAACCGCGCTTCAGCATGGGTTCGCCGAAAACCTGGCAACCCCGCAGCGTACCGGTGAGATTAGTGTCCAAGATTGCGTTCCAGTCGCCTTCCGTCATTTCCAACGTGGGAAGTTTGCGGGTGATGCCGGCGGCATTCACAAGAATATCCACCTTACCGTAGGCGCTCAGAACGGCGTCGCGGAGTCGAATAAGCGACTCTTTGTTTCGCACGTCAGATAGAACGCGGAGTGTTTTGCGGCCTTTGGCTTCAATCTCCGAGGCCGTCGCCTCGACGAGCGCCTGCCTGCGCGCGGAAACAACCACATCGGCACCGGCGTCGGCCAGCCCGAGGGCCAGCGTTCGACCCAATCCACTGGTGCCGCCAAGTACAACCGCAGTCTTGTCAGCGAGACTAAAAGAGGAAAGATTCATGGGGAACGGGAGACCTTTCGTGCAGCGAATAGAGAAATGTCACGGCTTAAATTTAAACGATACAGTAAAGTATTTCCCACTGTAAAACAATTGGAGACTTACCCTCCCCGTGGCGCCTGAGTGGTGCAACAGTTCTTCCAGAGTTCAACCGTCACCCCGTTTCTGTGTGGAGGCACGCATGACCAACCGCGTGGGGAGAAGAACGCTCACCGGGGGACCCCCGTTTTTCTTCTTGATGATGTTCAAGGCCAAGCGGGCGACGCTTTCACCGAGGCCGGCTGTATCCTGATCGAGGCTCGTGAGAGGGACGCGAAGGAGATCGTCATAATGGACATTTCCGCAGCCCACCAAGGCGATATCCTTGGGTACATCCAATCCGGCTTCGAGAATGGCGCGGAAAGCACCCATGGCCAGTGGGTCGTTGCAGCAAAACACCCCATCGGGCCTGGGATTCAACTGCAAAAGCTGCTTCATGGCACCGTAGCCGCTTCTGTCCGCCGCATCGTCGCCGCCTCCATGCCTGGCGATATAATCTTGGGGAAGGCTCAGACCATGTTTCGCGAGTGTCGCAATATAGCCGCCCTGGCGATCTATTGCGGTGCTAACCTCGGAACCGCCAATGTGGGCAATCGTTTTGCAGCCGATATCAATCAAATGCTGGGTTGCAAGCGAGCCGGCCATCACGTCGTCAATACCAACGAAGTGCGCCGGGAGGCCTGGAATCTTCCGGTCGAGCAGAACGAACGGAACGCCGCGCTCCGTCAGCTTTACGAGGCTGGTGGAATCGGATTCCGTGGACGCTAGAATCAGGGCATCCACGCCACGCGCCATCATTTGGTCCACTTCGCGGCGTTCCAGTTGGCGATTTTCCTCGGACGACGCGATGATCAGGTTATACCCTTGCGCACCGAGGCGCGCCGAAATGCCCTTGGCGACTTGTGCGAAAAATGGATGCACGAGGTCCGGCACAATCAGGCCGACGAGGCTAGTGCGACCGGTGGAAAGCGCGCGGGCAGAGAGATTTGGCTGGTAATTGACTTCCTTCATGCGCTGCAGAACACGTTTTCGCGTTTCGGGGCCGATATCCGCGTGGTTGTGCAGGACTTTCGAGACCGTGACGACAGAGACGCCCAAGTCTCGCGCGATACTCTTCATCGTGGCAGGCATGATTTCTCTCTCAAACTGGGCCCAGCCCTATGTTTGTCGTGGTACGTTTTAGCGGCGAAACAGTTGTGCTCCTTATACTGCCAAGCATAGGTCCACCAAGTTACCGCGCCAGGGTATGCAGCGGCTTCAGCTTGTAAAGCACGCTGGCGTGCGCCGACAGATTAACGGCAAAAGATTTCGCAGAAGATAGATCCTTCCGCTCCCAGAGATCTCTCTGTACATACTCGCTGTCCTTGAGACCGAGTTCTTTCCAGGAGTAATGGAGATCCAGCGGGGAATCCCCACGGTTGAATGCGGCGATGTAATAGCCGTCATGCGAGGAAGGCTCGGCAAGCCAGACGACAGCCGTACCAGTGGCGATCACCGGATGACTTTCGGAAGAATGCTGATCCACCGCGAGGACCTCCGGATTCGTAAGCAGCGAAAGAGTCCAAGCATCCGCTTTGGTCAGATCGCCACCAATCATCAAAGGCGAGGGAAAAATGGACCACAAAGTCATCAGGGTGCGCTGCTCATCGTGACTCAGCCGCGACTGGCGTGGTTGGTCCCAGCCGGGAGCGGGACCAAGATAAGCAAGCGGCAGCATGTCCGCATCGGGCCAATGGCCGGGTAGCGAGAGTCCCGTCCATTTCAGGACATTTTGAAATTGATCGCCGAGGCCTTGCGGGTACTGCACATTGCTGTGCCATATATCCCAGATGTCGTCGGAGATGCGCCACATTTGGGCATACTTGCGCATCTCTTCCACTTTTTCGACCGGGGCTGGTCCCGGTGAGAGGCTCAGCACAATGGGGCGTCCCGTCTTCGCGAGCGCGGCACTCAACATGCGAATTTCTTCGCCGCGGTACGGACGGCTGCTGATGCAATCGACCTTGATTAAATCGACTCCCCAACCGGCGTAAAGGGAGACAATGGAATCGTAGTAGGCCTGCGCTGCGGCCTTTGTGGCGTCCGCACCGAAGTTGTCCGGGTTCCAAGGACAGCTTTCCCCTGTGTCTGCCGCATCGGAAGCGTGGTAGGAAGAGCCCGCGATGGGGGCATTCGATGCAACCGCGCTCTTGGGGATTCCGCGCAGGATATGAATGCCGAACTTCAGGCCAAGCGAATGAATGTAGTCGCCGATGGGCTTGAAACCTTTCCCTCCCACGGAAGAGGGAAAGCGCTTTTCTGCGGGAATGTACCGGCCATTAGCATCGAGGGCGTAGAGAGAGTTCTTCGAATTGCCTTCCGGCGTGGGGTTGGTGACGAACCACTCCATGTCAATGACGACATATTCCCAACCGGAAGGTTTCAGATGCTCCGCGAACCACGCGGCGTTAGCCTTCACCTGATCTTCGTTGATTGTCGTTCCATAGCCATCCCAGCTATTCCACCCAAGCGGGGGAGTGGCGGCGAGGATGGGCTGCGCGTCTGGCGACTTGGACCCAGCGGGTATTTGCCCGGCCAGTTTTGTCCGGCCGGACGCGCCGTTGTCGCTGGCATGAGAAGCAACACCGGCCCTTTGGTACATGAATAGAAAACAGGCGAACAGCAAAGCCGAAACATAAATTCGCGTTTTCATCTTGGACGAGATCCTTTCATGCCCAGGCTGTTGCCTGAATGAACGAAGAGCAGCCGTTCCCTATCCCCGGAAACGACTAAATTCCCCACTGGTACACGGAATAGGAACGGGGCGGCAACTCCATGCTTGTCACACCGCCGCTCGTTACGGGTTTCTCCGCGGGTTGTGGAACAACTCTTTGTGTTGCATCGAATCCGTTCACCGCTTTCAAGTCACTGCCCGTCAGCACATAGGAAGTCAGCAAGCGGCTCCCCGCTTTGGCTTCCCAATTCAATTCGAGCAGGTGCGATTTGAAAAGATCGCGGTTGAGGACGAAAACGGAAACCGTGCCGTCGTCCGGGTTGATCGTTCCGGCCACGTCCAGGTAGGGAACTTGACCGTAACCGGGCACTTCGTAGGAAGGCCCGGGTTCCACCAAAACGTCCAGCGCGGCCCCGCGAGCGTATTGCAACGCCCAGCTGTAAGGGTGGTAGATGGTTTGCCGGTAGAAACCATTTGCATTCGTCATGATCGGCGCGATGACGTTGACCAGTTGCGCGAGGCACGCGACGCGCACGCGATTGGAGTTGCGCAGCAACGAATTGATCAAGCCGCCAACCAGGAGGGCGTCTTCGAGGTTGTACACTTCCTCGAGCAGGTGCGGAGCTTCCTTGCGGCCGCCGTCCATGGCAGGGCCGCTGCGGGCACGGTACCAGACATTCCATTCGTCGAAGGACAGCCAGAGCTTCTTCGGAGAACGCTTGCAGCCGCGCACATAGTCGCAAACGGCGGCAACTTCCGCGATTTGCCGCTCCATACTGAGATTGAGGGCCAGGAATTTCCCGGTGTCTCCGCCGGTTTCGGACGTGTTGTCGAAGTAGCGATGCAACGAGATGGCATCCACGTAGTCGTAGCACTGTTCGAGAACTTCGCGATCCCATTCCAGGTAGGTGGGCATTGTGGGTCCGCTGGAGCCGCAGGCGATGAGCTTGAGCGAAGGGTCTACGTAGCGCATTTGCCGCGCAGCATCGGCGGCCTTTTCACCGTATTCCGCGGCAGACATGTGGCCGATTTGCCAGGGACCATCCATCTCGTTGCCGAGACACCAGTGCGTGACCTTGTGGGGATCGGCTATGCCGTGGTTCCGCCGAAGGTCACTCCACTTCGTGCCTTTGTCCACATTGCAATACTCCACGAGCGCGGCTGCCGACTCCGGTGTCCCGGTGCCGAGATTCAGGCCGAGCAGCGGCTGCGTCCCGACAGTCCTGCACCACAGAAGAAACTCGTTGGTGCCGAATTGATTGGTCTCAAGCGAGTTCCAGGCCTTATCCAGCACTTTGGGACGATCCTGCCTGGGGCCCACGCCGTCCAGCCAGTGGTAGCCCGAGACGAAATTCCCGCCGGGATAGCGGATAATGGGGACTTGCAGCTTCTGAATTTCCTCCAGCACATCCTTGCGGAAGCCATTGGCATCGGCGAATTTGGAATTGGGGTCGTAAATTCCCTCGTAGATGGCCCGTCCAAGATGCTCCAGAAAAGAGCCGAAGATATTGCGATCGAGAGCCGGGAGGACCCGGCGGGAGTCGAGATCAAAACGAAAGACGGGACTGACGGAGCCGCCAGTTTGAGCTCGCACGAAGGGCGCCAACAGATGATGTGCAGAAATGGCAAGGCCTGCAGCCGATGCGCGTTTCAGGAAGCCACGGCGTGAGTCAAAAGCCATACTTGTTCTCCTCTAGCCTGCCACCGGTTTTATTTGCGAGGATACGCACTCGCAGGAATCCGGAACAAAATGGCATAAAAGCGTTTACTGTAACGCATAATATCACGACTTCCTGAGATCTCATGGCAGATTATGGTTCTGTTACTTCGCGACCAGCCAGCCAATCTCTTCTTCCCTCCTCATACGTGGGCTCCCACATTTCCGGCACCGCATGTTACTATCACCGCGAACCCATGAAAACGCCGCGCACCTTCCCAGCTTTCGTTCTCACGCTTCTCTCCTGCGCGCTACTCGCCGCGCAATCAACACAGCTCCAAACTGCGCCAAGAGCGCACGCTATCGTCCTTCACGCCGCGCGCCTGCTGGACGTCGAATCCGGCCACATCATCGCCCCCGGCGAAATCCTGGTGACTGGCGACGCCATAGCCGAAGTGGGTGCGATCGTCACCCGCCCCTCCGGCGCTGAAATCATTGATCTCGGCGACAGTACTTTGCTCCCTGGGCTGATTGATGCGCACGTCCACCTCTTCCTTCACCCCGGCGCCGAAGACCTTCAAACCGTTCAGGAATCCGTCCCGCAGCGCACCATCATGGCCACCCTCGCCGCTCGCGACGACCTTATGGCCGGATTCACTGCTGAGCGCGACATGGGCACGGAAGGCGCGGGCTCCGCAGATACAGCCGTGCGCAACGCCATCAATCAGGGGCAGATTCCCGGCCCACGCCTGCGCATCAGCGGCAATGCCATCAACATTCTCGGCGGGCACGAAGATGCCATCGGCTACAACCCTGAGCAGCACGTGCTTCCCAACGCGACCTACGCCAACAACGCCGCAGAGCTTGTCACGGTCATCCGCGAACAAATCAAGGAAGGCGCGGACTTTATCAAGATTTACGAGACCGGTGCTGACTCGGGGGTGAACGGCCGCCTCTCCACTCCATTCCAGTACACCGAGGAGGAACTCGTCGCCGCCGTGCGCGAGGCCGGGCGCACGGGCCATCGTGTTGCGGTCCATGCCACCGGTGAACCTGGAACCCTCTTCGCAGCTCGCGCTGGCGTCGAATCCATCGACCATGCCTATCAACTGAACGACGAGACCATGCGCATCATGCGCGAAAAACAAATCTTTGCCGTCCCCACTTTTGCCATCTCCGAATATTTCGCGGACCATGCCGCCACGCCCGAAGCCGCCGCCCGCGAGCGCCAGTTGGTCAATTTGCATGCCAGCGAATTTAAGAGGCAACTCGCTGCCGGGGTTCCCATCGCCATGGGCTCTGACGTCGGCCCATTCCCGCACGGCACGCAAGGCCGCGAATTTGTCTTGATGGTGAAATTCGGAATGTCACCGCTGGCGGCCATCGGGGCCGGCACCGTGAACGGCGCGAAATTATTGGGCTGGCAGGATAAAATCGGCGTCCTCAAACCCGGCTACGCTGCGGATATCGTCGCTGTCCCCGGTAACCCCCTCGACGACATCACGGCCCTGCAAAAGGTTTCCTTTGTAATGAAAAGCGGCGTGATCTACCGCAAGTAATCTGCCTCCTCGTTTTCCGCGAATGGCTAGCGAAAATGACACAAAGTGGCCGCTAACTCAAAGAGTACGCTAGAATTAGAAACGGAGGAGTGGGTGAGCGGTTGAAACCGGCGGTCTTGAAAACCGTTAGGCTCGAAAGGGCCTCGGGGGTTCGAATCCCTCCTCCTCCGCCAG
>Ga0074044_10000469_pt1 | contig 39537 bp, 27 predicted proteins | sample BogForMeECP23OM1_FD_94443 | JGI IMG/M metagenome (GOLD analysis project Ga0074044, IMG submission 94443) | Bog forest soil microbial communities from Calvert Island, British Columbia, Canada - Bog Forest MetaG ECP23OM1 | ecosystem: Environmental > Terrestrial > Soil > Wetlands ...
AAGTGATTCATGCCGGCAAGTTTCTCATGAAGGAAGGCGGCGCGGCGCTCTTTCAAGCTGCCGCGCAAGGTATCGAGCACGCCGATGAGCTCGACGCTGGCCTGCCAGGAGATGAACTTGGCCACATGCTCTTCCACCAGAGCTTCGGCCTTGGGAACTTCATTCTCGCGCGCGCTGCGATTCTGCTGCACGATTTCGCTGAGGTCCTCCATGCTGTACAGGTAGCAGTTGTAGAGTTCGCTGACGGCAGGCTCGATGTTGCGGGGCATGCCCAGGTCCATGAGGAAAAGGGCGCGATTGCCACGAGCGGCCATGGAGCGCTCGATCAGCGGCTTGGTGAGGAGAACTTCCTGGACGCCGACGGCGGAAACGATAACGTCGGGCAGCTTGAGTGTGCTGTCCCAATTGCCCCAATCGAGCACTTCCCCTTTGTATTGCCTGGCGAACTCCTCGGCTTTTTCGCGGGAGCGATTGGAGAGGTAGAGCCGGCCGATGTTGCGATCGTGAAGTTGGGAGACTACCTGTTCGCTGATTGTGCCGGCGCCGAGAACGAGCGCGGTGCGATCGTTGAGCTTGCCAAAAATGCGCTCGGCGAGCCTCATGCCCGCGGAAGCGACGCCCATGGGACGCGTGCCGAGCTCGGTTTCCGCGCGAACGCGCTTGCCAATTTCGAGCGCGGCTTGAAACAAGCGGTTCAGGACGGGGCCAGTGACGTGCGTGGCGTGGGCGCGGAGATAGGCTTCGCGGACCTGGCCGAGGATTTCGGCCTCGCCAAGCAGCATTGATTCCAGACCCGCGGAAACCCGGAACAGATGGCGTACGGCGTCGTGATCGTAGTGGTGATAGAGAGAGGGATTCAGTAGATCGGGCTGGATGGAGTGAAAATTACAAAGAAAGCTGGAAAGCGCGGCGGCGGAAGCTCGTTTGGCCGCGGGATGGACGCCGTAAACTTCGCTGCGGTTGCACGTGGAAAGAACCAGGGCTTCTTCCAGGATGCCCAGCGCACGCAGCTCTTCGGCGGCGCGCTGCGCCTGTTCAGTGGAGAAGGACACCTTTTCCCGCACCTCCACAGGCGCCGTACGGAAGTTCAGGCCGACGAGAACAATCTCCATGCCGTGTTCCGCGCGCTCCTAAAAATAGCGGTGGTGCTGGGAAAAGAACAGATTCACCACCCAGAAGTTCACAACCACGAGAACAAAGTTGAAGACGCACAATTTGGAGGCCCGAGCCCCACGCCAGGCCGCCGTGCGCGCCAAGCGAATATAGACGATGTACAGCAAGAGCACGAACAACGTAAAGATGTATTTCGGGTCGAAATAGGAGTAGTGCTCCGCGACGTTGCGGTCCACGGCAATATAACCAAGGGCCGTGCCAACGAGGATGGTGACGAGGCCGACTATGACGCTGGTGTGGCTCATGCGCTCCAGCAGTTCGAGGGGCGGCAAGCGCCAAACCACATCGCCGAGACGCCGGATGCGCAAGAGGCGTTCCTCGCCCAGATAGATAAGGCTCAGGACGCAGGACAAAGCGAAGGCGGCGTAAGCGAGAATGCTCAGCGTGACATGGAGGGCAAAAACGACGCCGTGAATGGGGGAAGGCGTGTGCGGGCGGGCAGGCAAGAGGTAGGAAGTGACAAAGAAGATAAGAATGATGGGCATGACGAAGGCGCCGACGGTCCTCTGGCGGTGATAAATCTCGAGGCAGAGATAAGTGACGGCGAGCAGCCACCCGAAGAGCGACATGGCCCCCTGGAGGTCATGGTAAGGGACCGTATGGGAAGCGCGGGCGCTCAGCAGCAGGGCCAAGTAATGCGTGCCTAAACCCAGGAACAACAGCAAGGTAGCCAGACGCCCGGTGAACTCTCTGCCGGTATAGAGAAATTGGATATATAAGCCCCAACTGAGCAGGTATGCCAGTATGGTCAGGATAACGAAGGTGTGATTCATCGGCCTTGTCCACGCCAGTCTGGAACGATTCGGGAGCGCGAAGTTCCTTGGATGGCGTGTTTCACGAGATGTTTCGAGTATAGCGCACTCGTAGCAGGGCCGCATTGGGAGGGGTGCCTGGAGGTATCGTGCCCCAGTTAGCGCACTGAGCCGAATTAGCCGGTGATAAGGCCACTTCTCACCCTATGCGGCTTGTAAGTGGTGTATATTGCAGTTTTGCGACTTCGAAGGTAACCTTCTCGACAGCACTCACCGAGCGCATTCCGGAGGCGTTTATGCGGCCTTTGCATCTTGGTTTGGCAGTACTTTTCTGCGCATCTTGTTTCTGCGCGTCCTCGCTTTACGCCCAAAACAAGCCCTTGCACGGGATTGATATCAACGACATCGATCGCAAAGCTAATCCGTGCCAGGACTTCTATGAATTTGCAAACGGCACCTGGCGAGCGAACAACCCCATACCGCCTTCGATGGTGATGTGGAGCAAACGCTGGGCGGCTGGCGAATCCACCAAGGAAGTGCTGCATGGCATTCTGGAGGAGGCTGCCACTCATTCGTCCAGCGCACCGGCAAAGTCCACGGACCGCTTGATTGGCGATTATTACGGCGCTTGCATGGACGAGAAACAAATTGACGCCCAGGGCGTCAAGGCGCTCAACCGGGAGCTTGAGCTCATCCAATCCATCGGTTCGGTTGCTGATCTGCAGCGGGCCATCGCGCGTTTGCACCAGGAAGCTATTTTTGTGCCATTCGCATTCGGGTCAACGCAAGATCCCCACAACCCGCAGCAGGTCATCGCCGATGCCGCTGCCGCCGGCCTCGGCCTTCCTGAACGGGACTACTACTTCAAAGACGATGACAAGTCCAAAGAGACGCGGCAAAAGTACCTTGAACATGTTGCGGCCATGTTCGTGTTGGCCGGGTCCGACAAGGCAGCTGCAGCGGCCGCCGCAAAAGTCGTGATGCGCATGGAAACCGCCCTGGCTGGCGCATCCCTTACCAATGTGGAGTTGCGCGATCCCTATGCCACGGATCACAAGATGAAGCTGGATGAGGTCCAGAAGCTCACGCCCGATTTCAACTGGCGCGAGTATTTCCAAGCATTGAGTATCGATCCCCGCGTCGCATTCAACGTGGATCAACCCAAGTTCCTGCAGGAGTTTCAGAGGCAACTACAGCAAACTTCCCTGCCTGACTGGAAAACCTATTTGACATGGCAGGTGCTGTTGACGGCAGCTCCGGCCCTTTCCGCACCCTTCGTCCAGGAAGATTTCGCTTTCAACCAGCACTACTTGCAAGGCACCGAAGAAATGAAACCGCGCTGGAAGCGCTGCGTGGAATTTACCGATGGGGACTTGGGCGAGGCTTTGGGGAAGAAGTACGTCGAAAAAACATTTTCTCCGGAAGCCAAGGCGCGCATGCAGGAGATGGTCAAGAACATTCTGCTGGCGCTGCATGACGACATCTTGACGCTTATCTGGATGAGCAGCGAAACCAAGCAGAAGGCCCTGGAAAAACTCTCCACGTTTAACCCCAAAGTCGGTTACCCGGACAAATGGAAGGATTACAGCGGCGTGGAAATCACTCGGGATTCCTATTGGAACGACGTGGTTGAGGCGCGGCGTTTTGCCGTCCGCGATGACGCACAACTGATCGGCAAGCCGGTGGATCGCCTCAGGTGGGGCATGACCACGCCGACTTCCAACGCGTATTACAATCCGCAGCTGAATGAGATCGTATTCCCCGCGGGAATCTTGCTGCCACCAATGTTCGATGTGAACGCCACGGATGCAGCCAACTACGGCGGCATCGGACCGGTGATCGGGCACGAAATATCGCACGGGTTTGACGATCAAGGCGCCAAGTATGACGCCACGGGCGAACTGAAGGATTGGTGGACTCCCGCAGACTACAAGGAATTCCAGAGCCGTGGACAGTGTGTGGTCGACCAGTTTTCCGCCTACACCGTGGCGGGCGGTTTGCACGAAAACGGCAAATTGGTACTGGGCGAGAGCATCGGCGATCTTGGTGGCGTAAAGCTGGCCTATCTCGCGTTCCAGAAATCAATGCAAGGCAAGCCTCGCCCGCCCGACCAAGATGGCTTCACGCCGGAACAACAGTTTTTTATCTCCTGGGGACAAGCGCGCGGAGACGAGATCCGTCCCGATGCGCAACGCCAGTTTGTGCTCACGAATCCGCATCCGGTCAGCAAATACCGTGTCATTGGTCCACTTTGTAATCTGCCTGAATTCCAGAAGGCGTTTGGTTGCAAGGCCGGTGATGCCATGGTGCGTCCGGCTGAACAGCGATGTGCGGTCTGGTAAACCGTTTCCCCGACAATATTCATAGGATCCAATCATCTCCTGCAAACTTACCTTTTCGGATAGTGAGTTGGCAGTAGTCTGTTACTGATGGCTGTGTTGGCAGCGGCCGCTAACTGCCGATATGTCCTAGTCGCGTAATCGGAAACTGAGCCACACGTCCTTGGAGGGCAAGATTTGCGGGGATTTGTTTTTCTTGTTGGATATCGTTATGACTACTCAGACCCCCGCATTGACCCGGAAAGAACTCATCCTGCGAGCCGGGCGTTGCGAACCAGTGGCACGTCTTCCGGCGTTGATGATGAGGCAGGCGCTAAGCCCTAGAAACGGTAGTTCAGTTCGGTATAGCCGAGCACGCCGTTGGAGTTGACAGGATAGATTTTCTTGATGACTTCGCCGCCAACGGCATAACCGAAGTACAAGCCGAACGAAACGCCGTGCTTCCACTTATAATCGCCACTGACGTCATAAAGAGTCGCGAGGGATGTGGCCCCATTGGAGGGCCTTCCGCTAAATCCGAAGGTCCATGGCTGGAACGCGCCACCGCCCGTGTACCACAAATCATTCTTATTGCTAAGCCAGAGCCCGTGCACGTCGCTCCGGATTGTAAGCGCCTTGCCCGGCCGCAACATCACTTCGACGAAAGCATCGGTGTTGTTCATGGAGTTGAAGAAGGGAAAGCGCGCATAGATGCGCGGCGTAGGAAGTATGGCGAAGAATGTGCCATGGGTGCCATCCGAGGGATTCCCGTCGCCGCTGGAATAGTAATAGCCGCCGCGAACCCATGGATGCACCCGGCCAGCGAATGTTGGTTGCCAGCCTGCTTCGATAGCACCCGCGCCAGCCCGCTGCGTCAGTCCTCCCCAACTGCCGATCTGGAGGGCACCCCAGCCAAGTAAGTCAAACGTTCCCGCGGAGGTGGGCGCGGCCAGGATGAAGTGTCCGCCGTATGTACCTATGTTGATGCCGCCGAGATCGGTGGCTCGCACCGCGGCTGGGCGGTTGTCCGTCTTTACCAGAGGGCGGTCATCGTTGTAATAGATTCCAAAAACGCGCCATTCCGCGTGACTGTGGTCGCAATCCGCGTGGCGCGTGAGCGCTACATAGGTGACGGGCGTCTTAACCCATCCCCACCCGTCCACTTGGAAAACGCCGCGCGTGGGTATCGCGCTCACAGCCGTGAAAGTCCATGGGCCGCGGCCATAGAGAAACTGCACCCCATCAAAGCTTCGCATGACGTCAGAAAATCCAAAGTTTCCGATCAAGCGCTGGCCGATTCGGTCGGCCTTCAAGGATGCCAGTGTCGCATCCTTCGGCGTAACCTCGCTGCCATCGGTGAATTCCATGCGCCCCATTCGGAGCCTCGCGTGCTCTCCGTTTATGCGAAGAAATGCCTGCTTCGGAAAGAGGTAGGCTGTGTACTGACTATTGTTGTTCGCCGCGTAGTAGGATCCGCCGAGTCCATACTGACCCAAGGGAGGCGGATTGACCGCATGGTCCGGAAGACCTAGCAGAATGGGGGCCTCAAACTCGATGTTCCAGTCATAGCGTTCGTGCTTTTGCGAAAACCCAAATCGCACGACCGTTCCCGAGTAGCCGTATAGGTTGTTGCCGCTCGCGGGCTCAAACCAGTTCCAGACCTCGTATCTTTCGCGTACGCTGCCGGAAAACGTGACGCTCCCGATTTGGATCGGTTGCGTCGCGGGCTCTTGCGCCTCGATTAGCCTTACGGCCACCAGAAGCAACAAACAAACGAGAATGTTTTTCACGGAATCTCCAGGTCTCTGGGATTCCAGGCAACGCAAGGGTTCGGTGCCTGGGGCGTCATTCACCGCATGCTCGGTCGAGTGAAAACGAGCCGCGGTGTTCCCTCGACGCTGCAATGATCACTGACCTGGTGGGTATCGAAATTCGAAGCATGCACCCAAAAAGTTCCGCTTATTCTAGCTGGAAAGAAAACGTGCACAATAACCGAAAAACATTAGTTGCAGGGCCAGAGAAGGGGCGCATGGCACGCCCGTGTTCCCGGAGGTGGCCTCCACCGCGCAATGGATGAAGTCAGCGTGACGCCGGCCTAGCCGGATAAGCCCTGTTACGAGCAGCAGGATCGGGACTAAAGCACCACGTTCTTGAAAGGCAGGATTTGCGGGGATTTGTTATTCTTATTGGATATTGCTATGACGACTCACGGCCCCGCATTGACCCGGAAAGAACTGTTCCTGCGAGCCGCGCGGTGCGAACCTGTGCCACGTCTTCCGGTGTGGATGATGAGGCAAGCGGGGCGTTACCTGCCGGAGTACCGCGAAATCCGCGCGAAACATTCGTTTCTGGAGGTCTGCAAGACGCCAGACCTGGCCGTGGAAGTTTCGCTGCAACCCTTCCGGCGGCTGAGCGTGGATGCCATTATTATTTTTTCGGACATTCTGATTCCCGCGGAAGCGATGGGCTTGCCCCTGGAATTGGGGGATGCCGGGCCGAATCTATCGGAACCGGTGCGCACCGGGGCGGACGTCAGGAAACTGCATTTGTTCGATCCAGAAGTGGAGACTGGGTTCCTGATGGAAGCGCTGCGGCGCACGGTGAAGGAGGCCGGGCCGGACGTGCCGGTGCTGGGGTTCGCGGCTTCGCCCTGGACGCTGGCATGCTACATGGTGGAAGGGCGCACGAAGGAAGGCTTCGCGACGGTGAAGGAATTTCTTTATCGTGAGCCGAAGGTTTTTCGGGAACTGCTGCACAAGATCGCGCATGCGACAATCCTTTACCTTAGGGGGCAGATTGCCGCGGGAGTTTCTGCGGTGCAGTTGTTCGATACCTGGTGCGGCGAACTGGATTTGCAGAATTACACAGAATTTGTGTTGCCTGCCGTGCAAGAAATAATTGCCGGGCTGGGCGGGGGAGTGCCGGTGATTTACTACACCAAGGCGTCACACCACTTGCTGCCGGCGATTGTTCGGGCGGGGGCGAACGTCTTGAGCGTGGATTGGCGGATTCCTCTGGCGGAAGTACGCGAACTGGCGGGGCCGCGCGTGGCCGTGCAGGGCAATCTCGATCCAGCTGTGTTGCTTGCGCCGCCGGAGAAAATCCGGCAGGCCACGCTGAAGGTTGCCGCTGGACTTGGCGGCTGCGGCCACATTTTGAATTTGGGGCATGGCATCCTGCCGCACACGCCCGTGGAACATGCACAACTGTTCGTACACAGCGGGCAGCAGGCGGAAATTACGCAGGCACAGCCAGCCGGGAAGTCGCGCTCGTAATCGCGCGGGAGGGGGGCGCCGTGGCAGTGATGAATCCAAGCTTGCGGGAAATGCGCGATGCACTCTCCGTGGGCGAAGAGTTTGTGAACCGGTACAACAAACCGGGGCCGCGCTATACCAGCTATCCCACGGCCCCGGTGTGGACGGACTCCTTCGGACCAAAAGAATACGAAGCAGCGCTGGCCGCGGCGGAGGCGAAGCGCAGCCCCGTTTCGCTGTACATGCATCTTCCCTTCTGCGAGAGCCTGTGCCTGTTTTGCGCGTGCAATGTCGTCATCCAAAAAGACAAGAGAGTTGCGCCGCCGTATCTGGACATCTTGAAAAAAGAGACCGACCACATCAGCCATAGCGTTTCGCGCGAACGCCAGGTGGTGCAGTTTCACTGGGGCGGAGGAACGCCAACGTACCTTTCCCCCGAGCAGATCGAGGACCTGTTCACGTACACGCGGGAGCGCTTCACGTTTGCGCCGGACGCGGAAATCGGGATCGAAGTGGATCCCCGCGTGACCACGCGCGCGCACCTGGAAACGGTGCGCAAGATGGGCTTCAACCGGCTGAGCATGGGCATCCAGGACTTCAAGCTCGAAGTGCAGAAAGCGGTGCACCGAATACAGCCGTACGAACAGACGCGCGACCTCATCGCCAAGGCGCGCGAACTGGGATTCGACAGCATCAACGTGGACCTGATCTACGGCTTGCCCTATCAAACTGCAGAGAGTTTTGCGCACACGGTGGAGCAGATCGTGGGGCTCTCGCCGGACCGCATCGCCATGTTCAGCTATGCGCACGTACCGTGGCTGAAAAAGCAGCAGGGCTCGTTTGTGGCGCACCTGCCCGAGGGCATGAAGAAGTTTGAGATTTTCCGCAGCGGCTTGCTGACGTTTGTGGAAGCCGGATACCTGTACATCGGCATGGACCACTTCGCCAAGGACAACGATGAACTGGCGGTTTCGCAGCGTAACCGCACGCTGCACCGCAATTTTCAGGGCTACACCACGAAGGCAGGCGCCGATCTTTATGGCATGGGCATTACGGCGATCAGCGGGATTCAGGATTGCTACGCGCAGAATTTCCGCGACATTCCCTCGTGGGAAAAGGCCGTGAACGAGCGCGGCATCGCCACCATGCGCGGCTACCGCTTGTCGCAGGACGATATTTTGCGCCGCGAGGTGATCAGCCGGCTGCTGTGCCACACGGTGATTGTGAAGGACGAGATTGCGCAAAAGTGTGGAATTGATTTTGACGAATACTTCGCTCCCGAACTGGAACGCCTGAAGCTGCCGCAGGAAGATGGCCTGGTGGTGATCACCGACAAGGAGATTCGTACCGCGTGGCTGGGACGGATTTTCATTCGCAACCTGGCCATGGTGTTTGACCCGTACCTGGAAAAGCAGCAACTGGCGTCCCGTCCGCTATTCTCGAAAACTCTGTAAGATTTTTGGCAGACAATTGAGCGTCGCAGATTATAGTGACACCTTTCGAGCATCGGGAGGGCACCCAACGAGAGTAGGTTGTCATTCCGAGCGCAGGTTTGGGGCGAGGAATCTGCTGTGTCTTACCTTCAGGCAAAAGCAGATCCCTCGCTTCGCTCGGGATGACAATACGCGTTTCGTCTGTGTATTCCGCGAAGCTCAGTAGAATCCGCGGCTATTCTGCTGGCGTAGAATCGCCGCCGTTTTGCCGAGGGGCAAACTGAATGTCCACGCAGGTCCAGGCTCTTGTGGTTGGCGCGGGAATCTCCGGGCTCGCCACCGCGTATTCGCTGCAGAAGGCCAACGTCTCCACATTGATTGTGGAGGCGGCGGCGCGGCCAGGCGGTGTGATCCGTTCCGTGCAGCGCGATGGCTATGTGCTGGAGTGCGGCCCGCAAAGCTTCAGCGGGAACCGCGCCATCACTTCGATCTGCAGCGACCTCGATATCCTCGAAGAGCGCGTGCTGGCCGATCCCAAAGCTCCGCGATTTGTGCTCATCAATGGAGCGCTGCAAGCGGTTCCCATGAATCCCCTGCGGCTGCTGACTTCGCCGCTGCTCGGCGGCGGCACGAAGCGGGCCATCCTGCGCGATCTTCTGGGCAAGAGCATGGCGCCGGATCCCGATGAATCGGTCGCGAATTTCATTCGGCGGAAATTTTCGGAGAGACTGCTCGACCAGTTGGTGGGCCCGTTTGTTTCCGGGATCTATGCGGGCGATCCAGAGAAGCTCAGCTTGCGCGCGGCGTTTCCGATTTTGCACGAGGCGGAAAAGGCTTCCGGGAGCCTCCTTCGCGGCATTTTCCCCGCGATAAAGGCGCGAGCGGCCAAACGGACGAAAGGGCCGAAAGGCCCGCGCGAGCGGCCGACGCTGCAGACGTTTACCGAAGGCAATGAAATGCTGATCAAAGCGCTGGCCTTGAATCTCGGCGAGCGCTTGCAGTGCGGCGTGGAAGTCACGGGAATCGAGCATCTGGATTCGGGTCATGATGCCAAGGCGCCAAGATTCCGCGTTGCGCTGCGAACTCCGCAAGAGGAGGAAATCGTAGAAGCAGAGCGCCTGGTGCTGGCGGTGCCGACAAATGTCGCCGGGAAACTGCTCGGCGCGCTGGATGGAGAATTTGAGAAGCAGTTGGGCGGCATCGAATATGCGGGCGTGGCGGTGGTTTCGCTGGGCTACCGGAAAAAGGACGTGAGCCATTCGCTGGAGGGATTCGGCTTCCTGGTGCCGCGGTCTGCAGGGTTGAACGATCTCGGCACGGTGTGGAACTCTTCGCTGTTTCCGGGGCGCGCGCCGGAGGGCGAAGCGCTGCTGACGAGCTTCGTGGGCGGCGCGACAAATCCGGACGCGTTGCAACACTCGGAAGCAGCCCTCGCGGAGATGATCCATAAAGAGATTACGCCGCTTCTCGGAATTCACAAGGAGCCGGTGTTTTCGAGCGTGACGATCTGGCCGCGCGCTTTGCCGCAGTACAACCTGGGCCACACCGCGAGGCTCGCTGCGTTGGAACAGTTACGCGGAAACTTTCCGGGACTCTATTTTGTGGGTAACTACTTGAATGGCCCGGCGATCGGCACCTGCGTCGAGCAGGCGCTGAAGGTAGCCGATGAGATTCGCGTGAGTTTCGCGAACTGACATTCCCTGAATCCCGCGCGGCACTGCCTGTTCATTGGAACGCGACACGCCTGCTTTGAATAACTGGGGCGCGAGCCATAACAAGGTACAATTTCGTTTGAACGAGAGTTCAGACCGGGGCGCTGTTTGAGGTTGTGATGAGCTACGATGCGAATTTTCCCGACCCAAAGCAAGCGTGGCACAAGGTTCTCGAGCGCTTGTACCACGAGGACCATATTCTCTATGCGCGCATGAACAATTTCTCGACCGTGCAGGCGTTTCTTGCCACGGCTCTCGCGTTCACAACTTCAGCCACAACGACAGCCCGCAACATCAGCCTGATTGTGTCTCTATTTGGCTTGGCGCTTTCGCTATTTTACATCTCGCTCGGTTTCCGCGGCGTCCGCGTGATTCAATTCTGGCGAGCTTACTTGAGGCTATTGGAGTCGATTCCGGGTGTGCCTTCCATCGACTCGCACCTGTTTGAGTTCTACAGGTTGGGCCACCGGCGCGGCCCGCAGGAAAAGGAGTTGCCCCTTGCAGAGGGGCTGGCCATAAAAATAGACACTGCCTGGTGGGCTCGCAGGTCCGTGCACGACCAATTTCCGTGGTATCTCCCGGGTTTCTCGGGAACCATGTTCATCGCGGTCGGAATCCCGATGCTCACGACTTCCTTTTGGGTGCTCGTGCTCTACGCCTTGTTTTATCCCCACACAGACATGAGATGGTTCGTGCTCGAATTTGCCGGCGGTCTTATGCTCGTGTTTCTGCTCCATCTTCTTGCCGGACGCCTCATTCCTGCTCCGATTCACGAAGGGCAGACACACCCTGTCCCCGCTGACAATCCGCAGTTGGATAGTAATCGAGTCTAAGGCGACATTTTCTAGCTCTGCCCCGCGGCCTTTTTGAAAGACTCCGCCTGAGGCCGTAACAAGCCGCGCGATTAGTGTTTTTTGGCGTGGCGGTGAGCCAGGCGAATTTCGCGGCGCTTGGCGGCTCCGCGCCAGCGGTGACGTTCCGCGGCAGTGCGCAGGATAAGCGGCGGAACGCGCTTGGGCTGGCGCGTGTGCTCATCGATGGCCACGAACGTCACGTAGGCCGTGGTGGTCTGCTTGCGTTCTCCGGTGAGAATGTCCTCGGAATAAACCTCGACGCCAACTTCGAGTGAAGTGTGGAAAACGCGGTTGACGTGCGACTTCAAGATGACGATTTCGCCCAGATTCACGGGGTTCTGAAAATCGATGTAGTCCACCGAAGCGGTGACCATGTAACTGTTGGCGTGGCGGCAGGCGGCCATGGCCGCAACGATATCCACCAGGTGCATGACGTGGCCGCCGAGGAGTTTTCCCAGCGCGTTGGTTTGCGCGGGCAGCACTACCTCCGCCATTTCGGAGGCCGAGGCGCTCACCGGCTTCCCCTGCATCTCCACACCCTCATTGACGACTATCTTCCCATCGCGTGTTCGCTTCATGATTGTCCTCGTTTGTGCCAGCCACACCTCTCCGTATGATAGGGGACGCTGCCCTGACGGTCCAAAGGAAAAGCCGTGGGCGGAGATGCAGCGGTTCCCCGCCCACAAATCGCGGCGGCGCCTTCTGTGCCTCCGGTGCGGCGCCTTACGTCGCTCGTCTAGGCTAAGGCTGACGCTGCTGAGCTCCATGCTAAAATTCCCGCCGAGGTTTTCCAATGACGGACGCCGCCCCTCACTTTGCCCACAATCAGTCTTCAGAGAGCATGCGCATTGCATGGATTCTCGGCGCATGCGCATTTCTTCTGCAGATGGCCACGAACGGCCGCTATGGCTATTTTCGCGACGAACTCTACTACCTTGCGTGCAGCGATCATCTGGCGTTTGGTTATGTGGATTTGGCTCCGCTGATCGCCTGGCTGGCGCGTGGCAGCCGACTGATCTTTGGCGATTCCATCCATGCCATTCGGTTGCTGCCAGCCCTGGCGTTCGGCGCGGAGGTCGCGCTGACGGGATTCCTGACCCGCGAATTGGGAGGCCGGAAATGGGCCATCTTCCTGGCCTGCGTTTGCGTTTTACTCGCACCCGTCATTCTCGGCAACGGCAATCGGCTGGCCATGAATGCGCTGGAGCCGCTGTTCTGGATGGGCTGCCTCTACGTTCTGCTAGCCACGCTGAATCGCCAGCAACCAGAGCTTCTTCTCTACTGTGGCGTGCTCCTGGGTTTCGGCCTGCTGAACAAGCATTCCACGGTGTTTTTTCTCGCCGCACTCGTTGTGGGCTTGGCGCTGACCCCGGAACGCCGCCTTTTCGCTTTGAAATGGTTTTGGGCGGCGGCGTTGATCGCGTTTCTGATTGCGCTGCCCAACGTCGTCTGGCAATACGCACACCATTTTCCGACGCTCGAGGATTTGCGAAATGTCAAAGCCATTCATAAAAACATCGAGCTCCCGCCGCTGGCCTTCATCAAGCAGCAAATCATGATGCTCAATCCGATTACCGATCTAGTTTGGATTGCCGGCCTCGCGTATCTTTTTTTGCACCGGAATGCCAAGCGTTTTCGTTTTGTAGCATTCACGTATCTCGCTTTTCTTGCGGTGATGATGGCGTTGAAGGGGAAAGACTACTACCTCGCACCGATTTACCCCATGCTCTTCGCCGCGGGTGGCGTATTCTGGGAAACACTTACGGTCAATCGCCCGCGGCTTCGTTGGATACGTGTGGCGCTGCCCGCCGTGGTCATCGCCCTCTGCCTTGTTTCTGTCCCACTCGCGCTCCCGATTCTTCCTCCGGACAGAATCGTGCCCTACATGCATGCTCTTGGCCTAGGAGTGACCCGCACGGAAACGTCCATGACCGGCCTCCTGCCGCAGCACTTTGCGGATGAATTCGGATGGGAAGAAATGGTCGCGGACGTCGCGCAGGTTTACAACGCGCTCCCCGCGGAAGAACGCGCGAAGACCGCGATCCTTGCAGGAAACTATGGCGGAGCGGGAGCGATCGACTTCTTCGGCGCGCGCTACGGTTTGCCCAAATCCATCTCCGCTCATCAAAACTACTATTTCTGGGGCCCGCGCGATTACACCGGCGAGCGAATCATCATGTTGGAGTGGCGCATACAGGATGCGCAGTATTGGTGCGGCAGCGTGGAAAAAGGGCCGCGCGTCGCACCTTACTACGGCATGGGTTGGGAACACTATGACATCCTGATCTGCCACAACTTTAGGGTTCCGCTTCCCGAAGCCTGGCCGAAACTCAAGTTTTGGAATTGAAATGTGTTCGGGTGGTTCATGCGAGCAGGCGCGGAACTAGAACCACAATGGCAGCCGGAGTTTAGGCCAGCCGCACCTCCAAGTATAATACGGGCGTCGCCATGACCGACCAAAAGAAAAGCCGCCGGCAGAAGCTGGAAGAATTCGTCGCACAAAATCCCAAGGACGCGTTTGCGCGGTACGGGCTGGCATTGGAATTTCTGAAAGAGGGAGACAAAGCCGGGGCAGAAGCGCAATTCCGCGCCCTGATTGAGATTCACGCGGATTACGTGCCGGGGTTTCAGATGTACGCGCAGATGCTGGCGCAAGGCGAGCGGCGCGAGGAGGCGCGATCAATTCTGATGGCCGGAATCTCCGCAGCGACGCGCTTGGGCAACACGCACGCGCGGTCGGAGATGGAAGGACTGTTGTTGGAGTTGGAGACGGGATGAAATTTGCGAAGGTGGTATTTTGGGTGGCCGGGATCTGGGGCGTGGTGGTGCTTGCGCCGCTGTTTTTCATGTTTGACCTGATCGGGCGGAAGGATCCACCGGCGATTACCCATCCAGGATTTTTCTACGGGTTCGCAGCCGTGGGGCTGGCGTGGCAAATTGCATTTCTATTCATTGCCCGGGATCCGATCCGATTCCGGCCATTGATGATCCCGTCAATGGTGGAAAAATTCGGTTACGGAATCACGGTAGTGGTATTGGTGCTGCAGGCAAAGATGCACGCTTCCGACCTGGCCTTTGCAGGCACGGACTTGTTCCTGGGTGTCTTGTTCGTAGTGGCCTATTTACGCACGCCCGCGCGCTCCGCATAACCTGACGGCGCGCAGAAGCTCGCTTTGATCCGGAACAGATTCCGGTGAGGGCAGCTCGAGTTAAAACACCTAGGAAACTACATGGGTCGAAGGTGCATGCTCGGCGATGATAGCGAGCAGATCATTCCGGTTGATTGGTTTGGCGATGTATCCATCCATGCCAATTTGCAGGCAGCGTTCGCGATCGCCCTTCATGGCATGCGCCGTCATGGCAATGATGGGAATGTGAGAGTGCGTATGGTGTTCGAGAGCGCGGATCGCTAGCGTAGCCTCGAAGCCATCCATTTCGGGCATCTGCACATCCATCAGGATCAGGTCGAATTGATGTGATTTAACCATAGCCAGCGCCTGCGATCCGTTCTCCGCGACAGCAACCGTGTATCCTGCCTTCTCAAGAAGGCAGACCGTGAGCCGCCGGTTCACCTCATTGTCTTCGGCCAACAGAATTCGTAGAGCGTGTTTGCTGGCGTGAGTTTCATGATGCGCGGCCTTTTCGGGCAAGCGGGGTGTTGCCTGTGGGTTACCCGGCAAAGCTTGCAGGATGGCTTTCAGGAGTTCCGATCCGCGGATGGGCTTGAACAAGCAAGCGGAGATTCCGAGTTCCTCACAGCGACTGAGGTCTCCACGTCGCTCGCCCGAGGTGAGCATCATCACGGTATGGCCCGTGAAGCCCGGGATGCTGCGGATTCTCTCTGCCAGTCCGAATCCATCCATCCCCGGCATGTGCCCATCAATCAGGACCAGGGGAAAGGGATGGCCCCGTTTGCAGGCCAACTCGATTTCGCGCAGTGCATCCAGGCCGCTTTCCGCGGCGGTTGGCTGCATACCCCACTTGCGGAGGAAGCGATCCAATATCTTCCGGTTTGTAGCGTCATCGTCGACAACCAGGGCCGACATCCCGTTCAGCAGTACAGAACTCGTTTCAACGCCAGGGCGAAGGGCGTCGCTGGCAGCGAATTCCGCGGTAAAATGAAATGTGCTACCCTTCCCTGGCACACTGTCCACCCAGATGCGCCCGTGCATCATCCCGACAATGCGGGCAGAGATGGTAAGTCCGAGGCCCGTGCCGCCATGTTTGCGCGTTGTTGAGCTGTCCGCCTGGGAAAAGGGCTGAAAAATGTGCGCCAGTTTGTCCGCGGCGATGCCCACCCCGGTATCGCGAACTTGAAAATGCACCACGACATTCTGACCGGTGGCGTTTTGCAGTTCGGCGGTCACAGCGATTTTGCCGCGTTCTGTGAATTTGATCGCGTTGCTTACCAGGTTGATTAGGACTTGCCGCAAGCGGAGAGGGTCACCGGACAAGAGTGGAGGGATATCGTCAGCCAGGTCGTACGAGAATTCCAGGTTCTTTTCGCGCGCCCGGAGCGCCAGGAATTTAATCGTTTCCCCGAGAAGTTCATCCAGACTGAACACCGTGGCTTCCAGATCCATCCTGCCGGCTTCGATCTTGGAGAAATCCAGCACGTCGTTGATGACATTCAGCAGGGCTTCCGCCGATTGCTTCACGGTGCTGAGGTATTCGTGCTGCTCCCCGGTCAGGTGGGTGTCCAAGGCGAGTTCGGTCATCCCGATGATGCCGTTCATGGGCGTGCGGATTTCGTGGCTCATGTTGGCGACGAACTCGCTCTTGGCGCGATTGGCAACTTCGGCGAGGTCCTTAGCTCTCAGCAACTCAGCCTCAATGCGCTTGCGCTCCGTGATATTTTGCTTGATGGCAACAAAATTGGTGATCTCGCCAGTTACTGAGCGCACCGGCGAAATGGTCATTTCCTCGATATAAGGCTGCACATCCTTATTGAGATTCTTGATTTCCCCACTCCACACGTTTCCGGCAAGGATGGTTTGCCAAAGATTGCGGTAGAAGGACTCATCCTGCTCTCCAGATTTCAGAATCCGGGGATTCTGGCCGAGAGCTTCTTCGAAGGAGTAACCCGTTAGGCGCGTAAACCCGGGATTCACCCATTGAATGGTGCCGTGGGTGTCGGTAATGACAATCCCGTTGGCCGCGCACTCCAGGGCTGCGGACTGGAGGCGAATTTGCTCTTCCGCTCGCTTCATCTTGCTGACATCAATGGCCACTGCGAGGACACAGGGAGCATTTTCAAAAATGAAGCGCACACCTTTGAGGTAGCAGTAAACTTTCGCTCCGCCTTTCGCCACCAGCCATGCTTCACCTTCGCTCGTACCGTTTTCGAATGCGGCCTTCATGGTTCGCTGGACGTCATTCAGGCTTTCCGGCGCGACGAGGCGCATAATTCCGGCACCCAGCATTTCAGAGGCTGGATAGCCCAAGAAATTCTGGTTCCACCGCCGAACCGTGGCAGAGACATCGATGACGGCAACGGCTCCCGGAAGACTCACGTTCAATACTTCAGAGAGCGCCAACGCCCCACGCAGCTTATCCTGCGTACTTTGTTCGCGCCGGAGCAGCACCCCGGCAAGGAAGAAAACGGCAGCGGCAAAGAACAGGATGGCCAGAGCGTGCAACTGCCAGGTTGTGAGACCTCCGAAGCCCACCCATACATCTCCCTCGTAGACGGCCATGATGAGCACTCCGGCCAATGCCGCGCCCGCTGCCCTGTAGGTAATGGACCTATTGAACATTTTCGCTAACGTGGCGACCTTTTGAGGCTAAGAATCATGTGTACTGAGGGCCCTTTCGAAGGCCGATTCATGCCGTGTTTCGGCTGCATCGCCTCAAGCAAAAAATGCGAGCCGCGTGTGCGTGGAACACCGGCCAGGTTTCCCCAACTGTGCTTCTGTGCATCCCGTGCTACGTCCAGATGGCACGCAAATCACAGGGATTGAGAGCACCCAGGCAAGCCTGCACAAGCACAGCGCGCAAAGGCAATGCGCCACCAACAGAAGGTGCAAGACCAGGTCCAATTTCACGGCACCGGGAAATAGCCAATGGCCGCATTTAGAAGAACTTGCAAGGACTCGGCGGCGAGGCGTGGGAGAAATAGGTTGCAGGTCTGTGCCGCTTCGATACACTTTCTGGATTTTGGACTGCGACTCCACCCGAGCGTCAAAGGCGGGTCGGCGGGCAGCATTCCGCGGAACCTTCTGGTATCCTTTGGCCTGCGACCCATGCGGCCGGAACGCATTCCGCTTTTTCCACTGAACGTCGTCCTGTTCCCCGGCGAACAACTTCCCTTGCACATCTTCGAGCCGCGCTACCGGCGGATGGTGCGCGAGTGTCTGGAGGCCAAGTCGCCTTTTGGGATGCTGCTGGCGCTGCCAAATGGCGTGGTGCGCGTGGGATGCACCGCGGAAATTTTGGAGGTCGTCAAGAAGTATGAGGACGAGCGCATGGACATCCTGACCATGGGGAGAGAGCCGTTCCGCATCCTGGAGCTGTTTACCGGCGACCCGCTGCTCCAGGGGCAGATCGATTACCTGGAAGACCGTGATCTCCCGCTGGAGGCTCCCAGTCGACAGCGACTCATCGAGGCCTACGAAACCTGCCACACGCTCCTTTTCTCCGAAATGCTCCGCAATTTCGAGGGGATCGCTTCCGAACAACTCGCCTATGCCATCGCCGCGGCCCTGCCCATCGATCTCCTGTGGAAGCAGCAGATTCTGGAGTTGCGCTCCGAGGCGGAGCGCCAGGAGCGTTTGCTCGCGTATCTCCGGGACTGGGCGCCGCATCTACAGAAAGCAGAGGCCTTGCGCCAGCGCGCTGGCGGCAATGGGCGCGGACTAAATTAAAGAGTGGCGGGCCATCATTTATGGCCTGGGCTGGGGGGCCCTATGACTGCAAGCACTTCACTACATGCCGCGGCACATTCCAGGCCGCGCACCATCGGCGAATGGAAACGTATCCCCGATTTCGATGCGCGCGCCACTTCCCTGTCCGTCAAGAACGAGATGCGGCGCAATCTGTTGCGCGCCATCGAGCGCGATGCTCCGCTTTTCCCCGGCGTGCACGGCTACGAGGACAGCGTCATCCCGCAAATCGTGAACGCGCTGCTTTCCCGCCACAATTTTATTTTGCTGGGATTGCGCGGCCAGGCAAAAAGCCGCATCCTCCGCGGGCTGATTCAATTGCTGGACGCGGAAATTCCCGTTATTGCGGGCTGCGAAATCAACGACAATCCGCTGCAGCCGATCTGCCGTTCCTGCCGCGAAAAGGTGGCAACGGAAGGCGACAACACGCCGATTGCCTGGTTGCCGCGGGACCAGCGCTACGTGGAAAAGCTGGCCACGCCTGACGTGACCATCGCGGACATCATCGGAGACGTTGACCCCATCCGCGCTGCCCGCGGAGGCCGCGACCTTTCCGACGAGCTGACAATTCATTACGGCTTGCTGCCGCGCGCCAATCGCGGCATTTTTGCCATCAACGAATTGCCTGATCTGGCGGGGAAAATCCAGGTGGGCCTCTTCAACATCATGCAAGAAGGGGACATCCAGATTAAGGGTTATCCTTTGCGCCTGCCGCTGGATGTGCTGCTGGTGTTCACTGCAAATCCGGAAGATTACACGGCGCGCGGAAAAATCATTACGCCGCTGAAAGACCGCATCGGCGCGGAGATTCGCACGCACTATCCCTCCACCATTGATGAGGGGATGCGTATCACCGGGCAGGAGGCGTGGGTCGAGCGCAATGACGAGATCAAGGTGGCAGTGCCAGAATACCTGCGCGAACTGATCGAGGAAATTGCGTTTCAGGCGCGCGAAGACAAGCGCGTGGACCGGCGCTCGGGCGTCAGCCAGCGTCTGCCAATTACAGCACTGGAAAGCGTGGTGAGCAATTCCGAACAGCGCGCGGCGCGCACGGGCGAAACGCATGCGGTGGCGCGCGTGGCGGATGTGTACGCGGCATTGCCGGCAATGACGGGCAAGCTGGAACTGGAATACGAGGGCGAGCTGAAAGGAGCGGAAACGATCGCGCGCGAGCTGATTCGCACGGCGATAGGCCGCGTCTTCAGCAAGCATTTCCCCAATGTGAGCTTCCAGCCGGTCATTCAGTGGTTTGAAGCGGGAGGCGAGCTGAAGATTCCCGAAATTGCCACCACCAACCAGCGCCACCAGCAACTCGCGAAAGTCCCAGACCTGGTGAGCCACACCGACAAGCTCGGCGTGACGAACCGCAAAGACGCCGCGGCTGTGGCTGCTGCCGCCGAAATGATCCTCGAAGGCTTGTGGGCGCACCGGAGGATTGGCCGGAGCGAAGAGCGCGGCTTCTACGCGGAGAAACCCCAGCGAGCGCCGGAACCCCGCGAGTCGCCGAATCGTCCGCCGCGCCGGGGTTACAACTGAGGATTGAGGGCCATGCGATGAAGGTCATCAAGTACGGAAAATATACGGGCGAGCCAGCCGACGCGGTGGATCTGAATGAGCTTCTGAAGCGCCTGGGCGATTTTTTCCTGCAGAGCGGGTTTGAGTCGCAATACTACGGCCTGTCCGAATTTGAAAATGAGCGCTCGATGGAAGCGCTGCGGGAAGCGATCCTGCGGGCGCTGCAGGAAGGCGACCTGCTGCCCGAGGATCAGATGAGCGAAGAGCTGCGCGAGATGTTGAAAGATCCGGGCGCGATGAACAACGAGGAGATACGCGAGCTGATTGACAAATTGATGGAACGCCTTGCGGGCGAGGGCTACATCAATCCACAGCAGGCGCCACAGGTGACGCCGCCGCAGCAAACTTCGGCACTGGGGCAAGTGGGCCAACCGCAGGAACGCAATACCGAGGCGCGCTTCGAGATCACGGACAAAACTATTGATTTCCTGGGTTTCAAGACCCTGCAGGATCTGCTTGGCTCGCTCGGCAGGAGCAGCTTTGGCCGCCACGACACGCGCGATTTATCCACAAGCGTGGAATCGGGCGGTGTCTCGAGGCCCTACGAGTTCGGCGACGTCTTAAACCTGGACATCAGCGAAACGCTCTCGAACGCCATCCGGCGCGAAGGGGCTAAGGTGCCCATCGAGATGCAGTACAAAGACCTGATGGTGCACCAGTGCGAATATCAGAGTTCATGCGCCACGGTGCTGTTGCTGGATTGCAGCCACAGCATGATTCTCTATGGCGAAGATCGCTTCACGCCGGCCAAGCGCGTGGCCATGGCACTTTCGCACTTGATCCGCACGCAATATCCGGGCGATACGCTGAGCCTGGTGCTGTTCCACGATTCGGCGGAGGAAGTGCCGCTGAACGAATTGGCGCGCGTGCAGGTTGGGCCGTACTACACGAACACGCGCGAAGGGTTGCGCATGGCGCAGCGGATCTTGCTGCGGCAGCGCAAGGATATGCGCCAGATTGTGATGATCACGGATGGCAAGCCGTCTGCTCTTACGCTGGAGGACGGCAGGATTTACAAGAATGCCTTCGGGCTCGATCCGTTTGTGGTGGGCGAGACGCTGGAAGAAGTGAACAAGTGCAAGCGCGCAGGAATCATGATTAACACGTTCATGCTGGCAACGGATTACAGCCTGGTGCATTTCGTGCAAAAAATCACCGAAATGTGCAAGGGCAAAGCGTACTTCACCACGCCGTACAACCTGGGGCAGTATCTGCTGATGGATTACATGCAGCGGAAGACCAGGACAATTCACTAAATCCTATCCCGCCATGATGCGGTAAAATGAACCTATGGCATTTTTGAAACGGCTTTCGCGGCTCATTGGCCTGGAGGCTCCCTTGACGAACATTGAATCGGGACATACGGCGCCGGGTTTTTCCTTGAAGGCGCTGGACGGCAAACAATACTCGCTGGACAAGTTGCTGGAGTGCGGGCCCGCCGTTGTGGTGTTTTTCAAGATCTCCTGCCCGGTATGTCAGTTCACGGTTCCATTTTTGCAGCGCTTGCACGAGCGCTACGCGGGGCAAGGCGCCACGGTGCTCGGCGTCTCGCAAGATGATGCCGCGGTCACGAAACAATTCAACCGGGAATACGGCGTGACGTTCCCCACGCTGCTGGACAGCGCAGGGTATTCCGCGTCCAATGCTTACGGGCTGACCAATGTTCCGACCATTTTCCTGATCGCGCCGGACGGCAAGGTCCAGGTAAGTTGCATGGGCTTCAGCAAGAGCGACCTGGAGAAGATCGCCGCGGAGCTTGCGCAATACAAGAAGATGCGAGCGGCGCCGCTTTTCCGGACAGACGAAGTCGTTCCCGCGTACAAGCCCGGTTGAGGCAGCAAAAACTAGGTCCGGTCGGACCTGCAAAAAGCCATCAAGCAATCGTAGCAAATGTCATTCCGAGTCCCGCTCGCGTTTTGAGCGGGCCGGGGAAATCTTGCCCATTGCGTGCTTTTTACGCGAGAATCCGCCTTTTCCTTTGCATCGTGTGAAAAGCAGATCCCTCGCTCCGCTCGGGATGACAAAAACGCTTAAATCTTCCTGCGATGGGGTCGAGCGATGCTCGACCCCTACAAGGGAAAAAGCGGATAACGAAGCCAACGCTTCTTCTTACACTTCCTCCCGAAGCAAGTCTTTCCTGTGCTTGGGCGCCTTCTTGCGCTTGTCGGCAACAACGCGGGTTACCGCAGGAGACAAACCAGAGTTTCGCGCGCGGCGGCGGGCTTCCACGCCTTTGTCCAGTCTCTGTTTGCGTTTGCGTTTCATCCCAAACTCCCACGCGCTGCGAAATCGCCATCAGAACGTGAAGGTCACCTGAAGATCAAGCCGGCGATTTGAAGTGGAGTCGCTATAAGGCCTGCCCGCGAGGCCGTTGGATTCGCCAAAAAGAGGCGAACCGAGATTGCCGATCGGTGTTAGCACATTGACGTTGTTGAACACATTTCTCGCCATAATGCTGAACGTCAATGCGTAACGGCGATTCGTGGCCCCGGCATCCGGGCCCCCGCGCCCGCCGCCCGGTCCGCCTCGGCCAGGTCCGCCCGGCCCTCGGCCGAAAGTGCCGCCGCCCATGGGTCCCCCGCCTCCACCCGACGCGCCCTCAAGGACCGGGCCAAAGCCAAAAGTCTTGCTGAGCCGGAGATTCAGAGAAAATCTGCCTGGTCCTTCGCCGTAATTGATGGGGATCGGCGTGTAGGTTGGAGTTTCTGCCGCCGTCGGTATGACGAAGCAGCCGTATTTCGTTTGAATTGCACCTGCGGAGGCGCATTGTGCAAAAGCCGGCCGCACATTGAAGTTCGAATCTTGGTAGGGATCGGATCCCGTCGTGATATTGAAGGGAATGCCGGAGCTCGCGATCAGGAAAGGACTCAAGCGAAATGCGTAAGGAAACCCAATAGTCCCGCCCAGAAAAATGCGGTTGCGAATGTCATAACCCGAGCGCCCGTAATCCTCCCATACTTTGCCGGGTATCGAAGGGAAACTACCCGCGCCGAAAGTATCGCTGTCGGCATGGCCGAGCGTGTAGTAGCCAAAGAGCGAGAGCTTTGCGCCCATGCGAATGCTGCCGTTCACGATGAGCTGATTTTGTTTGAAAACGCCTTCCGATTGATATTGGTAGATGTTGTTATTGCCGTCTGATGGGATCGGGCGTGCGCCGGCCGGATTCTCCAGGTCGATGGGGTTGATGTTGTCGGTATAGAACTGGTGTACGCCACGTGAGTTCAAGTAGGTCACTGCAACGTTTGCCACCTTGCTGAGTTGGCGTTCCAGCGTCACACCCGTCTGGATGGTGTAGGGCGCGTGCAGGTTTGGATTGGATTGATAATCAATTGTGCCACTGCTGGAGGACGAAACCGCGCACCCCGCCGGCAGGGGAAGCGTAAATGGGGGCACACAGTTCGGGTTTGCGACGGGCGTAAGAAAAAAACTGGGATTCTGGATCAAGTATTGCTGCTGGGCCGCGCCGGACTCATTGAACCGTTGCTGGGTCAGAACCAGGTTGTACGTAAAGCGGTCGTAGAACATGCCAAAGCCCGCGCGTAACACCGTCTTGGGAGGATTTTTGGCGTTGCCGCCGATGCCCCAGGCAATCCCGAAGCGCGGGGCAAAGTCCGACTTGTCGCTGAAATTGTTTTGCGTCTCAAAGCGCAGTCCGTAGCTGATGGTCACATTCGGACGAAGCTTCCAGTCATCCTGGACAAAGAGCCCCGCATCCACCAGCGTCACCGAAGTAGACGGTGTGCCAAAGGTCTGCGAATAACAACTGGCGCCGCCGTAACCGTACAGTTGCTGAATCTCGGGAATCGTCAGACCCGCCGCCAGTCCCGTTTGCGTGGTTTCATAGACCTGGAGGGGCGTTTCCGTTGGGCAGGGAGTCTGCGGCGTGGGCGTGCATGTGAGCAGGGATTGCGCGCCAAAAGTGAATGTTCCGCTGAAATTCGCCGCGGTGGAATTCAGATCGTTCGTCGAGCGGAGACGTCCGCCGAACTTCATGGCGTGCTTGCGGAAATTCTTGTAGACGATGTCCTGGACCTCGAAGCGGTTCTGGGTGTCCGCAATGTTTCCGCCGCCGCTTCCGTTGTTGCTGAACGCTCCGCCAACATTGACGTTTATGGCCGTACTCACGGGAGTAGTGAGCGTGTTGTCGTGGACATACTGGAAGCGGATTTCGTTGATGGTGCTGGTATTGATGGTCTGCGTGTCGGTTATTTGCAGCGTGTGTTCGGTGCTTAGATAATCCGTTCCCACGGCCGCCTCATTGAATTGCCCAACGCCGTCATTGGTCTCCGAATCGCGATAGTATTGATAGCGCGCCGTCAACGTGTTGTTCGGGGTCAACTGATAATCAATCCGCGGGCTCACATTGGTGCGGGTTTGTGGATTCGCGACCGCTGGGTTATACGGATTGGGATCGGCCGCGCTGACGATGCTCAATGCTTCGATGTCCCGCTGTTCAATATTGAAGAAGAATGACGCTTTCTTATTTAGGGCGCCGCCAATGTTCCCGCTGAATTGTTCGGAATGATAGCCCGGTGCCGCGGTATTCGCCGGCAGAATCTCAAAGGGATTGCGCGCATTGAAAGCTGCGTCATTCCCGCTGATCATGAATTGCCCGTGCAGTGTGTCCGTCCCCGGCTTGGTAAATATTTCGACGCGGCCGTAACCCAGGCGGTCGTACTCCGAGGAAAACGGATTCTGGTTGATGCGAATTTCCCTGATAGAGGCTTTCGGGGGAAGCTGCCCGGCGGTGAAGCCGTCAATATACATCTGACCGCCGTTGGGGCCGGCGGAGGGACCGGCGAGAGCCTGGAGTTCCGACTCCAGTTCGTCGGGGTCGTCCGAAAGGGCCTCAAGGTCCTTGCCTTGTAAGACGATGGTATTGGCGTTATTGGTGGGATTGACGTCCACCTGAGTGGTGGTGTCATTCACGAAAACCTTTTCCTGCTGTTCCTCCAGGGCGAGCGGAATATTGACGCGAAGCGATTGATCGGCAGCGAGGGCGATGCCGCTTTTGTCGAAGAGCGCAAAGCCCTTGGCCACGGCCTTGATTTCATAGTTGCCGGGCGCAAGGTCCTTGAACTCGTAGAAACCCTCCTTGTTGGTGACCGTGTCCATGGAAGCCCCGGAGGGCGTGGTCAAGAGCACGGTGGCTTCGGTAACCGCCAACCCGGAGGGATCCGTCACCTGGCCACGGATAGAAGCGGTTGGGGATTGCGCAGGCAGAGCGCTGGCGGCGCAGAAAAACAGGAGGCTCGCGAAGCTGGCGAGGAATTCAGCTTTTTTCCAAAATCGAGAAATCATCCGGGGTGTCGTTCCCTTTCTAATGATTGATGCTGCTTGCCGCGCATCAGGGCGTGCCGGCGGCAGCGGCGTCGCCGCCACCGCTGTTCAGACTCCACGGCGTAAGAATCGAGGCTGCCTGCCCTTGCGGTGAAGCTTGCAGGATGGGCTCAACGCCTCCCAAAACCGTGATGGCGGTGGTTCTGGAAGCGTCATGATCGGCAGTCGCCACGATCATGACCGCATCGCCCTTCTGAAAATCCGCCAGGGAATTCGCGGGAAGCCGGCTGAGCATTTGCTGGAGATCGCCGCCGCCCGCGCGTGCTGCGCCATTCGTTCCGCCACCGAAGCCGCCGTTAGCACCAGCGCCCATTCCCGGTTGTCCTTGCGGGGCGGGTGCGGTGGAAGGCGCTGAAGGTGCGGCACCCGGTTTCGCCGCGCCGCCGGGGCCCGTAGCGTCCGCAGACGCGCCCTTCAAGCGCATAGCAATGCGCTGCGCCATGGGCTGCGGCAATTTGCGCAGTTGCGAATCCGCGAGAAGTTTCACCTCAACATTTTTCCCGGTGGCCAGATCGTTGACCGTGAACGAGCCGCCTGCGGCATCAAGGGACACGATCATGCCGGCGATGTTGCGGAACGCGCCGGAGACGATTTCTTCGGCAGTGAATTCGGAGCCATCGGCGCTGCGCGTGCCGCGAGCGCGCAATTGATCGCCGGTTTTGATTTCGGCGAGGGTGCTGGGATTGGCATCGTCGAATTTGACGGAGCCTGGGGCATACCGGCGCAAAATCGTGGTGGAGGCGATGTGGATGGCGATGTCCTTGGTGCCCGTGGCCGTCGTCGTACCAATCGTGATTACACCCGAGGAGGCATCCACCGAGCGCACCAGCCCTCCAATGCCGTGGCGTTGCCATTCTTCGCGCTCGTGGGCTTGTTTTTCGGCGATGTCGCTTTTCTTCATGGCCACCACGGACGATGCCACCATGGAGTTGGGCTCGTCGGCGGGCTTGCCGCGAACCAGGATGCGATCTCCCGCTTGAAGATCGGCGAGTTGCAGCGGAGCGGCTTCCTTCAAATCCTTAGAGCCCGGGGGCACGCGAATCAGCTTGGCGTCCGCGGAGATGACGACCTTTATTTCTGCGCCGGCGTCCGTAGTCAAAGTGAGGGCGTTACCGGAAATAGTCTTGATGGTGCCCAGGGCCGGGGGAGATTTGGGTGCGGGTGCTGCCGGCGCTCCTTGTCCCGCACAAACGGAAAAAGGTGAGCCGCCAAGCAGGCAAAAGCCAAGCACAACGCCGCACAAACGCCAGTTGTTCGGACGAACTCTGCTCACAACTACTGTTCCCATCGAACTCTCCTCAAGTTCCCCTACGGTGACGGGCGCGCGAAGCGAAATCGCAGGCACACTTCCATCGTATCCTGGAGCGAGGCTCATCAACTTAGACGCTCCGAAGGGCAGGATGCGTTACATCCATTCTACACAACACCACCAGGAGCGCCTGTGGTGCACACGATCCGGAGCCGCTGGCGTTCTACGCGAATGGCACGGCAGGATTGGCCGGAATTGATGTCGTCCCGGAATGAGAAGAAAGGAGAACCCCAAGACCCACGCTCACACTACGAGGGTGGGGCACCCAGACTTGTCTTCGCACATATGGCCCGTGCCACGCGGCTTCAAGTGCCCGTTCGTATTCTGCGGGCCTAACAGCTCATCCGGCACTGGACTCTTTCGCCTGAGCGTATGGAGACCCAGGACGACAATTCACGCAAGCCGGTAAAGAAGAAACGCTAGCGCTTCCGCGAAGTGAACTTTTCCCATTCGCCGGGAGCAAGAGCTCTCTTGATCTCCGCGGCCGTGTGGAAGCCGTCGCTGATGACGGTCGCGCCCAGATTTTTCTGGTCCACGGCGATGGGCTGAAGAAGGATGGCGGGCACCGAATAGGGGCCGTTGGGAATGCTCTCGCTGGTGGCGGGTTTGGTCCCGTGGGTCGCCAGCGCCACGGCCGCGTCCACGGCGCGCTTGGCAAGAGGCCCCAGGGGCTTGTAGACGGTCATGGTCTGGGTACCACGAATGATGCGCACTACCGCAGCGAGGTCGGCATCCTGGCCGGAGACGGGAACGGTGCCGGCCAGCTTGCGCTCACTCAGGGCCTGAATCGCACCGCCGGCAATTTCATCATTGGCGGCAACAATGGCGGAGATTTTGCCGTTTGATTTTTTGAGCGCGGTGACGGTTGCCTCGTAGGCTTCCGCGCGGCTCCACTGGCGACACCAGGCCTCACCGGCAATGGTGACGCGACCGGTGGCTTCTGCCTGCTCGAGGGCCAGTTTTTGCCCGCGTTCGAACTGGTGGGCGTTGTTGTCCGAGGGCGCTCCTTCGAGGAGGAAAAAATTGCCTGCGGGTGCGGCAGCGAGCATCATCGAAGCTTGCAGTTTCCCCACTTGCACGTTATCGAAGGAAATGTAGAGCGAGGCCGGGCTGTTCTTGATCAGGCGGTCGTAGCTGACGACGGGCACTCCCTTGCGTTCAGCCGCCTGCACGATGGCAGCGGCTTTGTCGGCATCGTGCGCCACCACGATCAAGACATTAACGCCGGCATCAAGCAGTTGATTGGCTTGCTGCAACTGAAGGTCGTCATTGCCTTCCGCGTCTTTGACCGTGATCTTCGCCCCTAATTCCCCGGCCCGCGCCTGAACCAATTTCGCGTCGCGTTGCCAACGCTCGAATTTGAGATTGTCCAGCAGGAAACCGATATGGACGGGCGTTTCTTCCGGCCGGACTTGGAATGACAAGGCCAGGCCCAACAAAAATATACTGACAAAAATGGTTTGTCTTAGGCGCATTTTTTCCTTATCTCGAATGTGAATTGGAGTTCCGGATTGGGCCCTCTCTTGCGCATCATAATGCTTCTCCTGACCTCGACACAACGAACCTTTCACCAAAGCAGGCCCCGAAGACCTGGCGGAGGCGTATGGAGACCCAGGACAACAATTCACGCAAGCCACTAAAGAAGAACCGATACTGCTCGCCGTTGACAGCGTGCCAGCACCCGGCGATACTCAGGTCACGACTGTTGATGATCTGAGGGATTCCTGAAGGCCCAGTCAATCGCGAGGCTCACCGTGCTGAAACGTATGCTCAACAGGGTCAGAGAATGGCTCCAGAAGGCCAGAGAATGGAAGCCGCTCGCAGACGGCCCGTTCTACCGTGTCCGTTACACGAGTGTTCCGGTGTGGAAGCCCTGGCGGGACTTCTGACGCTATATTTCCCGATGCTTCACGAGTGCAGTAAGTGCGAAGGCGTCTGAAGTAGTTTCTTTGCTGTCGGCTCCGATCACGATCGATTTGGAGTCAACAAAGCTGCGAGCACTACCTATTTGTTTACCCAGGTTCCTGATTTCTTCGACCACAGCGTTACCTGCGAGCATTGCTGGCACACTCGTACCCAAACATCCTTATTGAAAGAGACCGTAGTTCCACCGCTTACTGCTCTAAGCACCAGGGTAGTCAGGTTTTCTTGAAACTGCGTGCTTCCACATACGCAGGTAGTAAGTGGTTTTGGGTCTGTCATGTCATCCCCCGATTCCTCTTAACGAGATACACAGTAACAGGTAGTTTCTGAAAACGGGCGGGTGGCGCAGGCTTTCGCCTGAATTTGGGTCACACACGGGCAGAATACCACTTTAGAAAATAACCTGGGAAGTCACAAAAGCAGCGGAGTGCGTGGGCTACCCTTGCGCATTTGGCAAAGAGTGGGTCGGCTCTTCCTCTTCCTCTTCGTCTTTTCCTCTGCTCTGATCTGGCGGAGGCGTGTGGAAGTCGAATCCACCATTCGGCCCGCGAAGGGCCGGATCGCCGGCTTTGAAGGCCGGGAAGGTCACCGGACCCCTTTCGCCCCCGTTGCAGCAAGGTGATCAGACTATAGAGTTTACTAAACGTATTCAACTTGTGGCTAAACCGCAACTGGCCGCGTGGGATGCGAACGGTTCCCTAGCGAGCGGCTGACGGCCTTTCGGGCTCCCTTAATAAGAAGTTTGTCCATCAGGACTATTCTGGTCGGGATTCCGCGCGTGCAGCTCATTGTTGTGACGAATCGCACAGCCCCGTGACAAGCCGCAGCTTGTATAATGTCATCGGACAAAGTAACTCGGTTTGGTCCGCTGTTCCCATCCTCGGCGCTTCGCTCCCGCCGATGCCGGGTGAGGGAATGTTGTAATGAAGTTTTGGGCCCGAAGGACGAGCTGGCTGATCTGTGGCTTGTTGGCTGCAGGGTTCTTTCCGCCACAGAGTTCGGCATGCGGCGGCGGCGCTCCCCGCACGCAAGCCTCCGATATTGCCCAAAAGCATTTGCTGACTTTTGTCGGCGCCCCACTTCTCGGGAATCCCACCGCGCAAGGCGCTCCGTCGTTTTACGGCCCGGATAACCTTTATCAATACATGGATGGCGGGGCAGATATTTATCTTCTCTATGACTTCCAGGTTCTGCTGCACCAGGACCTCAAGAGCGGACAAGCCGAACTGACCGTGGACATTTTTGATATGGGCAACGCCGAAGACGCGTTCGGGATATATGCGGCGGAGCGCGCGCCAGGCTACAACTTTCTCGACATTGGCACCGAGGCTTATCGCAACGAAGGCATTCTGAATTTTCTGCAGGATCGTTACTACATCAAACTGTCGGGCTTTGGCCCCGGCTCGGACAATCTGCTGGAGAAATTTGCGCGTGTCCTCGCGGAGAGGATTGGCGGGACACGGGCGTTCCCTTCCCTGCTGGAGAGAATTCCGCAAGAGAATCGCGTGAAACACTCGGAACAGTTCACGCGGAAGGATCCGCTGGGTCACCCCTTTCTGAGCCCAGCGTACATCGTGAGCTATAAACAGGGCGAATCAGAGAGCAAGCTGCTGATTTCCGTGGCGAAGGATCCGGCGGAGGCGAAGACCAAACTGGAATCGCTCGCGAACTATTTTCGCGAGAGCGGCAAGTGCGAACCTGCCCCCGATTTGGGCGATGGCGCAATTCGTGCCAGCAACACATTCGAGGGACGCGTGATTGCCGTTGCCCAGGGCCGTTACCTGATTGTGGTTGCAAATCCCGCGGGCGATGCCGCGGCGCTGCTGAAGCAGACGGCACAGGAATTGAACTGAAAGTTCGCAGGTTGATTTTCATCGAATCGCAGACTGAGGAGAACCCATGAAAGACTGCCCTCGCAGAACATTCCTGAAGACAATGGCGCTGGGAGGCGCGGCGCTGAAACTTGGCCCCTTTGCGTGGGATGCGCTCGCGGCAGCGTCCGGCCCAGCGCTGAGCATCGCGCACTATCGCACGTCTCCGAAGGAGCCCGACGGCTTTGCCGAAGAATCGCAGCGCCTGACACGCGAAGCAATCGCCGGGCTCGGCGGGATGCAACGGTTCGTGAGCCGTGGCGACATTGTGTGGGTGAAACCGAACATCGGCTGGAACCGCCGACCGGAGCAAGCGGCCACCACCAATCCCGACGTTGTTTCGACCGTAGTTGCATTGTGTTACCAAGCCGGCGCCAAGCACGTGATTGTGAGCGACAACTCGTGTAATCCCGCCGTGACTTCTTTTGCACGCAGCGGTATTCAGGAAGCCGCACAGAAGGCGGGCGCGGACTGCTTCGTGATGGACGATCGCAAATTCAAGAGCACCAAGCTGAACGGCAAGGTTTTGCCGGCTTGGGATGTGTATGCCGATGTGCTGGGCGTAAACAAACTCATCAATATTCCTATCGTCAAGCACCATGGGCTTTGCAAAGCGACGCTGGGAATCAAGAACCTGATGGGCGTCGTAGGAGGCGAGCGCAACCGGTTCCATCAGGACTTGGGCAATACGCTGGTGGACCTGGCGGCGTTTTTCCGCCCGAACCTCGTCGTGCTGGATGGCGTGCGCGTGCTGACGGCCAATGGGCCAACCGGCGGCAACCTGGCGGACGTGCAGCGCCGTGACACCGTGGTTGCGGGTGTGGATCAGGTGGCGGTGGATTCGTTCGGAGCAACCCTGCTGGGCCTGAAGCCTCAGGACATTGGTTACATCGTGGAGGCGAGCAATCGCAAACTCGGCACGATGGATTTCGATTCTCTGAAACCGCGGCGGGCGGAATTGTAGTCGCAGACTCGGCAATCGGGCCAACCTTCATGGCGAAAAAAGACACTTCGTGGCCAGTGTGGCTCCGCCGGGCGAGCCAGACCGCGTTCATGCTGCTGTTCCTCTATTTATTCATTCAGGCGGCCTACCACCCCATCAACCGGCTCGGTGGCCGCGTAACATTGTTCTTTGATCTCGACCCGCTGGCTTTTCTCTCCGCCTGGATAGCCTCGCATCAGATTGCCTCATCCATGTTGCTGGCGCTGATCACGCTGGGGGCAACGATCATCTTTGGCCGTTGGTTCTGCGGCTGGGTGTGCCCCGTCGGCACGCTGCACAACATGATGACGGCCTGGCGGACAGCGTCTGCCAAAGCGCGCCTCACGGTCGGCGGTTATACGAAATGGCAAAAATCAAAATACTATCTGCTGAGCGGCTTGCTGGTGACTTCCCTCCTGGGGCTGAATCTGGTGGGGTGGTTCGATCCGTTTTCGTTCTTTTACCGGAGCACCGCCATCGTGCTCTATCCCACGGCGAATGATGGAATCAAATCGCTTTTCACGTGGATCTATCAGACTGATCCGGGCATAGGCAAAGCCCGGCTCACGGTAGTGACCGAACCCATCTATGAAGTGTTGCGGCGGCACGTGCTGGCTGCGTCGCAGCCGCACTTCTACGGGACGTTCCTCATCGCGCTGATCTTTTTCGCCATCCTTCTGCTCAACCTGTATCGCGCGCGATTCTGGTGCCGCTACATCTGTCCCCTGGGCGCGCTGCTGGGCGTCGCGGCCAAGAATCCGATCGTCCGGCTGCAACGCAACGACGAGATCTGCAATGAATGCCGCCTTTGCATTACCGACTGTCAGGGCGGGGCCAATCCGGACATAGCTCAAGGATGGAAAGCCTCGGAATGTTTCTATTGCTGGAATTGCCACGATTCCTGCCCGCTCCATGCCATAACGTTTCGCGTGGACGTCCCCGGCGCGAAGGGATTCACGGCGCCATTCCAGTGGCTGCGGAATTTCTTCAGGTCGCCGCGCCCGATGCAGTTGGATTTGAAGCGCAGATCGCTTTTGGTTTCGGGAGCCGCGGGCATCGGGGCCGTGCTCCTGGTGCACACCAGCGCCATGGGCGAAGGGAGCGAATTCAACCCGGCGTTGATTCGCCCTCCCGGTGCGGTGGGCGAAGACGAATTCCTGGCCAAGTGCATTCGCTGCGGCGAGTGCATGAAAGTTTGCCCGACGAACGCGATTCATCCGGCCATGAGCGAAGGCGGGATGGCCGGCCTGTGGACTCCCGTGCTGAAAATGAGGATCGGTTACTGCGATTACGAGTGCACATTGTGTTCGCAGGCGTGCCCGACTAACGCCATTCAAAAGCTGACCGTCGAGGAAAAACAGAAGGTGCGCATCGGGACTGCGTTCTTCGATCGCAACCGCTGCCTGCCCTACGCTTCCGCGCGTTCCTGCATTGTTTGCGAAGAACACTGCCCCACGCCCAAGAAAGCCATTTGGTTCCAGGAAGTGCAGGTGATGACGCCGGACGGGAGTTACGCCACGGTGAAGCAGCCGCGCTTGAATCCCGATCTCTGCATCGGTTGCGGAATCTGCGAAACCAAATGCCCCATCAGCGACGAGCGCGGCGTGCGCATCACCAGCGTGGGCGAAACGCGCAATCCCAAAAATCAGATTTTCTTGCCGGACGCCTACTCCGGCTATGGCAGCGGCCAAAACTGAAAGCGATAATTCGAGGAGCCAACCATGAAAAACCAGAACGAGTGGAATCGCAGGGAGTTCATCGTCAAGCCGCTGGCTTTGGCGGGCGCCGCGGGAATCCTGGGGCGGACGGATCTGCTCTTTGCCAATCCGCCGATGATAACTACCGCATCCGGTCCGGTCTTGCAGCGTACGCTCGGCAAGACGGGCTTGACGCTGCCGATTGTCAGCATGGGGGTGATGAACGCGGACATCCCTGGACTCCTGCGCCGCGCCTATGAACTGGGCATACGCCACTTTGACACCGCCGCCGGATATCAACAGGGGCGCAATGAGGAAATGGTCGGCCAGGTCATCAAGGACATGGGCATCCGCGAAAAGGTGACGATTGCCACCAAGGAAGCTGTCCGGGACCATGAACGCGAGCTCAACACCGCGGACGGCAAGGCGCGCTTTATCGAACACACGGAGAAAAGCCTGAAGCGGCTGCAGATGGATCACGTGGATATCCTGTTTTACCACTCGGTGGATTCCGTGGGGGACGCGCGTTCGGAAGGCCCACTGGAAGCCTTGCGCACGCTGAAAAAAGAGGGCAAGACACGCTTCATCGGGATTTCCACGCACAAGACCGTGGACGTGATCAGTGAGGCCATCCGGCTGAATATGTTCGATGTGGTGCTGGTCACGCTGAATTACACGATGGCGCACGACCACGGCATTCTGGGCACGATCGAGCGCGCGGCAAAGAGCGGCATCGGCGTCATCGCCATGAAAACGCAAGCCGGCGGCAGCGTCCGTCCGGACACTCACCTGCCGAAGCCGCTTCCGCCGGTGAGCCAGACCGCGCTGCTGAAGTGGGTGCTCAATCATGACTTTGTGACCACGGCGATTCCCGGCTTCAGTACCTATGAGCATCTGGAGCAGGACTTCTCCGTCGCCGGCAATCTGGCTTACACCGAAGAGGAGAAAACATTCCTAGCCGACAAGAGCTTCACGGCGCAAGCGGAATTCTGCCAGCAATGCAGCGAGTGCCGCGAAGCCTGCCCCAAGCGGGTGGAAGTTCCGGCATTGATGCGTTCGCACATGTACGCCCTGCAATACGGCAACACAGACATGGCGCGGACCATGCTTGCCGGAATTCCTGCGGGCAAAGGCTTGGAAGCTTGCAGACTTTGCGATGCATGCAGCGTGGCGTGCCGAAACTCCGTGCAAGTCGCCCGAAAAATTGGCGAGCTCAAGGCCTTGACGCGCGGGGCTGCCTTTGCGGTCTGAACAAACGCGATGATGTGCTGATTTTACCGTGGAGATCCTGGCTTTTGCCGAGCCTTTCGGCCTGGCGCAGCGCTCTGTTAAGTGCCGTTACTATGTTCAACGGTCAGTACGACTTTCCCTCGCGCATGTTTTTCTTCAAGGTAACGAAGAGCATCCGCCGCTTCGCTTAACGGGTAACGCCTATCGATGACGGGTACCACTTTCCCGGCTTCAAGAAGATCTTTCAGAAAAGCCAAATCCTTCTGGTTTATATTCGCTATGAAGAAGTATGTCTTCTTGCTCCCCATCCGTGAGAGGAATGACGCCAATAACATAGTTTGGAAAATCTGAGGCAAACCGCCCCCGGCGCCGACATAAATTCCGTCCTGACTCAGCGCACGCCTGTAATCGAAAATCGAATGATGTGCGTTCGCACCCAGGATGAGGTCGTAACGCTGCCCACTTTTTGTGAAATCTTCCCGCGTGTAATCAATGACATGGTCTGCGCCAAGCGATCGCGCCGTGTCCACCTTACTCGTGCTGCACACAGCCGTGACTTCCGCCCCGAACGATTTGGCAATCTGCACCGCAAACGTACCCACCCCGCCAGACGCGCCATCCACCAGAACCTTCTGGCCTCGCTGGATGCGTCCCTTATCACGAAGACCCTGAAGAGCGGTGATTGCCGCGATTGGTACGGCGGCTGCGTCCTCAAACGACAGGTTGGCTGGCTTCAGCGCCAACTTATCTTCAGTTGCACACGCAAACTCGGCAAACCCTCCCCCGGCGAAACCTGTTACGCCGAACACCGCGTCGCCTGGCTGGAACCGCTTTGCGTCTTTGCCAACCGCTTCCACTCGCCCCGCGATATCACAGCCAGGGATCTGCTGTTTTGGCGTGCGCATCCCCGGGATTGCGCGGATCAACGGCACACCTCTCAACTGGAACAAGTCCAGTGGATTTACCGCTGCCGCGTAAAGCTTGATCAGGACCTCGTTGTCCTTGGGGGTAGGTTTTGCTACCTCCGTAAAATGCAGCACATCCGGTGGTCCGTATCGTGTGCGTATAATCGCTTTCATAAAGTCCCCTCAGCGGTGCTTCCGTCGGATCCTGTTGCGTTGTTGGGCTCACACACTAATACGACGGCGCGGAGTCCTGTGCAAGCGCAAAAGGCCAGAATCTTCTTTTTGACTTAAAAAGCGGCGGCGATTCAGTTATTTCGCTTACTCGCGGCGCTGTGAAGAGATTCTTAGCTGGATCGGAAGCCGTTGCCCGATTCACGCATTTTCAAATAGCGCAAAGCGGGCCTATGCCCCATAATCTCCCGGATGTGCCAGTACGGCTGCCAAGGTAACCGGCATGAGAAAAATGGATCAGCTGGAACCGCAGTTTTTGCGGCTGAAACCATTTCGGCCTGACCGGCGTCAAACTGAAATCGACCACCACGCGGGGTAAGAAGCTTTGTCTTTTGTCGGGAGGCTCTATGCTTGCGACTGCCATTGACCGGCGCACCTTCCTGCGCGTTTCCGCGATCAGCGGCGGAGGCTTTTTGCTCGCTTGCCGCATGCCCATTTTTCCGGATGTGCTTGCGGGCCAGGCCGCCGGGTCCCAACCGCCCGCCCCGGCCTTTGTTCCCACGGCATTTGTTCGCGTGGCGGCAAATGGAATTGTCACCATAATCGCGAAGAACCCGGAGCTTGGCCAGGGCGTCAAAACGCATCTTCCCATGCTCATCGCCGAGGAGTTCGATGTGGATTGGGAGGATGTGCGGGTTGAGCAGGCGGATCTGGACGAAACCAAATATGGACGGCAGGTCGCCGGGGGAAGCACGTCCACGCCCGTGAATTGGGACCCGCTGCGGCGCGTGGGGGCTGCCTGCCGGCAGATGTTTGTGGCGGCTGCCGCGCAGACGTGGTCCGTGCCGCCATCGGAATGCGAAACTTCTTCCGGGCGCGTGATTCATACGGCCTCGAAACGCTGGCTGGCCTACGGCGCGCTGGCGCAAAAAGCCGCGACCCTGACGCCGCCGGATTTGAATTCCGTCACGCTGAAAGACCCCAAGAATTACAAAATCATCGGCAAACCGATCACCGGCGTGGATGTTCCCTCCATCGTGACGGGCAAATCGATTTACAGCATCGATTTTCGCGTTCCGGGAATGCTGTGGGCCGTTTACGAGAAGTGTCCTGTGTTTGCGGGAAAAGTGGTGACGGCCAATGTCGAGGAAGTGAAGTCCCTGCCCGGAGTGCGGCAGGCGTTTGTGGTGGAAGGCACGACGGAGCTGCTTGGGCTGCACAGCGGCGTGGCCATCCTTGCGGACAACTGGTGGCAGGCCAACTCCGTGCGCGAGAAGCTGCAAATCAAGTGGGACGAGGGCGCCACCGCGCAACAGAGCAGCGAAGGATTCTCGCGGCGCGCCCTGGAACTCTCCAAGCAAGACCCGGCCATTACGCTGCGCAAGGATGGCGACGCGGAGGCCGCACTGCGCTCCGCCGCGAAAATCGTCGAGGCCGCATACGACTACCCGTTCCTGGCTCATGCCCCGATGGAACCCGAAAACTGCCTGGCGCACTTCCATGACGGAAAACTGGAATTCTGGTCGCCGAGCCAGACGCCCGAATCCGGCCGCATGCAAGTGGCCAAGGTGTTGGGGATTCCGCACGACGACATCATCGTGCACATGATGCGGGCGGGTGGCGGGTTTGGGCGACGCCTGACGAACGATTACATGCTGGAAGCGGCCGCCATCGCCAAGCGCGCAGGCGTGCCCGTGAAGTTGTTGTGGACGCGCGAGGACGATTTCCACCACGATCACTATCGCCCTGCAGGATTTCATTTCCTAAAAGGCGGATTGGATGCTTCCGGAAAAGTGGTGGCGTGGCGAAATCATTTCGTAACTTTCGGGGAGGGCGAACAGTTTGCTCCCTCGGCGAACATTCCCGGCAACGAATTCCCGGGAACCTTTCTGTCGAATTTCTATTTCGCCGCGTCCCTGATGCCTCTGGGCGTGCCGACATTCGCGTTGCGCGCGCCGCGCAGCAATGCGTTTTCCTGGGTCTTCCAGTCGTTTACGGACGAACTCGCGCATGCGGCCGGCAAGGATCCTGTGGACTTCCGGCTGGAGTTGCTGAGCCTGGCGCGCGTGACCACGCCCGATGCAAAGCCGGACCCGTTCTCCGGCAACATGGAAGCGGCACGAATGCAAGGCGTGGTGCGCCTGGTTGCGGAGAAATCCGGTTGGGGCAAGCGCACCTTGCCGAAAGGCACGGGGATGGGCGTGGCGTTCCAATTTTCGCATCGCGGCTATTTTGCGGAAGTGGTGGAGCTCAGCGTCGACGCCAATAATGCGGTGAAAGTGAACAACGTGTGGGTGGCCGCGGATATTGGCAGCCAGATTATCAACCCCAGCAACGCGGATAATCAGGTGCGCGGCGCGGTACTGGAAGGATTGAGCTCGGTGATGAGTTACGAAATCACCATCGACCGCGGGCGGGCGGTGCAGAGCAATTTCCACGAATATACCCCCATGCGTATAAACCAGTTGCCCGCCGCGATTGAGGTGCATTTCCTGCACACGGACAATCCCCCAACAGGGTTGGGCGAGCCGGCACTGCCGCCCGTTCTTCCAGCGGTGTGCAACGCGCTCTTTGCGGCCACAGGCAAGCGCGTTCGTTCCCTGCCCCTGGTGAAACACGGCTATAGCTGGGCCTGAGCACCACTCCCCGGCGACGATTGCGGGTGGCTTTTCGCCGCATGTGGAACTAACCGCGAGTTAGCTTTTCGTTGCCAAGGCAGAGGCAGGAAGGGACTGCGATTTGCGGAGAGCATAAGTGCACAGCATCACACTGCCTCGTGATGCGGAGCACTGACAATGCGTTATTTTGGTGTTAGCCACATGCACCAAGCCAAACCCTGTGCGAGCGGGGGACGGAAAGCCACGGGTCTCTAATCAGTACGCCCAGGACCCGAAGTGAATTTAGAGAAAGCCGAGTTGCCGCAGGTGGTTGCGTCAAATCACCAGTGGTGATTCGGCTGTTTGTTTTTTTGACCTGCGCTTCGCTTGACTAGGGCCACCCGATGGGTGGCTATGTTTACGATACAACATTTCTACTCGCCTCCCCGAAGAGCAACTCCCACCATTGGACGCAACACCCCCGAGGCGAATCCCAGGTCCCGGTTCCATAAGGCCAGCAAATCAAAATAAGGCTGTTTTGAGGAGATGAATTATGAGACGCATCGGTATTCTGATGTTGGTTGTCTTCTTCTGTTTTGTTTCCACCACGTGGTCGCAAGCACAGCCACAATGGAATCACAAAATCATCACGTACGAAGCTCCGGGCGCAGGCACAGGCGCCGGCCAGGGCACCCAGGCGCCCGGCATCAACCCGGCAGGGGCGATCACGGGATTTTACTGGGACGATCGCAGTGTGGCTCACGGCTTCCTGCGCGCTCCTGACAGCAGGATTACCACGTTCGATGCTCCGGGCGCGGGCAGTGAAACGGTCAGTGGGTTTTATGGGACCGCCGTCGGCTTGGGAGGCCAGGGCACCTACGCCATAGCCATCAACCCTGAGGGGGCGATCGCGGGCACCTACATAGACAAGGACAATGTGATGCACGGCTTCCTGCGCTCTCCTGACGGCAGGTTCACGACGATTGACGTTCCAGGCGCGGGCAAGGGCTTCGCCCTGGGAACTGAAGCCGACAACATCAACTCGATGGGGACAATTGCGGGAAGCTACGCGGACGCGAACAGTGTCTGGCACGGTTTCCTGCGCACTCCGGACGGCAAGATCACGAAGTTCGATGTTCGCGGCGCTGGGACAGAGGCTGGCCTGGGCACAGTGGTCGAGTGGGCCGCATGCCTCAACGATGCGGGAATGATCACGGGTAACTACGTGGATGCGAACGGGGTGAGCCACGGCTACGTGCGCGCTCGGGACGGCAAGATCACGAAGTTCGACGTTGAGGGCGCGGGCACAGGCGCCGGCCAGGGGACTTGGTCCTGGAGCATCAACCCCGCGGGGGCGGTTACGGCAGAGTACGTAGACGCGGACAGTGTGTCTCACGGCTTCGTGCGCGCTCCTGACGGCACCATCACCAAGTTCGACGTTTCGGGCGCGGGCACAGGCGCCGGCCAGGGCACCATCGGGGAGAGCATCAACCCGGCGGGAGTGATCGAGGGCAACTACGTTGACGCGGACAATGTGTCTCACGGCTTCGTGCGCGCTCC
>Ga0074044_10000470_pt1 | contig 39479 bp, 34 predicted proteins | sample BogForMeECP23OM1_FD_94443 | JGI IMG/M metagenome (GOLD analysis project Ga0074044, IMG submission 94443) | Bog forest soil microbial communities from Calvert Island, British Columbia, Canada - Bog Forest MetaG ECP23OM1 | ecosystem: Environmental > Terrestrial > Soil > Wetlands ...
GACCCGGGAGAAGAGGCCGTGTCGCCGTACTTGTGGTCACGGGGATTTCAGAGACTGGATATCGTGGCGCTGACGCATGCTCATCAGGACCACATTGGAGGGTTGGGGGCAATCCTCGAAAACTTCCGTGTAGGGACGCTGTGGATCGGTCGCGAGGTAGAGTCAGCGGCGCTGGCGAATCTGGAGAAGCTGGCCCGCGAAAAGAAAATTCAGATTGTACACGAGATCCGTGGAGATGCATTTTCGTGGGATGGAGTCGAGACACAATTCCTTTGGCCGGAGATTGCGCCAGAAGAAGTGGGGCCTGCGCCGAAAAACAACGATTCGCTGGTGCTACGGTTGAAGTACGGAGAGCGGAGCATGATGCTACCGGGAGACGCTGAAAAACAGGCGGAGAGTTCCATACTCTCGGACAACAGCGAGGCTGCGCTTCGTGCCGATGTTCTGAAGGTCGGTCATCACGGCAGTAAGAATTCTACGATGCCGGGATTCTTGGGAGCAGTACATCCGCGCGTCGCGGTGATTAGCGCGGGAGAAGACAATTCATACGGTCATCCCAACCCGGAACTGCTGGAACGGCTTACTTCGGCGGGAGTCCGGATTCTACGAACGGACCGTGATGGCGCAGTGCACGTCTTGACCGACGGGAAACAACTAGAGATTAGCTGCTTCGTGGCCTGTCCGGAGAAAACTGCGGGAGCGGCTTCAGCGCAGGCGCAGCCACCAGATCAGCAGCAGCGTCGCGAGCAATAGCATGAATCCGATGGCCGCTTGATATTCGTGATTTTTTTTATACTGCGCCAAGGAAAATGAACCGGAGCCGGAGAAGGATAGCTTCGCAGGCGTCAGCCGCGGAAAAAACAACGGCACGGCCCGGGCGTACTCTTCAAACGCGCCGGCGTGATGTTGACGAAGCTCCGCTTCTTCACGGCGCATGACGATGGAATAGAACAGCGCAAAATAGCCGCAGAGAATCACAGCCGATAGCCAGGAGTGCGCTGCAACAGCCGCCGCAAGCGTGAGAATTGCGCTGCCAAAATACAGCGGATTGCGCGTGTATGCGTAGGGCCCGGTCACGGTCAGAACTTCCTGCTTGTGAAGATGGCCGGCGGCGCGCGCGCGGACGTACAAGCCAAGTAGTCCGATAAGCGCCCCCCAGAGAATGCTGCGAGGAATTGGCCGCGCGAACCACAAAACGAGAATGGCACACGGGTAGCTGAGGCGAACGCGCCAGCGGGCAAAGAAAGCGCTGGCGGAGTTCACGCGGAGATTCCAAGGCGGCGGCAAACCGCACCGAAAACTTCGCTCACCTGGATTTGCAACATGGAAGGATCGGTTTGATCAATACGGCTGTGCGTCCTGACGGCGCCAGGCGCGCGCAAAACGATATCTTCCGTGCGATACGGGCCGTTTCGCGCGGGGTCCGTGGGACCAAAAAGAGCCACAGCCGGAGTGCCAAGAGCAATCGTCAGATGAAGCGGGCCAGTATCGCCGCCGACAATGCACGCTGCGTTGCGCAGCAGAGCCATCAACGGGCCAAGTGGACCATTGTAGGGTACAGGGCCGGCGTCGCCGCTGCATTCCCGGACAGCCAGAGCGAGGTCGTCTTCGCCGGGGCCGTAATTCACCACGCAACGAAGGCCTAGTGAGTCTCGAATCATCTTGCTGAGATGGCCGAAACGCTCCGGCGGCCAGCACTTCGATCGCCAGCCGCCGCCGGGGCTCAGAACCACGTAGCGATCCAGACCGAGATTCTGTAAGTAGTCGCGAGTGCCGCAGTCATCCTGCTGCGGAACGTGCAAGGTAAAGGGCGCAACTGGGTTGCGCGATCCTGCGCGTAAAGACAGTTCTCCGTTCTGATCCGCGATGTGGACAGTGGCGCAGCGAACTCGATCCGTGTAGAGAACGGGAACGCCAAACTCGCGAATCGTCTCCGAGGAAAAACCAATTCTGCGTTTGATGCCGCCGAAATAAGCCAACGCTGCGGATTTCCAAAGGCCCTGATAATCGATCGCGGCGTCCCAGTGCGCCACTCGCAGGGCTTCGATGATCTTGCGCAACGAATGAATCGAGCGGGTTTCGGTTGCCCAAACTTGCGTGGCCAGTGCGCTGCTCTCGACTAATAACTTCCAGCGTGGATGCGTAAGCCAAACGATTTCTGCACTCGGGAAAGTTTCACGCAACGCGGAAACAGCGGGAAAAGTGTGCACGATATCGCCGAGCGAGCCGAGGCGTAGGACCAGGAAGCGGGGATCAGGCATGCGGAGCCTTGCGAACGGATTCTAGTAGATCGCGGGTGGAATGATCCTTTGGATCGCCGACAATGGCAACCCGAATGCCGAGACGCTGAGCCGTGGCACGCTCCGGCACGGTCTCCGCGGTGTAGTCCGTTCCTTTGGCGTGAACGTCAGGGCGAAGATCCTCGAGCAGCGAGTCGACACCTGGTTCGCTGAAGAGGATGACGTAATCGACAGCGCGAAGCGCAGCGACGAGGAGCGCTCGCGCGTTTTCATCAAGAATGGGACGGCCGGGGCCTTTCAACGCGCAGACGCTCGTGTCCGCATTCACGCCGACCACAAGGACGTCGCCTTCGCCGCGCGCGCCCTCCAGATAACGGACGTGGCCCACGTGAAGGGTATCAAAGCATCCGTTGGCAAAGACGATGCGCTGGCTTTGCTTTTTGTGCTCAGCCAGTTTTTTCTGGAGGCACTCCCGTGTGACGATCTTGGATTCCGCGTGGCGCATCATTCAGGAGGCGGCCCCGCCTGCTTGATGGCGAATGGCGGCGAGAAGCTCATCCCGCGTGACGGTGGCGGTGCCACGCTTCATGACAACGAGGCCGCCAGCAATGTTAGCGATGTGCGCAGCTTCCAGAGGAGAGGCGCCGCAGGCCAGCGCAACCGTGTACACGGCAAGAACCGTGTCGCCCGCACCCGTGACGTCTACAGCCTGGTCGCTTCCGTAGACGGATATTTGCGTCAGACGCTCTCCAGGCTCGAAGAGCGCCATGCCGTCGCGGCCTCGCGTAACGAGCAACGCGCGCAGCTTCATTTCGCCAAGTGTCGCGGCACCGCAGCGAGCCAGTTCTGAAACATTCTGACCGATGGAAACGTGATGGACTGCCTCCATCTCGGCTTCGTTGGGAGTGGCCGAGGTTATGCCGGCTCTGGCGTAGGCGTGGAGGTTGCGTCGTGCGTCGAGCGTGACGGGTGGGGCGCTCTTTTGCTTGGAAATGGCTTGCCGGACCATTCCCGGCGAGGTGACGCCAAAGCCATAGTCAGAAACGGCCAGAGCATGCGCGGAGCGAAGTTTCGCTTGCAACTTTGCTTGCAGCTTTTTGTGCACCGTTTCTGGCAGCGGCGATTGCGGCTCGCGGTCGACGCGCAGAACCTGCTGGCCGACAGTGTGCGCCCAGCCAGCGAGGAAGCGGGTCTTTGTGGGCGTTGTCCAGCCCTTGACGCGCAGGATGCCGGTGACGTCCACACGTTTGCTTCGGAAATACGCAATAAGTGCTTCTCCGGCCGGATCGTCTCCGACGGCGCTAATGGGAAAGACGCGCGTGCCGAGGGTAGCAAAGTTGTTAGCGGCATTGGCCCCGCCGCCGGGAGCGAAATGCGTCTCGCGGTGGCGGAGGATCAAGACTGGCGCTTCGCGTGAAACGCGGGAAATCTCGCCAAACTGATATTCATCAGCGACAAAATCGCCAAATAGAACGACGGTTTTCGAAGAAAATTGTTCGACATACTCCGCAAGGGCAAGAAGATCGACGGATGATGACGGCGCATTCTTCGCGGCTGAGCGCTTCATTTTGTTGGCCTCAAGATCCAGTGAACGGCATCCGCAAGGTCAGCAGCCACAAAATCAGGCTGAATCGTCCACTTTGCAGCATTCCAAAGATATTCGCCTTCTCCATAACCGGTGCGCACCAGAATACTGCGAGCGCCCGCGCGGCGGGCAAGCTCGATATCGCCGTGACGATCGCCCACGACGAACGAGCGATGCAAGTCGATGGCGTGCTCGCGGGCCGCGTGCTCGAGCATTCCTGTCTTCGGCTTGCGGCAATTGCAGGCATCCGCGGACGTGTGCGGGCAATAGTATATGGCGTCGATGCGGGCACCAGCGGCTTCGATCTGCTGAGTCATGAGTTCGTGGACCGAATGTACGAGCGATTCAGGAAAGTAGCCACGGCCAACCCCAGACTGATTTGTCACGACAATCACAGGCAGACCAGCTTCGTTCAAACGGCGGATGGAATCCGCGACACGCGGCAAGATACGAAATCGGCTGACGTGATTCAAGTACCCGACCTCTTCGGAGATGGTGCCGTCACGATCGAGAAAAACGGCCGGGCGGAGGGCGCTAGATTCCGGCAGGACGCACCTCCACCGAAGAAATCCACTGGCGCGCGGCCGCTTCTACAGCGTCGGGCGCAACGCGAGTCATACACCGATGATCTGTCGGGCAGCGGCGCAGAAAGCAAGGGCTGCAGTACGGCTTCTCCTGAACAATGCTGCAGCGCGGTGTGACTGGGGCAGTGCCAAACGGATCGGTCGGCCCAAACACGGCCACCACGGGGAGGCCCACAGCCGCAGCAACGTGCATCGCGCCGGAGTCGTTCCCGATAAACAGATGGCACTGTGAGAGAAGCGCTGGTAAATCGTCGATGGCTGTTTTCCCTGTGAGATCGATCGGCGGTCTGTGCATGCCCTTCGCAATGGCCGACGACACGGCTGCTTCTGTGGACGTGCCGAAGAGAATCACGTCCACTTTGCCCTGCGCCTGAAGACGATTCGCGAGTTCCGCAAAGCGCTCCGGCGGCCAGCATTTCGCTGAGCCATACGAAGCGCCCGCCCCGACCGCGATCCGCAAGCTGCTGGGGCTCACACCGCAAGAAAGAAGAAATTTCGCCGCTCGTTGACGATTCTCCTCCGGAACATGGAGACCGATGAAAGATTCACTCGGCAAAGAATCCAGCCAGCCCGCACGCCGTAGCAATTCCAGATAGTAATACTGTTCATGAACGGGAATTTCTCCCGGCTTGGGAACTGGCACTGCTTTCGTTAGGAGAAAGCCGCGGCCGTCACGTGCATAGCCGATGCGCTCTGGAATTCCCACGCGCCACGCAAACCAAGCGGCCTCAAAGGCGTTTTGGAGCAACAAAGCGATATCAAATTTTTGCTCGCGGAGTTCGCGCACCACGTCGCGTTTATAGTCCAATAAAACCGTTTTGTCGCACACCTGCTGATTTGTGTAGAGGAACGCAACGTAGGGCCGGGCAAGTATGGTTATCTCGGCCGCGGGAAAACGCGTGCGCACGGCGCGCAGCGCAGGCAGCGCCATGATAGCGTCGCCAACCCAGTTCGTGGCGCGAATGAGGATTTTCACGCTGGCGCTCCGCGCGGCGATTGCAGTTTTCGTTCCAAGGCCGCGAGGAATTCGCTCTCGGCGGTGAGCACGAAATCGATCACGGAGACGAAGATGGGGATCGCGGTGCTGCATCCATCTGCCAAGTTTTTCGCATCTTTTTCTGTGGTCACGAATGCGATAGCGCCCGCGCCTTGGGCCGATTTCTCCAAGCGCTGAAGGTCAACTGCCGAATACCGATGATGATCGCGAAAAATGCTCTCCCCCGCGACGGGTACATGCCAATGGCTCAGATCGTTAAAAAAAGCCTGGGGATTGCCAATGCCACAGAAAGCAAAAAACGGGCCGTGGCCGATCTCGCTCAAATCGAGCAGGCCGGAACGGCTGCCGTGACGTCGAAAACCAAGCAAGCGCGTCTGCGCGTAAAAAATGGAGTATTTGTGCGCGTCACCTGCCTCGATGTCGGGACGTTCGGTTTTGCGCGTCACTACCAGGATGTCAGCGCGACGGCAAGCCGAGATGGGTTCGCGCAGCACTCCAGAAGGCAGAAGCCATTGATCTTTAAGTTTGCGCGAGCCATCCAGCATCACAATGTCCAGATCACGTGCGAGCGAAAGGTGTTGAAAGCCGTCGTCAAGCAGGAAAACGTCGATAGGCTGCTGCTGTTCAATGCGCTGGCCTTCGGCAAAGCGATCTTTGCCCACGCCAAATGTCACCCGGTTTTGCAGGCGATGTTTCATCAGCTCGATTTCGTCGCTCGTACCGGCAGAGCCTCGATAGCCTCGGCTCAGAATCGCAACGCGCTTCCCTTCCGCGAGAAATTTCTCCGCAAGCCACAACACCATGGGCGTCTTACCGGTGCCACCAACGGTCAAATTGCCGACGCTAATCACCTTGCCTCGCAAATGCCTCTGCTTCAGCCAACCCTTCTCATAAAGCCAGGCTCGTATCCGAACGTAGCCGCCATACAAAACGGAGAGAGGCCAGAGCAGAATTCGCACCAGCGGCGGAAGATTCATCCATTTTCTCGCGTTGGGCCGTCGAGGTGCCGGCTAATCTCCGCGATGGCGCGCTCGGTTGCGCCGCGGCTGCTTTCGACAAGATTCCGCGCGGTCTCCCCCATCTGCGCCGCCCGCTCGGGATGGCGCAAGAACTCGATCCACGCAACGCCCGCGTCTTCAGGACTTTCAACCTGGACAGCGGCTCCAGCCGCGGTGAATCGCTGGGCAATTTCAGCGAAGTTTTCCATGGACGGGCCAAACACAGGAATCTTTCCGAACGCCGCAGGCTCAAGAATGTTGTGACCACCGCTCGGAACGAGCGAGCCGCCAACGAAAGCGCCGTCGGCCACGCGGTAAAGCGAAGCGAGCTCGCCGATACTGTCCAGCAGAATGACCGTCACGTCGTCGGGAATGGAAAATTCACCGGTTGAGGCGCCATTTTGCGAAGGCCCGGAAACCGGCAGCTGCGAGCGGCGAATGAATTTCCGGTGAGAGTCATCGATGAACTGGGCGGCAGAATCAAAACACTCTGGTTTGCGCGGGGCCAGAACCAGCAGGGCTTTGCGGTGCTCTCCCTGCAGCGTGCCGAACGCGATTAACGCCAGGGGTTCCTCGGTTGCAACGACGCTTCCAGCCACGATGATGGGTGAGCGCCCCGCTCGTTTCGCTTCCGTCGCTAGCCATTGCGAGATCGGCGTTGGCGCGGGAAGCTCCAAATCATATTTCAAATTGCCGCTAACCCGCACGCTGTCCGCCGGCGCGCCGAGCGCGCGAATCCGTTCCGCATCCTTTTCACTCTGCATCAGAAAAGCTGTGGCACTCGAAAGAGCCTGCCGCAGAAAGGGGCGCAAAAAAAATCCGAAAACGCCAAAGAACCGCTGATAACGCGCGAACGAGCGATCCGAAATTCGTCCACTCACAAACACGACCGGAATGTTGCTATGATGCGCTTCCCGGAGGAAGTTGGGCCAGATTTCCGTTTCGAGAATAATGACAATGGAGGGTCGAACCGCGCGCAACGCACGCCGAACGCAAAACGCCCAATCGAACGGAAAATAAAAAATTGCGTCGGCAAAGGGCATGCGCTCCCGAGCGAGCGCTTGGCCGGTCAAAGTAGTTGTAGAGATCACGAGCGGCCGGTCCGGATAAGCCTGCTTCAATCGCCTGGCAAGAGTGACGCCGGACATTGCCTCGCCGACGGAAACAGCATGAATCCATATAGCGCCAGCGCGGTTTTCAGGCAGTTTACTTAGCGTTGGAAACGAAAAACCAAGCCGCTCGCCAAGATTTGAAAAGTATTTGCCATGGCGCAACCCCTGCACCAGCCAATACGGTGTGAGCAGCAGGGCGGCGAAGCCCATGAGCAGGCTGTATATGAAATACACTAAACGTAGCTCCGGTCTCTCGTCCGCACCGCCGCGAGCAGGCGGTGCGCGGTGCGGGCAACCTTGCACTTCCCCCAGGAATCGAAGGCGTCGAGATGAGAAAGGACTATTATAACCCGATGCGAAACCTAGCCATTATAGTTCCCTTTCTTGCCGCCACACTTTTTTCTGACGGACCTGCCGCCCAGCAGCCGCATACCACACTCAAAGCGGCGGCCCTCGAATCCCATGAGGGCGTGACCATTTCCGCGCAACCCTGGACGGATGCCGCCAATTACAAGGCCAAGTTCCCCAAGAAGTCTCCGTTTACCGCCGGCATCGTGGCCATCGACACGATCATTCGCAATGATTCCGATGAAAGCATGAAGGTTAACCTCGAAGAAATTCGCTTAAATGTCACCGTGTCTGAGGACAACCGCCAGGCACTGCTCTCTCTCTCGGCGGACGACGTAGCCGACGTCGTGACCGGCGCAAAAATAAAAGATCCAACGGCAACGCACAGGTCCCCCATTCCGATACCCACCGGGCAAAAAATCGGCCGCGACAAACACTGGACGGAAGTCCAGAAGGCTGCAGCCGACGCTGGAGTTACCAGCAGCGTCGTTGCGCCCCATCATTCCGTGCAAGGACTTCTTTATTTCGATCTTCAAGGACAGATCGATCTACTCAACACGGCGCATCTCTACATCCCGGATGTTCGTTCGCTGGAGAAGGATCACCCCCTCGTGTACTTCGAAATAGACCTGAGCCGGCAAGGCGGGAGCTGAACTCCGGTCGAGGTGCACCGGCGGCAATTTCTTGCCGAATACTGGCGAAAAATCCCGTAATTTGCGCGCGTTCGCCCGGTCGGCTACCATCACAAGGCAACGCAAATTTGACCACTGCAGGTAAATGTTGAATCTCCTCGAAGAACTCAATCCAGAGCAGCGCTTGGCGGCAGAAACAGTAGAAGGTCCCGTGCTGATCCTAGCCGGAGCCGGAACCGGCAAGACGCGCGCGATCACATTTCGCATGGCCAACTTGATTTTCAAGGGTGTGGCCGCCGAATCGATCCTCGCCGTCACCTTCACGAACAAAGCCGCGGAAGAGATGCGAACTCGAGTATCCGATCTGCTGCTTCGTTCAGGAGTCCCTCCCGCGCAGCCCTGGCTTTCAACCTTCCACTCGCTGTGCGCTCGGCTTCTGAGACGGGAAGCACAGAGCGCAGGCTTGCCGCGAGATTTCGCAATTTACGATGACGACGATCAACTCGCCGCCGTGAAGCTCGCCATGAGTAAACTGGCGATCGATGACGACAGCCTGACGCCGAGGAATATCCTCAGCCGTATCAGCTATGCGAAAAACCACGGGCAGACGCCGGAGATGCTCCGTGGCGAGGCCATCGGCCAGGACGGGCGGCGCGTCGCGGATGTCTTCGCGGCTTATGAAAAGCTGCTGCACCAGAGCAATGCGCTCGATTTTGACGACCTTCTTCTACGCTCAGTACGTCTGCTTCGAGAAGCGCCGGCGGTGCGCGAGAAATGGCAGGCCCGCTTTCAATACATCCATGTAGACGAGTATCAGGACACCAACCGTGTGCAGTACGACCTGCTGCGGCTGCTGACCGGGCCGAAACACAACTTGTGTGTCGTTGGCGATGAAGACCAATCCATCTACCGGTGGCGCGGAGCCGACGTCTCGATTTTGCTGAGTTTTTCGCGGGACTTCCCTGGCGCGAAGGTTGTGAAGTTGGAGCGAAACTACCGCTCCACACAGAATATCTTGGACGCGGCAGGAGCGGTGGTTGCAAACAATCCCGAGAGACTCGGAAAGTCTCTGACCGCAACAAAGGGCGCTGGAGGAAATCTGCGCTACTTTGAAGCTCGCGATGCCCAGGCCGAGGCGGAATTTGTCGCTGGAGAATTGGAACGGATCTTGAACGATGACTCCGCGCAGACATGCGCCGTCGAGTACCGGACGAACTTCCAGTCGCGCGCTTTTGAAGAAGTATTTCGCCGCCGCGGCTTGCGCTACAAACTCGTCGGAGGATTCAGCTTCTACAATCGTGCCGAAGTCAAAGATGCGCTCGCGTATGTGCGGCTGGCCATGCATCCCGAAGATGATATTTCGCTATTGCGCGTACTGAACGTGCCTCCGCGAGGAATTGGTAAGACAACCGTGGATTCCCTGCGGGAGACGGCCCGCGTGGACGGCTCCCCTCTCTGGGCCGCCATTGAAAAATTCGTATCCGTAGCTGCCGGCGGCCGCGCGGTTACACCGCTGCGTTCGTTCCAGGAGTTGATCGCCAAATTGCAGGAAGCCTTGTCCAAAAGGGAGCCCGCCGAGTTTCTCCGCGCAGTCCTCGAAGAGAGCGGCTACATGGATATGCTGAAAGACCGCAACACACCCGATGATGTCGCTCGGCTGGAGAATCTGGAAGAACTGACGCGCGCGGTGGCCGAAAGTATGGATGCAGGCGAATCGTTCACAGATTTTCTGGATGCCGCGGCTCTGGTGAGCGACGCGGATTCGTTCGAGGGAAAACCAGGCGTGACCCTCATTACTCTGCACAGCACCAAGGGGCTGGAATTCGACCATGTCTTCTTGACCGGTATGGAAGAAGGCATCTGCCCGCACGGCCGATCGTTGAATGAAGAAAAAGGAATTGAAGAGGAGCGGCGTCTGGTTTACGTCGGCATGACGCGCGCGCGGGCATCGTTGACACTTTCGCGGGCAGTCTACCGGCGCATTTTTGGCAACGAGCAACAGTTACGCGCGTCCTTGCCCTCGCGCTTCCTGGCCGAGATTCCCAGCGAGCTAGTGGAGACCATCCGCGGCTCAATGGCGGAAATCGGCGAAAAGCGGCGTTACGAACCCGACCCTGAGTATTCTTATTCCGCGGACGAATTCTTGCGCCGTGTGCGTGGCAAACCGGAACCTGCAGCGTCTGCACCCAAACCCGCCCGCAGTACAAGCTCATTCGGGAAACCCGCCTCGAAACGCGGCGCCAGTGCTGATCCCATGCTCGGCCGCAAGGTGCGCCATCCGAGCTATGGTGTTGGCACGGTTGTCGGCGTGGAAGGCGACGAGGAAGACCGCCGCGTCTCCGTAAGTTTTCCAGGCCGTGGCACAAAAAAATTTATTGAGCGCTACGCTCAACTTGAGCCAGCATAGACTCGGTCAGTCTTCACTTCAAAGGAAAGGATCCCCCATGAAAATACCTGCCAGACGCCGGGGTAAATCCCCTCGACTCCCGTTAGCGACCCAAGCTGTCATAACGTTCCTGGCCTTCGCCACCCTCCTCGCACCGGGCTTTTCCCACACCGCAACCGCCGCTCCCCGGGCCACGACTCTCGAAACCCTCGCCAAACTGCGCGAAGCCTGGGTCCAGGACCTTCGCACGAAACAACTCGAACCCATTCTGAAGTTCTATGCCGCAGACGGCGTCTTTCTCCAACCCAACGGGGAGCGCATCGCCGGTTCCGCTGCTCTCCGGAACCTCTTTCAAAACATAATGGCGACCTTTAACAGCGACCTCACCCTTCACAGCCAGAGCCTCGAAACCTCCGGTGATCTCGCGTACGACAGCGGTGACTTTCAGGAAAGCCTAACCACCATCGCCACAGGAGCCAAAATCACCTCCACAGGCAGCTACATCATCATCTACAAACGCCAGCCAGACGGCAGTTGGCAAATCATTCAGCACGCCTGGATGGGCATCCCTCCAGCCGGCACTTAAGCTCTCAACACGCTGGACGCCCCAAAGCATCTTTGAGGTCGCCTCGCACGAGGAACAGTGGATCACTACGCGAGGCCTCCACCACGCTTTGTTGCGAAACGCGGCATCTCAGGGTAAATTGAGCCGGACAATCTTCCCTAAACGCCGTGTCAGGTAATTCCAGGCTTCCGGCTTCCCCGGACGCGATCGGAGAGCATGGGTGGGATCACAACTCCTGCGCTGCAAAAATATCGATCAACTGATCGCCGACGCCGAAGACCCCGAAAAACGTCTAAAAAAAACTCTTGGATGGGTTAGCCTCACCGCTCTGGGGATCGGCGCCATCATCGGCTCCGGCATTTTCGTCCTCACTGGAACCGCGGCAGCCGGCGAATACTTTCAAGCCCCTTCGATCCTTCACGCGCAGGTCCTCGATTTGATCGTCAACTTTCTTCGCGGCGGCAGCACCGCCAGTGTGCTCATGCATGGCCGCCCGCCCGCGGGACCGTCCATCGCCATCTCCTTCGTTCTGGTGGCGATTGCGTGCGGTTTCGCTGGTCTCTGTTACGCCGAACTTGCTTCCATGATTCCGATCGCCGGCAGCGCCTATACGTACTCCTACGCTACGCTTGGCGAGATCTTCGCGTGGATTATAGGCTGGGACCTCATTCTCGAATACGTCGTCAGCAACGTCGCTGTTGCCATCAGCTTTAGCGCTTATACGAAAGCGCAACTCTTGTCCTTCGGCATCCCTCTTCCTGACAGATGGTCTACCCCTGTCTGGGAGTCGGGCCACTGGACGGGCTCCTATTTCAACATTCCCGGCTTCCTGATTATTTTCGTTCTCACCGTACTCCTCGTTCGCGGCATTAGGGAGTCAGCGAAAGCCAACAATGTGATGGTGGCGATCAAAATTGGCGCCATCCTGCTTTTTCTCCTCATCGGAGGCATGTTGGTTCACCCGGCAAACTGGAAGCCCTTTGCTCCATCTGGCTTTGGCGGCATTGTCACCGGGGGCGCTATCGTCTTTTTTACCTACATCGGCTTCGATTCGGTATCCACAGCAGCTGAGGAGGCAAAAAATCCGCAGCGCGATCTGCCCATCGGCATCATTCTCTCTTTGATCGTATGTACCATTCTCTACGTGGGAGTCTCCATCGTCTTGCTCGGCATGATGAGGTACACCACGTTCGTCTCAGGCGACGCCGCCGAAGCTCCCGTCGCGTACGCGCTGCACACGCTCGGCGCCAGCCACTTTGCTCAGACCGTCATCATCGTGGGCGCGCTCATGGGCATGATCTCTTCTCTGCTCGTCTTCCAGTACGGCCAGGCCCGCATCTGGTATGCCATGTCTCGAGACTGCCTATTCCCGAAATTGTTCGCCCGCATCCATCCGAAATACAAGACGCCTCACATGTCGACCTGGGTGGCGGGCTTCGCCGTCGGTATCCCCGCGGGCATTTTTGCCGTCAGCGACGTCGCCGATCTTTCGAACATTGGCACGCTTTTTGCCTTCGTCCTGGTTTCTCTAGGCGTCATTATTCTTCGGCGCAAGCAACCGGACCGTCCCCGCGGTTTCCGTGTTCCTTTCGTGCCGCTGTTCCCGATCATTGCGATCGTCCTTTGCGGCGGCTTGATGACCGGTCTAACCGTAATCACCTGGATTCGTTTTCTCCTTTGGCTCGCGCTGGGTCTCGTCATCTATTACCTCTATAGCCGTAGGCGCAGCACACTACGGACCGAGAACACGTAAACTAGCAATGCGGATGCGGACACACACAAACAGTAACGGAATACGCCAGACCTACTTGGGGGCTCTCGCGACCCTGCTCTCGGCGCTTCTTCTTTTTCCCGGTTTCACCGCCGCTTGGGGGCGCAACGCGCACAAGCTGGTAGTAAATCAAGCCATCGATACTTTGCCTCAGGACATTCGTGGTTTCTTCGAATCCTACCGCGGGATTCTTCTCCAGCACGTTATCGATCCCTTGGATGCCGTCGCAAAAACCCCCGCCGAGAAGCGCAACAACCATCTTTATCTCGAAAAATATGGACGCTTTCCCTTCGACGCCCTCCCGCGCAGCTACAAAGCGGCATTAGCCAAATACGGAAAGCCCAAGTTGGAAGCGAATGGTGTGCTGCCCTGGCAGATCGGCGTTTATAGTCAGAAACTTACTGAGGACATGAAGACTGGCAACTGGGACGAAGCTAAACTCGACGCTGCCATTCTCGCGAACTACGTGGCCGAGGCTCACGACCCCTTCAGCACAACGGAGAATTTTGACGGCAAGTTGACCGCACAGGCGGGTGTCAACGAACGATTTGGGACCGCGCTGATCGATCGCTACTCTTCCTTCTTCCCGATGCGCCCGAATGATGCTGCATATATCAACGATCCGACGGATCACGCCTTCGAGGTGTGCCTCGGCTCACACAGTTGGCTCGAGACCATTCTTCTCGCGGATCGCAATGCCTATATCGCAGGCAAGTCTTATTCCTACAACGACGAATACTTCGATCGCTTTTACAATCAGGCGGCCTCCATTCTCATCCGCCAGCTTTCCGAAGCGTCCACCGATGTCGGCTCTTATTGGCTTACGGCATGGATTAACGCTGGCCGGCCGCAGTTGCCTCGCTGACACGCCGCGGATGAATCCGTCACTCCTTCCGGCGAGCATCGCTTCCCTTCCCAAGGCCGAGTTGCATCTGCATCTCGAAGGCTCCATTCAACCGGCAACGGTGTGCGCGCTGACAGCGCAGCACAATATCCTTCTCACTGAAGATGAAGTTCGCCGCCGTTACACCTATCGCGACTTCTCCGGATTCATCGATGCCTTCAAGTGGGTTACATCCTTTCTCCGGGAGCCTCGCGATTACGGCCTCATCGCGCGAGACTTGAGTGAACATCTTCTGACCCAGGGCGTGGTCTACGCCGAGGTCACGCTTTCCATCGGCGTGATGCTGCTCCGCAAGCAACAACCGGAGGCCAATTTCGAAGCCATCTTGCGGGCCACCGAGCCCTTCGAAAAAAGGGGCCTGCGCATAAACTGGGTTTTCGATGCTGCGAGGCAGTTTGGCGCCGATGCGGCCATGGACGTTGTGAACGCGGCAAAACGCTGCCAGTCCAAAGCCATTGTCGCGTTCGGCATTGGCGGCGACGAAATGAGTATCGCCACGAAGGAATTTCGCCCCGTCTACGAACAAGCCGAAAACATTGGATTACATCTCTTGATGCATGCCGGCGAGGTCGGTGGTCCAGAGAAAATCCGCGAGGCTATCGAATTGCTCTCCGTGGAGCGCATCGGACACGGCATCGCCGCCGCACAGGATCCCACGCTCATGGATTTCCTCGTTGACCGCCGTATTCCGCTGGAAATTTGTCCGCAGAGCAATATCCGCACCGGAGCGTTGGCCAAACAGTTGCGCCTCCCCGAAGCGCGAATCGCGGATCATCCGTTACCGCGACTCTGGCGCCACGGCGTCCCCATCGTCCTCTCCACCGATGATCCGGCAATGTTTCATACGACCTTGCAAGCCGAATACGAAAATGCGGCGCACCTGGGCCTGAGTGAAGCCGAACTCGCTCGGCTGGTGGATATGAGCTTCGAGCATGCCTTCCTCTCAGAAACCGAAAAACTCTCTCTTAGAAAAATCAGCAATTCTTGACTCCGCGCTACTTCGCCCCTGTCCGCATGCTTGCCCGCTTCCGTCGAGCGCTCTCTCACGCCGCCCGCAATGTTATACTTACCGCATGAAAGCACACGTTTGGGTGATGCCGAAGCGCACGGTACTCGATCCTCAAGGACAAACAATCCAGCATGCGCTCTCCGGTCTGGGTTACGCTTCGGTCAAAGATGTCCGCCAGGGCAAATTCTTCGTCCTCAATGTCGAAGGCTTGACCCACGACGAAGCCGTGAAGCAAGTTGAGCATATCTCCAAAGAAGTGCTCACCAACCCGGTGATTGAGGAATCCCGTTTTGAAATCGTGGAGTAAGCGCGTCGCGCCATGATTCACCGCCGCAACTCCGCGTCGCTCACATCTAATCTTCGGCCCTTGGTTCTACTGGCCTGCGCTGCCCTTCTCTCGTCGCTATTCGGGTTCGGGTGCCGTGGAAACTCTCACACTTCTGATTCGCGCCTGCAAAAGATCGACGAGATGCTCAACACTCAGCTTCCTCCCGGCACGCCGAGGGCACGCGTCGAATTCTTTCTCAATTCGCGCGGCTATCCCATCGACCCTTCTCACGACAAAAGCTCTTTGGCCGCCGTCGTACGCCACGTGGATACTGACACGCTTCAGCCCGCCACCGCGCGCGTCACGTTCCACTTCGATTCCAACGACAAGCTCATTTCCTACGACCTGCAATCGGCCCCAGACGCTCCTCTGCGGCCCTGATGCGACTTGATAAGATTCGCCACATCCTGGCGAGGAAGCCGATGGCGCATCGCAAGTCCGTGCTAGTCTAACCAAATAGCATCCTCAGGAGATCCCGCGCATGTGCGGAATTGTCGGTTACATCGGGCCGAAGAAGGTAGTGCCTGTCATCATCGAAGGCCTGCGAAAACTGGAATACCGCGGCTACGATTCCGCGGGCATTGCGGTGGTCACCAAAGAGGGAAAACTGGAAATCCGCCGCGCCCCGGGAAAACTCCGTAATCTCGAGGAGGTAATTCAGAAGTCGCCCATCGAAGGCACCTACGGCATCGGCCACACTCGCTGGGCCACCCACGGCCGTCCCACAGAGGAAAACGCCCACCCACATCGCGACTGCACCGGCGAAATTGTGGTCGTCCACAACGGAATCATCGAAAATTATCTCGAGCTGAAAGAACAACTGCAGCGCGAAGGCCATAAGTTCGTCACCGAGACGGACACGGAAGTCGTCGCTCATCTCGTGGAAAAAAATTCGCAAGGCGGCGTGCCGCTGGAAGACGCCGTTCGCAAATCTCTCAGGGAACTCCGCGGCATCTACTCCTTGGTTTTTCTGTCAGCCCGCGATCCGCACAAAATCGTCGCCGCGCGTATCGGCCCTCCTTCCGTCATCGGCCTCGGCGACCACGAATTTTTTGTTGCAAGCGACATTCCCGCGCTCCTCGAACACACTCGCCAGATTTTCTTTCTCGCGGATGGCGATATCGCCGTCCTCACGCAAAATGGCGTACGCGTGATGGATCACGATGGCCGCCCCGTCGAGCGCCCCGCGCATCATGTCGCCTGGGATCCCATCATGGCCGAAAAGGGCGGCTACAAGCACTTCATGCAGAAAGAGATCTTCGAGCAGCCGCGCGCTGTGCGTGACACTCTGCTCGGCCGCATCTCGCAGGATACGGGAAAAGTTTTCCTCGACGAGATGCAAATCTCCGAACAGCAGTTCCGCGAGTTCCAGCAAGTGCGCATCGTCGCTTGCGGAACGAGCTGGCACTCCGCCCTAGCCGGAAAATTCATGATCGAACGCCTGGCCCGGCTCCAGGTCGAAGTCGACTACGGCAGCGAATTCCGTTATCGCGACCCCATCCTGGATTCAAAAACGCTGACCGTCTGTATCAGCCAGTCGGGTGAAACCGCAGACACTTTGGCCGCGCAGCGCGAGGCGAAACTCAAGGGTTCCCCGACACTCGCCATCTGCAATGTCATAGGCTCGATGATTACCCGTGAGGCTGCGGGTACGATCATCACCCATGCTGGCCCTGAAATCGGCGTAGCCTCGACAAAGGCTTTCACCGCTCAATTGGCCGCTCTCCTGCTCCTCGCTTCTTACCTCGGACAAATTCGCGAAAAACTTGCTCCGGCTGCCGCGGTAAAGTTGATGCAGGAGTTCACGCGCATCCCGCACAAAATGGAGACGATTCTACAGGCGGATGCGTCCGGCTTTTACGAAAACCTGGCCAGACAGTTTTTCCGCTATACCGATTTTCTCTATCTCGGCCGCGGCATTCATTATCCGATTGCTCTCGAAGGCGCACTGAAACTCAAGGAAATTTCTTACATCCACGCCGAAGGCTATCCCGCTGGCGAAATGAAGCACGGCCCCAACGCGCTCATCGATGAAAATCTGCCCGTAGTCGTTCTTGCCACTCGAGACGAGACCGATCCGGACTCCGTCACCCGCTACGAAAAGAGCGTCTCCAATATCCAAGAAGTGAAAGCCCGCGACGGCATAGTCATTTCTATCGCCACCGAGAAAGACCACCTCGCCCGTGAAGCCTCCGACCACATCATCGAACTGCCCGCTGCGCCGGAAATTCTCGCTCCTCTCCTGGAGATCATTCCGCTGCAACTCCTGGCATACCATATCGCCGTGCGCCGCGGTTGCGACGTCGACCAGCCAAGAAACCTGGCGAAATCCGTAACAGTCGAATAGCAGAAAATGTTCGCCGGCAGCTCGTCACCCTAAATTCTTCCTGCGGCATCCCCTGCGGATAGGCCCACGCGTCTTTTTCCGCTAAAATAAATAAATGCCGCACTTCTTCCAGGTCTTCTTGGGAGTCTTTCTTTTCGGTACGCTCCTGCTCTTGCCACCGGCGCAAGCCCAAACGCCGGCACCGGCCACCGCAAATCTCCACGAGATTCGCAGCGGAGGACTCAAGACTCTCTCGGAAGCCCAGATCATTTCACTATCTCAGTTGGAAAAAAATTCCCAAGTCGGGAAACCGGATTTGCAAGCCGCTGCGGACCGCTTGCTCCAAACCGGACTCTTCGCCAAGGTGAACTATAGTTTCCAGACTCGCGCTGACGGCCTCACGGTGACTTTCCAATTGGAAGAAGCCCCCCGCATTCCGGTTTACTTCGACAACATTCCTTGGTTTTCCGACGGCGAACTTGCCGACGCTATCCGCAAAAAAGCCCCGTACTTCGACGGCACTCTTCCCGAAGCCGGCGCCGCGGTGGATCAGGCAGCGGATGCCCTGAAGGACTTGCTGGCGTCGCACCAACTGAATGTGACCGTCCAGCACGAATTGCTCCCCAATCCTCTCGCGGAAGGCAACGTACAGGAGTTTCACGTCGATGGAGCGGCGTTCTTTATCGCCAGCGTCGAATTCGGTGATCCCTCCATCTCCTCTTCCCATATCGTCCAGCAGCAACTGGCAGACGTCCTGGGAAAGCCCTTTTCGCGCATGACCATCGATCTCTTTCTTTCGGAGCAATTGCGTCCCATCTTTCTACAGCAAGGATACCTGCGTGTGAAGCTCGGCCCGCCCGAGGTACGCTTGACGGGCAATCCCAATCAGAAGCTGCCTGACCAAATCCCCGTTTTCGTTCCGGTAGCCGCCGGCGCCATTTATCACTGGAAAGGAGCAACGTGGTCCGGAAACTCCGCCTTGTCCTCCATCACGCTTTCCAGTGAAATCGGACTAAAACCAGGCGAGGTCGCCAACGGCATGCAAGTCGAAGCGGGCTGGGACCGCGCACGGGAAGAGTACGGACACCGGGGTTATCTCGATGCAAAGATGGATCCCGTCGCCACGTATGATGACCAGGAGCACACCGTTTCCTATGCTGTGTCTGTCGTCGAAGGTGTGCAATATCACTACAACACCGTGGTTTTGACGGGGCTCTCGCTCGCTGCCGAGGCCCGCCTTCATCAAATGTGGTCCATTGCGGAGGGTGCCGTCTTTGACAAATCGGTCTTCGAAAAGTTTCTGACTCAGTTGCAGACCCATCCGGCGGAGATCTTCGGCGAACTGCCGGTGCATTACGAAACCGTCGGGCACTGGCTGCGAACGGATGCCGACAAACATACAGTCGACGTCTTGCTCGATTTCAAATAAATCGCGAAACGCCCAGATTCCTTGGTAGGGGCGGGGCTCGTTTACCCTTTAAGGGCTCGCCCTCCGCCCGCCGTTAGGCCCGGCGCGGACGAAAAGCCGTGAGCGGTGGGTTATACTCTAAATCCCGATGAATTCACTAGTGCACATCCGGGTGACGGAACAGGAGCAACTCTCGGCAGATGATAAAGAGTTGCTGCTGCTGAAGCATCTGGCCGAATTCCCTTCCGTGATCGTCGCGCTTTCCGGAGGCGCTGACTCCGCCTACCTCGCGTGGGCCGCGCATCGCGCAATCGGTGTGCATGCACTATCGGTGACTGCACTTTCCCCAAGCTATTCCGCGCATGACCGCGCCGTCGTGGAGGAATTCGTCCGCCAGCTAGGTGTGCGCCACGAATTTGTCGAAACCCGCGAAATGGAAAATCCCAAGTACCGCGCAAACGCGGCGGATCGCTGCTATTTCTGCAAAGACGAGCTATTCGCCGTGCTGGATGCGATGGCGCAAGAACGCGGGTTCGCAGTTGTAGCCTACGGCGTCAACGCGGATGACACCCTGGATTTCCGTCCCGGACACCGGGCGGCTTCCGAACATCGCGTCCTGGCGCCCCTCCTCGACGCCGGATTGCGCAAAGCGGAGATTCGCCTTCTCTCCCAGCGCGCTGGACTCCCCACTTGGGACCGTCCCGCCTCCGCATGCCTCGCCTCGCGCCTTCCCTATGGGACGGAAGTGACGTCCGAGCGGCTAGCGTTGGTCGAGCGTGGCGAAGCAGCCCTGCGTGAACTGGGCTTCCGGCAATTTCGCGTCCGCCTGCACGATAAGCTTGCGCGCATCGAAATTGCTCCCGAGGAGATGCCTCGCGCGATGTCGCCCGAGATGGCTACCTCCATCTCAGCTTGCTTAAAAGCAGCTGGTTTTACTTATGTCGCGCTCGATCTCGAAGGCTACCGGCAGGGTTCGCTGAATGAGAGCCTTGCACGGTAAGGCAGGCCACGGCCCGCTGCCCAAACGGAACATTTTCACTGGTCTTTGCGTATCTCCTATCAAGGAAAGGCAAGAAGCGGCGCAGTTGGCGCTGGAGGACGAATGACGCGACTTCACAAACTGGCCGCCCCCATCCTGTTGCTCGCCGTGGTCGTGGCGCTCGCAGGCTGCCAGATGGGCCCGTCCGTCTCCGGGAGTTTCGACCGCTCGCTGGATGTTTCTGGTCCCATTCGCCTGGAATTGAGCAATGTCGCTGGTGACATAGCCATCGTCGGCAGTGCTGACGCCAAGGTCCATGTGCACGGGGATGTGCGCGTCTCCGGATTTGGATTCGGTAACCCGCAGAAACGTCTGGACGACATCGTGGCCAGCCCGCCCGTCGAACTCAAGGGAACCACGCTCCGCATCGGCAAGGAGACCGCGCGGTTGCGCAACGTCGCCATCGCCTATTCGATCGAAGTCCCTCGCGAAACAGAAGTCAATTCGTCAAGCGTTTCCGGATCACAATCCGTTCGCAACGTGCGCGGCCCCGTGCAGGCGGAATCGGTTTCTGGATCGGTCCACGCGCAAGACATCGGCCGCGAAGTCCGGCTGTCTTCGATCAGCGGAACTGTTATCGCCGAAAATTGCGGTGATGATGTGCGCGCCACAAGCGTTTCTGGAAATGTCAGCATCTCGAAGGCAAAGGGAGACGTGATGGCTCATGCCGTGTCGGGAAATGTGGATGTGAAGAATCCAGGCGGCCGCGTGGATGCCGACACTTCCAGCGGAACAGTTGACGTGCGCGATGCAGATGGCGACGTGAAAGCCCACGCCACTGCCGGGCGCGTCACCGTCCAAGGCAATCCAATCGGTAATAGTTATTGGGATTTGAAGACCGTCTCCGGTTCCGTCGATATCGCGGTGCCTTCCAGCGCGAGCTTTCATCTTTCCGCGGGCGCCGTGACCGGTCAAATCCGCGCGCAAATTCCCATCATGATTGAAGAGCAAGGCAAACACTCGCTGCGCGCCCACATGGGCGACGGCGGCGGCCGAGTGGAAATTCACACCGTCTCCGGCGCCATTGAAGTTCTCGGGCCGCAATAAGAGGCTTCAGAGCTACGGGCCATCGCTTGCCGCCCGTAGCATTCTCTGTAGGGGCGGGGTTGTTTACCCTGTAAGGGCTCGCCCTCCGCGCACCAGAATCCCAATGCCACTCGGCAATTTGTCACCAAACAGATTAGAATTCTACTTAATGACCGGCTCACGAAAACTCCTCGCGCTCGCATCTGCTGCGCTCCTGTTCATGTGTCTCGCGAACCGCCCTGCTTCCGCGAAACAAAGCGAAAGTCAGGCGGCTCCCGCGTTGAGCACAAAGCCCGTCGCTCCCAAACAGCCTCCCGCCAGAAAAGCTCTATCCGAAACCGAAGAGTTGCAGCAGGCCATCGAACGCGCCGGCAACGATCGCGCCTCGCTCGTCCACAACCTCGAAGAGTTTCTCAAGGATTATCCGGAGTCGCGGCAGCGGGCCCAAATCTATCGCGCGCTCGTCGAAGCCAGCCTTCAGTTGCGAGACTCCTCGCGCGCCACTGATTATGCCGAGCGCCTGGTCGCCATTTCTCCGGAAGACATGTCCATGACACTCCTCGCTATTCAGCTCCTCGAGCGGAATGGCGACGAAGCGGCCCTTCGCCGCGCCCTCAACTATTCCACCAGGGTGCTCGACTTTATTGACCGCAGTTCCGCCGGAGAAAAATCTCCCAAAGTCTCCAAAGAACAATGGGAAGCGGAGCAAAAACGCGACAAAGTGAACATCCTCGTGCTTCGCGGAAGGCTCGCGTTCAAGCTCCACGAGAATGCCGCCGCCGAAAAAGACTTTCGGGCGAGCATGGCGTTGTCCCCGAGCGCGGCAGCGGGAGAGAAACTTGGCGAAATCGCTGAATTAAACAAAGACTTGCCTGGCGCTATCCGGGAATATGCCAGAGCCTTCGCGCTTGCAGACGCCTCATCTCCCGCGGTCAACCGGCGTGAGATACGTCAAAAGCTTGGCAATGTCTGGCGACTCGCGCACGGCTCCGACCAAGGTCTCGGCGACTACATCCTGCACTCGTATGACGAAGCCGTCGCGTCCGCGGAAGCCCCGAAACCAAGAAGAAATGCTAACGCCAAAGAGCCCTACGATTTCACGTTGCGCAAGGCCCAGGACGGCTCCCCCTATTCGCTTGCCGAACAGAAAGGGAAAATCGTTGTCGTGAATTTTTGGGCCACATGGTGCGGGCCGTGCCGCGAGATGGAACCCCATTTCGAGCGTGTCGCAGCGCAGTTCCAGGGAGTTGCAGACATCGTTTTTCTCGCTGCGGATTGCGACGAAGACGAAACTCTCGTGCCGCCCTATCTCCTGGAAGAAAAACCGCGCACAACCGTGGTTTTCGCGGATGGGCTGGAGACACTCCTCTCCGTCAATTCCTTCCCCACCGTTGTCATTCTTGATCGCCTGGGGAAAATCGCTTATCGCGCGGAAGGATTCGATCCGGATGATGTGGAAACGGAACTAGCCAACGCGGTCCGTCACGTGCTGGAAGCGCAAAAAGAACACGCCGGGAACTCTGCTCACGGCGTCAAGTCAGCGTTGTAATTCCCCACAAATTCCTCGAAATCGTCGATTTCATCCATATCCTTGCCCACAAACCGGATCGTATGCGAATCCACCCGCTGCACCGACCGCAGGTAGCTGAGCAGCTCCGCCGGCGTATAGTTTTTGAACGTAATTTCCAGCGTCACCGGAGTTCTGATCACGTAAGGCTTGAAATCGTGGATTCGTCCCAAGGCCGCCTTCACACCAGAATATATCTTGTCGCACGAAGCGGCCGGCGTGAGCGTTTCCGCCGAGTGGAAACCAAGCGACTTCTTCGTCTCGACGCTTTCGATATTGCCAAGCCGCGATTTGATTTCTTCCACCGCGGCGTCATCGCCGGATACGAAAATCACCGGCACTCCCTTAGCGCCCGCGTAAGCGGCGTTGTATTCCCCCTCGGTCACGGCATTGCCATTCAATGCCACACGCGCATAGTGAGCGCTCGAGAACGTATGCGCGCGAACGCCTTTCGGATTCGTGGTGGATGCGTGATAACCGATAAATATGGCTGCACTGAAGCTCGAATCCAGCCCAGCCATCATGCCGCCATGCCGCGGCCACGCACGCACAATCCGGACATTTTTTGGAAACTCTTCAATCAGCAAATTCTCGCCGTTTCCATGCGAGTCGCTCACAACAATCTCGCCGGCGCCCGCCTCATTTGCCGCCCGCACCGCCGCTAGCGTCTCGTCGGTCATGAAATGGCGAAATCTTTCGTATTCAAATCCGCTTGGAACGAGTTGGTCCGCGGTGACTGTCCCGGCCACGCCCTCCATGTCCACCGAAATGTACACTTTGAGTTTCTTCGCCGAGTCCGCGGGCGCTTGCCCCAAGGCCTGCCGCGCTGCGAGAGGAAGCAGCGCCAGCATGACTCCGAGAAACAACAAAGCGGAAAAGGTGCGCGCTTGAAAACGCATCATGAAATACCTCACAGTTTCTCGAATGAAGTGAACTCTGATTGCGAACGTAATCCTAATCTTGTCCAGCCGCCGAAGCCGAAGGAAAAGAGAGCGCCACTTCGCGCGCGGCTACAATCGTGTTCGCATGAATTCGAACGGTATCTTCCACGCGCCGCGCGTATCCCCCAGCCAAAGTTGTCGCGACAGGAATCTCCCGCCGCCGCGCCTCTTCGAACACTCTGCGATCGCGAGTTTTCAGACCATTCTTGGTAAGCATCAATCCACCAAGCTGGTCTTCGCAAAACGGATCCGCCCCGCCAACATAAAAAAGTATCTCCGGCTGAAACTCATCCAGCGCCGCCTTTACCGCCGGAATCAACGCGCCAAGATATTCGTCATCCTCAACGCGGTCCGCCATCTCCAAATCCAAATCCGAATGCGGCTTATATGCCGGGTAATTATTTTCCTGATGGATCGAAAGTGTGAAAACTGATTCGTCGTCGGCAAAGATAGCCGCGGTCCCGTTCCCCTGATGCACATCCGTATCAACAACCATCGCCTTTCGAATCGCGCCGTCATGCTGCAACCTTCGAATCGCCACCGCAACATCATGAATCGCGCAAAATCCCTCGCCATGACCCGGATATGCGTGATGAAACCCGCCCCCCAAATTGCATCCAAACCCATCGCGCAAAGCCGATTGCCCCGCCAGAATCGATCCTCCCGCCGCGAGCCAGCAAGCCTCCACCGCCTCCCGCGAAAAAGGAATCTCCAGCTTCATGATCTCGCTCGCGGTCAAAGTGCCCGTTTTGAGTTTGTGCACCCACTCCGCCGTATGCACGCGCAAAATATCGTCGTCCGGCGCGAAATCTGGTGTGAGGAAATCCTCGCTCGCGGCTATCCCTTCCCGCAATAATGTTTCCGCAATCAAATGGAATTTCTGGGAAGGAAAAACGTGCTCGCCCAGATTTAAGTCGTAGCCCTTGTGATAGACCAACTTAAATGGAAGCATGGAGTACAACGCGGATGGATCACCGCGTGAGAGATTTCCTTGGTAGGGGCGCAGCATGCTGCGCCCCATCTCGGCAATACGAATCCGTTAAAACGTCAACCTTCAGTTCTCTCGTTCCAGAATAAAATCCGGCAACGTCAAAAGCGCCCGCGCATACTCCGAATCCGCGCGCCCCTCCAAACAAGCCTTCGCCCGTCGCGCATACTCATGCGCAAGATTCCGCGCCCGATCCAGCGCCCCGGAATCGTGTACCAGCGAAACAATCGTCTCCGCCCGAACCGAATGAAATTCTTTCTCCTCGAGCACCCGCGCCACCAACCCACGCGCATCCCGATGTCCATTATCCATCGCGTAGATCAAGGGCAACGTAACCTTTCCCTCTTTTAGATCGCTCAACACAGGCTTTCCAAGCTGCTCCGCCGACGCCGTAAAATCCAGCAGGTCATCCACCAACTGGAATGCCAACCCCGCGTAGCGCCCGTAATCGGCTAGCGCTTCTTCCTCTGCGCCTTCCAATCCACCCAGCACAGCACCCAACCGCGCGCACCCACTAAACAGACACGCGGTCTTATAAGTAGCGAGCCGCAGCGCATCCTCTTCCGTTACATCGATCCGCCCGATCTTGGCCAGCTGAATCAACTCGCCCTCGACCATTTTCTGCGTCAGATCGATCAAAACATCCAGTATGCGAAAATTTCTCTCTTCCAGCGCCATCTGAAACGACTGCATGTAAAGCCAATCCCCCGCCAGCACGCTGCGATGATTCCCCCATCGCGAATTCGCCGAAGGACGCCCCCGCCGCGTGTCCGCGCTGTCGATCACGTCGTCGTGAATCAAGGTAGCGCTATGCAGGAGCTCCACGACCGCAGCCAACCGAATCGATCCCGGACTCCTTCGGCCAGTCGACGCATTGCAAAGCAGCAACAGCGCAGGCCGCAGCCGCTTCCCTCCTCCACCAAGCAAATAACTCGTAATCTCCGAAACCGGCTCGAAGGCGCCAGCGCTCTGTCGCGCGAGTTCCTCTTCAACCAGAACCAAATCGTCTCGCACGAGATCAAAAATCTCTTTAGCAGTAAGAAGCGCGATAGCCTTCCTCCCTTGGCCTGCATTCATCTTTGGGACTCCGCAGCCGCGGACATAGACGGCTGGGAAAGGTGGAAGAATCGCCGGAAATTCCCTGCTGTCCTTGCGGCGAACTCTTCCGCGGCTAAGTCTCTCACACTAGCGAGTGTACGCGCTACTTCCGCCACGTACGCAGGTTCGTTGCGTTTCCCGCGGTAAGGCTGCGGCGCAAGATACGGCGAGTCTGTCTCAATCAAAATATTCTCACTGGGCAAAGCTTTCGCAACGTCCCGCAAATTCTGTGTTTTCGGATAAGTCGAATTCCCCGCAAACGACACCAGGAATCCCATCTCCATCCCGCGTCGCGCATCTTCCAGCGTGCTGGAGAAACAATGCAAAATCCCACCTAGCCCCGTCGGCCGCCACACTTCTTCGATCAAGCGCAAACAATCCGCCCAAGCATCGCGACAATGAATAATAATCGGCAACTTCGCATGCGCAGCAAGCGCCATCTGGTCTCGAAATACGCGTTCCTGCATATCCCGCGGCGAATGATCGTAAAAGTAATCCAGCCCAATCTCGCCCCACGCAATCACCTTAGGATGTTTCGCCAACCTCGCCAACTCGTCCAAATGTCCCTGCGTAACGTCCTTTGCCTCGTGCGGGTGGATCCCAACGGTGGTGTAAATCCACTCGTACTGCTCGGCAAAAGGCAGCGCCGCGTCCAACTTCTCCGGCCCCGGCCCGGTCCCGATCGCCAACAAAGTAGTCACACCCGCCGCCCGCGCCCTCTCAAACATCGCCTCGCGATCCCCATCAAACTGAGGATCATCCACGTGCGCATGTGAATCAATCAATTCCATCTTGTGGTGGCACAGGCTTCAGCCTGTGCGCTTCTTCTTTTCCTTTACTTCTTTTCCTTTACTTCTTTTCCTTTACTTCCTTTACCTCATTTACTTCCTCAACTTCCCGCGTTGCCCCTATTTCAACCTCGCCCCTATCTCCACATCCTCATCCGGAAAACCCGCCAACACCGGCCGCCCCTCCGGCCCCACTGACGCCGCCACAATCATCCCGTTCGACTCCACTCCGCGCAATTTCCGCGGTGCCAAATTCACGACGACCGCCACTTTCCGTCCAACCAATTTCTCTGGCTCATAGAACTGCGCTATCCCGGCACAAATCTGCCGAATCTCCGTCCCAATATCCACGGTGAGCTTCAACAATTTATCCGCGCCGACAATGCGCTCGGCCGTCTTGATCTGCCCCACGCGCATCTCGACTTTCGCAAAATCCTCAATCCCAATTTTTTCCGCCGCTGCGGGTGCAGCAGCCGCAGCAGCGGCCGCGCCTCCTGCAACAACGGGAGTGCTCGCCGCGGGCGTTGGCGCCGCGACGGGTGACGGTGCGTTCTGTGCTTCTTTTTCCATGGCTTCCATCCTCTCAATCGCTTCTGCTTTCTCAATTCTCGGAAATACAGCCTCAATTTTGCCAATACGAGTGCCAAACTTGAGCCCACCCCAACGCAATTGATCTATTTTCTGATCCGCGGGGCTGCCATATTGTCCGAGTTGTCTCCAGATTTTTTCCGTCGCTGTGGGCAGAATTGGGTGCGCTAGTATAACAATCAGCCGAATATATTCCGCGAAGTCATACAAGATCGTCTCGAGATTTTTCTTTTGCTCGGCGTTCCCCGCTAGCTTCCACGGCGTCATTAGCGTAATCGACGCGTCGGCCTCGGCAATTAATTGCCATATCTCCTCAAGAACGTTGGAGAATCTCAGGCTTGTGTACAGTCCATTGATTCTTTCGACGGTCGCGATCCAGAGCGCCACTACATCCGGATCGTGCGTCCTCATGCTCAATTCGTGTTGCTCATGCGGGCTCGGAATCTCGCTATTACAGTAATTCTGGATCATGGTCAAAACGCGGCTCGCCAAATTGCCCAACCCATTCGCCAAATCGCTGTTATACCGTTGCACCAGGGCGTCATAACTAAAATTCCCATCCTGCCCAAACACCGTCTCGCGCAGCAAATAATATCGAAGCGCATCCATCCCCAGTACATGCACAATCGGCCGCGGCCGCACCACATTCCCCAGCGACTTGCTCATCTTCGCTCTGTCCATCAAAAGCCAGCCATGCGCCCACACTTGTTTTGGCAACGGCAATCCCGCCGCCATCAAAAACGCTGGCCAATAAACCGCGTGAAACCGAATGATCTCCTTCCCAACGAGATGCAGATCCGCCGGCCAATACCCAGACTTCTCATAATTCGGCCCGCCTACCGCGCTGAGATACGCCGTCAGGGCATCAAACCACACGTAAAAAACGTGCGGCTCTTCCCCAGGAACGGGAATGCCCCATCGAACAGATGTGCGCGTAATGCTGAGATCCCTTAGCCCGCCCTCTACAAAACTCAGAACCTCATTCCGCCGCGACTCTGGCTCGATAAAATCCGGATGCTTTTGGTACCAATCGAGAAGCGGCTTCTGAAAAGCTGAGAGCTTGAAGTAGAAATTGTCTTCTGTAACGGTTTCCGTGGGCCGCCCGCAATCCGGGCAATTCTCCCCCGGCTTCACGTCCACATACGCATTGTCGTAAATGCAGTATTGCCCCGTATAGTGCCCCGGATAAACAAATCCATTCTCGCGGCACAGCTTAAAAAGCCACTGCACCGTGTGCGCATGCTTCAAATCCGTCGTGCGAATGAACTCGTCGCCTTGCACCCCAAGCTCATCCCAAAGCGCCTTCCACTGCGCCGCCATCTTCGCCACAAACTCCGATTCCGGAATCCCCGCCTTCTTCGCGGAACGCTCCACGTTCACGCCGTGCTCGTCCGTTCCCGTGGTCAGCACCACGTCGTACCCGCGCATCCGCTTATACCGCCGAATGGTGTCGCACACGATCGTCGAATAAGTGTGCCCAATATGCGGCAACCCGTTCGTGTAATAGATCGGCGTCGTCAAATAATATTTTGGTTTCTCAGCCATTTTCCTCTGCACAATCTCTCTGTATCTAGCGCAATTCTCATTGCGCCCCGCTTTTTCCTTACTTCCTTACCTCATTGCCTCTTCTCCGCGCGAACTCTGCGTCCTCTGCGCCTCTGCGTTATTTTTTCTCTTAGTTTTTCTCTCCGCTTGTCTCGTAACTCCTCATCGCCGACGCAATCACCCGCTGCAAAGGCACATCCTTCTCCGCCGCCAATTTCTTGCAATCCTCAAATTCCGGCGCCACGTGCAGTATCCGCCCATTCACCCGCGACACCTTGATCCGCACATCCCCGTAATCCGTTCCCACGCTCACCCATTCCCGAGGTAGGACTCTCCGCTGCGCCCGATAAGTCCTAACTCCGAACGTTGTCGTCTCTGCAAAAATTAGCGTCATCAACCCATCCGTGTCCTGCGGCTTGCACAACACGGTCAACAAAGTCCCCGGCCGGTTCTTTTTCATCTGCACCGGCGTCGTGTAAACATCCAGCGCCCCCGCCCCCAGAGCTTTCTCCAGAAAGTACCCGTAAATCTGCGGGTTCATATCATCCAGATTCGCCTCGATAACCGCAATCTCCTCATCGAACCCAGTGGCACAGACTTCAGTCTGTGCACTCTTCTCCTCTCCTTTTCCAACCCCAACCTCCTCCCCGATCATAATCCGCACCACGTTAGGCTGCCCCTCAAGGTCCGCCGTCCCCGCACCGTATCCAATCGCTGACACACTCATCGGCGGCTGCGGCCCAAACGCCTCGCAAAGCGTCGCAACGATTGCTGCGCCCGTCGGTGTCACCAGTTCTCTCTGCACTCCATTCGAGTAAGTCGGCTTCCCTTGCAACAAATTCGCGGTAGCAGGCGCAGGCACAGGCAAAATCCCATGCGCCATCTTCGCCGTGCCGCCGCCCACGTTCAAAGGCGAGCACGCAAATCGTTCAACGCTAAGCGCCTGAAATCCGATACACGCTCCAACAATGTCCACAATCGCGTCCACGGCGCCAACCTCATGAAAATGAATCTTTTCCAGCGGCACATCGTGCACCCGCGCCTCCGCCTCCCCCAACCGCCGGAATATCGCCGCTGCCCGATCCCGCACGCCCGGCGCCAACTCCGACCTCTCCAAAATTTCCAATATCGCGCTCAAAGACCGGTGTTTCGTCTGATCCTCGGTTACCACCTTCACATAAGTCGCCGCCATCCCATTCTTCCAGACCTTCTCCGCCGTCAATTCCCACCCGGGCACCTGCAATCCGCGCAATTCCGCGCGCAAATGCTCCACAGCGCAGCCCGCATCCACGAGCGCACCCAGCGTCATGTCCCCGCTAATCCCGGAAAAACAATCAAAATAAGCAAGTTTCATACAGTTTGCCGCCACAGGAACGCCAGTTGGATAAGTCCCGTTGGAGTCTTTCGATACTAACGACGCAATCCATGAGTGTCAAACAAACCCAGCAAACTCCTGTGGGGGACGGGCTTGCCCGTCCCGGTGCTGTGCGTACCGACACCTGCCAGCCAACCCCCTCCGTTAAGCCCTTCCTTTTCTATTATATAAAAAGTAACTCTTAACATCTCATAACATCCCATGGTAATATTTGCCATGTCTCGCGTGGCTGGTTGTTCGATGAACCGCCGCGCGCTCACCCGCCCACCGCACCGTCCCGCACAGCATTCAGCATCTCCTTTTCTTTCTGTCGCTTACAAAAGTGCGTACACGCACGAATCGCACCTAACCGTAATATTTTCATGCGCTTCGGGATACTTTTTTGGATACCAGGGGGGTGGGGGGTATGCCCTACCAACTCCTTCCCGTCGTCACCTTTTGACCCGGCTCCTCCCAGCCACTTATACTCACCCATCTCTCCGGACGAGGCACCGTGTACCTAACGATCTCTAGTCGCCTTCGCGAAGCCCTGGTGCGTCACATCCAGGAGCACTACGCCGTAGCCATGGATGTCGTTCTCGACCGCCCTCCCAAAATCGAAATGGGCGAAGCCGCCTCTCCTGTGTGCTTCGAGTTGGCCAAGCGTCTGAAGAAAGCTCCGCGCATCATCGCCCAGGAAATCGCAACCAAGCTCGGCAAGGTCGAAGGCATTGCGCGCATAGAAGTTGCCGGGGCGGGGTATTTGAATGCGTTCTTTGATCGGGCCTCGTTCTGGGAACAGGCATGGAGAGTGCAACACCGCGAAGATCAGAAAAAACACGCGGAAGGAGCGCGCGGAAAGATTATCGTCGAGCACACCAGCATCAATCCCAACAAAGCCGCGCACATCGGCCACCTCCGCAACTCCGTCCTTGGCGACACCATGGCGCGCATCCTTCGCCACGCCGGAAATCCCGTTCAGATCCAAAATTACATTGACAACACGGGTGTTCAGGTCGCTGACGTCGTCATTGGCTTCCTCGACATGGAGCGCCTTACTCCCGTTAGCGTAAAAATGGCTGCGATGGAGCCGCGCTTCGATTACTACTGTTGGGATCTCTACGCGAAAACTACCCACTTTCTTGAAGACGACAAATCGCGGGCCGCCGAACTTCGCGCCCGCACTCTCAAAGCTATCGAAGAAGATCGCGGTGAGGAGGCCGAAGTCGCTCAAGTCGTCGCTGACACCATCACAAGTCTTCACCTCAAAACCATGGCTCGCGTAGGCATCTCGTACGAACTCCTTGCCCGTGAAAGCGAAATCCTTCACCTCAAGTTTTGGGATGCCGCCTTCGAGAAACTGAAATCAGCAGGTGTGATTCAACTGGCCACTACCGGAAAAATGGCCGGCTGCTGGATCATGCCGTGGAAAGAAAAAGAGGAGGGAAAGGACGTAAAGGAGGTTAAGGAAGTAAAGGAAAAAACCTCCAGCTCTAGGATTGATGCAGAGGCTACAACGATGTCGCCAGAGACCATAGCAGGAGACCCCGCCACAAGCGCAAAAGTCAGCACCGACGCTTCTTCATCCTTTACCTCATCTACTTCCTATACCTCCTTAACCTCCTCCGACGACGAGGAGAATACCCAAGACAAAATCATTGTCCGCTCCAACGGCACCGTCACCTACGTCGGCAAGGACATCGCCTATCAACTCTGGAAATTCGGCTTGCTCGGCAAAGATTTCAACTATCGCAAATGGCCAACCTCTCCCGAAGGCGAAACCGTTTGGGCCACGACCACACTCAAAAGCGATCCCGCTGCGCCACATTTCGCCGAGCCTGCCACCGCCGTTTACAACGTCATCGATACGCGCCAATCTTACGTGCAAGATGTCGTCGCCGAAGCCTTGCGCCGCCTCGGCCACGCCGAAGCCGCCGACAAATCGATTCACCTTTCCTATGCTTTCGTCGTTCTAACTCCCCGCTGCGCCGCGGAAATGGGCTACGAACTTACGCCTGAAGAAGCCAAGCTCCCTTTCATCCAAGTCAGCGGCCGCAGGGGCTTCGGCGTTAAGGCGGACGACCTGCTCGACAAACTCGAAGCGGCCACATTTGCCGAAGTGCACGAACGCCACGCGGACATGGGTGACAGCTTCCAAAAGCGTGCCGCTCACGCCATCGCTGTTGGCGCGCTGCGCTTCTTCCTCCTGAAATTCACGCGCAACGCCATCATCGCCTTCGACTTCAAGGATGCCCTCAGCTTTGAAGGCGAAACGGGCCCCTATTGCCAGTACGCCGTCGTGCGCATCCGCGGCATCCGCCGAAAAGGCGTGGAAGCCGGCGCGACAAACGTTCCGGTGACGGCGCAAACCGCGGCCGCCCTCTTTGGCGGACCGGAAGGAAACAGCTTGTGGGAATTATTGTTAAGCGCAGGCTCGCTGGACCGCGCGGTAGAGGCGGCTACCAGCGCACAGGAACCGGCGTTTGTCGCGAAGTATGCATTTCAATTGGCGCAAGAGTTCAACAATTTCTACCACAAACATCACATCTTGACGGAAGCCGACGAACAAAAACGCGCATTTCTTCTGCGCCTAACAGAGCTAGTCGAAGCACGTTTGGTGGAGACGTTGGGACTGTTGGGAATCGAAGCCCCCGAAAAAATGTAGGGGCACGATACATCGCGCCCTCCTTGTAGGGGCGCAAGATGCTGCGCCCCTACAACGGAGAACAAAGCGAACAGGAAAAATCAGTACGACATGACGAGCTGCACGAGGGTGCGGAGCGCGACGCCAGTAGGTCCTTTCGCAAGCCAGGACTTCGCGTCGTCGTTCCACGCAGTTCCTGCGATGTCGAGATGGATCCACGGTGAATCGCCTGTGAATTCCTTGATGAACATTGCGCCGGTGATAGCGCCGCCGCCTTTGCCGCTGCCGATATTCTGAATGTCGGCAACCGTTCCCTTGATGAATTCGCGGTAGTCGTCGTCGATGGGCATTTGCCACATTTTTTCGCCGGCAGCTTTTGCGCTGGCGAGAAATTTGTCGGTGAATGGTTGGTCAGAACCGAAGACGCCGACGTTGACGTTGGCAAGGGCAACGACAATCGCGCCGGTAAGCGTGGCAGCGTCGATCAAGTGTGTCGCGCCGAGTTGCTTGGCGTAGTGAATGCCATCGGCAAGAATCAGCCGGCCTTCGGCGTCCGTGTTCAACACTTCGATCGTCTTGCCGGACATCGCCGTTTGAATGTCTCCCGGCTTTTGCGCTGTGCCGCCGGGCATATTTTCTGTGGACGGCACGACACAAATGACTTTGACGTTTGGCTTCAAGACGGCGAGAGCGCGCATGACGCCGAGCATGGTGGCGCCGCCGGCCATGTCGTACTTCATTTTTTCCATACCGTCGGCAGGCTTGATGGAAATACCACCCGTATCGAACGTGACGGCTTTGCCGATGAGGCCGATAACCGGCGCACCGGGCTTGGAATTCGCGGGGGTGTAAGTGACAACCATCACGCGAGGCGGCTCTGGCCCTCCTTGTGAGACGCTGAGCAGCGCGCCCATTTTTAGCTCTGTGATTTTTTTCTCGTCGAGAATTTCCACGGCGAGGCCGGCTTGTTTGGCCATGGCTTCGGCCTTCTCGGCAAGAATTTTCGGCGTGAGCTTGTTCGAGGGCTCGTTGATGAGGTCACGAGCCCAATTCTGTGCATCAGCGATGACGCGGCCGCGCGCTAAACCTTTTTCGGCGGCAGTGCGCTCTGCATCGGAATAACCCGCGAGCAAGATCGTGTCGATGGACTTGTCGTTTTTCTTTTCGGTCTTGTACTTATCGGATTCGAAGTTAGCTGCGAGCGCGCCTTCGGCGACGGCTTGAGCGGACTCTTCGGCTGGAGCACTTTCGCGAACCAAAAACGCGAATTGCTTCACCGAACGGGCTTTCAAGTAGCGCAATGCGGCGCCGGCGATCTTCCGGAGAATGGCGCTGGTGAATTGCTCCCGCTTCCCTGCTCCAACCAGCAAGAGACGGGCAGCCTTGAGCCCCGCCGGAGCATGAATCAAGGTCATTTCCAGGGTCTTGCCCGTGAGTTCCCCGCTCCTGGCGAGAGTGCGCAGTAAGCCGTTGGCGGCCTGATCGAGCTCCGAGATGCGGCCCTGAACTGGGTCGCTCTCTTCGAAAATATAGGAAACCAGTGCTTCGGTTTCCAATGCGGCGTACGGCTTCGCTTCGATTGCAATTTGCATGTTTCTTTATCGCCTCCGGTTGTTGTACATCGCTTTTTCAGTTTCCCTGCGAGCTTCCTTGTCGCGCTCGTCTTGGCGGCGGTCCCACGACTTCTTGCCTTGCGCCAGAGCGATTTCGACCTTTGCCAAGCCGTTGCGGAAGTAGATGCGCAGGGGAATGACGGTCAAACCCTTCGACTGGGTACGCCCAGAGAGCTTGTAAATCTCGTTCTTGTGGAGAAGAAGTTTGCGGGATCCAAGAGGCTCATGATTCCACGGACCGCCGGGCAAGTACTGTGCAATGTGCGCATTAACGAGCCAGGCGCCGCTGGATTTGAAATCAACATAGGCGTCGCGGATATTCGCTTTTCCTTCGCGCAAAGCCTTCACTTCGGTGCCGTGCAGGACCAGACCGGCCTCAAACCTGTCCAGCAGATGGAAGTTATAGGACGCGGCGCGGTTCTGGGCCACGATTTGCTCCCCAGCTTTGCTGGCCTTCTCCGGTTTCTTCGCAGGCTTTGGCACAATCCTCCATCATAGCTGGAGTGTTAAAACTTGGCTACGGGCATAAAAAAAACTCATATTATCGGAAATAGTACAGCCAACCTTCCACGTATTGCCCGTGCTCTAAACCGAGTGTTAGACTGCCTAAGACTGCAGTGGCTTCGTGTCGAGGCCTCGGAGTGTCCATGCGACGTTGTTGTACCGTCGTTCTATGTGTCGGAATGGGTCTGTTCGCTGTGGGCTGCCCAAAAGGCCAGACAGATTATAACAAAGGGCGGAAGGCCGAGAGCATCGATGACCTCGATGCCGCGCTTGAATATTATCAGAAGGCACTAAAGTCCGATCCCAACAACGCCGGTTACAAAATCAGGCTCAATCAGACGCGCTTCGAAGCGGGAGAACTGCATATAAAGCAGGGCATGAAGCAGAGAGAAAACGGGGACCTGCAAGGCGCGGCAGCCCAGTTTCAACGGGCACAAAGCATTGACCCTTCTAGCGCGATTGCGGCGCAAGAATTGAAAAAAACGCTGGCGCTGATCGTGGAGCAATCCCACGCGGCGGACAACGCAAGGCTGCCGGCTGAGGACGGGACGGAGCAGCTCATGTCGGGGCCGCCACAGCTCAAGCCACTCTCAAACGTAGCGATCACGTATAAGGTGCCGTCCGCCGACGCGAGGGTTGTATTCGACACCATCGGGAAGCTGGCAGGATTAACAGTGATCTACGATCCGGACTTCGCCCCGCGGCGAATTTCCGTGGATTTGAATAATTTGACCTTAGAACAGGCACTGGACGTTGTGTGCATGGAGAGCAAAGCGTTCACGAAGGCGATCACGGAAAACATCATCATGGTTATTCCGGACACGCAGCCCAAGCGGAAAGAAAATGAAGAAGAAGTGCTGAAGACGTTCTACCTATCCAACACAGTGACGCCGCAGGACTTGACGGAAATCCTGACGGGACTGCGCGCGTTGTTTGACTTGAAGCGCGTCCAGCAACTCAATTCGCAAAACGCAATTATTATCCGGGCGACTCCGGATGTGCTGAAACTTGTCGGCAAAGTGCTCGATGACATTGATAAAGCCAAACCGGAAGTAGTGGTTCAGGTGGAAGTGTTGGAGGCGCGCTCGGATCGTCTGCGTAATCTGGGAATCCTGCCGGGGCAAACCGCATCCATTGCCATAAATCCGAATGCGACAACCACAACCCCAGGCACGATCACAGGTGGAGCTGGAGGCACGGCGACAACATCCACAACAACGAACAACATCACGCTGAACACGCTCGCGCATCTGAACAGCAACGATTACACCGTAACACTCCCGAACTTCACGGCAAACGCAGTTCTCACGGACACATTCACGAAAATCATACAAAATCCGGAGCTTCGTTCCGTGGATGGGCAGCAGGCAAAACTCAAGATCGGAGATCGCATCCCGATCGCGACGGGCAGCTTCCAGGCCGGCGTAGGTGTGGGCGCAGTAGGCACGGCAGGTCTAGTGAACCCGCTGGTCAACACACAGTTCCAGTATCAAGACGTTGGCGTGAATATTGACATGACGCCGCGAGTCCACCCGAATCATGACGTCAGCCTGAAAATAAAGATTGAAGTGTCTTCCGTGACGGGCACCTCCACCATCGGCGGAATCAGCCAACCGATTATCAGCCAGCGTGTCGTTGAGCACGACATTCGATTGGGAGATGGCCAGGCTTATATTCTCGGCGGCCTCATCGAAAGAACGGACACCAAGACGTTGAACGGGTGGCCCGGGTTGGCAAAGATTCCGGTCATACGATACTTGTTCTCCACCGACAGCGTGGAACACGAGGAAGACGAAGTTCTAATCATGCTGATTCCGCACATCGTGCGGCTGCCAGACTGGACGCGCGAAAATCTGCGAGGGATTTATTCGGGAACGGATCAAGATATAAAGGTGAAGCTTGAAAATGCGATCCGGACGCCGGCCGCGGAACCCCCGAAGCCTGCAGGGCAAGCCCCGGCTGGTGTGGCACCTGGAGCGGTGGCGGCAGCTCCTGGGGTAGGAATGCCGGGCCCGGGCGGTGCCCCAATTGTGGGAGCAGTGAATCCGCCGCAAGGTCAACCCGGCAAGCTGCGATTTGAGCCGTCGGCGCTGTCAGTGAAAGTGGGAGAGACCAAGATGGTTGCGGTGGTAGTGGAGAATGTGAGCGATTTGTTCTCCATACCGATGTTGCTGCAATACAATCCCGCGGTGATCAGCATCGAAGATGTGCAGCATGCGGTGAGCGAAGGGCAGCACGGCGGATTCCTCTCCGGGGGCACACAGGAAATCGCCATCGTGAAGAGCCTCAACACGGAGAAAGGCCAGGCGATTATTTCCGCGACGCGTCAGCCAAATACGCAAGGCGTGAGTGGGAGCGGGACTCTGCTAGGCATCGTGATTAAGGGGATCGCGCCAGGCTCCTCGAATTTGACGATCATGCAGCAGAACGCTAAAGACTCGCAGCAGCGGCCCATTCCATTGGTCACGAATGAGGCCACGGTGCAGGTACAGCCTTAATCCAAGCAAGAGGAAATAAATGATGTTGCGGCGCGACTTTCGTCCCTATAAAAGCTCTCGACAGAGGCGCCTTTCCCCAGCAACAGGAATGACGCTGCTGGAATTGATTATTGCCTGCTCTATCTTGATGATTCTATCTTCCATGGCGCTGCCTGTTTTCCGGTACACGGTGATGCGGGAGAAGGAGACGGAACTTCACTACGACCTGCGGACAATGAGGGACGCGGTCGACCGGTACAAAGACCTTGCCGATCAGCACAAGTTCCGGACAGAGGTCGGGAGCGAGAATTATCCGCCGGATTTGGAAACGCTGGTGAAAGGCGTGCAGCTAGGAGCCGGAGACGACAAGAAGCTGCGGTTTCTGAGGAAGATTCCCGTGGACCCGATGACGGGTCGAGCTGATTGGGGATTGCGCTCGATCAGCGACGATCCGGACTCGACGAGCTGGGGCGGGAAAAATGTTTTTGATGTGTACTCGAAGTCGTCGGGGACGGCGCTCGATGGGACAAAGTATAGCGACTGGTAGTTCAGTCGAGGTGTCGCAATGAACAGAGTCAGCAGAATCATGGAAAGCGGAGTTGCAGTGAGGAAGCGCGCGGCGCGGTCCTCGAACCGGGGTTTTACGCTGCTCGAGTTGATGATCGTGATTTCGATCATACTTATTCTGCTTGGACTGGCCGCGGGACGCTATGACATGACTATCCAGCGATCGCGGGAAGCCGTCCTGAAACATGATTTGCTGATCATGCGCCAAGCGATTGACAATTTCACGCTGGATAAGCAGGCCGCGCCGCAATCGCTGGAAGACCTTCATCAAGCGGGATATCTCCGGGAAGTTCCGATGGATCCCATGACGCAGCAGGCAGACTGGGACGCCGTCTATGACAACGTCGTAATGAGTCCCGATCAAGTCACCACAGGGATGGTCGACGTGCACTCGCATTCCGCGCTGACCTCGCGGTTCGATGGGACTGCGTATAATACCTGGTAGGATTTTTCTGCGTTTCGAGTTGCCCTCTTCGTTTTAGGATTCCCCGAAATTTCGAAAGCATTCACAGCGACTCAAGAAGCCGGAGTTGCAGAAGAGCGGCGGGTCGCGTAGTATCTATAGCGCGGGGTGGAGCAGCCTGGTAGCTCGTCGGGCTCATAACGCGCCAATTATCAACCGGCTCTGCCGGATTCAAACGACTTAGCCCTTCTTCTCAACCGCAAAAACCTCTCGAAACGGGATATTCTGGGCACTTAACGGGCACCTGAGAATCAGATTTTGCGCTTGTGCGGAGCCACATGAGCTGGACAGGTAATCGTTGCTGTGCGTGTTTTCATTCTTCAATCCACAAATCCCGAGACTTCCTCTAGGCTCCCAACGCGATCCGCTATGCTCATCTGAAAGTTTCGTGCCTGCGAGAAGCCAAGACGCCCGAGGAAAGAATCTTTCTCTCTGCGTCAGGGCCGCCTACGCCCAAGGTAAACTCTACAACGCTAAGTAGTTGTCTCGTCTATGTCTTTCGCGCATCTTATATCACGTTTTATAGGGGTATTCGGCGGTTATTGTTCCCAAATCGTTCCCAACTTTTCTTGCGGGCAATGAGTCCTGGGAGAATCAACAGATCGATTTACGTAGTTGGCATGGAGCTCAGGTAGCGAGTCCGCCTTGGGCGCGACTGGCGCAAAGCCAGATGGGCTGCTAAGGCACAATGGTCGCGCTGACATCGAGATCGTCACTAAGAAAACGGCTTGCCCCGGCCCGCGACTGAGGGGTTTGTCCTGAGCCGCTCCGCACTGTCGATGGTCAAGGATTTCGAGCAGTCCCATTTGATCCCTCCGAAGATGCAGACGGAACTAGAAATCAGTCGACACGCTGAGCTCTTTCCATCTTCTGGCTTCTTCCAACCGTGCAAGGTCATTCTTTTCTGCACCATTGTACGCGTCGCTGCCGAGTAAAAGCCGCAACGGTGGATTTTGCTCCTGGGTCAGACGAACAATTGCTTGAGCAGCCTTTTTCGGATCGCCCGGCTGCTTTCCATTGTAGTCACGCTGAAACCTGGCGGTCGCGCCAACTGTCGAATCGTATTCGGGACGCCCTTCGCTCA
>Ga0074044_10000471_pt1 | contig 39467 bp, 40 predicted proteins | sample BogForMeECP23OM1_FD_94443 | JGI IMG/M metagenome (GOLD analysis project Ga0074044, IMG submission 94443) | Bog forest soil microbial communities from Calvert Island, British Columbia, Canada - Bog Forest MetaG ECP23OM1 | ecosystem: Environmental > Terrestrial > Soil > Wetlands ...
GCCTTGGCCTCGACAGCGGCCGGGCCGCGGTCCTGTTCGGCGAGAATCGAGTCAACCTGTTGCGGGGCTATGTCCATGTTTCTTCCACGTCGCGCACGACGGCATCGATGACCTTCTCGACAGCCGTGTCGTTTAAGTGCCACGGAATCAGTCGGGAGCGGGGTTTTGCGTCCGCGATCACGAGTAGGAGTTGATGCTGTAGAAGCTGAGCGTTGAAAGAACCGTCGGCGACAAGTCGCGTTGCAATCCCGCGCGCCTCAAGTGTGAGCAGCCATCGGCATCGCGCGACCAGCATCGCGGCATCGAACTGCAACCAGTGCGGACACCGATGCGGGGGAGCCTCAAAGCAGCACGGGGGCGCGGTTTGCGCGCGCGCCAGGCCGGTTCGCCCATTCCAGCGGCCACCTAAAGCGGCCGTGAGCGATTCGGCGCTCGCGTTCATCGCGCGTCAGTCCTCGTCCGGGTTCGGCAGCCCTTCGGACGCGAGCCTTTGAATCTCCGCCTCCGAAATTCTGACCGCTCGACCGAAGCGAACGGTACGCACCCGGCCGGCCGCAATCTCTTCATAGAATTTCGAGTGAGAGATCCGAAGACGCCCGAGCGTCTCGCGCACGGTCCTTAATTGGTTTGGATTGAATTTGGGGTCAGGTTCCATCAGTTTACCTCGCGGAAATCTCTAACTTCCAATATAAATCCATGTCGTGCCACGAAAGTCAAGCGAACATTGCCAACATCCGCTAGACTGCGCCCTCCTGCGCCATCTTGCACCGCCCTCTTGCAATTTCCGTGAGAAGTCGCTAATGGTACGCCTATGTCCACTCCAAGAACCCCTGTACCGTGGCGTCCGAACTGGCGACCGGCCCCCAGCACCGTCGAACGCGATGATGTTGAAGCCTTGGAAAGCTTGCTCAAAATCGTAACCAGGGAGATGCCATTCACCGAATTCGGGCGGCTTGCAATGCGTCTGGGCCTTGCGGGGGAAGGCTTCGCGGCCGATCCGGCTGAGGGGGATGCGGTGCTCGAAGAGGTCCGCGTCTGGGCCGCTGACGGTCTCCACCAGCTCGCCGAGGTTGGCGTATGGGACGTCAAACCAATCAACCTGCCGGTGAGAATCGGGAAGGCCGGGACAATATACGTCGCCTACACCGGCACCGCCGACGACTTCACCGCGCCGTACAAGGAAGCGATCAAGCAGCTCCTGATCCGTCAGGCATGGCGCGTTTGCCGATGCGCTCGCGCCAAGTGCCGCACCTTATTTATCCGCCGGGGGCGCTCCGAATATTGCACCTCGAAATGCTCGAGCGCCGAACGCGCCGCGCGCGTCTATCAGAAAAGAAAAAAATCGGCGGCGGCGATCAACCAGGGAGACTAAGACGATGGCCAAGAAGATCAATCGACGCGGCGCCGGCGAGGGTTCGATCTATCAGCGCAAGGACAGCCGGTGGTGCGCCAGCATCGATCTCGGCTGGCAGGACGGCCGACGACGACGAAAGAGTTTCTATGGCGCCACGCAAGAGGATGTGCGAGCGGCCCGAGACAAAGCCTTCGAAGATCTCCGCAAGGGCTTGCCTGTCACTTTCGAGCGGCAGACTATGGCCCAGTTCCTCGATCGCTGGCTCGAAGATTCGGTCAAGCCGTCAGTCCGCGCCCTTACCCATGAGCAGTATCGGCAGCACATAAGGCTGTACCTGTCGCCTCTGCTCGGAGCGCATCAACTCGCCAAACTCGCGCCGGCTCATGTCCGCGGTTTCATCAAGCGAAAGCTGGATGACGGCCTCAGCCCTCGCACGGTCCAAATCTCGCTCATCGTGCTACGCCGGGCTCTGCAACAGGCCGTAAAGGATGGGCTGCTCGCCCGCAACGTCGCCAAGCTGGTTGACGGTCCTCGCGTGACGCAGTTCGAAGGCAAGATGCTTTCGCCAGAGCAGGCCCGGACATTCCTCGATGCGGCCAAGGGCGATCGCTTTGAAGCGCTCTATACCGTCTCAGTCTCGATCGGGTTGCGGATGGGCGAAGCGTTAGGGCTTCGCTGGCAAGACGTCGATCTGGATCGTCGCACGCTCAAGGTCAATCGGATTCTCTCGCGTATTGGACGCGGCCGAGACTCCGGCTCGGAGTTGATGCTGGTTGAACCGAAAACCGCACGTTCGCGGCGAACCGTCACGCTGCCAGACGTGGCGATAAAGGCGCTCCGGGCGCACAAGGTCCGCCAGCTCGAAGAGCGCTTAGCGGCCGGCTCGGAGTGGCAGGAGCAAGGGCTTGTGTTCCCGAATACGCTCGGCAAGCCCCTCGAACCGCACGATCTTCACGATGACTTCAAGCGGCTGCTCGTCAAGGCGGAGCTACCAGACATGAGATTTCACGATCTCCGTCACTCCGCGGCCAGCCTGATGCTCGCCCAGGGCATCCCGCTGCGCTCAATTCAGGACATTCTCGGCCACAGCTCGATCAGTCTGACGGCGAACCTTTACGCTCATGTCGGGGAGCAACTCAGGCGCGAGGCGGCCGACGCAATGGACGCCATCTTCGCGAGCCGGTAAATGGGCGTTTTCGAGGCTCTAGGCTGTCAAACGTGGCTGTCAAACCCTTCGACAACGCGAAGCGCCCAACGTGAGAGACGGTCTAAGTGCTTGATTTCATTGTGGTGCCGAGGGCGGGACTTGAACCCGCACGTGGTTGCCCACGGAGGATTTTGAGTCCTCTGCGTCTGCCATTCCGCCACCTCGGCACTCGAAGAAGCCGCAGACTCAAGTAGCTCATCTTAGGCAAAGGTGCCGCGCCCGGCAATGGCGGCCACGCAGCGACCTTATGCATCGATAGCACTCCAGGATTTGATATGCGATCCAAATCGCGACGGTATGCGCGACACGGCGACCAGGATAGCCAATCGACGGAGACTCCCGGAGTACTATGATGTCAAAAGTAAATATTGGAATGAGTACTAAGTATAATTCTCATTTATATTCGATGCTGGTTTCCTTAGTATAGTGTGACGAGCGCACTATGTATTCATGCTAGGGTGCTGCGCGCGAACCGCGAAATCGTTTCGAAGGGACTACTCTCGCGACGGAACAGCTTCAGTACGGCCGCTGCCGCGCGCGCCTATCAAGTAGATTCCGCCCGCCAGCGGAGTCGAAAGAATCGCCGCGAACGCGAGTCCGCCGATCACCGCGATTGCCAGCGGCTGTTGAACCTTGGCGCCCGCACCGTAGCCGAGCGCCAGCGGGAACAGCCCCGCAGCGGTGGCGAGCGTGGTCATGATGATCGGGCGCAGCCTCACGGTCGCCGCGTGGAACAGCGCCGGGCCCGGTTGAGCGCCCAATCCGACTTCACGCTCAGCATGGTCGAGCAGCAGGATGCCGTTCTTGGCGGTGATTCCCGCGACCATGATGATTCCCATGAACGACGAGATGTTGAGCGTCATGCCGGTCACGGCGAGCGCGATGAAGCTGCCGGCAAGACACGACACCGCGGCGGCAAGGCATGCGATCGCGGGCGCAAGTCGCGCGAACTCCCAGACCAATATCAGGAACATCATGATCGTCCCCGCGACCAGCACCAACTGGAGTTCGTAAAACGCCTGCTGCTGCTGAGCATACAGCCCGCCGAATTCGAGCGACACTCCCGCCGCCAGCGGCATCCGCGCCAGGCGCTGCTTGACCTCGTTGATCGCCGTGCCGAGGTCGATACCTTCGAGCCGCGCTGTGACGTGCACGACGGACCGCTGGCGCTCGCGGTCGATTTCGCTGGTCTCGCCGAGAAAGTTGATTTTTGCGACCGCTGCGAGCGGAACGCGCGCATTCGAGCTCGACTTGAGAATCACCTCGGACAGAGTCCCGAGATCTTCGCGGAAGGCGTCCGGGTAGCGCACACGCACGCCGACCAGCCGATCGCCCGACAGCACATTGGTCGCCACAGTCCCCTGAATCGTAGCATCGAGCGCGGCGCGAATATCATCGGCGCTCAATCCGTAGTGCGCCGCCGAAGTGTTATCGACCAGGACTTCCTGCTCCGGGATGCTTACCACTATCCCATCGAAGACGTCCACCAAGCCGTGGATCGAGCGGATCCGCTCGGCCACTTGCCGCGCGGTCGCCTCGATCGTTCTCCGGTCGGGGGCGAAAACCTTGACTTCGATCGGTTCTGGAACGCCGGAAAGATCGCCGATTAAGTCCTGCAACACTTGCGAGAACGCGATCGATACTCCCGGCACGGAGCTCAGGATGCGATCGCGGACGGAATCGATCACCTCGTCGATTCCGCGTTTACGGTCCGCCTTCAGGCGCACAGACATGTCGCCGCGATTCGATTCGGTTAGAAAAAATCCCAGCTGCGTGCCGGCGCGGCGGCTGAACGCCGCGACCTCGGGTGTCGCTTTGAGAATCGACTGAATCGAGTCGACCAGCGCAGTCGTGTCGGCTATCGTGCTCTGTGGCGGTGTGAGGTAGTCGAGGATAAAGGCGCCTTCATCGAGCGGCGGCAGATAGTCCGAGCCAATACTGCGGTAAACGAAATAGGCGACGAACACTGAAACGGCAGCACCAAGGATAGCCAGCGCAGGAACGCGTATAATCGGGCGGATCGCTGCCAGAAATGCGGTCTGCACGCCGCGATAGATTCGCCCCGCTGCGCGCGCGCGCCCGCGATACCGCGCCATCGCGAGTTCCATCGCAGGCGTGAAGTAGATCGCGAGCACCAGCGAAATCGCCAGCCCTCCACCGAGTGTCGCGGCCAGTGAACGGAAGAAAACGCCGGTCACGCCCGAAATGAAAACCAGCGGCGTGAATACAACGATCACCGTCATCGTTGAAGCGAACAGCGGGCGCCGAAGACTGCGGAGCGCTTCGGCCACGGCCGTGCCGGGGGACTGGCCGGCCGCGAGTTCGCGATGAATCGCTTCGATCATCACGATTGCGTCGTCGATGAAAAGTCCGATGCCGGCCGCGAGTCCGCCCAGCGTCATCATGTTGAACGTCAGCCCCGTCACTTTCATCACGATGAACGTGATCGCGACGGTGCATGGCACCACGATCGCTGCGATCAGCGCGCTCAGCGGACTCATCGTGAATGCCAGCACCACCAGCACCGCCAGCGCGAGGCCGAGGACGATCGCATCGCGCACGCTGTTGAGCGATTCGGTGACCAGGTCCGACTGATCGTACGAGACCGAGAACTGAACGTCGCGATAGCGCTGGCCAAACTCCGCGAGGGTCTGGCGCGCCTCGGCCGCGACCTGCTCCGTACTGCCGCCCGGCCGCCGCGAGATTCCCACCAGCACTGCCGCGCCATTCTCCGACGCGGCCCTGATGTAGTCTTCCCGGATTCCAAGTTCGACCGAACCGACGTCGCTCACGCGCACCGGCTGACCGCCCGCCGCCGCGAGCGGCACCGCGGCAATCTGCTCGGCTTGATGCAGATCGGTCGTCACCACCGTCAGCAGCATCCGATGCGATTCGTTCATCCGGCCCGCCGCCGCGACCACATTGTTCTTCGCCAGCCCGGCCACGACGTCGCTCGGCGACATGTCATGCTGCAGCATGCGCGCCGGATCGAGACGCACCACGAACTCGCGATACTTCCCGCCGATGACGTCGACTCGGTAGGTGCCCTCGATTCGATGCAAGCTGGGGAGCAGGTCGTAGTTTACGATGTCGGTCAGTTCCGGCAGCGTGCGAACCCTTGAACTCACGCTGATATCGACGATCGGAAACGTGCCGGTAGTCAGCAGCTCCGCATCGACCGCTGTATCGTTGGGCAGTTGCGAGCGCGCGTGCGCGACCGCGGCGCTAAGCATCTGGAAGCTGATCTGCGGGTCGGCGTCTTCGCCGAACGTGACGTCTATTTCGGCGCTGCCGCGGGTCGTCGTCGATCGGACCAGTGTCACCCCGGCCACGCTGTAGGCGGTTTCCTCCAGCGGCCGCGTGACCGACGCGAGCATCTGTTCGGCCGGCAGATTGCCGCTGTCGGCGAGAATCGTCGCGCGGCGAAACGTCATCTCGGGGAACACCGCGCTCGGGATCGTTCGCGCCAGGATTATCCCGAGCGCGCTCGCTGCCAGCACCGATAGCACCGCGAGCGTCGAGCTGCTCCGCGTCATTGATTTTCCTGCTCGACGCGAACGCCCAGGCCGTCCGACAGCGCATAGCCGCCTGAAGTCACGACCAGGTCGCCCGCTTTGACGCCTGCCGTCACCTGCACCCGGTCGCGATCGCGAAGTCCGACCTTGATATCAGTGCGATGCGCGCGCCCGTCGGCGCCGACTACAAACACGTGATAACGATCCGCGCCCGGATCCTGAAACAGCGCGGCTGCTGGAACTACGATCGCATCGGGCACACTCGACGTCTCGATGCGCACTTCAACCGGCGCGCCCGCCGCGGCGATCCGTTCCGGGCCTGTGAAATCCGTTCGCACCGACGAGGTCGCGCTGGTCGTGTCGAAATTCGGCATCAGCGCCGCGACCCGAGCGGGAAACTCGACGCCGGGGCGAAAGGGCGTCGTTACCGTCGCGGCCATCCCTGGCCTGACCAATGAGAGCTCGCTTAACGGCAGTGACACATCAACGTAGAGGCTCTGCGGATCGGTCAGATCGACGAGCGTGTCGAGGTCGGCAACCATCTGGCCGCTGGTGACCGGCGGCTGCGAAACAATCCCGGACTCCGGTGCGACCACCGGTATTCCGGCGCCGTGATTGTAGCGTCCGACCGACGCGCTCAGTCCCGCGGCGTCCTGCGGAGCGATCTTGCGCGCGACTGCGAGCCCGGCCTCCGCCGCTTCGATCTCGCGATTGATAACGTACGCGACGATCTGACCCTTGCGCACCGAATCGCCGCTGATCAGCTTCATTTCCGTCACCCGCCCCGCTGCGGGCGCCCGGATAATCACGTGACGCATCGCGACCGTCTTTCCCAGCAGCCGAAGCTCGCTTGTCATCGGATGCACTTCGGCCCTTGCGGCACTCACCAGCATGACGGGCTCGGGCTGCGACGCGGCTTTGCCGCCGCCTTTTTCTTCGCCGCTACACGATGTTAGCAGCGCCGTCGCCGTTGCCGCCGCGAAGATCGCGATGGCCTGGCGGTGCCGACCCGTGCGCTTGATCACTGGATGCGGCCGAAAAGCAGGTTGGTCTCCGCCACCGCCTCGCGCGCGTTGAATTCCTGGTCGTACGGCTGGAGCCGCAACTGCTGGGCCTGCTGATAAGCGTCCAGCACCTCGAGCATTGTCGCTGCGCCGCCGCCCAGGAATCGCGTCCACGCCAGCGCGAAGTTGTCGTCCGCGGTCGGTTGCGCGCGCGCCACGATTTCGAGCTGCCGCTTCGCCTCGTCGTAACGAATGGCCGCGTCCGCTACGCGCCGCTTCATCAGGTACTCGGTCTCGCGCGCCTGCGCTGCCGCCGAGTGCTTTTTCGCCTTCGCCTGGTCGATGTGCGATGAAATCAGGCCGCCGTCGAACACCGGCACCGAGACGACGCCGTCGTAAGAACCGCCGAAGTTGTGCGCGATGGTCGCAGGTGGATCGATGCCGAGAAATCCGGTCGTGAAGGCGACTCGGAATGTCGGCAGACGCTCGGCCTTGGCCGCCTCGATTTGCGAGCTCGCCGACGCCAGCGTGCGCTGCGCCGCCTGCATCACGGGGCTTTGCGCGAGCTCGCCCGAAGGCATAGGCGGAATTCCGTTAAGGCTTGCGATGTCGAGGTCCGGCTGGTTCGGCTCGCCAATCAAAATACCCAGCCCCGCCGCCGCGCGCTCGCCGTTGCCGCGTGCCGCGTCGAGCGCAAGCTCGGTGTTGTCGCGCGCGGTGCGGAACTTCAGCACGTCATTCGCGATCACGCGTCCGCTTTTTTCGAGCTGCTCGATCGTGGTTACATAGCGGGTCAACCGCTCCAGGCTGGCCTGCAAATCCCGCTGTGCTCCGCGCGCGCGAAGCAGATCGAAGTAGGCAATTGACGTATCGAACACAATTTGCGCCTGCGCGGTGGCCACCCCCAGCCGCGACGCCTCGCTCTCATACTCGGCCGCGCGCAGCAGCGCCTGGCGCCGTCCCCAGTCCCACGCCGTGTAGTCGAGCGTCAGCGTGGCGGCCGAAAGTCCGCGGTTCGTAATGACCTCGTTGTAACCCGGCGCCTGGTAGTACTCCGCGCTCGCCCCGACAGTCGGAAACAGTGGAGCACGCTGCTCGCCCGTGTGCGCGACGCTCATTTCGCTCGCTGCGGCAGCGACCTCCACCGAGGGCGCCAGATGCAGCGCGCGATCGATCGCGTCGGATAGAGTAATGGTCGCGGCGGATGCCACCGAACCCGAACTCAGGATCGCGGCAGCCAGCGCCGCCATGGACAGGTTGCGGTAAGTCCGCTTCATTCGCGAAACAGTAACAGCGGCTTGTGAACCGTTCAAATTAACGGATGTTAAGCTCCGGAGAGAGGCGGCTATCGCAAAGGCGCGGTCGCTCGATTCGGATCTTCGCGGTAAAGCGCCAGGGTCACGACGAACGCGCATCCGCCGGCCGGAAGATTCGCGGCGGCGATATCGCCGCCATGCGCTCGCGCAATTTCCCGGCACAGGCTGAGGCCCAGGCCGCTGCCCTCGCCGGGCGCGCCTGCGCCGCGAAAAAATCGATCGAAAATATGCGGCAGCTCCGCCGGATGGATTCCCTCGCCGGTGTCGGCGACGCGCAGGATTGCCCGATTCGCATCGCTCTTCAGTCCAACCTCGATCGATCCCCCCGCCGGGGTGAACTTGAGCGCGTTGTCGAGCACATTGACGATCAGGCGGCGCAGATGACCCGCGTTGCCGTTGACGAAAACGTCCTCGGGCGCTTTGACCGAAAGCTTTATCTCGCGCGCTTGCGCCAGCGGTCCGACCGTCGCCGCTATCTCGCTCAACAACGCGCGAAGATTCAGCTTCTGCCGATCGACCATCACTTCGCCGTTGAGCCGCGACAACATCAGCAATTCGTCGGCAATCCTGCACAGCGACAGCGCCTCGCGATGCGCCGCGCCAAGTGCCGTGCGATTTTCCTCGGCCGAGCGATCGCGCGCGAGCGCTACTTCCAGCCCAGTGCGCAGCACCGCCAGCGGCGTCCGCAGTTCATGCGCAGCGTCGGACGCGAACCTGCGCTCCGTAGCCGACGCGCGTTCCAGGCGATCCAGCAGCGAGTTGATTTCCGCCGTGAGCCGCGCGACTTCATCGGCGACCGGCGGGACTGTCAGCCGCGAGCTCAGACTCGCCGGGCCAATCGCGTCGAGCTCAGCCGTCAGCGATTCGATCGGCCGCAGCGCCCGGCCCGCGAGCAGGTATCCTCCGCCGACGCACAGCAGAAGCACGATCGGCACCATCAGCAGCAGGCTGTTGCGCAGGCTGGCAACTGACGCCTCGACCAGGCCCGCCTGCACCCCGCTTTGCAAGTATGCAAGCTCGCCGTTGTACATCATCGGAACGACGGCGAACCTGAAGGCGCGGTTGCCGACAATCGCCGGGTGCGTGGGCAGTTTCGGATCGAACGGCGGCGGGATGGTGTGGATGTCGCCGTAGTTTCCAACCTCGCCATGCGCCGTGACGATTCGTACGCGCCGGCCCGGCCCGATATCCGTCTCGAGGCTCAGCAGCTGCAGGATTCTCTGCGCGCTCGACGCGCCGCCGCGCTCGATCTGATCGGCCGTGGTTTTGGCCTCTTCCAGCAGGGCCGCATCCAGCGCGCTCCATTGCTGGCGTTCGAAGAGTTGTACCGCGGCGATCGCCGCGACCAGCAGGATCGCCGCCAGCACCGCCGCCCAGTAAATGGTGAGTCTGAGTCTGATCGTCATTGGCGGGCTGCCGCGCGGCAACGAAAACGCGCGGCGTCATTCCGCGCGCATCGTGTATCCGACTCCGCGCACTGTGACTATCAGCGAACGATCGGCGCGCGGATCGATCTTCTGCCGCAGCCGGTTGACGAACACTTCGATCAGGTTGGTCAGCGAGCTGTAGTCCGAATCCCAGACCGTCTCGGCGATCATGTCGCGCGTCACCACCTGCCCGGCGTTGCGCATCAGCAATTCGAGCAGCATCTTTTCCTTCGGCGACAGATTCAAATTGTGCTCGCCGATTTTCGCGCGCCGCTTGACGGTGTCGAATTCCAGGTCGCCGACCTTGATAACTGTCGAAACCGGCGCCCGTGGACGCCGCGCCAGCGCCTTGATCCTCGCCACCAGCTCGGCAAACGCGAAGGGCTTGGTCAGGTAGTCGTCGCCGCCGCCGTCCAGTCCGGCCACGCGCTCCTCGAGCGAGCCGCGCGCGGTCAGGATTAACACGGGAGTCTGATTGCCCGCCGCGCGCATCTCGCGCAACAGCTCCAGCCCGCTTTTCCCGGGCAGTCCAAGGTCGAGCACGATCAAATCGAGCGTGCCGCGAGCGATGGTTGGGCTCGCTTCCTCCGCACTCTCGGCGAGTTCAACCGCAAAGCCTTCTTCGACGAGTCCCTGCTTGACGGCGTTGGCCAGCCGGGTTTCGTCCTCGATCATCAGAACCCGCAGCGCGTTCATACCCAAGATGCTGGCACGGCGGCGCATCCAAAAAAAGCGATGCGCCCGTTCGTCAGATCAGCAGCGACAGGATTCCCGCGGCTACCAGCGCGCCGGCCCAGATTGTGTCGAGGTTGATCCAGGCGCTGCGCAAGACGGCCAGTCCGACCCACTCATAAACCAACATCGCGATTGCTCCGGTCACTGCGATCATCGCGCCGGTATGCACCAGCACTACGGCTATCGCCTGCCCGGCCGTATGCGCGTTTGCCGCGGCCATGTGATGAGCGTGGGCGGAATTCGGCGTCATCCCGATCAGTATCGGGAACAGCATCAGGCCCGCGCCATGCGCCGACGCCATCAGGAACGACCACAGCGTCAACTCCGCCGCATTCACACGCATCGCAACCCACCGCGGATGCGCGCGCGGCCACGCAAAGCGAAACAGCCCGAACGCAATCAGTGCGGCGGCGCCGATCGGACGAAGATAATCGATCGCGAAGAACAGGCGCAGCCCGCCAATGATCGCAACGACCGCTGCGATCGACGCGAGATGTCCGACCGCGATCGGACCAAGCGCCCACACCACTTTCGAGCGCCGCCGCTCCTGCAGCCCCAGCGCCACCGCGAACAGCCAGCCCATCGACGGGTCGATCCCGTGATACGCGCCGAGCGCCGCGACGGCTATCCACGGCCACGCCGGGCTCACAGATACCAAAGGTCGTCGAGACTGAGGTGGAGGTCGGTAATCAGCGGCGGCAGCGCGCTTTCGTCGGCCGGCTCCGGTTTCCACTGCGCCATGAATTCGTACTTCCTTGAAGAGGCGACTCCGACCGTATCCAACCCGACGAATCTCAAGCAAGCCCCGCGCTCGAAATCGTTGCCCTATACGCCGCAGCTTGATGTAACATCGGGCGATGGCGCCGGCGCGGTGACTAACCAATTGGAGACGCGATGTCTATGGAAGACAAGACAGTTCTCTACGAAAAGCACGACCGCATTGCCAAAGTGATCCTCAACCGCCCGCGCTACAAGAACGCTCAATCGCGGCGCCTGCTCGAGGAAATGGACGCTGCCTTCGCCGAGGCCAACGCCGACGACGACGTCCGCGTCATCATCCTCTCCGGCGCCGGCGACAATTTCAGCTCCGGCCACGACCTCGGCACCCCCGAAGAAAAACAGGACCAGGAGCGCCGCCCGTTTCCCAGGGGCGTGCGCGGCGAGTATGCCCGCTCGCGCCAGTTGTTCCTCGACAACACGCTGCGATGGCGCGATCTCGACAAGCCCACCATCGCGCAGGTCCAGGGCCTGTGCATCTTCGGCGGATGGATGTTCGCGGCGGCGATGGATCTCGTCGTCGCTTCCGACGACGCAAAGTTCCTGCCTTCGCTCCTGCAGTACTTCTCCATTCCGTGGGATATGCCCCCGCGCAAGGCCAAGGAAATTCTATTCCAGAGCCGCTTCGTCGGAGCTGAAGAGGCCTGCCGCCTCGGCTTCGTCAACCTCGTCGTGCCGCGCGCCGAGCTCGAGGCCGAAACGATGGCGCTCGCGAATCGCATCGCCGAGAGCGACCGCTTCACGCTCCGCATGGTCAAGTGGGCCGTCAATTCCGCGCAAGACGCGATGGGCTTCACCACCGCGATTCGCAACGCGCACTCGCATCACATGGTGCTCGGCATCGGCGGTTTGATGCAGGCCAAGCTGCAAGGGAAGGAGCTTCCGAAGCGGATGCCCGGCGTCGAGCAAGCGCTCAAGAAAGTCAGGAAGTAGGGCGCGCCGATCGCCGGTCGCGCTCCACTTACGGCGGGATCCTCGCCGCAAAGACTCTTTGCGCAGGCGGGCGGGACTGATAGTCTAACGCGGGCGAAGCTGGCAGATCCGATCGCGCCGACGTCAAGTGAGCGAACAGCTACAGTCGCAATCCAGGCATCATGCGGACCTATCGCGCCGGCGATTTCTCCGCATCGGCGCGATTGCCGCCGCACAACTCCTGCTGCCCGCGGTCGCGATGGCGCGCACCACCGTCCAGCTGCGGCGCCGCTCGCTCAAATTCTACAACCTGCACACCGGAGAAAGCCTGGCCACGACTTACTGGCATGACGGCCAGTACATTCCCGGCGAGCTTGATCGCGTCAACTACATCCTGCGCGATTTCCGCGCCAACGAAATTAAGCCGATCGATCCCGCCCTCCTCGATCTGCTGGTCCGCGTCCAGCTCCGACTGAGCACCAACGAACCGTTCCAGGTGATCTCCGGATATCGCTCGCCGCTGACCAATGCGATGCTTCATGCGAACAGCGAAGGAGTCGCCGTCCACAGTCTCCATCTCGAAGGCAAGGCGATCGACATTTGCGTGCCGGGACGAAGCCTCGCGCAGCTTCGCGGCGCCGCGCTGGCGCAACAAGCCGGCGGCGTCGGCTACTACCCGCGCACCGGCTTCGTCCATGTGGACACCGGCCGCGTCCGTTTCTGGTAGGGTCGCAGTTACTTGGTCGCGACTGCCACCAGTCGCTCCGCCCGATGGTCGTAAGGCGAACCGCTCAAGCTGCTGTATAGTTCCACTTCCCCGAAACCTGCCTGCTTCAGCAGTCCTCTAATCTCGGTGCCCGAGTAAAGCCGAGTCGAGAAAGTCAGCTCTTTGCGCCGCGTCTGCCCGATCATGGTCCAATGACTTTCGAGCCAATCCTCCTCGATTCCGCGCCCGAGATTACCTCGCCCGTTCTTTCACGGGAGAGGCGGCCGACCGCGTAGTGGTCGGCAGGTGAGGGTTCTGCGACTCAGCTCAGCGCCAGCGCCCTGTTACTGCTGCGCGTTCGCCCCCAGCGCAGCCTTTACCAGCGGCTCGAGCTCGCCGGTCTCGTGCAGCTCGCGAATAATATCGCAGCCGCCGACGAATTTGCCGTCGATATAAACCTGCGGAATCGTCGGCCAGTTGCTGTAGCGCTTGATCGCGTCGCGCAGCTCCGGATCGCTCAGCACATCGGCGGTCGCGTAGGGAACGCCCAATTCGTCGAAAATCGCCACCGTCGCCGCCGAGAATCCGCATTGCGGAAAGCTGCGGTTGCCCTTCATGAAAATCATGACCTTGTTTTCTTTGACCGCTGATTCGATCTTCTCGATTACGTCCGCCATCTGATTGCTCTACCTCCGGTTCTGATACTGTGCCGGCGTCAAGGTCTTCAGCGTGAGCGCATGCACCTGCACGCGCATCGCGTCGCCGAGCGCCTTGTAAACCAGTTGATGCCGTTCGATTAGACCCTTGCCCTCGAAACTCGGGCTCACCACCAGCGCCTCGAAATGGTCTCCGCCGCCAGTGTAGTCGCGCACTTCGACCTGCGCGTCGGGAATTCCGCGCGCAATCATCGTCTCGATTTCCTTCGGGTCCATCACTGAGGGGGCATCTTAACCCGCATCCCGCCCGCGAATCCACCAGCACCGGCCGGCCGCATCTTAGGAAAGCGCCACCGAGATCGGCAACGCGCGAGCCCATCGCTTCTATGGCGTTGCGGCTGCAGCCGTCGAGCTGACGTACTACAAGTCGCGAAATCCCAAGGTCGCATCACGCGGTGCTCTTTTTCGTCCCGGTCATGATTCGTGATGCGTCGTTCGCTGCGATGCCGACGTGGAATGCTGCCAGAGCAGGCATGCGCTTCATGACCTCTCCTCTGAAGCGATCGGCCAGCTCGATTCCATCCCGGACGGAGAGCGTCGCATCGATCGCGATGTCCGCTTGCGCATGAAGCTGATGCCCGAGCCAGCGCGCGCGCGTGCCGAGGACCTCGCGGACGCCCGGCACGTGCTCGGCCGCACGGCGCATTTCGGCGACGACATTCGGCTCGATGTCGTCCAGCAGCCGGGTGAACACCGCCCGTGCCGATTGCCAGACCACTAACAGGATTGTCGCCGCTATCAGCAGACCTACCACAGGATCGGCCAGCGGAAAGCCGAGCCGCACGCCCGCAGCCCCGGCTATCACCGCGAGACTGGTGAGACCGTCCGCCCGCGCATGATAGCCATCCGCGACTAATGCCGCGCTGCTCATCTCGCGCCCCGCCCTGATGCGCAAGACAGCGGCCACCTCATTGCCAACGAAGCCAACGATTCCCGCAATTGCGATCGCCCAAAGATGATTAACCGAATGGGGATGGAGAAAACGGTCTAAGGCCTGCCACACTGCCATCACCGCGCTCGAGAAAATAACCAGTACGATGACCGCGCCCGACAGGTCCTCGACCCTGCCGTATCCGTAAGTGAATCGTGGGCTCGCCTCGCGCCTTGAGAAAACAAACGCAATCCACAACGGCACTGCCGTCGATGCGTCACCTACATTGTGGATCGCGTCGGCAAACAGCGCGACGCTGCCCGAGGCCGCAACCACCGCAAACTGCAACGCTGCAGCAACAGCCAGCGCCAGGAACGACCACTTGATCGCCCAGATGCCTCGCTCCGTCGTCGCAACCGTAGCGTCGAGCGCACCATGGACGTGCGAGTGATGGGCCCCATCGCCATCGACATCTTCGCGGTGCACAGCGACCCGACCGTGCGGATGCGCGCCCTCGCTCTCAGTGAAGCCAAGCCAATCAAGAAGACCGCGTGCCATTGCGCTGCCCGCCCCGCATCTCGCTAGAGATATCGGGTGATCTCCTTGAACTCGTCGACAAGGTCTTTCTCGCGGCCGGCCATCGGACCGACCGCGGCCTCGAGGCAGTGGTCGATATGGTCGTGAATCAGCACGCCCTTGGCGCATTCCAGCGCCCGGATGACGGCGTGCATCTGCTGCGCGAGTTCCGCACAACTGCGCCCGGCTTCGATCATCGCGATGACGTTGCGCAGGTGTCCCTCCGCGCGCCGGAGCCGCGCGACCACGTCCTTGTGCGAGCGATGGAGCTGCGGCTCGCCCCGCGCCGGCTCGATGCCTGAATCCGTCGCAAAACGTGCGCGCAAACTATGCGGCTTTTTCATTGATGCCATCGATCTTTGAATTAGAGTTTATCCCCTCCAGGGGGATAGGTAACCCCTACCAGGGGTACAGGTCAACGGGCATAGGTCAATCAGTGGGCAACCGGAATGGGACCGGAAATCAGCGAGCGTCGGGGGTGCGGGGGTTGCGGCTGCACAAGGAGGCGGTGAAAAACGGAAACCGCGGCAGGTTCCGCATTACAATTCAGTCCTGTTCCAACGAAATCAGTTAACCACCGAAATATCCACGACGTGGCCGGGGTTCTCCGCGGGGGTGCGCGGCGAGCGATGACGCTTGACGCCATCGAGCAGCAGCTTCGCGCTGGCGCTGATCTCGCCCGGACGGCCCGCGCCTACGATTCGCGAAACTATTTTGCCGTCGGGACCGAGGAACAGCGTCGTCGGTATCGCCTCGACTCCCATGCTGTCAACCAGCCGCTCGTCGGCCAGTGCGATTGGATAATTGATCTGGAACTCTTCGACAAACGGCGCCACGGCGCGCACTCCGTTGCCCTGGATCAGGTCGCACGAGACCCCGATTATCACCAGGCCGCGCGACTTGTTGTACTTCCTGTAGAGCGCGACCAGTTCGGGAATCTGCCGACGGCACGGCCCGCACCAGGTCGCCCAGAAATCCACGATCACCGGATGGCCGCGGTAGCTGCTCAGGTCGATTTGTTTGCCGTCGAGACCGGGCGCGCTAAAGTCCAGGCCCTCATCTGCCGGCAACGCGTTCGCCTGCGGCGTGTCGAGCCGAAGCAGCGGCTTGGGCTCTTCGCGCATCCCGCGATGGAGGTTGACCAACGCCCCCACAATCAGCGCCAGCCCGACCATTGCGGCGAGTGCGCGCAGTGTTAGTTGCCTGCCGCTCATACCTGCTCGATTACCGTCGCGATACCCTGGCCAATCCCGATGCACATCGTCGCTACTCCGAGCGCCACCCCGCGCCGGCGCATCTCATGCGTCAACGTCACGACCAGCCGCGCCCCGGAGCAACCCAGAGGATGCCCGAGAGCGACCGCGCCGCCATTTACGTTGAGCCGCTGCTCGTCAATCTTGAGGTCGGTGTTGCAGGCGAGGACCTGCGCCGCAAAAGCCTCGTTGATTTCGAACAGGCCGATGTCGCCGATTTTGAGTCCGGCGCGCGCCAGCGCCTTATACGTCGAGGGCACCGGACCCCATCCCATTATTTCCGGGGAGACTCCCGCCACCGCGGTCGCGCGAATCTTCGCCATCGGCTTGCACCCGAGCGCGCGCGCACGCTCCGCGCTCATCAGCAGCACCGCGGCGGCGCCGTCGCTCAACTGCGAGGAGTTGCCCGCGGTCACCTGGCCGTCGGGCTTGAATGAAGGCTTGAGCCCGGCCAGCTTTTCCATCGTGGTTTCCGCTCGCGGCCCCTGGTCAACGTCCACCACCGCGCCGTCGGGCAGCTTGACCGGCACGATTTCCTCTTTGAAGCGTTCGCGCGCCGCCACCGCGCGCATGTTCGATCGCAGCGAGAATGCGTCCGATTGCTCGCGCGTGATCTGGTACATGCCGGCCAGCCGCTCGGCCGTCATCCCCATGAAGAACATGTCGCGCGGGAACATCTCGAGCAGTTTGGGGTTGGGCAAAATCCCCGACCCCATCGCGACGTGCGTCATATGCTCGACGCCGCCCGCGATTGCGACTTCGCCCGCGCCGCTCATTATTTCCTGCGCCGCGAAGTTGACCGCCTGCAGGCTCGAGCCGCATTGACGGTCGATGGTGGTGCCGGCGACTTCGACCGGCAGTCCCGACAGCAGTCCGATCATCCTGCCGACGTTCAAGCCCTGCTCGCCGGTCTGATTCGCGCATCCCCAGACCACGTCTTCGATCTCTTTGGGATCGAGCTTCGGATTTTTCTCGAGCAAGCGCCGAATGCAGATGGCGCCCAGGTCGTCGGCGCGGATGTCCTTGTAGTAACCCTTGTCCTTGCCGGCTTTGCCGATCGGGACCCTGACTCCATGGACGATAACAACTTCGCGCACGTTACTCTCCTTCGCGGCCCGGCGTCATTGGAAACGCGCGGCCGCAAACCGTTAACTCTATATGATACTACGCTTGCGCAGTTCTGACAGCCGCATCGAATCGTAACCGAGCACGCTGGCCAGCACCTCATCGGTGCTCTCGCCCAGCCGCGGCGCGCGAGTCCGGGGGATGTCGGCGTCCCCGACGGAAACGCTCTTGAGCGGCGATCCGGGCACGATCAACCCGTTAAACTCCGGATGCTCCGCATGCAGGATCATGTTGCGCGCTGCCAGATGCGGATCGCGGCTGACTTCCTGCACGTTGGCAATCGGAGCGCACGGGACCGACGCGTCGGCTAGGATGCGCAACCAATGGTCGCGCGGCCGCGTCGCGAAGATGCGCGCGAGGATTGTCTCGAGCTCGGGATGGTTCGCGGTGCGAGCCGAGTTGGTCAGAAATCGCGGATCGTCCTTGAGCTGCGGCATCGCGACCGCGTCGCAGAAGCGCAGCCAAATCGCCTCGTTGCCCGCGCCCATGACAAAATAGTCGTCGGCGGCGCGAAACTGTTGAAAGGGCGTGATCGACGGATGCCGCGTGCCGAGCCGCTCCGGAATCTTGTCCGACACCGAGTAGCGCGCCAGCGCGTCCTCGAGCATTGCGACCTGGCAATCAAGCATCGCGATATCGAGGTGATTGCCGACTCCGTCGCGGTCGCGCACCCGCAGCGCCGAGATGATCGCGATCATGCCGTACAGCGCCGCCGACAGATCGCCCACCGACACGCCGCATCGGACCGGCTCGCCGCCCGGATTGCCGGTAATGCTCATCGTGCCGCCGAGCGCCTGCGCCACGATGTCGTAGGCGGGCGCGGAAGCCTTCGGCCCGGTCTGTCCGAAACCCGAAATCGAGCACAAAATGATTTTCGGATTGGCGGCTTTGAGTTGTGAATAACCGACCCCGAAACGATCCATCGTGCCCGGCGAGAAATTCTCAACCACTACATCCGATTTTGCCGCCAGCTCGAGGAAGTTGGTTGCGCCCTCCTGCGTCCGCAAGTCGAGGGTGACGCTGCGTTTGCCGCGATTGACGCTGTAGAAGTAGCCCGAGTCGCCCGGCAGCATCATCGGCGCAAAGCTGCGCGAGTCGTCGCCGCGGCCGGGCACCTCAATTTTGATTACCTCGGCGCCGAGGTCCGCCAGGTTCATCGTGCAGAACGGACCCGCCAGGACGCGTGTCAGGTCCAGCACGCGGACACCGCGCAGCGGCTGTTGATCGATCATCGATTGTTGTTCCTTGCGTCAGGTCCTGCCGGGGTTCGGCGAATTATTAAAGTTGTGCTTTAAGTTGAGCGGCAATTTCCCGCGCGGCCGGGCTCGACGCATCGTAGCCGACCGAGGTTGGCGAGAGAAACCGATGGAAGCCCCGCTAGCGGCGGCGGCTCCTTGCTTCGCGCGCCTCGCGCGCGCGCATCGCTTCGGCCGGGGTCATGATCAAGCGCGGCTCCTGCTCGGCCTTCTGCTGCTCGGCCGACGCCACGGTGCCGAGCTGGGTGCGGATGAAGGCCTGGAAGAAGAGCACTTTCGTCACGTCGATTCCGTCGCGCAGCCGCGCCGCCGCCGCCGCCGCCCATCCCGCCTGCGCACGGCGCCCGACCCGCGCCATGTAGTACGCGATATCCTCGAGCCGCCGCTGGATTCGGCGGCCGCTCTCACTGCTCAGCAGTTCCGCGGTCGCGCGATCGATCACCGCATTCACGCGCTCCTGCTTGTGCAGCGGATTCAGGACGATCACGCTTTCGCCGGCGCGCGCAATCTCGTCAACGTACGGTTTGAGGAGCGCGCCGGGCAGCCGCCATTCGAGCAGTTCGGGCTCCTTGAGCAGCTCGACCGATGGCTCCGCGGCGGCCTCGGCGGCAAGTTCCGCATAGACAGGATGAAGCAAGCCGGTTGGCGGCGGCGACGCGATCAACTCGGAGCGCAGCGCGAGAAAGTTGCCAACCTGGCCGCGGCGCGACTCCGGCGTGTTGCGCCAGGCCTCGCACGCGATGAAGTCCGCGACGCACCAGTCGGCGTCCACCAGCTTCATCTGTGCGCGGCGCTCGAGTTCCTCGCGTTCGGATTTCAGTTCGCGCCGCGACAGGGCGGTGTTCTGCGCGCCGACCAGGCCCTCGTGCTCCGAGATGAGAGCCCACAGCCGGATCACGCCGCCCTGCACGCGCGGCTTGACGATCCAGACTATGCGCGCGCTTTCTACGTCGATCGGCGAGAGCATCGCGGTTATTTCACTGGCGTCGGCATGCGGGGTGCTGGATGCTGGAGCGGTGGCTGCGGGCGCGACGATTCCGTGCTGCTTGAGCTTGTACAGCGCGCGGCGGACTTCGCGCCGGATAGCGCCGGCGGCGCCCGCTTCCATCCCGGTGAGCATCGCGGCGGCGCGCGGGTCTGCAATCCGGCCCAGCGCGCGCGCAATTGCAAGGTCCGCGACGCCGGGCTTGCCCTTGAGCTCGCTAAGTTTCGCGATCGCGTCGGCGGGCGCGAGCGCCGGATCGAAACCCGCCTCGATCAGCTTTGCGTCGTCCGGATCTGCTTCGTGTGACTTACTCAAATCAATGCTCCCGGCCAACAAGTTCTAACAGGGACGAAGTCCTGCATCCTAGTCCTGACATTGGGTGCAGGCGTCGCCCCTGCCGAAGGAAGCGTGAAACCCACGCCGGGTTTCACATTGAAATAAAGTGATTTACCCTTCCCCAAAATGAAAAATCTCGAAGCCAAGTTCCGCCTCCCCGATCACGCCGGCGCCGAGGCGCGCGCGGCGGCGCTTGGATACGCGCGGCGCGCGATACTCAATCAGCGTGACACTTTTTTTCGCGTCGCCAACGGCAAGCTGAAACTACGCGAGGAAAAGGGCGGCGCCGTTCTGATCTTCTACCGGCGCGGTGCAAGCGGTCCGCTGATGCTGAGCGACTACGAGATCGTGCCGATCGCCGAGCCGGCGCGGATGCTGCGAATTCTGGACGATGCGCTCGGCGCGATTGCCGTGGTCGAAAAAGTACGAACCCTGATGACGCGCGATAACCTGCGGCTGCATCTCGACCGGGTCGCGAAGCTCGGAGAATTCGGCGAGATCGAGGCGGTGATCGCAGACGGCGACGATCCCGAGCGCAGCCGCGGTGCGGTGGATGAAATCCTCGCCGCGCTCGGAGTCGGGCAGGCCGATCTGATCAACGTGTCGTACTTCGAGATGCTCGCGGAGCCCTGACAAAATCCGACTCTTTACCTCGCCCGTTACTCCACGGGAGAGGTTAGGTGAGCGGCCGTGTTGACTCCCAACACAGTCGCTCACCTTCATCCTCTCCCTAACAGGGGGAGGAAACAAAACCCGCAACCCTTCCAACCGGGACCCTTCGAGACTCAGGGTAAACTCCGCCCGCATCTATTTCTTAACCCTGCATGCAGGGGTCACCCCTGGCCAAGGAGGTGCGGAACCCACGGTGGGTTCCGCATTCAATAGTGATTTGCCCCTCCCCACGCACGCTCACGCCGGCGCTTCGACCGGCAGCTTCGGATTTCGCTCCGGCGGAAGATTGTCATACAAGTCGGCGCGCAGATCGGACTTGAGCTTCGCGTGGGCCGGCTCGTTCCATAGATTGCGCCATTGCATCGGATCCTCGCGCAGATTGTAGAGCTCGCCCTCGGTGCCGTCGTAGCGGATATCGGCAATCGGGCCGCGCGGCGCCAGCATCGGCGGAAGGTTGGCCAGATCGAATCCACAGTCGCGAGTCGATTTCTCGTAAACGGTCAGCGTGTATCCGTCGCGATAGATGCTGCGCAGATGCATCCCGATGGCGGCGAACTGGCTGTCCCATTCGGTGATGACGCGCTCGCGGCCGGAGCCGGGCGCGGTGGGCAGCGGCTTGCCCTGCATCCAGTCGGGAACAGGCAAGCCGGCGATTTGGCAAAATGTCGGCGCGAGATCGAGTTGCCCGACCGGTTCCGCAATTTCGTGATGCGTGACTTTGGCCGACGGTGCCGGGCGCCAGATCATGGGCAGCCGCATCAGCGCGTCAACGTGGTACGGGCCCTTGTAGAGCAAGCCGAAGTCGCCCTGCAGCTCGCCGTGGTCGGTGGTGAAAAAGACGTCGGTGCGCGGTTCCCATCCACGCTCGGCGATTCGGGCGAGCACGCGGCCGCATGCCTGGTCGATCAATTCGTTTTCGACGTGGGTCAGCGCGTTGACTTCGCGAATCTGATCCTCGGTGAGCTGGCACGGGACGAAGCTTGCGGGGCCGCCCTCGAAGTTGCCGAAGCGGCCCTGGTACCAATCGAGCCAATGGCGCGGCTTGCCGGCGAGGATTTTTTCGATTTTCTCGCGCCAGCCGGGATAGCCGGCGGGCAGGTCGAGATCGCGCCAATTGATTCGCCGCGCCTCGTCTTGCGGCGGGTCCCATGGATGATGGGGATCGGGAAAACTCATCCACACGAACCAGTTGTCGCCGGGATCGAGCGAATCGAGGTATGCGATCGTGCGCGCCGCCACCCAGTCGGTGTGGTAATGCTCGCGCGGAATCGGATTGTACTTTACTTCGGGCGCGCCGGTGTCGCCGCCGGGCAACGCGCTGAGAATCGGCGCAAAGCCGCTGATTTCGTCGGGATGGTTTTTCTGCAACCACAGCGAATAATGCCATCCGCCGACCGGAGAGTGCATCGCGAGTTCCATCCGATCGAAGCCGCGATAGGGGCCGGTTGAGTCCTGGCGCGCCATCTGGTTCTCAAACCATCGCCCCTGCAAATCGAAAGCGGGCTCGAAGTGCGCCTTGCCCAGCAGCGCGGTGTGGTAGCCGGCCTTCTCATGGAGATAGGCGGCGACGCTCGGCGAATCGGGCGGAAGCGCGACGCCGTTGGCGACGACACCGTGGGTGCGCACGTACTGGCCGGTAATCATGGTGGAGCGGGCCGGCATGCAGACGACATTTTGATTGTGGGCGCGGCGATAGTTAATGCCGCTGGCGGCGAGCCGGTCGGCGACCGGGGTCTTCGCGATCGTACCGCCGTTGCATCCGAGCGCGTCGTAGCGCTGCTGATCGGTGGTGATGAAAAGAATGTTGCGTCCCATGGCTTCGACTCCCGTTTGGAAACTTTACTTCGTGAGCAAGCTGGCGGGCGATCGAGCCGGGTCGAGAAGCTCGAGCAGGTTCAGCGTGATGCGCAGGGTGAGGCCCCAGATGATTTGGCCCTGGTAGAGAATCGCCGGAAATTTCGACGAGCGGCTGGCGGGGCCGTCGCTCTTCCATTCGTAGTCGCCGCGAAACTTCGGATCGCGGAGCGCGCTCAGCGGGACGTCGAAGATTTGCGCGACCTCGGACAGTTGCGGCTTGAGCGGCGCGTCGGACGGAATCACGCCGACGAATGGCGCGACGACAATCCCGCTGGTCGTCGTTTGCATGGTGGGGAAAGCGCCGATCACCTCGACGGTCGAAGGATGGATGCCGACTTCTTCGTGCGCCTCGCGCAGCGCGGCGTCCAGCAGGGTCGCATCGACGGGATCGACGCGGCCGCCGGGAAACGCAACCTGGCCGCGATGGCTGGCGACATGGTCGGAGCGGCGGATATAGACGACGTGAAGGTCCTGGCCGCGCGCGAAGAGCGGCATCAGCACGGCGGCGGCGTTCGATTTGTTGGCCAGCTCCTCGCGCGGGGCGGGAGTGACGGTGGAGAGCCTGCGCCGGATGAGGTCGATCTGGCGGGCAAACGTAGCGACGTCACTCATTACTACAGATAACCGCGCGGAACCTCCGTCTTGCAAGCGCGCGGCCGGTTTTCAATGCTGCCCGTGCCTGGGCTAACCTCAAGTACGGCTGCACGCGAGCGACTTCATCACATGCGATATTTGATAGGCAGGTACCACGAGATCGCGCTCAAGGGGCGCAACCAGTGGCGCTTCGTGGACCAGGTCAAGCAGAATCTGCGCGATATATTCGGCGACTATCGGCTCGGCAATATGCGCAGCGTCGGGCCGCGCCTGATGCTGCAACTGCCCGACGAGCTGAGCGACGAAACCGCAGCCGAGCGCGCGGCCCTGATTTTCGGGCTGCAGAACTTTTCGCTCAGCTATTCGACGCCGCGCGATCTCGAATCGATCGCGCGCGAAGCGATCGAGCGCGCCACCGGAAGCACGGCGAGGACGTTTGCGGTGCGGACCAGGCGCGAGGACAAACGCTTTCCGCTGAACTCGGTGGAAATCGATCGCGCAGTTGGAGGGGAGGTGCAGGAGGCGCTCGGCTTCAAAGTGGATCTCAAGGCGCCCGAGCTCACGATCTCAATCGAGATAATGAACGACGCCGCGTACGTGTCTGCCGGCAAGTTGCCGGGCGCGGGCGGACTTCCGGTGGGCGTCACGGGGCGTGGAATGGCGCTGCTGTCGGGCGGGATCGACTCGCCGGTCGCGGCGCATCGCATGATGAGGCGCGGCCTCAGGCTGGACTTCGTACACTTTCACGCGCATCCGATCGTTTCGGCGGCGAGCAAGGAGAAGGCGGCCGAGCTCGCGGCTTATCTGACGCGATGGCAGGCGCGCTCGACGCTGATGCTGGTGCCGTTTGGAAACTTGCAGCGCGAGATCGTGGCGAACACTTTGCGCCCGCTGCGTGTGGTGCTGTACCGGCGCTTCATGCTGCGAATCGCGAGCGCACTTGCGGAGCGTTCGGATGCGACGGTGCTGGTAACCGGCGAGAGCCTGGGTCAGGTCGCCTCGCAGACGCTCGAAAACATCGCGGTGATCGAGAAGGCGGCGGCGTTCCCGGTCATGCGACCGCTGATCGGGATGGACAAGAACGAGATTATCGATCAGGCGCGCCGGCTGCACACCTTCGAGACCTCGATATTACCGGACCAGGACTGCTGCACGCTGTTTGTGCCGGCGCATCCCGAGACGCGGGCGCGAATTGAGGAAGTCGAGACGGCGGAAGCCCGGTTCGATATTCCACGAATGATCGACGACGCGGTGCGCGCCACCGAAGTCGAGCGTTTCTGGTTTCCGCCGCGCGCCACGAATGCAGCTCCGGCCAGAGTGCGAGAAACGCCGGTTTAGTCCGGGAGAATCGATATGGAAATTCCACTCAAAGTCGCGGAACTCGATCACGTCGTGCTGCGATGCCGCGATCAGAATTGCGCGTACGACTTCTACACGCGCATTTTGGGCCTTCGCGAGGAGCGGCGCATCGCGCAGATTGGGTTGATACAGCTGCGTGCCGGTCGCAGCATGATCGACCTGGTTCCGGCCGGCGATCCACGGGTCGAGACAGGACTCAACGTCGATCACATCTGCATCGGAGTAGAGGCCCGCGACTTGAACGAGGTCGTTGCCTATCTGCGCGGACAATCCGTGGAGGTGATGGGTGAGCCGACGATGCGGTATGGGGCGCATGGCGCGGGGTTTTCGATCTACGTGCGCGATCCCGAGGGCAACGTGGTTGAGCTCAAGCAGATGCCAACCGCGTCGTGAGTTGCGGATCAGCGGCCGGTCGCATAGCGCGCCTTCTTTCTGATAAGCAGGACTGTCGCGGCAGGATGGCGGCCAACGGGTGGAAATCGTCCCTCGGCCGAGCTTGTTTTTGGTGGAAGCGACATTAGAATCGAACCGTTTGCGGCTCGCGTGAAGAGGGATTTCGACGATGACGACAATCAGGATTCAGGCCAAGGGCGCGCTGCTCGCGGCTGTGGCGATCTGCTCGTTTCTCGCGGCCGGATGCGGCGGTCATTCACCCCAGAGTGCTGCAGAAAGTTATCTTAACAACCTGAAACTGTACAATTACCCGGCCTGCTACGAGGCGCTGTCGCATCAGGACAAGGTCGATCGCACGATGGATCAGTTCCTCAGCGAAATCCCGATGGCGCCTGACGTGAGCAAGGATTGGTTCAAAGGCATACTGCGCACCTATGACTACAAGGTCGGCGACTCGAAGCTTGACGGCGACAAAGCAATAGTCACTGTCAGCGTCACGCGCCCCGATCTCGCGCTATGGGAGCGGACGGTCGATGCGTCGCTGCACGGAGATCAAACTCCCGACTCGAGCGCACAAAAGAACTTGGCCGAAAATACCTACCCCAAGGTCACCTACGACGACAACATGGCGATGGTGAACCAGGGTGGCGAATGGCGGCTGCTCGTCGATTTCCCGTTCCAGGAAAACATCATCAAGGAACACGCCGCCGCCGTCGATCTCTACCACAAGCACGACTACGACAAGGCGATCGCCGCCTATCAGAAAATTCTGGACGAAGTGGACAAGGAGCAAGTGACCGGCACCGCGGGCCTCAAGTACCAATACGGACGCGAGCTGGCGGATATCCAGAACGCGCAGAAGCAGCTCGCCGACGCGCAGGCCTACATTCCAAAAATCGTGCTGAGCGATGTGGACATGAAGATGTCAGCGTCGCGAGTGCCGGGAATTTTCGGCAAGATGACGAACAGCGGCGACAAAGCTATCGACGAGGTTCAATTCACGGTCACGTACACCGAGGGCAAGGGGAAAAAAAAGAAGGAAGTTTTCACCGAGGTTCATACGCCGATCGCGACGCCACTGGAGTTCACCAACTTCTTGCGTCCGATGCTGCCCTTCGTGCCGGGCGAGACGCGCAACTTCGGCTTCCGCCTCACGGCTCCGACTGACGTGCAGCAAAAGGCGACGCCCGACCTGACGATCACGTCGATCGTGTTCACGCAATCGAGCGCGCCGCTGCCCAAGCCCGCCGCCCCATCGCCGTCGCCGGGGGCCTCGCCCGCGGCGGCTGCCTCAGCGCCGTCCGCGCCCGCCGCGTCTCCAGCGCCGAAGACGAACTGACGCGTCCCGCCGCATCGACGCCAAACTGCGCCCGGCCGCCGGTTATCCGGTACGAGGCGCAGTTCGGCTATTATGAGGATGCGACACGGCTTGAAGCAGCGACGCATTCGCCGGCTGTGAACGTACTACCGCCTTGACAATCAAGCTCACAATTGCGATTCCCACGCACAATCGCGCTTCCGTGCTGTGCGATACGCTGGCGAGCATCGCGTCGCTCGCGATCCCCGCGGACGTCGAGGCGGACTGCCTGGTCATCGACAACGCATCGACTGACCACACCGCCGCGGTATTCGATGACTTCGCGCGCGGCGCGGCGCTTCCGATGCGGCGCGTGTTCGAGCCGCGGCAGGGTTCGAGCTTTGCGCGCAATCGTGCGGTTGACGAAACCGCGTCGGACTTCATCTTCTTTATCGACGATGATGCAGTGGCCGAGCGCGATTGGGCCGCCGAGCTGCTCGATGACATGCGGCGGCGCGACCTGGACGCGTCGTGCGGAATGGTTCTGCCGCAGTGGTCTTCACCGCCGCCGCCGTGGCTCGGGCCGAGCCTGTGGGTCAAGCTCGCGGTTCACGACCGGCGGGCAATCGAGTCCGCGCCAGCGTCATCCGCCGAGCGGCTGGACAATTACTTCAGCGCCAATGCCGGATTCAAGCGCTCCGCATTCGAACGGTTCGGCAAATTTCGCGAGGACCTCGGCGTGGTGGGCGGCAATCCTATCTCTGGCGAGGATACCGAACTGTTCGCGCGGATATTGGCGCGCGGCGGCGCCATGGGTTTTGCCCCGCGCGCGATCGTGCATCATATGATCCCGCCCGAGCGGATGACGCTCGCGTATCTGCGGCGCAAGAGCTTTGCCTTTGGCATGGGCACCGCATTCGCCGGACTGCAGCACCACAATCGTCTCGACAAGCTGGTCCGCAACGGAGTCCGAATGGCAGCCGCAGCGATGCGCGGCGACCCGGAGCGAGCGATCTATCACGAACTCGAATGCGCCAACTTTCTCGGCTACTGGCGCGGCCGCCTGTGGGCAAGATAGGGACGCATCGCATCGATCACTTGACGTAACTCAGCATGCCGCGCTTCAGAATCGCCGCGAGATAAGGAATCAGCTCCAGGCTCTCGAGCTCAGCGGGCGTCACCCATTTGTGCTCGACGTGTTCGTCGGGCCGCAGCTTCACCTTCTGAAAAACCGTCAGCCGGCACGAATAGAGCGCCTGCAGATAAGGCTCTGAAACCATGCTGTGCAATCCGAGCAGGCGTTCGATCGCAACGTCAAGCGCAGTTTCCTCCTTGACCTCGCGCAACAGGCAATCCTCGAAACTCTCGCCGAGCGCAATGTGGCCGCCGGGAAGATCCCAGCTTCCAGGTCGATACGCCATCACCGTCGCGCGCTTCAGCACCAGTATTCGCCCGCGACTGGCGATGACGCCATGGATGCCCACATAGAATTGCTGCTCCGCCATAGCGCTCAAGCTAGCGGGCTGCCCGGCAAGGCGCCACTTCCGCGTTTGTCGCAACCGACTCTGCCGCAGTACGATGCCTCCGCGTGGGAGGAAAGGTGCATGGAAAAATCTGAATTCTATCGCGACGCGCGGCGCGACCTGACCGGTCCGCTCGACGGGGTTCGCGTGATCGACGCTACCACGAGTTGGGCGGGACCGATGTGCGCATGCATCCTCGCCGATCTCGGCGCCGACGTCATCAAGGTTGAAGCGCGCGAGGGTGAAGTTGCGCGGCGCATACCGCCGGCGCTGCCCGGCCACGAAAAGCAAATCGGATTTGCGCAGGCAACGGTCAATCGCAACAAGCGCAGCCTGACGCTCGATCTTCGCCGCGACGAGGGCCGCAAGATTTTTCTGGAACTCGCGGCGCGCTCCGACATCATAGTGCAAAACTTCCGCCCGGGGACCTTCCAGAAATGGGGAGTCGGTTACGATCACGTTCGCGCAGTGAAGCCTGACATCATTTACGTGTCGATCAGCGGCTACGGGCAATTCGGCCCGATTCACGATCGCGTCGCGTACGATCCTCTCGCGCAAGCGATGAGCGGGTTCATTTCACTCAACGGCAGTCCCGACGGACCGCCGACCAAGGCGCCCACCTGGCTCTGCGACGATCTTGGCGGATTGCACGGCGCGATCGGCGCGCTTGCTGCGCTGCGTCATCGCGACCGCACGGGCGAAGGGCAGCATATCGACGTAGCGATGCTCGACGCGATGCTGTTTCAATCCGACGGCTACCTGACGCTCGGCGCGATGGACCTCGAGCTCAAGCGATGGGGCAACGAGATTCCGTTCTCGGTTCCAACCAACACCTACGAGTGCCGCGACGGGCTCGTGATGGCGGGGGTGCTGCTCGATACTCACTGGAAGGTGGTGGCCCGGATGGCGGGACGCCCCGATCTTGCCGACGATCCCGGCTTTGCGACGATTCCCGGCCGGATGGGTCATCGCGGAGAGTGCGACGCGATGTTTGCCGAGTGGTGTGCGGCGCGCACCGTCGATGAAGCCGTGCAGGAGTGCGCCAAACAAGGCATCCCGTGCGCCAAGGTGCGAACTTACGCGGAGGCGGCGCGCGACCCGCACACTCTCGAACGGGACATGCTCCAGCAGGTTGCGCAGGAAGACGGCAAGCTCGCGCCGATCACCGGCCCGGCGGCAAAGTTCTCGCGCACGCCCACCCGGATACGAAGCGGCGCGCCCGCTCTGGGAGCGCATACCGACGAAATCCTGGCAGAACTTGGAATCGACGCCGAGGCGCGCGAGCGCCTGCGTGAGAGCGGCGTCGTCTAGCGACGGCCAAAGCCGCCGCCGCCGGGAGTTTCGATTCTAATGCGCTCGCCGCGTTTGAGGTCGATATTTGCTTTGCCGGGTAATCTGCTTCGACGCGTGCCGCGCACCAGGATGTTCATTCCCGTCGCGCCCGGTCCTCCGCCGGCCAGTCCGTACGGTGCGATTGTGCGGCGCTCGGTGAGCAAGCTGACGTTCGAATCGACGAGACACTCGAGCTCGCGAATCAGCCCGTCGCCGCCACGCGCGCGCCCACGGCCGCCCGAGCCGCGCCGGATTCGATACTCGGTGATTCGCATCGGGTAGTAGGCCTCGAGCGCCTCGATCGGCGTGTTGAGCGTGTTGGTCATGTGAGTGTGGATGCCGGACGAGCCGGGCCGGCCGTTGGCGGCGCCCGCACCGCCGGCGATGGTTTCGTAGTACGAAAAGTGGCGGTCGCGAAATCGATCGAAGCCGCCGACCGTGAGATTCGACATCGAGCCCGAACTCGCGGCCGGGATTCGATTCGGCGCCGCCCTGGCGAGCGCGCGAAACAGAACGTCAACAATCCGCTGCGAGGTCTCGACGTTTCCGCCCGCGACCGCTGCTGGAGCCAAGGCATTGACGATCGAGCCGGGTGGCGCGATGAGCTTGATCGGGCGCATCAGGCCTTCGTTGGCGGGCACGGCCTCCGCCGCGAGGCATTTCATGACATAGAAAGTCGCGGACAGCGTGATCGCGAAATTGGCGTTGACCGAACCGCGCACCTGCGGGGCGGAGCCGGTGAAATCGACGATCGCCTTGCCGCCGCCTATTCTGATCGCGGCGCGGATTGGAATCGGACCGGTGCCAAATCCGTCGTCGTCAAGGAAATCCTCCGCCCGATAAGTTCCCGGCGGAAGCTCGCCCAGCGCCGCGGCCATCAGGCGTGCGGCGTAGTCCTTCAGCCCGTCCATCGCAGCTTCGACCGTTTTCCGTCCCGACGTTTTCACGATCGCGAGCAACCGCTGGGCGCCGACCGACAACGCGGCAATCTGCGCGCGCAGGTCGCCCTCGCGCTCCTCGCGAACTCTCGTATTGGCGAGAAACAGCGTCATAACGTCGCGCGCGATCTCACCGCCGCTGACAATTTTCACCGGCGGCAATCGGAAACCTTCCTGGTAAATTTCCGTCGCGAGCGCCATCGAGCCCGGCGCCATCCCGCCGATATCCGCGTGATGCGCCCGGTTGGCGGCGTACGCGAACGGGCGGCGCTCGTTGCCGATGAACACCGGCGCGACCAGCGTCAGATCCGGCAGATGCGTTCCGCCGGCGAAGGGATCGTTCAGTGCGGCGATGTCGCCGCGCTCGAGCGTGAGATTCGCGATCGCGGCGCGCACCGACAGCGGCGTCGAGCCGAGATGCACCGGAATGTGCGCGGCCTGTGCGACCAGCTCGCCGCGCGCGTCGAAGATCGCACACGAAAAATCGTGCCGCTCCTTAATGTTGGGCGAAAACGCCGTCTGCCCGAGCACCACGCCCATTTCGTCGGCAATCGCTGCAAGGCGATTGTTCATCACCGCCAGCGTGATCGAATCGAGCTTCATCGCATCGCCTCCAGCTGTAGATTGCCGAAGTCGTCCACGCGCAAAGTGAATTCCGGCGCGACGTACGCGGTGGAACTCAGCTCCACGATGACGATCGGCCCGCGCACGCGCGCGCCTGCGCCCAATAAGTCTCGATCGTAGATCGGCACTGCACGTTGCCGGCCTCCGACCAGCACTCGTCCGCTTGAAATCGGCTTTGGCTTACCGGCCTGACGCGCGATTCGCTTTGGCCTGGCCACCGACTCTCCCGCGATTGCGCGGATGCGAATATTCACTACTTCGACGGCGGCATCCGCGGAGCAATGTCCGAAAGTTTTGCGATGCGTCGAATGAAAGTCGGCGATGAATCGGGGCGTGACCGCAATTTCGAGTTCGTACGACTGCCCGCGATAGCGCATGTCGGCCCACAGTTCGTGACGAATCGCGCGCGCTCCTTCGGCCCCGAGTTCGGCGTGTGCGCGGTGGACCAGTCCCGAGGCGCGCGCCAGCAGGCGTCGGTAGTTCGGATTCGTCTCGCGCACCGTCAGCGAATACTCGCGGCCCAAGGGAGCGCTCGATGCTCCCCACGCGCACAGCAGGCCGGGATTTCGCGGCATCAAGATTCGCCTGATGCCTAAATCGAGCGCCAGTTCGCACGCATGCATCGGGCCGGCGCCGCCGAACGCCAGCAATGCGAAGTCGCGCGGATCATGCCCGCGCTCGACGGTAATCACGCGAATCGCACGCTCCATGTTCGCATTGACGACGCGGATGACCCCGCGCGCCGCCGCAATCGGATTCGTCTTCATCTCGCGCGCGAGCCGCGACAACGCGCGCTCGGCCCGATCCGGATAAAGCTTCATCTGGCCGCCGAGGAAATTTCCCGCGACCAGCCTGCCTGCCACCAGGTCGGCGTCCGTCACGGTGCACGAGTCACCGCGTCCATAGCATGCGGGTCCCGGATCGGCGCCCGCGCTATCCGGCCCGACGCGGAGCGAACCGCCTGCGTCAATCCGCGCGATCGATCCGCCGCCTGCGCCGACCGTGTGAATGTCGATCACGGGCGTGCGCACCGCGTATCCGTCGGGATGACTCAACGTGCGGATTCGCGCGCGGCGATCGAACAGCGACACGTCCGTCGAGGTCCCGCCCATGTCGAACGTGATGAAACGATCGGTGCCGAACGCGCGCGCGAGGCTCGCAGCTCCAATCACGCCCGCCGCGGGACCGGACAGAATGGTTCGCACCGGTTCCGCCCGCGCCAGCTCCGCGCCGATCGCGCTGCCGTTGGATTGCATGACTCGCAGCCGCGCGCCTTCCAGCCGGGTCTCCAGGTTTTTAAGATGCGACGACATCCGCGGCGCGACGTACGCATTCACGACCGTCGTCGAGAAGCGCTCATATTCGCGATACTCGGCGAGAATCCGATGCGAGACCGAGAGCGGCCTTCCAAGCGGCGCCAGCGCCCGCGCGATCGACTCCTCGCCTTTCGGATTGGCGTACGAATGAAGCAGGCAGATGGCGAATGCTTCGGCGTCGAGGCGTGCCGCGAGCCTGCGAATTCGCGCGAGCTCCCCGCGGCTCAACGATCTGATGATGCTGCCGTCGAACAGCGTGCGCTCCGCGACCCCAAAGCGCATCGCGCGTGTGACCAGCGGCTCAGGTCGCGAAGGGGCCAGCGCGTACAGGTCGTCGCGATTCTGGCGGCCGATCTCGATTAGGTCTTCGAACCCCGCATTGGTGAACAGTGCGACCCGCGCGCCTTTTTTCTCGAGCAGCGCGTTGGTCGCGACGGTGGAGCTGTAGGTAACTGACTCCGGCGCCGTGTCGTTGCCCGCCAGCATCTCGCGCAGGCCGCGGATGACGGCGTCGGCAGGGTCGGCCGGCGTCGAGAGCACTTTGTGCACGCGGATTTCGCTGCCGACGATCGCGACGAGGTCGGTGAACGTGCCGCCCGTATCTATTCCGACCAGCATTGGGCCGCCGCTCCGCCGTTTCACGGCGCTCTCAGTAATATTTTGAAATTGAGCGGGTTCTTCGCAGCCTCGAAGCCTGCAATACCGTCGTCGAGCGCGAAGGCGCCGTCGAGCAGCGGGCGCGGATCGATTTTGCCCGCCGCCAGTGCGTCGAGCGCGGGTTGAAAGCGGCCGCATCGCGAGCCAATCACGCTGATTTCATTCACGACGATTGGCGCCAGGTTGATTTCAGCGGCCGCGGCCGCGGTGCTCTTCAGTATGATCTTTCCGCGCGGCCGGACCAGATCAACGGCGCGCCTGAATCCCGATCCGCTTCCACTGCAATCGATCGCAACCTCGAATGTTTCCCGCAGAGAAGATTCCTCGGCGGTCTCGAGTCCCAGGTCAGCCAGACGCGCGAGTTTCTCCCGATGATGGCCCGCAACCAGCGGCAGATACTTCTCGCCCTTTAGAGCCAACGCGACAATCGCGCCGAGCCGGCCGTCGCCTAGCACTACTATTGTTTGATTCCGCGCGAGGTGGACCTGCTCGAAGATCTCGTACGCCGCGGCGAGAGGCTCGACGAAGACCGCGATGTCGTCGGGCATCGAATCGGGAATTGGAATCAGGTTGATGTCGGGGAGCCGAAGGAATTCCGCGAAGGCGCCGTCGCGGCCGAGGATTCCGAGCACTGTGCGATCGGGACAATGGCGGCCGAGACCGGCGGCGCACATCGCGCATCGCCCGCGTCCCGCGTTGATTTCGCCAACGACGCGTTTTCCGCGGAGCGAGGCGTTTTGCGATTGGGCTACGCGCCCGGCGAATTCATGGCCCGGCACCCCGCGATATTGCATGTAGCCGCGCGCGATCTCCAGGTCGGTTCCACAGATGCCGGCGACCGAGACGTGGACGAGACTCTCGCCCGGGGCAGCGACGGGATCGGGATAGTCCCGGCGAAACTCCAGGTTCCGATCGAATACCAGCGCGCGCATAAGTTCGACCGATTCAAACAAAAAAGCCGCAGGGTCTGCTACCCCGCGGCTCGTTCAAGCGCCTGATGATTTAGTTTGATCAGTCGGCGGCTTTGGCCGACACCGACGTTTCGGACGACGAACTGGATCGCGAGGGGGTTTTGGATTCAGCGGACGACGACTTGGATTCCGCCGCCGGCTTCGACTCGCCCGCCGGCTTCGATGACGAATCGCTCGACGAGGCCGCGTTGCCGTTGGTCGCTGGCGTTGCCGGCGACGGTGCTGAATCTGAACTGCTGGGAGGGCTTTTCTTGGCGTAGTCGGTCGCATACCATCCGCTGCCCTTCAGGATGAACGAGCCGCGCGAGATCTGGCGCTCGATCTTGCCCTTGCACGTCGGGCATTTTTTGAGCGGCGCTTCCTTGATCCCACGCATCGCCTCGAACACGCCGCATTTATTGCACTTGTATTCGTAGATTGGCATTGCGAAACCGAGGCTGCTAGTCGAAAACTCACGCCTGCTTAGAGTAAATAACCACCAAACGCAACGCAGTCAACCGAACCACGGATTTTTCGCCTTCGATTCGCCTCGGTCTCGTTGGCAGAGGCTACTTTGATCTGCCAATCTGCCGCAGTCTTGCGGCCGCTTTGGTCGGCTCGTGAGTCACGATGCGGATCGTTTTGCGGCGCGAGGTTTCTCCGCGAACGATGATCAGTGCCGATCGCGGCACGCGCATTTCGCCGGCCAGGTACTCGATCAGTTCGTCGTTCGCTTTGCCCTTTTGTGGGCCTGAATGGACGCCGATGACGAGGCGCTCGCCGCTTGCGCTGATGACGCCGCGGCGCGACGCGCCGGGCCGCGCCGTGACCTCGATTGTCACCTCGTCGTTGGACACTCGCATCCAGGAGGGCGAGTCTGCCGCGGGCGGATTTCCGCCCGGACTCACGCGTAGGTGGGAATCAGCAAATGCACGGCGCTCGGAATGACGACGCGCTGGATCAATCCAATTACCAGAAGCACGATCCACGGCGAGAAATCGATCCCTGCGAAGACCACGGGAAGACGCTGGCGGAAGAAGTCGAAGACCGGCTCGGTGATCGAATATATGAAGCGGACGATCGGATTGTAGGGATTCGGCTCGATCCACGTCATCAGCACTGCAATGAACACGACATAAAAATAGAGATTCAGCAACCCGTTGAGGGTCTGCGCGATGAAGACGATCAAGCTGGTCCAGGCGTACACGCGATAGCGCTCTCGCTAGTGGATTCCGCGGCCAAGCTCGCGCGAGCGATCGCTGGCAGCGTGCAATGCGGCGGCCACGATATCAGAAAAACCATGCTCGGCGAACCGCCGCAGTGCGGCCTCGGTGGTGCCGCCCGGCGACGCGACTGCGCGAATCAAATCCGCGGGCTCGCGCCTGGATTCGCGCATCAGGTGCTCGGCGCCGCGAATCGTCTTCAGCGCCATCCGGATTGCAAGCTCGCGCGGGATTCCCTCGCTCACTGCCGCATCCGCCATCGCCTTGGCGAACAGGTAAACGTAGGCGGGGCCGCTGCCCGAGAGTGCGGTGACGACATCCAGCAGTTTCTCGTCCTTGAGCGCGACCGCGTCGCCGACCGCCCCGAAAATTCGCAGCGCGAACCCTTCATCTGCCGCCGACGCACCGCGCGCGCGCACCATCGCAGCCATGCCGTGGCCCACCATCGCCGGCGCGTTCGGCATCACGCGGATCACTCGCGCACGCTTGCCGAGCCCGCGGGTCAGCCGCGCGATCGTCACGCCGGCGGCAATCGAAATGAACAGCTTGCCCTTGCCTGCCGCCTTTCGACTCGCTTTCGCCAGTTCGGCCGCGAGTTCCGCCATCACCGCGTCGATCGTCTGGGGCTTGACGGCGAGCAGTACCGCCGCGGCCTCGCGCACGACTTCGGTATTGTCGTCGGTCGTCGCCACCTTGAGCGTGCGGGCGAGTTTACGCCGCCGTTCCGGCGCAACGTCGGACACGATGATTTCGCCCGGCTTGAAAACCTTGTGGTCGATGAGGCCGTGGGCGAGCGCCTCGGCCATGTTGCCGCCGCCGATGAATCCGAGTTTCTTCATTGTTTCACGCGATGCGTTCGCCGAAAACCGCGCGTCCGATTCGCACGATTGTCGCGCCTTCCTCAATCGCCGCTTCGAAGTCGTCGGTCATGCCCATCGAGAGTTCGCTTAGCGCAAGGCCCGATTGCATCGCAAGGCGATCGCGCATCTCGCGCAGCCGCGCGAAGTACGGACGCGCGGCCTCGGCGCCGGCGGCGGGCGGCGGAATCGTCATCAGACCTTCGACTTCGATCTTGCCCCGAGCCGCGTCGAGGATGGCGGCGACTCCGTCCGGCGCGGCTCCGCTCTTGCTCGCCTCGGCGCCGAGATTCACTTCGATGAGTGCGCGGACGCGCGGCGACGGTTGCGCGCGCGCCAGCGCCTCGGCCAGGCGGACGGAATCCACACTGTGGATGAGCGCGAATGTGCTCGCGGCCATCTTTGCCTTGTTGGTTTGCAGGTGGCCAATCAGATGCCATCGAATTTCGATCAGGTCGGCCAGCTCGGCGCGCTTCGCAATCGCCTCCTGCACGTAGTTCTCGCCGAAATCGCGCGCGCCCGCCCGCGATGCGGCGCGAATCGCCTCGCTCGGCTGCGTCTTGCTGGCGAGTACGAGACGAATCGAGGCCGGATCGCGATGTGCGCGATGCGCCGCCGCTCCGATCCGTGCTCGTACGATCTGCAGCCGCTCTTCGATTTCATGTCCAAGCGGCATTTGGCTAAACCGGCTTCACGCCGCATCGCGCGAGCGCCGCGACCACGCGCTCGGTCGGCAGGCCCATCACGTTCTCGCGCGATCCTTCGAGGTGCGAGATGAATCGACCGCCGATGCCCTGGATTCCGTAAGCGCCGGCCTTGTCGAAAGGTTCTTCGGTGGCGATGTAATCGTCGATCTCGGACTCGGACAGCTTGCGAAACGTGACGCGGCTCTCGACCGGCGAGCTCTCCAGGATTTTTCCGGCGCGCGCCAGCGCAAACGCAGTCACTACTGTATGCGTGCGTCCGGCGAGCATCGCGAGCATCCGCCGCGCATCGTCGGCATTGGCGGGCTTTTCCAGAATTCGAGTCTCGCACACCACGATTGTATCGGCGCCGATCACAATCGCTTCGGGGCACCGCGATGAAACTGCCCGAGCCTTGTCCTGCGCCATCCTGAGTGCGTAGTCACACGCCGGTTCCCCCGGCTCGTGCCGCTCCGGCACGAGGCTCTCGATCGTCTCGAACTCAATTCCCGCTGCGCTCAACAGTTGATGGCGGCGCGGCGACGCCGACGCAAGAATCACTTTGATTGAGTCGCCCATCGAGAATTTGCTGGCAAGCTTGAGAAGCCCCGCTCCCGACTGTTGCCAGACGCCGCACGCGCCCGCAAGTTCTTTCAGTTGCCTGAGGCGCTCCGATGTCGCGCCGGAAAACCATCTGCCTGACGGCGCTCCGATGTCGCGCCGGAGAACCGTCCGGCAAGGAAGAGGCATGCCCAATTGAAGCCGCCCTGACCATGCGCTAACCAAGATCACATGAACGCGAGACGGTGGCGCGGCGGCGCGCTGATGATTCTGTGCGCGGCGCTGTCAGGATGCGCATCGGCGTCGGCGCGTGCCGACTCGGCGGCCGCATCCTCGCAAGCTGCGCCGCCGGTCCAAACCCAACCCGCGCCGCAGCCCGCCTTTCCGATCGCGGCGCCCAACGAACCGCCCTCCGACGGACGGATGGCGTTTCTCGACGGCTATCGCGCGTATCAGAACCACGACAATTCGCGCGCGATCGATCGTCTCAAATTCGCGGCGGACAATTTTCCCGCGCTCGGCGACTATGCGCTCTTCTACCTTGCGCTCGCGCAGCGCGACCAGCGCGATCTGAATGCGTCGGCGGACGCACTCGATCGCCTCGTCAGATTGTATCCGGACAGCGTCACGATCGATCGCGGCGAGATGACGCTGGCGGACAATCTGCTGAAGCTCGGCCGCAACGCCGAGGCCTCTGCGGTCGCGTCGCGGCTGATCGCGCGGGGGCCGGAAGCGTCGATAGAGCAGGGCGCCCGCATCACCGAAGCCAGGGCGCTCATCGCGCTCGGAAATCCAAAGTCAGCCTATGCGCAGCTCATGGAATTGCGAGACAAATATCCGCGCGCTGACTCGGATTCCGAAGCGCGTGCGATAATTCATTCGATACTAACGTCGAACCCCGAGGTCGCCGACACGAGTTCGCTCGCTTATCATCGCCAGGAATCCGAGTTGCTGCTTCGCGAGGGCGATCTGTCCGAAGCCGCCGAGCAGGCAAACGCGGGGCTTGCGATGGGTCCGGAGCCATCGGTGCGCGCAGAACTGCTTTGGGTGACCGCGCGGGCGCTCAAGCCCGAACCCGACCGCGCCCGGCGCGCGATTCTCGAATATCTGCAAATCGCGCCGCGCGGACCGGACGCGCCGGCGGCGCTGGAAGCTCTCGCGCTCATCTATTGGCGCGACGATCAATACGACCTCGCGCGTGCCACGCTGAATAGACTCGTGGCGAGTTTTCCGGCCAGCGAGCTCGCGCCGGGTGCGATGCTCCGCGTCGGCAGAATCTTCGAAGAGCAGCACCGGCTCGATTCGGCGCGCGCGCAATATCGACGGCTGGCCGCGCGCTATCCCGGCAGCGACTCCGCCGAGGATGCGCGGTTTCGCGCGCCGTGGACGCTGTACCTGGCGCACGATTACCGCGGCGCCGCGGCGGGATTCCAGCGCGCGGGCCTTCGCGCGAAGGACGCAAACGCTCGCGATATGTGCGCCTACTGGCGTGCGCGCGCGCTGGAAAATGCGGGCGATGCGGGCGATGCTCGCGCGATTTTCGAGAAAATCGCGGATAGCACCGACACCAACTACTATCCCGAGCTCGCGAGCCGGCGCGTCGCGGCGGGCAGACCGGATCTTCCCGCCGCGTCTGCGCTGGATCTGGAATACGGCGCAGGGCCTGCTGTCACCGGAGTCGCCGAGTATCACATGGCGCGGCTGCAAACGCTGCGGGCGATGAGACTCAGGGAACTCGAGCCCGGTGAGTTGAAGGCGCTCGAGGAACATGCCGGCGGCACAGCCGCGGTGCGGCGTTTCGTGCTGGCGGGATTCGCCGGCGCGGATGCGTGGTACGACGCGATCGTCGCCGCGACCCACATGGAAAAAAATGGGCAAATGAGCCACGCCGTCGCCGAGCGGGTTCGCTATCCGCGCGCGTACTGGGATCTCTTTCAATCCGCATCGACACGGCTCGCCCTCGATCCTTACCTGGTGCTCGCCTTGGCGCGGCAGGAGAGCCTGTTCAACCCGAACGCCATCTCGAGTTCGAACGCCCGCGGCCTGATGCAGTTGATTCCATCGACGGCGAGAAAGATGGCGTCCGAGCATGGCATCGATCCTGAGGCGATCCGGCTCTACGATCCGTCGGTCAACGTCGAGCTGGGGACGGCGTATCTGAAGAATCTGTTCGAGATGTTTGGCGGCAACGCGTTCCGTGCCGTCGCGGCGTACAACGCGGGCGAGAACGCGGTTTCGAAGTGGGTGGCTGAATTTCGCGGCGCCGATGACGAGTGGGTCGAGAATATCGCCTACAAAGAGACGCGCGACTACGTAAAGAAAGTGATCGGCGGGCGGCGCGAGTACCTGCTGCTGTATCGGCCGGGTTCGTAGCAGCCGCGCTTGACAGTTCGCTCGGCATCTTTACACACTCCGGTTGGAGCTCGAGGGATTTTTTTGGCATCGCGCGAATTCAAGGCGGTTTTTTTCGATCTCGTCGGCACGCTGGTCGATATCCACGGGCCGTTGTATATCGCCGCGAAAAGCGCGCTCGACGAGCTCGGCCACGATCCACCGCTCA